>Ga0334893_1000022_pt1 | contig 331088 bp, 355 predicted proteins | sample GraSluR3_MG_5_FD_207218 | JGI IMG/M metagenome (GOLD analysis project Ga0334893, IMG submission 207218) | Sludge microbial communities from methane-producing bioreactor in Wageningen University, Netherlands - Granular Sludge_09_05-R3 | ecosystem: Engineered > Bioreactor > Anaerobic >...
GGGAGCATGTACTACTCTGCCTAGTGCCGGCATTTTTCATAGCCGGGGGCATTTCGGTATTTATTTCCCAGGATTCTGTCATGAAATACCTTGGCCCGCTGGCAAAAAAATGGGTATCCTATTCGGTGGCCTCGGTGTCCGGCTCGGTACTGGCGGTGTGCTCCTGCACGGTGCTGCCGCTTTTCTCCGGTATCTACATGAGGGGTGCGGGGCTTGGACCCGCCACCGCTTTTCTTTACTCGGGTCCGGCTATAAACATACTGGCTATAATAATTACGGCGCGGGTTTTAGGGCCCGAGCTTGGTATCGCCCGGGCGGTGGGAGCGGTGGTGTTCAGCATAATAATAGGGCTTTTGATGCACCTTATATTCCTCAGGGAGGAAAGAAGACGTACTCAAGAGGACGCGTCAATGTTTGAAAGGGATGTGGAGCAAAAACGGCCCCTTTGGAAGGACATAGTTTTCTTTGCTTCGATGGTTGGATTTTTGGTGTTTGCCAACTGGGCAAGGCCAATAGAGGAAACCGGCCTGTGGGCAGCAGTATTTTCGGATAAGTGGTTTATTGCAGGCGTCTTCTTTGCCATGGCCCTTATTTCGGTTTTCCGGTGGTATGACGGGGAGGAGCGAAAAGAATGGTACTCATCCACCTGGGATTTTGCGCTAAAAATACTGCCTCTTTTGTTCGGCGGGGTGCTGGTGGCCGGTTTCCTGCTGGGGCGGCCCGGCAACGAAGGCATTATTCCCTCGCAGTGGGTTAACTCGCTGGTGGGGGGTAACTCCCTGGGAGCCAACCTGTTTGCATCGGTGGCGGGAGCCTTTATGTACTTTGCCACGCTGACCGAGGTACCCATTCTCCAGGGGCTTCTGGGAGCGGGGATGGGCAACGGGCCGGCACTGGCACTTCTGCTGGCGGGCCCGGCACTGTCGCTGCCTAACATGCTGGTTATTCGCAGCGTTATAGGCACCAAGAAGACCGTTGTTTATGTTGCGCTGGTGGTAATAATGGCCACCATTTCCGGTATGATTTTCGGCGCTGTATGGGGCTGAGAACCGAGACAGTCTGCCGGTCGACAGGATTAAGAAATGAATACTTTTAAAGATAAGGGGGGAATCATATTGTCAAAGGGATGGTATCCTGTTATTGATTATGAAAAGTGCACCGAATGCGGGGTGTGTTTTGAAAAGTGCCCCTACGGTGTATATGTACTGGTTGAAAACAAACCCGTTGTTATGGAACCTGAAAACTGCATTCACGGGTGCCGTGGGTGCCAGAAGCTGTGCCCGGCCGGTGCTATTGATTACGTAGGCACTGCCGGCAGCACATGCGGCTGTGATTGCAGCTGCAATTGCTGAATGCTTTTGTGATTGGAAGAATAATTAAATCTTTGGGAGTGATTTTATGGTAATCAAAGTATTGGGCTCGGGATGTGCCAACTGCAAGAAGTTGGATCAAAACGTGAGGAAGGCAATTGAGGAACTTGGTATTGATGCATCGGTAGAAAAGGTAGAGGATATAAAGGCTATAGTGGGTTATGGCGTCATGAGGACACCGGCCCTGGTAGTGGATGAACAGGTTAAGGTTATGGGCAAGGTGGCTTCGGTGGAGGAGATTAAGAAGATACTGCAATAAAGGCGTGTCGGGGGGATATCCCGTTCCTATGTTTCGAGGATAGAGAAAGGGGCTATAAAAAAACTTAGCAGGGAATTTCTATAGAGCAACTGTTAAAGGCAGTTGTTCTATTTTTTATGTCTACGATTTCTTGTTAGATGCGGCTTAAACCCCCTTTATCAAGATAATTAACAAGGTGACATAATCAAAAGAAAACAACAGAAAATTGCACTGGTGTATTGACCTAATAGGTAAATTGATGTACAGTGATGATGTTGACCTAACAGGTAAAAACGCTTGTGACAAAAATGATTATAAAGAAGGAGATTAATATGTTCTCAAAATTATTAAGCTTGGAACCTAAAAGGCGAAATGCCATTTTGAATGCGGCACTCAAGGAATTTGCCGACAAGGGATATGATGATGCATCAACAAATGTGATTGCCAGGGAGGCCGGTATCTCAAAGCCTCTGATGTTTCACTATATCAACAATAAGAAGGATTTCTTTCTCTTCCTCTACGACTATTGTCTGGAGATACTGGAAAGAGAGTATTTTAGCAGGATTGACCTGCGGGAAAGGGACATCTTCGAGCGCTTGCGGCAGACTTGTATGCTTAAAATCCAGGTAATGCAAAAAAACCCATGGATTGTTGACTTTATTAAAGTGGCTGTATTGACGGATTCCGAAGCGGTAAAGGATGAGCTGGTAAAAAGACGAAAAAAGGTGGAAAACAAAAGTTTTGAACGGTTTTATGGCGATATAGATACATCACGCTTCCGCAGCGGGTTGGATGTGGATAAAGCAAAGCAATTGATTTTTTGGGCTGTTGGTGGATATTCGAATCAGATATTAGAACAATTAAAAGGTTTTGATGTCTCGGAGTTCGATTTTGAAAAAATTCCTACTGAATTCGACAGTTATCTTGATGAACTGCGAAAAACCTATTATAAATGATGGGGGATACGGCGTTGAACGTGATTGAAACGAGGAAACTAACCAAGGTTTTTGGAAGGCAGGCGGCGTTGCAGGGAGTCGACCTTACCGTAAAGAAAGGCGAGGTATATGGTTTCATCATTCTTTAGGGATGCTGCGTAAAAGCGGCGGTGAGGTTATTGATTTTCTAGGCAGCTTGCACGGTAAAATAAACCCCACCCGTCGCAAAGACCTGCTGGATAAATTCCAGCTTGATCCAAAGAAAAAATGCCGCAGCTATTCCAAGGGGAACCGACAGAAGGTGGCACTTGTCTCGCCTTTGTTTCAGATGCGCAGTTTTTGGTTTTAGATGAGCCTACCAGCGGACTTGACCCGTTAATGGAATTTGCTTTTCAGGAGTGTATATTCGAAGCAAAGAAGCAGGGCAAAACCGTTTTTCTGTCCAGCCATATTCTTGCGGAGGTAGAAGCGCTCTGCGACAGGGTGGGGATTATCCGGTAAGGGAAAATCGTTGAATTCTGGTATGGGCAATAGGCATGGCCTATCTTGGTGGGATTATGGGTGCAGCTGTGGCAAGGCTGGGCAATCAGCAAGCCTTCATTGCCATCTTATAAAGTAGGAGAACATCACTTGACCTGCTCTTTTTAAGGCAGGTCCTTTTTTGTATGGGACGGCATGTGCACATTCCGGGATAATACTTATAAACATTAAGAACCACTGTACGTTATGTGAAAGTATACTTCTTCCGGCGTATTGACCACAGCGGTCATTCCGGTATATAATAAAAATGACCAGAGTGGTCATTTGATGATTTCCGATAATTCTGAAATGGGGTGACTATTATCTATTCGAAGTTTCACAGCCTGGAATCTGAGAAGCAAGAACGTATTATTAACGTGGCTCTAAAGGAGTTTGCAAAAAACGGCTACGATAAGGCATCTACCAACGAGATTGTAAAGGAAGCAGGAATATCCAAGGGGTCATTATTCAACTATTTTAGCAACAAGAAGGAACTGTACTTATTCCTGCTTGATTACGTAGCCAAGGTGATTGAGCAAATCTATGCCCAAGTGGATTGGAATGAACCGGATTTTTTTGAAAGAATGAGACAATTGGGATTGGTTAAATTTAGAATCTACAAAAAATTCCCACAGGCATTTAATTTTCTTAAGGCCTTAGCCCAGGAGGATGCAGCCGAGGTGAAGCCTGCAATAAGTAGACTTAGCAAGGACCTTATTTCAAGCGGCTTGGAAAGAGGCTATCAAAACATTGACTGGAGCAAATTCAGGGAAGATATTGACCGTGAAAAGATGATTAATATAATTAACTGGACTATGCTGGGTTTTGCCGATCTGTACAGGGATAAAGTTGATTCCTTTGAGGATGTTGGCTTGGAAGTTATCACCGAATCTGATGAATATTTTGACATTTTGAAAGGCTGTTTTTATAAAAGGGGGGAGTGATAACGTGTTTATTGACGTTTCTGCTTTGAAGAAGACCTATACAACCGGAGTAATCAAAAACGAAGTATTAAAGGGGCTCGAAATGAAGCTTGGGAAAGGGGAAATTGGTGTCATCCTTGGGCCTTCGGGTTCGGGGAAATCCACCCTGATGAATATCATCGGTGGTGTTGACCGCTGCGACAGCGGCAGGGTCATTGTAGATGGAACCGAAATAAACAAGCTAAGCGATGACCAACTGACCGAATACAGACGTAAAGACATCGGTTTTGTATTCCAGTTCTACAACCTGGTTCCCAATCTTACAGTGGGGGAAAACATTGAAGTTGTTTCCAACATCAGCAAATCCCCTTTAAATGTGGACGAAGTTTTAAGAGCGGTAGAAATGCAGGACAAAAAGCGCCGCTTCCCCAGGGAGCTTTCCGGCGGTGAGCAGCAGCGGGTTTCCATTGCCAGGGCCATTGATAAGAATCCCAAGCTGCTGCTCTGCGATGAGCCAACGGGAGCTTTGGATTATCAGACATCCCGCAGCATCCTTAATCTGTTGCAGCGGGTGAACAAAGAATTTGGAACAACCATTTTGATGATAACCCACAATGCTGCCATTGCCGCTATGGCTAACAGGGTATTTAGATTAAGAAGCGGGGAAGTCGTTGATGAAGTTGTTAATCAGGTGATTGCTCCGGCGGAAAGGATTGAATGGTGATGGCTTTAAATAAAAGGGTTTTTCGTTTTTTGAAGGAAAATAAGCTGCGGTACCTGGGTATCCTTGCGCTTATTATCCTTGGGAGCTATATCTTTGTTGTGGCTGCCGGGCTTTCCCAGAATCTCGCTAACCTGGTTACAACCTTTACGAAGGAGCATGTACAGGAAGACCTGTCCTTTAATGCCGACAAGGCTGTTCTTGATAGCGCAAAAATTGAGAAAGAGGCAGGTGCCGTCATCGAGGACTATATGAGCTTTGACGCCGCCCTGTCGGATACGCTTACGCTGCGAATCTTAAGCGAAACAAAAAAGGTGAATATCCCGGCTGTCACAGAGGGGCGGGCACTTTCCGGACCGGGAGAAATACTCCTTGACCCTGCCTTCGCAAAGGCCAACGGTTATCCCGTAGGGAGTCAAATAGAAGCGGCGGGTAAAACCCTCACTGTGGCGGGCTTTGTGTCCCTGCCCCACTATATCTATCCGCTAAAGAACGTGAATGATATATTGTATTCGCCCAATGAGTTCGGTGTGGCGATAATAAATCGTGAGGAATTTTCAGATATAGATAATGCTGCCGGAATCTATTCCGTCAGGTTTAATGACAGAACCAAGAGCCTTAACAAACAGGCGGTGGAATTGCGGGAGAGTCTGCGGGCAGAAGGCATAACAGTATCCGACTGGATTGACATTTCAGACAACAAACGGGCAAGAATGGTGTGGGCCTCCATAACCGGCATGAAAACCATGAGCGTACCGCTGCCGGCGGCAATGTTTCTCTTGTCCTGCTTAATTATCGGCATAATGTTCTGGCGCATGATCCGCCGTGAATCGGTGATAATTGGGACACTTTATGCCCAAGGTTACCGGCGGCGGGAGTTAATGCGACACTATATGGCTGTCCCGCTGCTGCTGGCTTTTGCAGGTGGAATGATAGGAAGCCTTTTGGGCCTACCCTCTATAAAGCCAATGGTTATGGCCATGATTTCCTACTATAACGTTCCCGTCCCGGGCATTGAACTGAGCTTTCTAAATGTACTGATCGGAATACTGACGCCTACACTGTTTTTAGGTCTCAGCAGCTACCTGGTTATACGTTCGGAACTGAAGCGCTCCCCGGCGGAACTTATGAAGGGGGATAAACAGAAAACAAAGGTTAATGCCCTGGAGCGGGCATTTAAACTGGAAAGGCTTAAATTCAGCACAAAATTCAAGCTGCGGGAGCAGTTCAGAAGCATCTCACGGCTTGTGTTTCTTTTATTAGGTGTTACCAGCGCCTCTGTCATAATGCTCTTTGGTTTCACTGTTTTGAACTCTATGAACCATGCATTTAGCGCCTCGGATGTATACCGGTTTGAATACGAATATGCCTTCAGGGATCTACAACTTGGTGAGGCGCCGGAAGGGGCGGAGGCCTTTAATGCAGGAAAGTTTTATTCTGAAAATAATGAAGAAATTGAATTTTATATATCCGGGATAGAGCCGGATTCAACGCTTGTGATTCTGAAGGATGGCAAGGGGAATCCCATTCCCAACAATCAAACAAATATTACCAGGTCTTTGGCCAACCGACTTGGCATTAAAGCCGGGGACACCGTAAGTTTCATAAATAAAGAGAACGGGAAACCCTACACCTTCCATATTGACGCTGTTGCCGATTCCTACGTTGAGCAGTTTATATATGTGCCAATCCATGAGTTTAACAGGGAAATGGGGCTTCCGGAAAACGGCTATATGGGGCTTTTCAGTACAACTAAGCTTGATATCCCTGATGAAGAGCTATCGGGAACAAAATCCGTGAGTGAACTGCCCGGCGCAATGGATGAATTTTTTGGGCAGATGGTTTCCATGGTAGCATTGATGACAATTGTCTCGAGTATTGTGGCCTTGATTATCCTCTACCTTGTAACTTCATTAATAATAGAGGAAAACAGAAACACCATATCACTTTTCAAGGTATTTGGCTACCGGCGCCGGGAGATTAAATCCATGATGTTAAACAGCTCCACCTTTGTCATAGTAGCCGGATTTTTAATAGGTATTCCTGTTGCGGCGGCGTCAATGGGTGCAGTGTACGGCTATATTGGCAATATGATAAATCTAGTGCTGCCAGCTATTGTAAGCCCCCTCTATGTGGTAATATCCTTTGCAGCCATCATGCTGACCTATCAGCTTAGCAAGCTGCTGTGTGCAAAGAGCTTGGAGACGGTTTCCATGGGTGAGGCGCTAAAGGCTGGAGCGGAATAGACTAGGCTTTTATATCCATGATAGCATGGCCACTGCAGAGACTATTGTAAAAACTATTATGCGTGCGTGGAATAATGCGAAGGTTGTTTCTGAAATGGGAGGGTGCCAATGAAAAACAGAACAAAAAACATTTTATAACTGGTGATGGCCGTGATAGCCGAATTTGCAGTTTTGATCAGTATTATTCTATTTCAACAAAATATTCTAATGAATTTTTCATTGCCTGTTCGAGCTGTGTTAATGATAGTCATACAGTGGGCGTTGCTAATTGTTCCTGTAGCTTTTATGATGTGTAAAAAGACACATTTGAAGGATATAGGATTTAGCAATAAGTATATAACAAAACAGATTTTAATTGGCCTGACAATCGCTGTTGTATTGTCGCTGGTTCTCACAGTTATTCCGATTTTATTAGGATTTAAGGAGTTCGTTGGCTCTACCACTTATACACAACCATGGCAGTTCGTTTATCAATTTGCATATATGACGATTGGTATTGCTTTAGCCGACCTCTAACAATATTCACCTAACCTAACCGAAAAATGCTACCTTGGGATGGTATTAATTGGACATTAGACATGAACAATATGATACAATATAAATAGGGATTTGAACGTATTAAGGAGGGTGTATTATTGATATGCCTGATAATATCGATTTAATGGACAAGGATAAGCTCCTGAAAATATTCGATTATCTTAATGAAAGGCTGAAAGAGAATCAATTACAGCTTGAAATAACAGTTTATGGCGGTTCTATCATGACCATGGTTTATGATAACAGACCTGCGACCAAAGATATAGATTGTGTTTTTGGCGAAACTAACTACAAATTATTGGACAACATATTAGACCTTACAAAATTTGCTTTTAATCTTCCTGATGGATGGATAAATGAAGAAATAAAAGAGCCACTTAAATCAATAATAAAAGAGGACAAAGAAACATACAGAGTCTATTCTAACTTGAAGATATTAAAGCCTAAAGCTGAGCAATTATTGGCTATGAAAATACTGGCTGCAAGGCCAGAGCCATCAAAGGATTTTATTGATGCCTATATATTGTGTAAAGACTTAAAAATAACCTCTAAGAATAAGCTTGTGGATACAATTACAGACTATATACCTCTGACCTTACTAGGAGAGAGACAAATAAATTTTATTAAATACCTGGGAGAGGATTTAGGATATGATTGGAAATAGGTATTTACAATCCCTATTTGAATATCCTGACGAAGATACAGGTTTAAACCAACTGTTAGAGCTATTAAAATCAAAGGAAAAGTCATTTTTAGACAGTTTATACGAGCCTGTGGATTTGGATGAATGTGATGACCGAGAAATTAGATTTTTAATACTGGTGTCGGCCTTAATAGATTATTATCTGCAGTTACATTGTATTGGTGTTCCTGACTGGATTAGAGATAAAAGGTTAGCGTTTGGAAAGCCTTATTATCATTCTAAAAGAATAAGTGATTTTGAAAAAGTCAGATTGTTATATACTAACCCAGCACCAATGAAAGCACGAAATGTTTACTTTGACCCGGAAGCCATACAGAGGGTTTAAGTAAATTCAGGCTGTCCTGCCAGACCATATAACATCATAGAATATAGTTCCTTCAATAGATTTTTGTTCTTATTGCTTAATAGATTCGGTCGGTGCGCTGCATCACGATACATTTCAAGATAAAGCATAACTGCATCGTTGGATAATTCTTTATGAATAAAACCTTCGGTGCGCCCTTTATCGATAAATTGATGGATTGCACCCGGAAACCTGTTGTGGTAAAATTCATCGATATATTTTTTCATTTCATCGTCCGGATTTACATTAATTAACTCATTAATAAAATCCAGACTAATCTTGTCGGTTAGTTCCTCTCTTGTGAAAACTATGTGCTCCAGAAGCTCAGGGAAAGGCATATCGCTGTCTAATATTCTTTTCAGTGAATCCCATTTCTTTTCTATGAAATAAATAACGGTATTCTTGACCAGTTGGTCCTTGGTTCCAAAATAATTATATACGGTAGCCGGAGCCACCCCGGCTTTTTCCGCAACTTTTGCTATGCTGGTGTTATTTACTCCATGTAATGAAAACAGTTCCAGTGCAGAATACCGTATTCTGTCTTTTTTTTTCTCTGTTCGGAGCTCATATCCGTTCATTGTATCACCTCTATATATAGAATACTAAAAGTATTAGATAAAATCAATAACTTATACTCCAATTTACATAAAACCCTTGACCCCATTTGCTGCATAATATAATATAGAAAAAATAGAGGCCAACTACTCTAAAACATAAAAAGTGGAGGGGCGTTACATGAACGTAATTAATATACAAAAGCTTACAAAGTCATTTGGAAAAACCCATGCTTTAAGAGGGGTTGACCTATCAGTAAACAAGGGAGAGGTGCATGGGTTTATTGGGCCAAATGGGGCCGGTAAGTCCACTACTATTAGAATTCTATTAGGAATATTGCGTAAAGACTCAGGGGAAATATCTATGCTGGGCGGTAATCCTTTGAAGGACGCTGTAGCGCTGCACCGCCAGTTGGCCTACGTGCCGGGAGATGTTACTCTTTGGCCGGACCTTTCGGGGGGGGGGAGAAGTAATTGACCTTTTAGGCCGTTTGCATGGAGGGATTAACAGCGCTTATTTATGGGTTCTTACCAAAGGCTGTATTTGGCTTGAGCTGGGCAGCGTGGGCTTTATTTGCGGCCCTTGAGCTTTTATGGGAAGGTGGAGTAATTAACTGGTCCGTTATGGGTCTGTCACCGTTTTCCTATTCACATTATACAATTCCGGTATCTGCGCTATCGATACTGACTTTAGCAGGCTTGTCATTGCTGGCCGTTCTATTAGCAGCTATTGGGCTTTACGGGTTTAATAAAAGGGATATATTAACGAAGGCATAAATTAAAACAGATCGAATAAGGCTTAAATAAGGCTTAAATAAGAATTGAAACAAGGGTACCGTCACTTAATATTTTAGTGACAGTGCTCTGTTTTTTGGATGAAGCAATGTAAAAAACGGGCATAGGGAAAACATGTTATACTGTACATTAGTAGAATAATGCGAAGTAGCGTTTTTGTCATCCTGAGCCAAGCGAAGGATCTTAAGCTACACATTATTCATATGTTGTGCCGTTAGTCAGATCGGTTATTATACTCATGATATGGATTGGGTGTTAATGCCTCATTATTAAAAAAACACTAAGGTGGACTATTACTGAAAGGAGGAACATACAAGGAGAATGACAATGGATATAATGGATTACTTGATAGAATTTCATAAAGATGCCGACAGGCAAGGGCCGGGTAGTGATGAAGCGACAAAGAAAGCACTGCTGTATATACCCGAACTGGATGAAGATAGTTGCTGTAGATATGCTGCAAGAGTTTTTGAATAAGCTGAAAGAGAAGCTTGATAGGGATAATTCGAATAACCGCATAATTGCAATACAATCGTCGATGGATAACCTGCACTTCGAAGAAAAATTATTCAATGTTATTTGGTCGGAGGGAGCAATCTACAATATAGGTTTTGAAAAAGGGTTATCAGAATGGAGGAGGTTTCTAAAGGACGAGGGATATATTGCGGTTTCAGAAATCTCCTGGCTTACAGATAATCGGCCTGAAGAAATTGAGCAATATTGGACATATGCTTACTCTGAAATAGATACTATAGATGCAAAGCTGTCACTTATTGAGAAATGTGGGTATGACCCGATTGCACATTTTGTATTGCCGGAAAACTGTTGGATGGAGCATTATTATTTACCAATACTTTCGCGATCAGATGCATTTCTTGAAAGATATAACTATGGAGAAGATGTACAGGAATTTATCAAGATAATTAACAGGGTGACATTATCACACGATAACAACACGTACATTTCGAGATATTGAAATATATTTAGTTTTATAGTACAATAAAAAAACATTTAGCGGGAGATTATAGTATGGATTATTTTACCGTGAAAGAAATGGGTGAAAAATGGGGTATCAGCAGTCGGATGGTGACTTTCTATTGCGAGGAAGGTCGGATTAAAGGCGCACTGAAAAAAGGTAACCTGTGGCTGATTCCCAAGGATGCGTCAAAGCCTGTGGATGGTCGGTGTAAGAAACGACGGTTACCGGAAAAGAATATTTGAGATAGGGGGAGGAAGCAATCGAAAGCAAACTGGATAGGTACATACCTAATGCAATGAGTAACCGTAGATTATCCGTTGTCGTTTTTTCTCTTTTTTTTTCCTGGCTGCTGGCCTTTCCCTTTGAAGGCAGGATATTGTATTCCCTTGCGGACCATTATAATATCTCGGCCCATTCATTTGTTTTCGGCACAATGACCGCTCATTTTGCCGGGTTGCTTATCTGCGGGCTCTTTGTTAAGAACATGATAACGGCCAAACGGCTCATGCTTTTTTCTATTACATTTTGTATCGCGGCCTCCGGCATATTTTTCCGCCCGCCCTCCTTTCTATGGACGGCAGCGCTGCTCTCGGCGGCGTTTCTGGTCGGCTGTTGCGTGGCTGCGTGGGGTTTTTATTTCAAACATTGCACGCCAAAGGACGAACGCATTAAGACAATGGCGGACGGACTCATCTTCTCCAACCTCCTGATGATTTTGCTTAATATGGTAGCCATTCATATTTCCCCGCACGCCGGGCTAGGTTTTTCCATGCTGATGTTGGGTGCGGCGTTTTTATTTGCGCTCAGGCTCCCCAAATACGAGGCGCCGGAAAGTCCTCCTTCTTCCAGACAGGGGGAGATTCATGCAGGCAAAGCCGGACCACTCGCTTTCCTATGCCTGTTTATTGTGGTCATTACCATCAATTCCGGTCTGATGTATCAGGTGCAGGGTCCTGCTTTCGCCCATCTGGAATGGCTGATAAGCTGGTATTGGGCCATACCGTATATCACTGCCCTGTATATTATGCGGAATCTGTCCCGCAAAACAAATCGGGCTTATATCCTCTATGTGGCTATTGCAATGATCGGCTTTTCCTTTATCGCCTTTCTTCTGCTTGGCCGCTCATGGGCGGATTACCTTGTGGTCAATACCCTAATGCTGGGAGCTTGCGGCGTGTATGACCTGTTTTGGTGGAGCATTTTGGGCGAAATGTTGGAGCTTTATGAAAATCCCGCAAAAATCATGGGTGTTGGCCTCTCCGCCAATATTCTGGGAGTTCTGCTGGGCGGGCTTATCGGAAACGCGATCACCGCCGCAGACCAACAAAACCAAAACCCCACCCTGCTGGCCTTGGGCGTGGTGTGCGTTACCCTTGTACTGCTTCCGCCCTTACATAAACGGCTGACCACCCTGCTCAAAGACCATGTCTATTTGACCGCGATTACCGAAATGCCGATTCAGGAACAAGCCCGGCTGATCGGTGAGATTAATATAACAAAGAAGCTCACTGAGCGCGAAGGTGAAATCGCCGCTTTGCTCATCAAGGGTAAGACCTATCGGATGATTGCCGGAGAACTGCATGTGAGCGAAAACACGGTAAAAACTCATGTGAAAAATATTTATTCCAAAGCCGGAGTCAAAAGTAGGACAGAGCTGATGCATAACCTTCTGGATATACGTATCCCGTCATCAGAATCATTAAACCCCTGATAAACAGCTGATTTTAAGGCTCCTCACCCTAAAAGGTGAGGGGCCTTTTTGTGCAAATTCACCCGTTTTGGTGATGCGAAGGCAGCTCTGCTTTTTGTAAAATGGAGAAAACGATGCCCACTGAGAGGGGGATTTATTTGCAAAAAATTACTTGGCATGCACGATTATTTTTGGCAGCCTCCATTCTTTGTTCGGCCGTTTTTGCAATAGCGCTTATCCTGACGCCTCCGAATTGGAAGCCGCATGCCATCCTGGCCTTGCCGGCAGGGTTGATTGCCGCTTTCCTTTTCGGAGCAATGAGCAAAAAGATGAAAGCTGCGCGGCTGATTATCGAGAATCGGATTCTTCATATTCAGCCCGCTGTCCTTAGTGAGCGGGAGGGCATGAAAGAAAGCGAAACGAAGCCCTGTGAAACCGTCGAGATGTTCGTATCCTGCTTCGGCATCCTGCTGGGCTCCAAAATCATTAAGTTCAACCAAGAGGGCATACAACTGAAGGCTGTGGAAATCGGGAGGGACTATATCTCCATCGACTATGGCACGAATGCCAACATATCGAATATCCGGCTGCTCTATGCCAGACCTGACAGTGCTGTCCTTGCGGATATTGTGGAGAAATTCCGTTACGAAACCGGAGTTGTGCCGGCTATTACGGAATAAAGGGCGGAGGTGTGGATATGCTGGAGCGGATCAAATGCGGAGTGGTTAACTGCTATCTTGTGACCGATAGCGGCGGCAGCGTTTTGGTGGATGCCGCAAATCCCTCTGATGCCTCCCGGATATATCGGAGGGTGAAAAATAAAAATGTCCGGCTGATTCTGCTGACCCACGGTCACCCCGACCATGTCGGCGGAGCTTACACCCTTGCCCGGCTGCTGCATGTTCCCGTAGCCATGAACGCCCGGGACGCCGAACTGCTCCAAAGCCCCGGCGGGCGAAAACTCCGGGCACATACCGTTTTTGGAAAGGTACTGGCGTTTTGGTCAAAAAGCACACTTTCGGCCAAAGCCAGAGCCCCCCTCTCTCCCGATATTTGGCTGGAGGATGGCCGGGCGCTTTCAGAATACGGGATTGATGCACAGATCGTTGCCCTGCCGGGACATACAAGGGGCTCCGTCGGCGTGCTGACCGGTGAGGGGGATTTTGTCGTAGGCGACGCCCTGTTCAATATCCTTCAGCCGACGGAGGCTTTGCTTTATGAAGACCGGACGCAAATGGAAAAAAGCGTGGGAAAAATCACCCTAAGCGGGGCGAGACTTTTGCATCCCGGCCACGGGCAGCCGTTTACCATGGATAAAATTCACCCGCTTGGGTGATAGGGCGTAGTACGCGGGCCTGTTATGATTGGTGATAAAGGAGATGAGATGATACGATGAACGATAAACAAATAATCGGTTTTAATGAGCTTATTCGGCAGGCATACGAATGCCGGCGCTTCGAGGATTTCCTGCGCCTTGCCATCACTGGGCTGCATACCCTGGTGATGTACGACAGCGGCCTGTTCTTCTGCGCCATCAGCCGGGACAGCAGCTTTTTTCAGCCCTATATCAGCGGCAGCGTAGACGATTATTATAAAAAAACGCCTTTTGCAGAGCGGGAAGAATACCTGGAGCGAAACGATACCGCCGGCAAAGAAGCCCTTGTCTACAAGGCCGCCGATTATCGTCAGGGGATCATTACAGTTCCCGACGAGCCCCGCAGTAAATTCCTTTCCACACAGGCAGAGTACCATGTGGTATGTATGCGTATTCTTTACCGGGGACAGTTCCTGGGAGAAATCTATCTGCACAGGAACAAAGATAAGCCGGATTTTGACGAGCATGACATGTTCAGGCTGAGACTTTTACAGCCCCACATTTCCAATGTGTTTCATATCATCCACAGTCTCACGGCGGCAATCCTCCTGGAAACGGACAAAAAGGGGCTGGACAGAAAGGGTCTCTGCCTGTTCGACGATGAGGCGAATCTGATTGCCGGGAACATGGCAGGACTGGAAATGCTGGGAAGCAGTACGGTCTTTGGTTCCAGCGCCCTGTATCATATCAAGGAAATCATGGAGGATTTTCAGACAGAGCAGTCGCGGGCAAAGGGGGCGGCCTATCGTTTTGAAAGCCTGAAAACGCCGGGCGGTGAGCTTTTGGCGGATATTTTACTCAGAAAGAAACACAGAGGCAAGGAGAGTAACCGTTTTTATGTCTCCTTGGAATTTGCCGATGAAAAGCAGTCGGCGGCGGAATATAGGTTTAAATTCACCAAGCGGGAGGCCGACATCATAGACGGTGTGATTCAGGGAAAGAGCAATCCACAGATTGCCTCATCCCTCAATCTTTCCAGGAACACCGTAAAAACCCATCTGCAGAAAATATTTAAAAAGACCGGTGTATCCACACGGTCTGAGCTGGTGTATATTTTAATGTTGAATCAGGAAAATCCCTGATTTCAAAACTTGATATTTCACCCGATTGGGGGATATTCCTTATTTCGCTTTCCCGATAGGATGGTATCAGGGAAATTGGATTTTATTGGGATAGACCGGGAAAAGCCGGCAGGGAAGGAGAGTATACATGTATTGCAAAAATTGCGGTACAAGGCTTGAAGATAACACACGGTTTTGCACCTCCTGCGGCGCGAAGCGGCAGCAGGGTGCTGCGCCGTCGGGGACTTACGCTTCGCCGGTAAGCTTACCGCCCCAAAGGGGCACTGCGTCGGCTTCCACCGCCTGGCCCAAGAAAGGCAAACGGAGAGGTAAGGTCCTTGCAATCACAGTATCCATACTGGTGATTCTTGTGGGTGTCCAGAGCATGTCGCTGAGCATGGTGGGGAAAACGACCGACGCAGCTGTCACAGACGCCAGACAGGACAGGAGAAAATACGGCGAAGGCACACCCGATCCCCGCCGTTTTCGGATCGACTATGCCTTTTCGGTGAACGGAAAATCGTATTCGGGCAGCGCAAGACTGATCTTGAAGCATGGCCTAAGGGAAAATCAGAAAATCAGGGTACGTTACCTGCCCTATTATCCCGCCATCAACGCACCGGCCGAGAATACGAAAATATGGGGGGGTATGCTCATGACCGGTTTGGGTACGCTTCTGCTGGTGCTGGGTGTCAAGGGCAAGGTAACAATAGGGTGACGGCAGAGGGAGCGTTCCGTCCCCGACGATTATGGGAGGAGATTAAGATGATTAGGGTATTATTAGTCGGATTGCTTATATTGGCGCTTGCTCTTTGCGGCTGCGCACCTTTGACCGGCGGAGAGCAAGACAATCATAAACCGGAAGGCGAAGTACTAACTGAACCATACGACAGTGACGGGGCCGACCCGTACCTGGGGGAGCAGGATGCGCATAACGACGAATTGTCAGAAGATTTTGAGTGTGAAATAGTTCCTCTTTTAAACAACGAGGTTTTATTTAAACTCACCAACCATAGCGAAGCGTACATCCAACAGCTGACCATGCATACGGAATTCTGTGATGAACAAGACAGCAGCATAACGGATTTCGAGTACTATTTTAAAGGTGTTGCGGCAGGTCAGGTGTTATATGCCTTTTCAACCCATTTGAAGCAATATGAAATTGATCCGGGAAACTGCCGAATCACGTATAAGATAGACCGTTCCGAACCGGGCTATGTCAATGCCACGGAGGATATTGAAATAGAAGACGATATCAGAGAGGGTAGCAATTACACAATCGTTGTGACCCTCGTCAACACAGGCTCGGAAACCATCGACTATGTGAATGCCTTTATGCTGTTTTATTACGAGGATGAGCTCACCGGCGCCAGCGAGCGGTTTGCACAGGACACTGCCCCCGGAGGCAGTGCGGAGCTTTCATTTATGCCGACGATGGATGCCGGTGGTAGTATGATCCCCTATGACAGCTATGAGGTGGTTGTTTCTCAGGCTTACTATAAAAAATGATGATAGGGAGGAGCTAAAACATGTATTGTAAAAATTGTGGCACAGCCCTGTCGGGAAACGCAAGGTTCTGCGCTTCCTGCGGCGCAGACCAGGGCGGAGAGACACAAACAGAGCAGACCGGCGGGGCTCAGCCGCTGGTGGGGTACTCGGATAAAATCAATGACCCGCGCATCGCTGCAACCCTGAAAAAAATGAACAAATCAGGCATGATTTTCATTTTGGTGCTTGCCGCGGCTGCCGTGATTGGCTTTTCTGTTGCCGGAGTCTTAGAGGTTGGCGGCTTTGAGCTTCCTTCAGCCTTTTTCTTTGGGCTCATCTTAGGCGGACTGCTGATTGTGATTGCGCTTTTTCAGCGGGCAAGGGGGAAAAAAGACGACACATGGGACGGCGTTGTTATCGACAAGACATTCAAGCGGGCCAGCTATGCCGAGAGGAAGTCAGGTGATCATCGTACCAATTATTTCGTGCATATACGCCGGGACGACGGCAGCGCTAAAAAAATTCCATGCACCGAGGAGCTCTTTCACTATTATAAGATCGGCGAGAATGTCAGGCATCACGCGGGTACTCTGGCCCATGTCCTGGAGAAATTCGACAAGTCCCGCGACAGCGTGATTTATTGCGTTGTCTGCTCCACTAAAAACGAGATTCATAACGATATCTGCCGCCGCTGCAAATGTCCGCTGATGAAATAGTCGGCCGATGATAAGAAGGAGGAAACAGCCATGAAAAAATTGTTGGCCCTTTCACTGATTCTCGCGCTTGGCGCAGCGGTGTTGTCCGGCTGCGCTAGCGCGGAATACGCCTGGGTGCTGGTGGAAACCGAAACCAATACGGCGGAATGGAAGGAGCATCTGGCTGAACTCAACGCGCCCTGGCCCGGGACTGAAAAGCCCGCCGATAGACGGACTGAGGTCGAGGTATCCGAGGGCAGCGTTTTTTTCGTTATTACCTATACAGAGCCAATGGGGGAGGACATCGAAATTAATTCTCAGTATTTTCCCGACAATTCCATACGGGGAAAAATCACCTGGAGCGCACCGTCCCACACCGTTTTCGGCTCCGGGGATGAGGTCTCCCTGCATTTGACTGCGGAAACATTAGACCGGCACCCGACGTATCCCCTGGACCATACCTTCGCGGTAGTTGTTTGGACCCACCTGTCCCAACAGGGCGAATATCACTACTCTTACTTCGCGGATAGGGACGGGAATCACAGCTTTGGTTCGAACGAGGGCAATGATTTTGCACCCGTCGACGTCACCGTCTACGGTACGCTGGGCGAGGGGGATGAGGAGGGTGCACGCAAGGTCGTCGCGGTGGACGTGGGCTTTGTCCGAACATCGTACATCTACGAATGGCAGAAACTGTAAGACCCGGCGCGGGCGCAAATGTCCGCTGATGAAATAATTAAAAAATTTAGGGGGGAAGGCAATGAAAAAAATATTTATAATGCTTTTGGTTTTAATCATTGGGTCGCTTACGGCCTGTGGAAACAATGCAGAAGATGCCACTACAGGCAATCAGAAAATAAATGAGCCGCAAAACAACAGCAGCTCCGAGTTTAATGTCACCGATGCCTATGAAATACTATTTGATTTTATCATCAGACAGGATTTAAACGGTGTAGATGCTTCCATTGCTCAAAAGTATTTCAGTGTGGATGTGACCTGGGACGGGCTGGATTTTAAAGGGGCTTCTGTTTTCACCAGAGAAGTTCAGCATCACAGCGGCAGATATGATGTTCAGGAAGATGTGGTTATAAGCGGCAGCTTATCCGCAGATAAAAAAAGTATTGAATCTTTGTCGTTCAGAAACGAAAGAACCGGCGAGATCTATGAAATGCTGGAATTGGAGCTTGAAAATATCCCTTATACAGATGACAATCCCTACCCGGACGATTGCTTTAAATTCTATGTGAGAGAAGGCGCTGATTCTTTAGCCGAGCATCTTAAAGTATGGAATGAACAAACCAGGGAAGGCGGAGATGTAACTGACATTACGACGAAGTTTGAAACCTTGGAAAAATATGAGCAAGAGGTAGAGGTAGCCGTATCCTTTTACTTCAATTGATAGGGAGGTAAAAAAATGAGGAAATATTTAGCGGTTTTTCTAATTCTCGCTATCGGTCTGCTTGCGGGCTGCGGTTCGGGCGGGGGACACTGGGTGCTGGTAGATACTGAATTTTACGAGGAAGAATGGCAGGCGGAGCTTATGATGGCAAACCAGCGCGATGGCTTCTATAGGAGAGATGCCCAGGTGTCGGAAGGCAGCGTTGTTTGGGTGGATAGCTATATAGGGGAGGACGGCAGCGACAAAACCCCTTATACCATCCCGGGAAATACCACTACCGTACAGGGAAGCTGGACCAAACCTTCAGACACCGTTCATGGCCCCGGGTTTGAGGTTTCCATGCGCATCAGGATGGAGGTGGTCGACCAGCACCCGGAGCATCCACTGCCAACCGGCTGTACCATAGATGCCCAGGTTCCCATCCCCGATGAAAAGGGTGATGGCGTCATACACAGCTACCTCTCTGACGATGACGGGGAAAGCAGCTTTTTCCCAAGTCCGGAGAACGGTTTTGCACCCATCGATGTGACTGTCTATGGCGACATGGAAAAGGGGCAAACAGCGGGCGAACGCAGAGCCCTCGAAGTAAGAATGGGTCCCGGGCATCCCCTAATGTCATATATTTACGAGTGGCGGGAGCAGTAAGGGCTCTCTGCCCATGAAAGGCAGGTGTTTCTATGGAAAAATCAAAACAGCCGCTGCTGAGGACCGTGATGGGCATGATGCTCAGCCCCGCCGGGGCGCTCAAGGGTGCGCTGGACGGTAGATGGTATATTTCTGCTGCAGTATCCGCTTTGGCCTTCGGATTGTTTTTTCTCCAGACGGGGCTGGACTTGTATAAAACCGGTCAGAAGGGCTTTTTCTTCGCTGTCCTGTTCACCGGGCTGGGGCTTCTTTATGGAGCCGTTATCATACCGCTGCTGGGCTCGCTGTTCTGGGGCGTTATAAAAATGGCCAAAACAAAAATGAGCCTGAACCAGGCGGTTTCAGCCTTTTGCCTGTGCTACAGCGGGGCGCTCATCTACGGCCTCTTCGGGCTTGTCTTCTCCCTCGCCCTGGGCTGGAGAACCGCCGTCGCCTTCGGCGTAACGGGGGTTTTGTGGGCGACGGGACCTATGATTCACACTATCCGGAGGATGACCGAAGGTAAGACTGCCCTAAGCGTATTTCTGGCAACGGTTGCCGGGCTCACGATTTTAGTATCCTGGTCTCTGTTCAGCAAGATATGAAAGGGGGGGATGACGCAATGGAAAATTATCAAAAGGGCAACGGGCTTCGGGGCTTTTTGCGAATGCTGTGCTTTATGGTGTTCGGCGTTTTGGCATTCACCAACCCCTTGGATCTATATAATATGTATAACATTGGATTTGGCGTGATAGCGGGCCTGCTCTTCGGCTTTTTCTGCCGGCTTTTTCTTGTTTGGCTCTTGGGTTCCTTTAATCCGCAGGTAAAGCAAAACCACGGGCGCAAAGCCATTTCCACTGCCGTCAGCAGGGGGATGCTGTTTCTACTTCCCTTCGCCGTTATGGCCTTTGTTTCGTTTTATTACCTGGGCTGGTATATCACGTCGGGCTTTTTGTCGGCGGGGATTATGTCGGCGGCGGCAAGCGCAGCCATTGAGGTTGGGAAATTAAAGCAAAAGCAGGAGATCAAAAACACGGTGGGCACCTCGCTGGTCGCCGCCGCTTTCTCCGCCCTGTGGATGTTTGGGACCGGCTTTCTGGCGGGGGTTCCGGGTCTTATTGAAGGTGCCGCAGAGTTTATCCGGTCTCAGGCCGGCAATCTATTTTAGATGGGAGGTGTTTTGATGAGAAAGGAAGCTATAAAACGTAATTTTGTGCAAAGGGCCGTCTGCTTTAGCGCTGTTTTTCTGCTTCTGACCGCTCTTTTGCCCGTACAGGCATTGGCTGCGGGCGGAAAAGAACCCCCCAGCCTGCCCTATGAAAAGGTTATTTATAAAAATGGGAGTTGGCTAAATCTTTTGAATTCGGGCCAATTGATTGTGGGCTATGACGGAAGGTATGAAATTGACGAGGAATTATTTATAAATGATGAAGGAGCATCCTCTTCCAGCATTCCTCCCGTAGAGTTTCGGATTAATAGGGATCAGGTTGTGAGCGCTATTTCTCTTCCCTACATCTATTACCCCGTAAGCCCGGAGAGACCGGCGGATATCCAACCGGTCTATGTCCAGCTTGAGGATAGTCGGGGCAATATGTACGGACCTTATCTGTTTGAAGGAATGCGGCAAATGGATTTGGCCGGTAGCAGGACCGATTTTTCTAACGAAGAGCATGAACAATGGTCGTCCGACGATGACGAACCAAGAACCATAAGCGCCCAGCCTGTCCGTTATCTGTATACATTTCGTCCCGAGGGGGAAATCCGTCTGCCCCGGGGAAGCTATACCCTGCATACCAGTGACCCTGCAAATCTGGTGCGAACCAAAAGCTCGGGGCTGGAGGGCGCCGTATTTATCAAGGGCTATGATGGCTCCGCTTATGACAAATATAAAAAAGAGCTTCACTTGTGGAATCTGAAAAATAATCCCGAGCTTTTTGAAAACGAGACGATAATCAGGCAGGTTGCCGGAGAAGAGGATATAGAGGGAGAGGCGGTGACCGAAGAATATACGGTGCTGGGCAATACGGAGCTTTTGGAATACCGGGAGGAACAGGACGAGGCGAAGAAGGAATATCCGATGGAGGAACGCGCGGAAAATCCCCCGGCAGAGTTCCCCCTCTACCTTTCACTGCCCGCCCCCGCTCTCATCGATGAAATTGTGTTTAACACCTACAACGGGGGGGTGGGTGCAACCCCCGGAACCGTTACCATCACCGGCGTAAACGACGGCGAGGATTACGGGACCTTTCAGGCAAACGGTGCGACGCTTCAGGGCACCCCCAACGGGATGTGGATTGTTTCGCCGGGCATTACCCTGCCGGCGGGGGAATACATGGTTGACGTGTCGGACCAAAGCGTGGTGGCAAGCTTTGGCGACGGAAGGCCGGACTTTTATATCGGAGCCACGCCTCCTCCGCCTGTGGACCATGATTTTTCCGGTACATACCTCATAGACGTTGCGACCCAAAAGACAGGATCCATAGGCCTTGGCGTGGAGACCGGTGAAAGCAAGGATACATTCAGCCTAAGCTCGCATCCAATCACCATAATGGACAGGGGGGATCATCTCCTACTGATCGGAAGCTATGAAGGCATTACCGTTTCCCAGCGGTGCGCCGTTGGATCCAGGACCACTAACAGCCTGCGTACCTCCCTGGAATTTTCAGTGGACTTAAGCGGTACCCCCGCTAAAACTACTATAGGGGCCGGGGTGGACATATCCCTGTCAAAGCCTGAACAGGGGGTAGCCACCTTGACCCTTGGCGGTAGTGCATTCTATGCACGGGAAACGACCGACGATGAGGGCGGGGATTACAACACCTACCAGGTAACCGGCAGCGGAGTGTTCGCAGGGCAGGATATTGCTCCCGCAGTATTGCCCTTCATGGGGCTGGGCATGGCATCCGCGGGAAGTATTCCCGGGCCGGACGGTCCCGGTCAGGCTGCTACGGGCGTTCTGTTCCCGCCGCTGGCAGCGCTGCTGGCGACTCTTCTTGAAAGCCTGTTCAGGCGAAAGGAGGAAGGCTTTGCACAAGACGTTCTTTCCTCGTCCGATATAGGGGCTCCTCCCCCCGAGGTTTATGACTTCGGCGACGGGCGGCAATATCAGGAGGGCGGTACCTATACCTTTGACGACGGAGGGGAGTATATAGTTAAAAACGGAGAATTTGAGCTTGTCCGCCAGCTGGGTGAAGGTGATCATTACACCAACCCCGACGGTGAAAAGAAGATCTGGATTGGCGGACAGCCGTGGCAGGCATCGGACTGGGAAGCCCAGGACGCCACAAACAGGGACTATGCCCAGGCCCACGCACGGGACTGGGAGAACGCCAGCCGTTCCCCTGATAAATACATGCAGGAGGCATTTAACGAAATCAGCGAGCGCGAGGAACTCTACGGTACGCTGGGAAGAATGCAGCGGGCAGCCTGGCGAAATGATATGGCGACCCCGGGTGAGATGGACGACATGTACTCCAGAATCAATGAACTGATGAACGATATGGACGCAGGAAAGCCTGCTGACCATGAAAAAATCCAAAGGATAAGGGACTATATGGGCAACAGGCTGGAGGGCAATACTGCCTCCGAACGGGATTTGCCCGCCCCGGAACAGTATGGCGGCTGGCTTGACGCCGACCTGCTGAGAGAGGCTCTGGCTGAAACCGGCAGGAACCTGTCCTCCGCCACCACTGCAGACGGAGGTATGTCATGGAAGGGGCTGGCCGGGCGCATCGCCATAGGTGCAATGACCGGTGGCTCATCCGAATGGGTATTCAGACCCATAGGCGCAACCTATACGATGCATGACGCCATCCAAGCGGGCGCTTCGGACCTGGGAGCCTTTGGCACCGGCGTTGCCCGTGTTGGCACAGAATGGATTGCAGCCAATGCAGTAGCAGGGGTTATGAATACGGTCGGAGGAGCCGGCGGCGCAGCCATCAGTCATATGACCGGAGGAGGCGGAGCGCACAGCCTCGGCAGCGCCATCGCATCCGGCGGCAAACAAGGCTTGTCCCGCTGGGGAGCCGGCATGGCGGCTCAGGTTAAGGATGTGGCCTCCCGCAAAGCATGGGCGGCAGCGGCAAATCAAGTGACCGATACCCTCACCAGGGGCGTTACCCGGATGGACAATATCCTTAGCGGAAAGGAAGGTCTGAGACTGCCCGAATCGTGGTCGGGAACCCCGCAGACGCCGATCTCGGCGCCGAAGCAACCGCTGAGTGCCCTGGAGCAGAACCGGCTGGGCGACTTTGAAAGGGCTGTCCGCTCCGGCGACCCGGACGAAATCGCGCGGGTGTACGGAAACGGCGGGATGAAGCATCTGTCACAGCTCCAGCAGAAGGGGCATATTTCCGCCGATACGGCCAGAAAGGCCAACGAGCTTTTAACGCGCAAGGTAAACAGCGCCATTCGCCAGGGAACCAACGACGCCATGAGAAAAACCCAGCAGCAGACGGGCGTGCGCGTCAAGGAACTGATTGTGGGAGACAGCGGTTCGGGCGCCAAAAAAGCTGTGGGCAGAATTATGACCGACGCCGACAGGACGCTTATTCCAAGATTCGAGGAAGCGGATTTACTAAAGTATATGAAGAGCCACAAACTGACCCGTTCCCAGGCCTATAACTCGCTGTGCAAGCAGCTGCATAAGAACCATATCTCATCGGTGGGCGATAGCATAAAGAGAAGCGGCTTGTCGGCCGACGACGTGGGATTTTCCAGCTATGACCGTATCGGTTCGGCCTCCGGCCAGGCGGATTCCTACGGCTCCCGCTTCACCAATGTCAGGCAGGCGGGCACAGGAACGGCCGAAGTTTTTACCCCCGACGGCAAAGGGGGGTTCCGGGTGCATAATACATCCGGCCAGGCCGCGGTGGACCAAAACCTTCTCAATAAGCAGGCCTACGGCACGGGCACGATACCTGCCGACCCCGTCAAACTGCTGCCCCGGGACGTGCCGTCGATAATCAAGCAGCAGGCGGGCAGTGTAATGAAGAACCCCGGCGATCCCCTTGCCGCTGCCAAGGCCATAGGCAGGGCGGATAAGGTCTCGCAGATTATTAAGAATAACGGCATCCTTTCCAAGTCTATGAAGGATATGAACGGAAAGCTTGTCCGTATGTCCAATGATATTTACGCAAACCCCGGCAGTATCAACACGGTGCTCAGAAGAAACGGAATGACCCTCGAGCAGTTCTTAAAACAAAGCAAAGATGTGCTGGCAGGGTATGACCGCACACTTTCCGGAGTCCGGATTCAATAAAAGTTTGAGAGGAGGAAAGAGATGATGCAAAGCAAAACACAGTGGCGTTTTACGGCGCAGGAGTTGATATACCATATGGAAATTTCAGGTATAGAGCGGGGCGGACTCTGCCTGATTCCCGAGACCCCGGAGGATGAGCCCAAGGACGGTAGGGAGGCAGTGGTACAGAAAAGGAGTGAAATGGCGCCGGAGGACCTGCGGCTGCTGGAACGATGCATCGGCATACTGGCAAACCCCGACAGGCTGCTGCATGTCCATATCAATCTGGGTGACGGCGTGGTGAGCCGGCTTTCACTGAGCTACAGCGAATCAAGTCCCGGCCTGTGGGCAGGGCTGCGCCATGAGGGGGATACACACAGCATCCTGCTCCATGCGGACAGTGAATTAAAGTACGGAATCATAGACAGCCTGGCGGCTCAAACCCAACTGGGGGAAACGCAGGTCGGATGCGATTTAAGTACTCCCGCCGCCCTGGCCTTTCTGGCGGTGCTGGACCAATACAAACGCGCCCACATGCTTTCCATGCTCAACCATGTCGAGCCCATCTCTGTGTTTTCCAGGGAGGATATCGAGCAGCTACTCGCCGGATCCCATATCCATGATTTCAGGTGGCTGCTGCCCTTTGCCGATAAGCTCATGCCGCTTGGCATCAATCAGCTTGAGGTGTCCGGGGATGCGGGGGAAGCACTGGCTGAGCTTGCTGCATTGGAAATCATCGGGAAGATGGATGAGGAGTCAAGGCTGTTCGACCTGGAGCCGGTTACCTTATCCATAGCCGAGGGGTACAGACGGACGATAAGCGTGGCGGGCATAGGGCATACGGCCAGGCTTCCCACAGGCGAATTGCTACATGATGTATTTGTGCTGATTAGAACGCCGGGTGATCTGCTGCTGACGGTGATGAGCGGAGGCCAAGCGTCCCTTGTTGGCATAAGCGCTGAGGAGTTGCAAAACCTCCTGGACAGTTTGCTAACCATCTCCCCATCTGAGGAGAATCAGGGCGAAGAACAGGCGCCCGTTGCGGCAGCCGATACAGGAGAAATGACAGATGCCGATAAAGCGGCGAATCCGGAGCGGTTTTGCAAAGTGTGCGGCGTCGCTGTTGCCGCAGATGCAAAGTTTTGTCGAAGCTGCGGAGGCAGGCTGTAAAGCAAATCGAAAGCAGAAAGCCCTGTCAGGGGAAATTTCTGCTTATAACCAACAAAGGAGATGATTTTTATGACAAAGACAAAAGGGAGATTTGGCCTGAGCCTTGCTGCCGTCGCGATGATCGCCTTCGGCTTTGCCGCGCTGCAGCAGCCCCAATCGGTGCTGCTGGTAGCCGGCTTTGCGCTGCTGGCGGAAAAGGATGATTGGCTGAGCCGTCAGGCGCTTCAGGCGCTCCTGCTTACTATTGCGTACTTTATGGCAACATTGGTAACCGGATGGGTGTTCGGTGGTCTGGCTCAGATTTTCGGATGGGCGGGGATTTATAGTGCCGCAAGCGCTCTGCAGACTGTAAACACGGTTGCAGGAAGCCTCCTGTACATTGCATTGGTCGTATTTGCTGTCCTCGCCGTTCTGCGGGTACTGCGCGGCAAGGATGCGGGGCTGCCTTTTCTCGCTAAGATGGCGGGTGGTGACTTGGCGACGGCGCTGCAAAAATCGGCTAAAACGAAATCGGCCCCGACTCCTCCTAAGCAGCCCCCGGCTGGGGCTCCCGTGCGGCAGGAAGTATCTCCGGGCCGTCATTGCAGCTCCTGCGGTACGGCCATGCAGGAGGATTCCGCATTCTGCACCGAATGCGGCGCAAAAAATGAATAACAGCGAATATTATATTTTACAGAAACGGAGGAAATCATATGTTTTGTGAAAAATGCGGAGCAAATCTCCCGGCAGGAACGAAGTTCTGTGGTGGCTGCGGTGCAAAGACCGAGACGCCGCCCGCCTCGCCCCGTCCGGCCGCCCCGCCTCAGACCTCTTCTGTGGCATCGATCGCAGCTACTGGCCAAACGTCGCCGGCATACACACCACAGCCGGGGGTGGAGCCAATGAGCGTCGGGCAGTACTTGGTGACGTTGCTTTTGATGTGCGTGCCCATTCTGGGTATTATCCTTATGTTTAAGTGGAGCTTCGGTAAAGCCGTGAACCTAAACAAGAAAAATATGGCAAAAGCCTACCTGATCTTTTTTGCCGTATGGTTTGTTCTCATATTGGTCGGCGGCGGAGCCATCATGGGTGCTTTGGAAGCAATCATGCGATGACCATCACACTGTAAGGGGGAGGACGATGCGCGATAAGAAGGAGGAAGTCCGCTGGCAAATCAGTGTATCTCTCTTTAAAAACGCAATCACTTTGAAGCAACTTGGCCTTGCCATCGGCATCCCATTCGGTTTAATTGCTCTTGTCATTGTACTTATATCAGGGAGAAGCCGGGATACGCTGTATGCGCTCGGGTTCATCGCCGCACTGTTTCTCCTGACATGGTTGTTTATTATGGCGGTATACCGTGGTATATACATAGCGGAGTTTGTACTGGATCAAAAAGGCGCCCTTTGCCGGACACAGGCAAGGCAGGCAAAAAAGAACCGGGTTATCAACACATTGGCGATGATTTTCGGTCTGCTTTCCGGCAAGCCCGCTGCGGCGGGCGCCGGGATGCTGGCACAGTCACGGCAGGAGGTTTTTCTCTGTTGGAGCCGCATTACAAAGGTGAAATACAAACCTCAAAGCCGCACCATCCTGCTGCGCGGCGGCTGGACGGAGCAGATTGCGCTGTTTTGTACGCCGGAGAACTATGTGTGGGTAAAGGACTTTGTTCGGCGGAAAACACAGCTTCCACACAGGGGAAGCAACAGATAAAACGAAAACATCTGTTATGCAGGTGGTTCAGACTGAAGACAAAGTCTATCAGTAAAAAGGTGGGATGCGGTCAAACAGGACGAGTAGCGACAAGAGCAGCATTAACAAATGCAGTCAGTTGTGGTGATGATAGGATAGATATAGATAGGATTTTAGTAATAAAAAGAAAAAGGTAATATCTGATTTACACAAAAGATTAAAAGCGTTATACTGACAAGGGGGACACTTCGTATTTAGCTCCTCATCAAATGGTTAAACTGTTCAAATGAAGAAACTGAAAAAAAGAGGTGAAAAAAAGAGGTGAAAAAAAGATGAAACGATGGTTAATTACCCTAATAGTTTCAATGGTTTTGATTGTGGGAATGACCGTTCCTACAGTAGTAGCAGATGAGGCTACCAGCACACCCAGTTCATGGGCATTAGAAGAAATTCAAAAGGCCAAAGAATATAATTTGGTAACGGAAAGGGTACTTACCGGTTACCAGCAGGAAATTAGCCGTGAGGAATTTTGTGAATTGGTAGTAAAGCTTTATGAAGCATTATCGGGTATCAAAGCAAAAACGCCGGAAATTAATCCATTTACTGATACCGATAATCCGGAAGTCCTTAAAGCCAATCAATTAGGTATTGTAGGTGGAGTAGGAGGAGGTAGGTTTGCTCCCTCTAACCACATAACAAGACAAGAAATCGCAGTGATGTTACATAGAGCAATTACAGCAGCCAACCCTGGGATGATTGACGGAAAATATGAGGTAACTTTTGCTGACAAAGAGGAAATTGCATCTTGGGCCCAGGAAGCTGTAGGATTTATGAATCAAAAAAGGATTCTAGGCGGTGTGGGAGGCAATCGGGTTAACCCTAAGGGGAATACAACCAGAGAACAGGCTATCGCCTTGGTTAAGCGAACATTCGAGAACTTTAAAGATGTTGGTATTTACCAGCCACTTGTTTTGGACGGCGCAGCAAATGTTATTCATATTCCCCAAGAACACAGTAAAATCCAGGCAGGCATAAATGCGGCCAGGGACGGGGACGCATTACTTGTAGCCCCGGGTACTTACTATGAAAACATTGATTTTGGCGGTAAAAATATCATTGTGACCAGTGAAAAGGGACCTGAAGAGACTGTAATTAATGGAGGTTTTGAGGGAAGCGTTGTAACTTTTCAAAGTGGAGAGGATAGAGGAGTAGTTCTGCACGGGTTTACCATTATGAATGGGATGGCAGGACTTTCAAGGACCGAACAGAAACCGGAATTATATCCTAGTGGCGGTGGAATTTCCATTCGCGATGCAAGTCCTACCATTTCTCATAATATAATTACAAAAAACGCAACTGTGGACTTTGGCGGTGGAATAAGTATAGAGGGGGAGTCTGCAGAGCCTATAATCGAGAATAATTACATCTCAAAAAATATTTCCCATTATCATGGAGCAGGAATAGGTGTTAAACAGGGTGCAAATCCTATCATCCGGGGAAACACAATCTATGATAATATCTGTGAATCGGCTCCAGGAATTTTGGTTTCCGGTAGCTCCGGTGGCTTGGTTGAGAATAATATTATCAGTAATAACGTACCGGGGTATGATCAAGACCCACATCAAATGTATCAATATCTAACAGGGGACCCGGCCTATGAAAAGTGGCGAGCAGACTGGGGCCAACACCCAGCTTTCCCAGGAGGCATAATGATTGTTCAAAGCTCTAACCCTGTAGTACGCAATAACCAATTTACTGGTAATGATGGAGGAGCTATCGGAGTAATGTTGGAATCCACTCCCCGGATTGAAAACAATACCATCAGTTACAACGGTAGTGATAGTATCGGGGCAGTGACCGGCGGTATTATGGCAGCTCATGATGCAACGGTCACCATGATTGGCAATACTTTTACAGGTAATATAGGGCCAGATGTATGGGTTGATCACAGGAACTCTTCCTATGTTGACCAAAATGGAAGGGCTCTTTCCCTGGTAAACCGAGCCAATGAATCCATGGTTGGTGACAATGTGGTCAGCGGCAAAGTGGTGGCCTGGCCCATAGAGCGGCCTGAGCCGCAGATGTCAGATAATCCGCGGACTATTCATGTACCTGGCGATTATGCATCTATCCAGGCTGCTATCGATAGTTCAAAAAATGGAGATACCATCATTGTAGCGCCGGGAACTTACAATGAAAGCATTGATTTTCGGGGTAAGCATATCACTGTCAGGAGCCAGGATCCCCTGGATAAATCTATAGTATCGTCTACAGTGATTAATGGTGGTAATCCTGATGCACCTGATGATGGTCAGGGACCCATTGTTATGTTTTTGAACGGTGAAGGTCGAGATGCTGTTTTAGAAGGCTTTACCATCTACAACCGGGACAGAGACTTCTTCAACATGTCTGCTGTATACCTTTCAGGTGCTAGTCCCACTATCCGTAATAATATAATTACCAGTGAACGTGGAACCGGAATTTTAATGAACTGGGCCTATACAAAGCTATACGTTCCAGAACAACAAGAAGACGAAGGTAGATTTACTCCACAGCTTGGCATGGAGACGGCACCTTTACTGGAGAATAATACAATCCGAGACTGTACCGTTGGTGGTGGAATGTGGTACTACTATGCATCACCAGAAATAATCGAGAACAAGTTTATCAATAACGATGGACCGTTGTCTGGAGCAGTACACAACTGGTTCTCCAGTGCGACCATTAAAGACAATGAATTTGTTGGTAATAAAGGGCACAATGGAGGGGCTATACATTACGAAAACTATAGTGTGGTACTAATAGAAGGAAACTCTTTTAAGGATAATGTTGTAAATGGTTTGGGTGGTGCAATTTATATTGACAGCAACACTTATGGGACAATTGACAGTAATGTGTTCATAGGCAATCATGCCCAGAATGGAAGTGCTGTTGCCATTGGCCATGCTGATATAGAATTAACTAACAATGTGATTGCAGAAAATTACGGTTGGGCGTTGTTTGTAGGTGGAAAAGCCCGGGTAAACAACAACACCTTTGCTAATAATTACGGCGATACGCACGGTGAGGGGATATTTGTCATGGATGGTAAGGTTGAGGGAGTAAATAATATCTTTTACAACAATGAACTGAATGTGTGGGAAGGCGAAGGTGGCGGAGAAATTAATCTTACCGATAGTCTGTTCTATAATAAAGATAGAAAATCATGGCCGGGTAAAGGCAATCGATTGGCGGATCCATCTTTCATGGGTGAAGGTGACTACCGACTGCGATTCGGATCGAAGGCAATTGATGCTGGTGTTGAAGTTGATTTGAAAGTAGATATTATTGGAACTCCTAGACCCCAGGGACGGGGATATGACATTGGTGCTTATGAGTTTCTAGTGCCATAACCTGGAGAATAATTGGGTGTGTATTTGTATAGGCTGTAGGCCATAGAACAGGGGATGGTTCTCTGTTTGATAATGCCCCACCGGTATTACTATATATAACGTGATAAGGACTTTACATCTTCTAGCGTGTCATCCTGAGCGAAGCGAAGGATCTTGCGAAGCGAAAGATTTTTCGGAAGGCAAAATAAAGATTCTTCAGTCGTTCCTCCTTCAGGATGACACATCTTATGTAACTTTATTAACACCTTATATATAGGTATACCCGTTAAAATAATGGATATATATGAAAGAGCAAAAAAAGAGATCCAAATATAATACCGATAAAAAGGTAGTGGCAATGAAATCTCACTGCTCGACATACTGGGCACCGACTGTGATACGGCCTCTCCAACGGCACTATAAAGACCCAGCTGGAGATAGACCAGATGCTGGGCATTTCCAGGTCCTATGCTTCCAGGATTGAAAAGAGGGACATTAAAAAACTGAGCAGGGAAAACATATAGAACAGCTGTAAAGTAGCAGTTGTTCTATATGTTTTCTGCGGAATTATCCTTGCTTTTGAGCATGTTTATTATGATTACCGCTATTATTATCATTGTGATGCCGAAAAACTGGAGTGGCGTCAGTATTTCTCTGAGAAGTATAACACCCAGGGCAACGCTTACCACCGGCTCGAAGGTACATAATATGGCGGCTCTTGAGGAGCTGGTTTCCCTTATTCCGGCAAAGAACAGCAGGTTTGACAAAAAGGTTGAAAAGATAGCGCTGGCCAGTATCGCTGCCCAGGCCTTTGGCGTCACGGACCACTGCAGGTTTCCGGTTACAAGGGCCGCAGCCATAAGTGTTACCGTGGCCGCAGTGGTGATGTATGTGGTGACGGTAAGAGAATCCATAGTACTAAGGTTTTCTGAGAACCTGCTGCCCAGTAGTATTAGATGGGTGCTGAAGGAAAGGCACGCGCCGAAGGCCAGCAGAATGCCGAAGGTATTAAACTGTGAGACCGGCGACCATACCATGAGGACACAGCCGACCGTTGCCATTATCAGTGCAAAGAGCTGCTTTGGGACCATTCTTTCCTTCAGTACTCTTACCATGAACAGGTTCACTATGACAGGGTACAGGTAAAAAATTACCGATGCGAGGGATACGGGAATATAGTTTATAGAATTGTAGTAAACAATAGAAAACCCCGCGTATACAATCCCTCCTATTATAAACAGAGTCTTGAGCTGTGCCCTGGAGGCATGTACTTTTTGCCGGCCTCCCGATGCAAGGCTGTATCCCCACAGGAGTGTCGATGCGATAAGGAACCTCATGGCCAGTACAAACATGGGGTTTGCGCCTTCGTTGTAGGCCGTCTTGGATATTACCACGTTTATACCATAAAAAAAAGCCGCCAGTATAACAAGGGTGTTGCCCTTCTTTTTCATGTTGGCATTATCCTCCATAACCGGTATTTGTCATCCATATCTATTCTACTACATCTGTATGTGTTTGTGGACTGCTTTTTTATTGATCTGCCGGTTTAGGCAGAAGAACTGTGGGTCTAAACAAAAGACTTAACTTTAGCATATGATATATCGGGTAATGCCGCAGTATGCGGCGGCAGGTTAATAAAACAGCTTATTATATAAGGGGACTGCTGAGAAAATAAGTTCTTTGCTTTTCATTTTGAAACGAAAAAGCTTAAAGATCCTTCGCTTCGCTCAGGATGACAAGGAGGTTGCTCAGGATGACAAGGAGGTTGCTCAGGGTGATAAAAAGAGCTTTTTCAGTGGTTTTGGTTATAGGAGGTGATACTTTTGTACGGAAGGAAAAGTCAAAACGGGGCAGCGGCAGCCTATATAAGGGGTGGGCCTCTGGCGCCGCAGATAATGGGAGCTGTATACTTTCGGGACGTGGCCGGGGGCTGTGAAGTACGGGTAGAGGTAAACGGATTGCCTCCCTATCAGCCGGCTATAAAAGGTGAGGCTCCGATAGGGCCCCATGGTTTCCATATACATCAGTATGGAACATGTGAAGTGGGTGACCCCGAGGACCCCTTTCAGGCGGCGGGAGGGCACTGGAACCCTGATAACCAGCCCCACGGTAATCATGCCGGAGATTTTCCGGTTTTATTTTCCAACAACGGCTATGCTAGGATGTGTTTTTTCACAAACCGGTTTAGGGCAAAGGAGGTAATCGGCCGCTCGGTAATAATACATCAGAACCCGGATGATTACAGGACACAGCCCGCCGGAGACGCAGGAAGAAGGCTGGCCTGCGGGGTTATTCAGGCATATTAGCTTTGGTAACAAAGGTTACTTTTTTATATTCCTTCTTGCTGTATAATAAAAATACAGAAAACAAGAGGGGGTAAAAAAATGTCAGTAAGAAATATTGTCAAAATTAACGAGGAAAAATGCAACGGCTGCGGTCTGTGCATACCGAATTGTGCAGAAGGAGCCCTTCAGATAATTGACGGCAAGGCAGAGCTTGTCAGCGATAAGTACTGTGACGGACTTGGAGCCTGCTTGGGGACATGCCCGATGGATGCCATAGAGATTATAAAAAGGGAAGCGGACGATTTTGATGAGCAGACGGTTGAACAGTATCTTGAATCGAAACAAAATCATGATAAAGAACCAAAGACCGGAGGCTGTCCCGGCAGCAGGATTGTGTCCCTGAAGGAAAGGGAAACGGCAGATTTTGAGCAGCAGCCGGAAGATATTGAAGTTTCGATACGTCCACAGTTGGCCCAGTGGCCGGTACAGTTAAAGCTTGTTCCGGTTCAGGCGCCGTATTTTAACGGCACTAATCTGCTGGTGACCGCCGATTGTGTTCCCTTTGCCTACGCCGATTATCACCTTGGACTTTTGAAGGGTAAAAGTGTTGTGGTGGGATGTCCAAAGCTAGACGACAATAATTACTACACGGAAAAACTTACCGAAATAATAAAGAATAATGATATAAGAAAAGTCACTGTTGCATATATGGAAGTGCCGTGCTGCGGTGGTATTGTAAGGGCGGTGGATACCGCAATAAAAAACTCGGGGAAAGATATTCCTATTGCACTTGTGGAAATTTGCATAGACGGACGAATAAAAGGAAAAATCGAAACAAAGTAAAAGGGCAAAACGGTGACTTGTTCCGCAAAAAATGATTCCTGTACCAAAGGGTATGGGGATCATTTTTGTCTGTCGATGTAGATTAAATTGTGATAATATAAAGTAGAATATAGGCTTGGGAGGGAAACAGATGTTGGAGTTATTTGTGCCGAACGAATACGTTGCGTCGGTATTCGATATCGACCTTGAATGTTTGAGCAAAAAGGGTATAGACGCCCTAATAATAGATATTGACAACACGCTGGTTAGCTGGAAGACAAAGACCGCTGACAGGAAACTTTTGGAATGGTTCAAAGCTGTGGAAGATTTGGGCTTTAGGACGTGCCTGTTGTCCAATAATACGAAGGACAGAGTTGTGAAATTCACAGAAGAGACAAGGATACCGGCGGTATACAGGGCTGCAAAACCGGGTAAAGGCGCATTTCGCAGGGCAATGGCGCTTATGGGAAAACCCCGGTCTGCAACTGCGGTTGTTGGGGACCAGGTATTCACCGATATACTCGGTGGTAACAGGATGGGCCTGTATACTGTGCTTGTGCTGCCAATAAACGAGAGGGAGTTTTTTACTACAAGGCTTGTAAGAAGGCTGGAAAACAGAATACTTGAAAGGATGATTAAGCGCGGGGAATTAGTAAAGCCCTGCATAAATAATAGAAAATTGCGCAGGTAAAGTGCCATTTAAGCAGGATTTTGCAAACAATAGTCGAATATATTTGCATAGAGAAAATTAGCAGATTTTGCCTGTTTTCACCGGGGATTTTACTGTCCCGCGTTCGCAGCAAAGCCGGTTTTGACGGGGCGGGGTGGGGGTGGGAAGCGTGCATTATAAAAGCAGAAAAAGACTGGGCAGCATTCTATTGGATATTGGGCGAATAAGCCGGGAGCAGCTGGAGTACGCGCTTAAGCTTCAAAAAGACAGGGGAGATAAGCTCGGGAAGATTCTTGTGGATGAGGGCATCATATCCGAAGCCGAGGTTATTGAGATATTGGAGTACCAGCTTGGCATACCCCATGTTATGTTGGACAAGTACTATATAGACCCGGGAATTGTAAACATAGTGCCTGAGGGTCTGGCCAGAAAATACTGCCTCATACCCATTCAGAAACACAGCAATGTTCTTGTGGTGGCAATGAAAGATCCCTTAAATATATATGCGATAGACGAAGTCAAGCTTGTGTCGGATTTGGATATACAGCCGGCTATTGCATCGGAGGACGATATTAATTCAGCAATAGAGATGTATTACGGCAAACAGGTAGCCGAGAAAGCTGTGGAGGAATTTACCAGGGAACATAAAATAGAAAGTCTAATTGAGAATGAGAAACAGCTGCTGGAACAGGTTAACAATGCACCGGTTGTGAGGTTGGTTAATTCAATAATTGAGCAGGCGGTAGTTAACCGGGCCAGTGATATACATATAGAACCGGGCAGCAGCAAGCTGAGGGTCAGGTTCAGGATAGACGGCCAGCTGCAGGAAATGATGAACGTTTCAATGCAAACCCATGGTCCGGTTGCAGCCAGGATAAAAATTATGAGCCAACTTAATATAGCCGAAAGAAGAATACCGCAGGACGGAAGGGTAGATCTCGGCATGGGAGGAAAGCACCTGGACCTTAGGGTATCGGTACTTCCCACAGTTTATGGAGAAAAGATAGTAATAAGGGTCCTGGACAGGGGTAGGTTTTTGTTATCCAGCGAACAGCTGGGCTTAAGCAGGGAAAATGAAAGGATGTTTAACGAGCTGCTGAAGCTTCCCCATGGTATTGTTCTTGTCACCGGCCCTACCGGGAGCGGTAAAACCACTACGCTTTATGCCGCCCTGAGGGAACTGAACAAACCTTCGGTTAATATCATAACGCTGGAGGATCCGGTAGAGTACAAACTGGAAGGGATAAACCAAATGCAGATTAATCCCAGGGCAGGCCTTACTTTTGCTGTGGGTTTAAGATCGGTATTAAGACAGGACCCAAACATTATAATGGTTGGGGAAATAAGGGACGAAGAGACTGCGAATCTGGCGGTCAGGGCAGCTATAACTGGGCACCTGGTATTCTCCACACTGCACACAAACGATGCAGCCAGTTCAGTGGTAAGGCTTATTGACATGGGTGTTGAGCCATACCTGGCCGCCTCTTCAATAAGGGGAGTAATTTCACAGCGCCTTATAAGGAAGATTTGTCCCGGGTGTAAAGCCGGGTATAAAGCCACACAGCAGGGACTGGACATACTTGGATATCCTTCGGACAGCAAGGTGGAGGTATATAAAGGAAAAGGCTGCGGCAGCTGTCATAAAACGGGATACAGGGGCAGGATTGCGGTTCATGAAATAATGCTTATTACAGAAAAACACAGGGAGCTGATAGGACAGAGGGTTTCTTCCGACAAACTGAAAAAAGTTTCGTGTAAAGCCGGAATGACAAGCCTTCGGGAAAGCTGTTCTGATCTTGTTTTAAAGGGGATTACAACGATTGATGAAATGTCCAAGGTCGTATATATGCAGGAATAAAGGAGTTGTATTTAATGATAGAGGAATTGTTAAGATACGCGATAGAGAATAATGCTTCGGATATTCATATAACAGTGGGCATGCCGCCTACCGCGAGGATTAATGGAAACCTGATGCCGATAAGCCGGGAAAGGCTTAACACTAGTCATACCCAGGCCATGGTTGAAGAGATACTCAGCAGGGAACACCTTGAAGAGTATAAGAAAAACGGAGAAATAGACCTTTCGTATTCAGTAAAGGGGCTGGGCAGGTTCAGGGTAAACATATACCGGCAAAGGGGTAGCAGCAGTCTCGCCTTAAGGGTTGTTGCACTGCACATTCCTTCTATCGGGGAACTTGGCCTGCCGGATTCCGTTAAGGAACTGTCCCGTAAAACGAGGGGGCTGGTACTGGTAACGGGATCAAGTGGAAGCGGCAAGTCAACCACCCTTGCAGCAATGATAGATTTGATAAACAAAGAAAGGACATGCCATGTACTGACACTGGAGGACCCAATCGAATACCTGCACAGGCATAATAAGAGCATTGTAAACCAAAGGGAAATCGGTTATGATTCAAAAAACTTTGCAGCAGGCCTAAGGTCCGCCCTCAGACAGGACCCCGATGTGATACTGGTAGGAGAAATGCGGGACTTAGAGACCATATCCACGGCAATAACAGCAGCTGAAACGGGACACCTGGTTTTATCAACGCTTCATACGATTGGTGCCGACAAGACTATAGACCGGATAATTGATGTATTTCCGCCGCACCAGCAGCAGCAAATAAGGGTACAGCTGTCAACGGTGCTGCAGGGGGTAATATCACAGCATCTTCTGCTCCGAAAAGATGGTAAAGGAAGGGTGCCGGCAGTGGAGGTCATGGTGGCAACGCCGGCAATAAGGAATCTTATAAGAGAGGGTAAAACGCACCAGCTAATGACTTCCATACAGACCGGTAGAAAATACGGAATGCAGTCGATGGACGCTGCCCTCAGCAGGCTGTACATGGAGGACATAATCAGCCATGAAAACGCACTGCTGCACTGCACTAACGAAGAGGTCTTTAGAAGGCTGGCAGACAGCTGACTAATGTATATACAGGGGGTATTGGAGGAGAGGAAGTATGCCTGTGTACCGGTACAGGGCAAAAAAAACCGACGGACGGTATATAACCGGGGTACTAGATGCCAACAGTGAGACTGAAGTGGTACGCATGTTGAAGCAAAAGAACCAGTATACCGTTAGTATAAAGCAATACGAAGGCAATAGCAGCGGTATTTGGATAAAAAGAACCTTTGGCAAAGTTAAACAAAAAGACCTGGCGGTTTTCTGCCGTCAGTTCTCTACAGTAATTAATGCTGGGGTTCCCATATTGACAAGCCTTGATATACTCAGAAAACAGACCGAAAATGCAAGGATGAGGCAGACTGTGGGAGAACTGTACGAAGAAGTGCAAAAAGGTAACAGCCTGTCTTCGGTTATGGCAGTCCATGGGGAAGTTTTTCCTGAACTGCTGGTCAACATGATAGAGGCCGGAGAGATTAGCGGTACTCTTGACTGTGTTATGGAAAGGATGGCAGACCATTACGAGAAGGAGTACAGGATAGGCCAGAAGGTGAAGAACTCACTGGTTTACCCTTCACTTATTGCAGTGGTTGCCCTGTTTGTAATCATAATGCTTGTTGCTGTTGTGCTTCCCACCTTTATAAGCATATTTGAGGACATGGGAGCGACTCTTCCACTGTCCACCCGGCTGCTTATTTTCTTCAGCAGTGTAATTACAGAATGCTGGCCGATGCTTCTTGCATTGACAGTGGTATTATGCATTGTCTTTAAATTATATTCAAAAACAGAAAACGGCAGAGAGCTGATGGATACCTTTAAAATTAAGGCTCCAATAGTGGGCCGTGTCAACAAAAAGGTGATCACTGCACGTTTTGCAAGAACCCTCGGGGCCCTTACATCAAGCGGCATATCACTGCTGGAAGGCATAGAAGTGGCAAAGAAGGTGGTGGGAAACGCGGTATTGCGGAAAGACCTTATCCAAGTGGAGGAGGACGTAAAAAGGGGCAGGGGTTTGGCTGAGCCCTTAAGAAACGTAAAAATATTACATCCCATGCTGATACAAATGGTTAAGATAGGGGAGGACACCGGTACCCTGGACTATATACTTGTAAAAACTGCGGATATATTCGACGACGAGGTGGAGAGTGCCGTTACCAGGATGACCACACTACTGGAGCCCGCCATAATAGTAGTAATGGCGGTGGTGGTTGGGTTTATTGTGGTATCCATCGTGATACCGATGTTCGATATGATGACAAATTTGAAGTTTTGATACACTGTTGTTGGATTGGAAAGGAGTGGATTCAGAATGACTATGTACATAGCCGGGCCTATTAATCAAAAAAAGAAGGATAAAAGGGGTTTTACTCTGGTAGAACTGATGGCGGTACTGGCGGTGCTGGCAATTATAGCGGCAATAGCAGTGCCGCGGTTTACCGGCACGATAAATGCTGCCAAGGTCAAAGCCGACGAATCCTCTGCCCTGATAATAGCAAGGGCAGCAGAGCAAAAGTGGCTGGATGACGGAGAAAAAAATAAAAAAGAATATACTTCTACCGAATTACATGAAGATGGGTATTTAAGAAAAGCATATACAGCACAGCATCCTGACCACGAAGGCGAAGAATTTGTAGCGATTGTTAATAAAAATGGTGTGTGTAATGAAGTACACTATGACAGCGCAAGTGGTGATATTGTAGGGGAGAATAAATAGAAGACGGAATTTAAAGTCAAAGTGCGGAATGAAGGAGGATAGGGTATCATGCAGTATGCGGTTTCCTTTATACTAGGCCTTGTAATTGGCAGTTTTTTAAACGTATGCATACACAGGATTCCTAGTGGAAAATCTGTGGCATTTTCCCCTTCCTGCTGCCCGGACTGCGGCGAAAGGATCAGAATGCGGCATATGGTGCCGATTGTAAGCTATATATTACTCGGGGGCAGATGCAGCTGCTGCAGAATAAAGATTTCACTGAAATATCCACTGGTGGAGCTTTTGACAGGGGTTCTGTTTGTTTTATTGATGTATCGGTTTGGCCCCGGTATGGAGTTTTATAAGTACTCATTCCTTTTATCTTTGCTAACTGCTGCAGGGTTTATTGACTTTGAACATCAGATTATTCCGGATATTTTGGTAATTGCCGGTATTACTGCCGGGACAGGCTTTATGTTTATTGATATGAGACATCCTCATATCTTCTATATAGCGGGAGGTTTGCTGGGAGGCGGTGTACTGCTTGCTGTTGACCTTGTTTCAAGGGGTGGAATGGGAGGCGGAGATATAAAGCTTATGACGGTGATTGGTTTGTTCCTGGGCTGGCAGAGCACACTGCTGGTTTTGTATCTGGCATTTGTTACCGGCGGTATGGCCGGCGTGTTGATGCTTGTTTCAGGCAGAAAGAACAGAAAGGATGCAGTCCCCTTTGGACCTTTTATCGGAGGGGCGTCGGTTGCCGCGGTGTTTTTTGGACATCAATTAACAGCCCGATATCTGTCATTTTTTTACTAATACGGGGTGATTATGATGAAAACAAACCGCAGCACCGGACTGACTATATTGGAACTGCTGACGGTTATGCTCATTATATCAATAGCTTCAGCGGTAGCGGTACCAGCGGTCAATGCGGCATTGGAAAGGGCCGCCGGGAATGCGGCATTAAGAGAGCTGGTTACAGATTTGAGGTACGCACAGCAGATGGCCCTCTCAGATGGCAGTAATTATTATATTACGTTCAATAAAAGCATGCAGACATATACAATAAGCGTAGCGGGACAATTTGATCAGGAAATTATTAAGCAGGTGACGTTACCGGATGGTATTAAGCTGCTTGGGACAAATTTCGCAAACAATAAACTTTACTACACTGATTTGGGATCTCCATCGGCGGGCGGCAGGATAGAGCTTTCGGATAGAAAGGGTAAGGTAATAAAAATTACAGTTCTTCCTGCTACCGGAAGGATCAGGGTGTATGAATGAGGTGGGTTATATGGCTTTCAATAGAAAGGGTAACGGAGGTTTTTCGCTGGTGGAGGTGTTGGTGGCGCTGGCAATACTGGGTATTGTAATAACTCCTGTTATAGGTGTTTTTGCGGCGGCATCCAGGAGCAACCAGAAAAGCTTAAGCAACACCCGGGCCCTTACAGTGGCAAGGGATATTATGGACAGGATTAAAGCCGGTGATATTAATAAATCAAACAGCAGTCAGGAGATAGCAAGCTACAAGGCACAGTACGGCGTTGAAGTATACCTGCCGGAAATCGAAACCTGTGAAAACAACACACTGGGTATGCTTAATGTATATGTTGCACCGCAGACCGGCAGCGACCCGCAGACAGAAGGTATAATGCTGGCGTCCTATGCAACCAATGTCTTTACTGACGAGATTGATACAACTCATTACGGACATGGGTCAGGCGAAGACAAACAGGACCCGCCCGGAGGCGAAAAAGGCAAGGAACCGGACGAACTCTGGAGCGCCTACTACAAATACGCAGAAACGATAACAACTGTAGCTCCCTATACGAAACCCACCATTTTGGTACTTCCCTACATTCTGTTTGACAAGGTATCCGAAATAGTGACTATGGAACAGGCAGTAAAGGCAAGCCATACCATTTTGCTTACTGCCAGGAAAATTCCACCTAACAACAAACTGACCTGGGGTTACCTGGTAAACGAAGTGGAAAGCTATTATGAATTCAGGTTAAACCCCTATGATTACAAGAAATACCGGCCGTATGGGCCGCCAGGCTGAACCGGATGCATACAGAATATAAAGGGTGGATTTGGAAATGAAGCATTTCAATAACAAGCAGGGCTTTTCCATAATTGAACTGCTCATGGCCCTTGGTTTGACAGGAATTGTAATAGCCGCAGTTTTCATGGTCTATTATTCCGGAACAAAGGCGTGGAACAGGGCCGAAAACCAGGTTGAGGTTCAGCAGAACCTGAGGATAGCAATGGATGTTTTAAGTACAGAGATAAGAAAGGCCGATTACTTTGAGATTCTGAAGAACCAGAGGGAGATTGTACTGGTATACGGTAATGGAAATACAAAATCCTATAAATTCCACCCGGCTTCCGGCGAAATCAGGATTTCCCAAAGTAATGCAGCGGTGGCTATGCATATTGAGGATTTAAAGTTTTCATACCGAAACGGGCTTATTAAAATACATATAACAACAAAGGCAATGGAAGGTATAGGGCAAAAGGAGTATACCTTCAGCATTAATGCCAGGGGGAAGATACATGATGGTTAAAGATAAGCGCGGGTCGGTTCTTGTAATGGTTATGCTGTATACCCTGGTTTTAATCATACTGGGCACTTCAATCCTGGGTGTGGCCGCCAGCGAGTACATAATGGAGATGGCACATAGAAAAAGGGTTAAATCGTATTATATAGCCGAAGCAGGAATAGAAAAAGCCATATATCATATTACGCAAATGAACATCATAAACCCGGAAACAATAAGGGGGGCCCGGTGGGATATGGGAGCGGAGGACATTGGGCTTGTTGAACCAGGTGCCCGGGGAGACTTTACTGTGACTGTGAAAGAGGCAGCACTTTATGATGTTATATATACCGACGAGGGCGAAGACAAAAAGGTACATAAACGGATATTCGATATAGTGATTAGGTCACTGGCACACTATAACGGAACTCCGGCGGTGGTGGAAGCCCATGTTCTGGCGGAGGATTACGAGGAAAAATCAACACAAAACAAGGTTCAGATATATCACTGGAGACAGGTAGGGAGGGTAGAGGATGAAGATTAAAAACTATATGGAGGATGTTGTTGTTCATTATCTGTTCAATATAATCAAGGACAAGGATGATATCTGCAAATGTGATAAATGTCTCAATGATATTGCGGCTATTGCACTGAACAATCTAACACCCCACTATGTGGTGTCAGAAAAGGGCGAGCTGTATTCAAAGGTACTGAACATGTCTATACAGTTCGAAGCCGATGTGACAACGGCAATATTGGAAGCTATTGACAAGGTCTCTAAAAATCCAAGGCACTCAAAGGAATAGTTGAGGTGAAAACATGCCGGTCTTCCGTAACAGGGTATTGGCTTTAGACATCGGAAGCAGGAGAATCAAGTGGCTATTGTACCACACAGCCGGGAAAAGGATGGTTGTGATAGAACGGGGGATAAAAGAGATACCTCCGGGTTGGGTAAAAAACGGCAGATTAACTGACACTGAGGGAGTCAGTACCAAACTTAAGGAAATACTGGAAGACATTAAAGGAAAAGTGACAAAGGTGTCACTGTCTTTGGCGTGTCCTGAAATGATTGTAAGGACGGTGGAGCTACCGGAATTAAGTCCAAAGGAACTGAAAAACGCGGTCAGGTACGAAGTGGGACAGCTAATCCCGACAGGTGCCGGAGAATATATATCAGACTACAGTATACTGGAATATATAAAGCGGGATGGTGCCAGGTACGTAAGAATACTTTTGGCTGTCATGCCGGTATCTATAATGGGGGAATATTCAGCATTGTTCAAGGGCCTGGGCTTGACACCCCATCTGTTTGATTTTAATGGCAACTGTGCATCACGGGTAATTAACCTTATGTATCATACCAAGGCAGATAAAAATGTGGCTGTTGTGGATATCGGAGCGGCCTTAACAACCATAACCATAATAGAGGATGGAAACCCGGTATTCACAAGGTTTGTCCGGTTTCAGAACTCCAGTGAAGAAAATAGCGGGCCGGAAAACATGCAGAGTATAATGCCACCGGTTGAGCAGCTATTAAAGGACGTATATCGCACGATTGAGTTTTATAAATCAATAAGCAAAAAAACCATAGATTCGATTGTGCTGGCGGGTGGCGGGAGCTGCCGAAAAGGTATCAGCGACTATCTGGCGCAGGGTTTGGGGATTAAAAGCATTCGGATGGAAGCACAGCAGCTCCCTGTGTCATTCAACGCTGACTTTTCATCGAAGCACTTGGCAGAATTCATTAATGTACTGGGACTGGCCGTCACGCAGGCAAACGGCAAGCGAAAGACATTAAACCTGCTTCCCGAAAAATACAGGAGCGCTGAAAGAAAAGTCAAAACTGCAAAGGCGATGGCAGTAATTTTAGCCGTTGTGGTTTTGACCGGCTCATTGGTACTGCCTTTCTTTTATGTTGAAAAGATAAAGAGAGAGGCCACTGACTTGCAGAATATGCTTGACAGAAAGGATACAATAACGGAATACCAAAATAAGCGTGAAGAACTGGCAGGGCTTGCATCCGAACGGCGAAGGCTGGTCAATATGCTTGAAACGGCAGGAAAAGACTGGCCCCGAATATTTGTGGAAATAGGCAGGCAAACCCCCGGCGGGATAGTCCTTGCTTCAATGGATTACCGGGACCCGGAAGGGTTAACTATAACCGGAGAAGCCGCTGACTTCAGAACCGCAGCCCTGTTCGCTGTTAATCTGCAAAGATTAGACGAAATATCGTCCGCCGAACCTTTAAGCATTTCATTATCCGAGAATAATACCTGTCTGTTTGAAATAAGGTGTATTGTCGGGGGTGAAGCGGATGAAAACTGAACTTGGTAAATGGAAAAAACACATGGTACTGGCAACCGCGATTGCAGCCTTATTATTCGTGTATCACCAGTATTATCTTTCACCGCTGCTTACGGAATATTCAGCGATAAGCGAATCGGTGCGCGAAAGTGAAGAAAAGCTGGACAGCCTTATGGAAACCGAGCGGGAAATAGACTTGCTGCTGGCTGATACAGAAGAACTGCAGTCGTATATTAACGCCCTGGAAATTCTGGTACCATCCAACTGCCGGGTTCCTGAAATTGTAACGCAGTTGGAAGCCTGTTCCTACAAATCCGGTACTGTACTGCAAAATATTGTGTTTGATTCCTTTGTTCTGCCTGACGGTGAAGAAAAGCAGCAGAGTGGTTATATTCAGCTTCCGATGCATATTTTCATTACGGGCAGCTATGAGAATATAATATTTTTTCTGCAGGAAATTGAAAACTCGGACAGGCTATACAATGTTACGGGGTTCAGTCTGTTCAATAATGGATCAGGAGCCGGCGGCAGGTTGGGAATGAGTATTGATTTGTGCGCTTACGCGCTGCAGGCCGGCGGAAAACCGAAAGAAACGTCTGCAAGCTATGACTTTGTGGAAGAGACAAGCGGCAGGGACAACCCTTTCATACCGGTTGACAGCGAATAGATGTGTGAAAGGGGACGGGTCCCTACAAGTTACATTTCAAGACGGCTGTCAAAAAAGCCGTTTTTGTTTATTATTTATATAACAGGTTTGATATAATAACTTGTGAGAATTAATGAGAGAAGGCAAACGGGTAATGAAGAAAAATACGGTAAGAACAACAAAGATAAATATGACAGGTAAACCGCCTTTGATATGCGTTCCCATAATTTCAGAAGATGTCGGGGGATTAATGGAGCAGGCGGAAGCGGCACTTAAGTATGGTGCCGACTTGATAGAGTGGAGAGCGGACGGTTTCGAGTGGTCCCGGCCCGAGCCGGTTTTAAGCACTGTGATGAAGCAGTTGAAAAACGCTGCAGGCGGTAAGCCGGTTGTTTTTACCTGTAGAATCAATCGCGAAGGTGGAATAACAAGCATCCCGGAGGATATGAGACTGCAGCTTATAGAAAGGGCAGTGGAGACGGAATTCGTTGATATTGTGGACATCGAGCTGTCTGTCGGACCGAATGTCATAAAGAGGTTTAAAAAGGCGGTGTTAAGGAATGATAAGAAGCTGATTTTGTCATTTCATGATTTTAAAGACATGCCGAAAGAACGCACAATATTGGACAGGCTGGAAGAGGCCCAGAGGCTGGGAGCGGATATCGCAAAGGCCGCAGTAACAACCCGCGACCCCAAAGACATGATAAGCCTGTTTAATACCGTATACAGGGCAAAAACCGGGAGGGTGGGCATACCGATTGCGGTTATGGATATGGGACGTTTTGGACCTTTAAGCAGAGCGGCGTTAGGATTTTTCGGTTCGGATATGGTCTATGCTTCAGGAAGTGTATGCTCGGCTCCCGGCCAGATATCGGTTGGTGAACTGCGCTCTGTCTGGAAGTGCCTGTATAAGAACTGCGATGGGAGGGACCCGGATGATTGTAGTAATGAACGCCCATGCCGGTAACCAGGAAAGGGACAGGATATTGAAACTGGCTGAGGATATGGGACTCAAATACCAGGTATATGGTTTGAAAAACAGCAGTGTTATTGCCATAGAGGGTGATGAAAAAAGTAGCAAAATACAGCAGTTTGAAGCCTGTGACGGTGTTGATAGAGTTGTGGCTGTCACCCATCCGTTCAAACTTGCCAGCAGGGATGTCGTTGGGCGTTCAACTGTTATAAAGGTCAACGGGGTAGAGATAGGTGGCGGCAGTATTGTGGTTATGGCGGGTCCCTGTGCTGTTGAAGGAAGGCAGTTAATAAATAGCACTGCACTGTCTGTCGGTAAAGCAGGGGCGGCGATTTTGCGAGGGGGAGCCTTCAAGCCCCGTACTTCGCCCTACAGTTTCCAGGGTCTTGGAGAAGAAGGGCTGATATATCTCAGGGAGGCGGGCAGGCTCTGCGGCATGCCGGTGGTTTCGGAGGTATTGGCCCCGGAGGATGTGGAGCTTGCGGCAAAATACACGGATATACTTCAGATAGGCTCAAGAAATGCCCAGAACTACCCGCTGTTTAGGGAAGTTGGGAAGTCAAAAATGCCGGTACTTTTGAAAAGGGGAATGATGAATACCATAGAAGAATGGATTATGTCGGCGGAATACATACTCTCTGAAGGCAACTGCAGCGTTATTCTGTGTGAGAGGGGAATAAGAACCTTTGAAAGGTATACAAGAAATACTTTGGACTTGAGCGCAGTGGCCGTGGTGAAAAAATTAAGCCACCTTCCGGTTATAGTAGACCCGAGCCACGGTACCGGTCATTGGAGTTATGTTGAGCCGATGGCCTTGGCGGCGGTTGCAGCCGGAGCCGACGGACTATTGATAGAAGTCCACCCCGAACCCCACAAAGCCCTTTCGGACGGCCACCAGTCTTTGAATATAGACAGGTTTGGGTTGTTGATGGAAAAACTTGCTCCGGTGGCACTGGCGATAGGCAGAAAAATCTGAAAGTATAATCGAAAAATACTGTAATAAGAATTAGGAGATGTTAATGCGTTATGCTGGGAGAGAATATTATTCTGATTGGCATGCCCGGTTCAGGCAAAACTACTGTGGGAAAGGATTTGGCAAAACAGCTGGGCATGCCGTTTATTGATACGGATACTTTAATTGAACAGATAAGCGGCATGCCGATACCTGAAATATTTGCCGGTACCGGCGAAGAGAATTTCAGGTCAATTGAACGGGAAGCCATAAAGAAAATAGCAAAAATGCGAAACATTGTTGTGGCTACCGGTGGAGGTTCATGGTGCGATATAAAAAACCGCAGAAACCTGGTTAATGGAGGAAGGGTTTTCTTCCTTGACTGTCGGTTGGAAGAATTGTGGAACAGGCTGAATAACAGCCATACAACAAGGCCTCTGCTGTCAGAGGGGTTTGCCGGACTTGAAAGACTACACAAAATACGCCGGGGCTCCTACCTTCGTGCCCAACATATAATTGATACGTATCAAAAGACACCGGGGGAGGTTGCGGAAAGCATAGCAGCATATTATAAAAATGAATACAAAAAAAGCAGCCCTTCCATCATATATAACCGAAAGGTCACAGTTGGTTCCGAAGACTGTGAATTTTTCGCGGGCATTGGTATACTGGACAGATTGGGCGGCTTTTTGAAAGGAAGGTATAGTGCCAAAGGTACAGCACCTAAACTGCTTATTGTAACAAATCCCTATGTTAATGCGTTATGCGGCGGCCGTATTATTGAATGCCTGGAAAGTTTCGGTTTTACAGCCGGTGTATTTGTTGTACCTGAAGGAGAGGCTTATAAAACGACCGAATGGGTACAAAAAATATACAGTCATCTTGTGAGTTTTGATTACGACAGGGGCGATGTAGTGCTTGCGCTGGGTGGAGGTGTAATCGGTGACCTTGCAGGGTTTGCTGCAGCTACCTATATGCGCGGTATGGCGCTTGTGCAGCTGCCCACAACCCTTCTGGCACAGGTTGACAGCAGTATAGGCGGCAAAACAGCGGTTAATTTACCGGAGGGGAAAAACCTGGTCGGAGCATTCCACCAGCCGGAAATGGTAGTATCGGATACCTGTTTACTAAAACACCTGTCAGAAAAGGACTACAGGCAGGGGCTTGCAGAGTGCGTAAAATACGGGCTTATAGATAATAAGGGGTTCTTTGAATTCCTGGAACAAAACCAATCCGACATTAGAAACAGGCAGCCGCAAACACTGGGTATCATGACGGCCAAGTGCTGTGATATTAAGACGGATATTGTCCGAGAAGACGAGAAGGAACGCGGAGTACGGGCGATTCTCAACCTGGGACATACCGTGGGGCATGCCCTTGAAGCGGCGGCCGGGTACGGCAGCATCGGACACGGAGATGCGGTTGCACTGGGTATAAGGGTGAAGGTATATATCAGCCTGAAAATGGGTTTTATGAACAAAAGGGATTATGACAGGGTGCTGGGCATGCTGGAGGGCTTCGAATTTCCTGCGGAGGCAGACGTTTTACCTGACAGTGTAATGGTATTCATTACCAGGGACAAAAAGAAAAAAAGGGGCAGGATCTGGTTTGTCATGCCAAAGGGCATAGGCGGTGCGGAGCTTGTCCCGGATATACCTGAGAGGCTGCTTATGGAAGGGTTGGGGACCATAGGCATAAAACAGAGGTGAATTAACATGAACGGAATAAACACCGAAACAAAGCTGGTGGGGCTGCTGGGGTACCCATTATCCCACAGCCGCTCGGCGCAGATGCAAAACCATGCATTTAAATATTCGGGCCTGAATTTCTTATATCTTCCTATGGAGGTGGAGGAAGACGACCTCAAAGCTGTGGTGAATGGAATTAGAAGAATGAACTTTGCAGGGTTTAACGTGACTATTCCATACAAAACAAAGATAATGGAATACATTGACGAACTTGACGATTTGGCAGGGGTTATCGGTTCGGTAAACACCGCGGTGGTCAGGGAAAAATGTATAAAGGGTTACAACACCGATGGGGAAGGCTTTGTCCGCGGACTGGCCGAAACCGCAGGGTTATCGGTTAAGGGAAAGCAGGTGGTTGTACTGGGCAGCGGTGGTGCAGCCAGGGCTGTCACTATGACTCTTGCGGCACGGGGTGTGGACAGGCTTTTTATATGCAACAGGACCCGGGAAAAGGCAGATGGGTTAAGTCGTGAGATCAACGAAAAGATAAAAAACTGTGCAGCTGTTATTCCAATGGAAACAGAGGCTGTGAAAAAAGCGCTTAAGGGTACCGAAATATTAATAAATACGACCAGTATCGGCATGTATCCCAACCGGCAGCAAACGCCAATAGATATTGGACTGGTTGACAGCGGCACCGTGGTTTGCGATATTGTATACAATCCGGTACGAACCAGGCTGCTGTCCGAGGCATCACAAAAAGGCTGCGTCACTGTTGACGGGATCGGGATGCTGGTGAATCAGGGAGCCGAAGCCTTTAAACTGTGGACAGGACTAAAAGCCCCGGTAAAGGAAATGTATAGGGTGCTTGCAAATGAAGGTTAAACGAATTTAAGGCTGATGCAGCAAATACAAAAAAGGATGTGGTTGGATGGGAATACGGTTCGGACCGGCGGGCAATTCACTGTCTTTTTATCAGCAGGGATATAAATCATCGGTGGAGGCACCGGGTTGGCTGGCGAAAAGGGGGCTTTCGGCCTATGAATACTCGTGCACCAAGGGAGTTAAGATTAAGGAGGATACGGCGGCAAGAATCGGCGAAGAGGCCTATAAGAACGACATAGCCCTCAGCATACACGCCCCATATTTTGTGAATATGGCCAGCAGTGACCCGAAAAAAAGGCGCAAATCGACCGAGTACATATTGCAGAGCATGCAGGCGGCACGGTGGATGGGTGCAAAACGGGTGGTTTTTCATCCCGGGTCCTGCGGTAAAACCGAAAGGAAAATGGCTTTGGCCACAGCAATGGAAACCCTGAAGCGTACCATAGAAGAAGCGGACAGGTGCGGCTTCGGAGATATTGTGCTTTGTCCGGAAACGCTGGGCAAGAAAAACCAGCTGGGCAGCCTGGATGAGGTACTAGAAATGTGCCTGCTGGATAAAAGGCTGATGCCTGCGGTAGACTTCGGACACATTCACGCCTATACCGGTGGAGGGCTGAATAGCAGCAGCGAATATGCAGCGGTTGTGGAATCAATAGAAAATGTGCTTGGATGGCAATACGTCAAAAGCCTTCATGTGCATTTTAGCAGGGTGGAATATACAAAAGGCGGCGAAAAAAAACACTGGACATTCGCGGATACGCAGTACGGCCCTGAATTTGAACCACTTGCAAGAGTATTGGCAAAAAAGAAAATGGAGCCGGTTATCATCTGCGAATCCCGCGGTACCATGGCGGAGGATGCCTGTGAAATGAAAGAAATATTTGAAAGGATGCGTAAAGAAATGTGATTTTGCTATTAATAGGTTGAATATTATGGTAATATAAAGAGGGAAAATTTATAAATACCGAAAAACCCGGGTGCAGGGGGAGTATTGTTGGACAAAAGGCATAACAGGGTAAAAAATTTACTTGCTGAAGAAGAGCTTGACGGAATATTGGTCTTAAGTCCCGCAAACAGAAGATATTTAAGCGGATTTACCGGTACAGCGGGATGTCTGCTGATTACGAATGCAGTTTATCTGATTCTTGCGGATTCCAGATATACCGAGCAGGCGAAGAAGCAGTGCTCCCGTTTTAAGGTAATACAGATTCAGGAGAATATATGGGACAGCCTTAATGGTGTCCTGAAGGATTATAAAGTGAAAAATGTCGGCTTTGAGGACGGGTTTGTAACGTGCCGGCAGTACGGCAGGATGACAGAAAAACTTGACGGTGCCTATCTTGTACCGCTTGGAGACAGACTGGACAAAATCAGGATGGTTAAAGACCGGGAAGAGATTGAGAATATAAGGACGGCTGCCAGAATCTGCGAGCGTGCTCTTTTGCATGTTAAGCCTCTTGTTAAGCCCGGGACGGTGGAAAAGGATATTTCGCTTGAACTGGAGTTTTATATAAGAAGGGCCGGCTGCAGCGGGCCCGCCTTCGAATTTATTGTGGCGTCCGGTCCGAGATCCGCTCTTCCACACGGGACAGCCGGCTCTAGAAGGATAAGGGACGGGGATTTGGTTGTTATAGATTTAGGAGGGAAATACAACGGCTATTGTTCTGATATGACAAGGACCTTTGTGGTAGGAAGGCCAAATCCAAAACAAAAAGAGATATATGATACGGTTTTAATTGCACAAACCCTTGCCCTTAACGGGATTAAGGCCGGTATGACAGCAAGCGGGGCAGACGGAATAGCAAGGGAAATAATAGAAAAGGCCGGGTACGGCGAATACTTCGGGCACGGGCTTGGTCACGGGGTGGGGTTGCAGATACATGAAGCACCTACTTTGAACCAAAGATGCGATACTGTCCTTGAACCGGGAATGGTTGTTACGGTGGAACCGGGTATTTATGTTCCGGACTTTGGAGGAGTGCGCATAGAGGACCTGGTAATGGTTGCGGAAGACGGCATAGAGAATTTAAACAGTGCCGACAAGGAATTAACGTATTTTTAGTATCTGATAGATATTATACATAACAGGAGGGAGAGAAATGATTTCCGCAGGAGATTTCCGAAAAGGGATCACGTTCGAGATGGACGGGCAGGTTTACCAGGTGCTGGATTTTCAGCATGTGAAGCCGGGTAAGGGAGCGGCATTTGTCAGGACAAAGTATAAAAACATTGTGACCGGTGCTACCCAGGAAAGGGCTTTTAATCCGTCGGACAGGTTTCCGAAGGCCCATATAGAAACAAAGGAGATGCAGTACCTGTATGACGACGGCGACCTGTATTATTTCATGGACACACAGACCTTTGAGCAAATACCCCTAAGCAGGGATAAGGTGGAGGGCGCCATACTTTATATAAGGCCCAACGATATGGCGACGGTTAGGTTTTACAAGGGAGATGCTTTCTCCGTTGAGCCCCCAAACTTCGTTACGCTGAAGGTTGTGGAAACAGAACCGGGTTTCAAGGGGGACACAGCCCAGAGCACATACAAACCTGCCAAGTTGGAAACCGGGGCGGTGGTACAGGTACCACTGTTTGTAGAAAACGGGGAAGTTATTAGGATAGATACCCGTACCGGGGAGTATATGTCAAGGGTTTAGGGTAATAATAGGAATAGCCAATTACAAATTAGAAGGAGGTTGGTAAAATGAAATACCTATATGAAAGAGTTTCTTACTTAAGGGGTCTTACGGACGGTCTGCAGATAAGCGAGGACACAAAGGAAGGAAAACTATTCATGCAAATTGTAGACGTGCTGGAAGAATTTGCTGATGCTGTGAACGAACTGGCTGAAGTCCATGATGAACTTGATGAATACGTGGAATGTATAGATGAAGACCTGGCAGAAGTTGAAGAAGAGGTCTTTGACGATTACTACTACGACGACTATGAGGACTATGACGAGGGAGAAGAATTCGTTGAAGTGGAGTGTCCCCACTGCGATCATACGGTATTCGTGGAAGAAGAAGTTATTGAAGACAATGACGCCGATATAATCTGCCCCAACTGTCACGAGCCAATCTACCTGGAATTTGAGGAAGAAGAGGACGACGATGACGAAGAGGACGATGAAGAATAAGAAACGATAAAAAAAGAACGGTGCCTGGAATGCACCGTTTTTTTTTGCGCAAAATCCCGAATCAAATTTAAGACATATTGTGAGCGGAGTATAAATATTAATTATATAGGAAAGGGGGACAGGTCTGTTATGCATACCTATGAAAAAACCAGGCACATACCAGAAAGGGTCTGGAGGGAAGAGAAAGGGGGAAGGAAAAGGTACAAATACATATTCGATTCACTGCCTGTCAATATCAGAAACATGATACAGAGGTTGTCTTTTGGTGAGTTGGAATGTATCGAGGAGTTCCGTCTAAAGGCTGATGCGCCGTTTATTGTTTATGGCGCCGGTGACAGCGCATATATTACAGCGGAAGGAAGGATATGCAGTGACAGGGGTAGGGCGTATATTGTCACGGCTGAGGATGCGGCAAAGGCGCTGCAGCTTATGTGCGACTGTTCTGTTTATTCGATAGAGGATGAACTAAAGAATGGATACATAACAATCCGGGGAGGCCATAGGATTGGCGTTGTGGGGAAGGTGGTGACCGAAGGAGGCCGGGTCAAAACCATTAAAGACGTATCCGGGCTCAATATCAGGATTTCCAGGCAGGTAATCGGCTGCAGCAGCAACCTGCTTCCCAGACTAATAAGGGACAAAGGCAGCGTATATAATACCCTGATTGTATCACCGCCACAGTGCGGAAAGACCACTCTTTTGAGGGATATCATAAGACAGTTAAGCGACGGGGTACCCTCTTTGGGGTTTGAGGGAATAAAGGTTGGAGTTGTGGATGAGAGGTCGGAACTGGCTGGGTGTTACAAGGGAATTCCGCAGAACGATTTGGGTATAAGGACAGATATTTTGGATGCCTGTCCTAAGGCCCAGGGAATGATGATGCTCATAAGGTCAATGTCCCCCGGGGTTATAGCCACAGACGAACTGGGGAGGCCCGAGGACCTTGTTTCGATACAGGAAGCGATAAACGCCGGGGTAAACGTTATTACCACCGTTCACGGCTGGAACACAAAGGATATTATGAAAAAACCGGTAATAGGAAAGCTTATGAAAGGCGGAGTGTTCGAGAGGGTTGTAGTGCTCAGCAGAAGAAAAGGCCCCGGAACCATAGAAGAGATAGTTGATTCTGTAGAGTGCCAAAAACTGTCCGGATTGGGGGGATGCCAGGAATGATTATTAAGATATTTGGCTGTCTGGTAATAATGACCTGTGCTACCTCGGCGGGGTTCTTGATGGCAAACGGTTACAAGAAAAGGGTTTGGGAGCTGAGGGCCTTTCAACAGGCTCTACAGGTTCTTGAAAGCGAAATCTTGTATACTTCCACGCCGCTGCCGCAGGCTGTGGATAAAACTGCCCACAGTACGGAAGCACCTGTTAACCGCATTTTTTTTGATGTGGGACAGATTTTGGAGGAAAGAAAAGGATATACTGCCGGAGAAGCCTGGTGCACCGCCGTCGACAGAAACAGGGACATCTTAAGCCTTGACTGTGAGGACTTGCAGATAATCCGCAGTTTCGGGAAAAACCTCGGTTCAATAGACAAGGAGAACCAGGAAAAAAGCTTTAAATTGGCAAAATATCAGCTTAAGGCGCAGCAAGCTAAGGCGGAGGAAGAGCGCAGCAAAAATGAAAGGCTGTATAAAAACCTCGGATTCCTGCTGGGAGCAGCGCTTGTGATACTTCTTATCTGAGAGGAGGAAGGGGCATGGATGTTAACATAATATTCAAGATCGGGGCTATTGGTATACTGGTGGCAGCGCTTTATCTTGTGCTCAAGAATACAGGCAGGGAGGAACTGGCCCTGATGGCGGCTCTGGGCGGGCTGGTGGTGGTGCTGATGATGGTGATTACCCTAATAAACGAACTGTTCAATAATGTGAGGGCATTGTTTCAGCTGTACTAAAGGATGGGATAGAATTGGAAATTGTGCAGATTGTGGCAATAAGTATTATAGCTGTAATTCTGGTAGTCCTGATTAGACAGTACAGGCCCGAAATTGCACTGCAAATTAGTGTCGTGACGGGTTTATTGATATTTTTGCTAATCATATTTAAGCTTGCTTCGGTGCTTGAGGAGCTGCAGATGTTCTCAAGACAGATAAACATAGACCTTGTATATATTTCAACGATTTTCAGGATAGTGGGAATAGCATATATAGCAGAATTCGGCGCCCAGGTTTGCAAGGACGCTGGCGAAAATGCCATTGCATCCAAGATAGAGCTTGCCGGGAAGGTTATTATTCTTGTTCTGGCGGTACCAATCCTGATGGCGCTGATGGACCTGATAAAAAACATAATATCCTGAGGGAGGAAGCCTGATGAAGAAGTGGATGAGAGTGGTACTGCTGATAACGGTAGTTTCAATATGTACTCCTGCATGTGCGGGTGCCGCCGGTGATGCGGCAGGAGAAAACATTGGGGTTTTGGAGAGTCAATTGGACAAATTGGAATTGGACGATATTCAGGGTATTCTGGACAGTTTGAACAATGAGACGGCGCAGTACATGAAACCTATAAATGCGAGGGAGTTCATAAAGGGGCTTGTAACGGGAAATATAAGCATATCTGCCGGGGAGATAATTGCGGGTATTGGCAGATACCTGTTTGCCCAGGTGCTTGTTAACATCAACCTGCTTGCAAAGCTTGTAATCCTGTCTATTGTATATGCAATACTGAGCAATATACAGGATTCCTTTGGAAACGGGATGGTGAGCGAACTGGCAAAACTGGCCTGTATGCTGGTACTCACCGCCGTTGCAATACAGAGTTTTTCGGCGGCTTTAAGCATCGGTTCCCAAACAATAGACAGCATGGTTAAATTCATGCAGTTTTTCCTTCCCACCCTTTTGGCGCTGCTGGCGGTTATGGGGGGCATCACTTCCATGGCCCTTTTACAACCGATTATTGCGGTATCAATAGGTTTTTTCAGTACTGTTTTTAAGAATTTTCTGCTGCCGGTTATATTTCTATCAGCTGTTCTTGCCATTGTGAACAACCTGTCCGAAAAATTTCACCTGTCCAGGCTGTCAACTCTGCTTAAACAGGGCTGTGTAGCATTTATTGGTCTTGTTCTTACCGTGTTTATCGGTCTTATGACCATACAGGGAGTGACGGCGGCTACCATAGACGGGGTTTCGATACGGACTGCGAAATTTGCAGCGGACAGTTTCATACCGATCATAGGCGGTTTTCTTGCGGATGCGGTGGACACAATAGTAGGCTGTTCACTGCTTATTAAAAACGCGGTGGGAGCTTTCGGGCTGGTTGCACTGTTTGTTATGGTAGCGTTTCCAATACTAAAAATTATATCCCTGGTACTGATATATAAGATCTGTGCAGCAGTAATTGAACCGATAGCCGGGGGACAGCTTGTAAACTGTCTAAACGAAATGGCCGGAAGCCTTCTTTTGTTGTTTGCTACGGTGGCCTCGGTGGCACTGATGTTTTTTGTTTCGGTAACCATTATAATCGGGGCGGGAAACGCTGCCCTGATGATGAGGTAGGTGCTGGCATGCAGTTTTTTGAAGGCTGGGTTTTGAATATAGTTGCAGCCATTATTTTTGTTATTATAATCGAGATTATTCTGCCGGGCGGCAGCACAAGAAAATATATTAGCCTGGTAACGGGGCTTATGGTGATGTTTGTTATAATTAATCCCTTTGTGCATTTGATGTCGGGCGGTTACGATTTGGATTTGATATCATCCGAAATGTCACGGGCAATCGCTGTAAGGGATGTGGAAAATCAGGCGAAAAAACTGAAAGAGGGCAGCAGAGAAGGATTGACGGTATTATATAAAAACAACCTTGAGCAGGGAGTGGCAAGACAGGTTATTGATGCAGGTTTTGCCGGACAGGTGCGGGCAAATGTTGAGGTAGATGAAAATTACGAGAGTGAAAGCTTTGGAAGTATTCTTGGAATAAGGGTGGTGGTTGACGATACAGGGCAAAAGGAGGATGCCGGCATTAAAAAGGTGGATAGAATTACAGTAAAGGTATTCAAAGACACTGAGGAAGAGAATGCGGTTGAAGCTGCAGGTACAGATAGCGACCTGGCGGAGGAAATAAAGGGTTTTCTTTCCCAAATATACGGTTTGCCGGGCCAAAGGATAGATGTAACGCTGCGGGGTGAAGATTAAAGGAGGGTTGAAAATATATGGATTTAAACAGTATAAAAGAAAAACTGTACAATATGGGAAATAAAAAGCTGTTTCAAAATCTGCTCATTGTCTGCCTTGTTGCGGCTATAGTTGTCATCTCCGCCGACACTTTTTTTAGCAATAATAAGCCAAGTAGAAATAGTATTGAGGAAACAGACATACAATTTAATATACAGACCGATTCGGCAGTTACATATGAAGAACAGTTGGAAAAGAAACTTAAAGGTATACTGGAACAAATCTCCGGTGTGGGCGAAGTATCTGTAATGGTAACCCTGAACACTGGCAGAGAGGTAATTCCTGCGACAAACACGATAGAAACCTCCAGCGAAACCAATGAGAGGGATGGTGACGGGGGAACCAGGACAGTTACGCAGAACAGTGTTGACAGAAAGATTGTGCTGAAAAACAACGTAAGTGTGGAAGACCAGCCTTTGATAGTCAAGGAGGTTATGCCGGAGGTTAAGGGAGTAATTGTGGTGGCACAGGGAGCGGAGAGAGTGGAGGTGGCTGCCCGGCTGACCGAAGCGGTGCAGACTGTTTTAGGGATACCCGCATTCAGGGTAAAGGTTTATCCAAAATAAAAAGATATCTAAAAGGGGAGGAATAGTGATATGATGGTATTAAGAAGAAAGACAGTGGTGCTGTCGTTTTTGGTGCTTTTACTGGCTGTGGTTGCGGTGATTAATCATAATATAACACGGGAAGTGGCCAGTGAAGACAGCCTGACATTTGTTGGAGAAGACGGCTACGATGATATGATAATACCCGAGCCGGATGATGAATTGGCCATGGACAGCGAGGATAACGGAAACATAGAAATAGAAGAAGGAGTGGAAACCAGTGCTGCCAACCTGGCAACCGCCAGCTTTTTCATACAGTCGAGGCTGGACAGGGAGAAAAACAGAAGCTTCTATATAGAAACCCTTAACGGTATAGTAACTGACCAGAACACCGATGTTTCGATAAAAGAAATGGCACAAACCGAAATGCTGTCCCTGATAACCAGGAGCGAGACAGAAAGCATTATAGAAAACCTGATAAAGGCAAAGGGATTCAAGGATGCCCTTGTTATTATGGGTGAGGATTCGGTGAACATAATAGTTAATGCCCACCAGCTTACCCAGGCCCAGGTGGCACAAATAAAGGATATAGTATCCCGGGAAGCAAAGGTTGACATCGAAAACATTAAAATTATGGAAAAAGAATAGAATTGTTTGTAATGGTATATACCCTTTGATATAATTAATAATAAAATTACGCTCGGGGGTGAAGATATGACAGAAAAGGACAAACAAGGCAAAAAGGCAACTGTTGAGGAAGTAGGAACAGTTAAGATATCCGACGACGTGGTTTCAATCATTTCCGGCATTGCTGCAACCGAGGTGAAGGGTGTTATAGGAATGAGCGGCGGAATAGCCGGCGGAATAGCCGAGCTTCTCGGCAGAAAGAATCAGTCCAAGGGTGTCAAGGTTGCAATAGGCGAAAAGGAAGTAAACATCGACTTACATATAATAGTGGAATACGGGGTAAAAATACCCGAAGTGGCCTGGGAGATACAGGATAAGGTTAAGAAAGCAGTGGAAACCATGACAGGCCTTAATGTCGTTGAAGTTAACATACACGTTCAGGGAGTGGCCGCGGGAAATGCGGGCAGCCAGGAGGAACAGGATAAATAATTACAGGGTTTGCAGTCAACCTCCTTTTCGGGAGGTTTATTCTTTGATTTAATCCGGAAGGACAAGCAGTAAATCCCCCAGGCAGGTAACAGCATTCGAAAAAATTAACAACATACTGGTTATAATAATTGCTGCATGCATCCAGCATATTACGGGAGGATTTATATATGAGCAGGAAAAAAACCAGAGAACTGATTGTCAGATTTTTGTTTCAGATGGAAGCGCGGCGGGAAGAATACAGCGGCCTGCTTGAAGTTTTTATGGATGAAAACCCGATGGAAACGGCTGACAGGCAGTTTTTCAAAGAAAATATTCAAGGGACTGTCAAAAACCTGGACGAGATTGACGGGATAATTCGGGGCAAACTTAAGAACTGGACCCTTGACAGGATTCCGTGGGTAGACCTTGCGATTTTGAGAAATGCCTTGTATGAGATACTCTACAGGGACGATATACCGGTTAAGGTATCAATAAATGAAGCGGTTGATTTGGCAAAAAAGTACGGTGACCCGGAGTCCGGGGTCTTTGTAAACGGAATACTGGGTAATATAGTAAGGGAACATAAACTGCAGTAGGTGAAAGAATGGATGCATATATAGGTTTTGATACCAGCTGTTATACCACCTCCATGGCGATGGTGGATGATAACGGGAAACTCCTGTCCGACAAAAGAAACGTCCTCCAGGTAAAACGGGGCGAAAAAGGCCTAAGACAGTCGGAAGCGGTATTCCAGCATATTCGAAACTTAAACGGATTATCCGATGAACTGAAGGTACTGGCAGGCAGGTTTGATGTAAAAGCGGTAGCCGCTTCGGTTAAACCCAGGCCGTTGCCGGAGTCCTATATGCCGGTTTTTACGGTGGGGGAAAGCACGGCAAAGGCTGCCGCAGCTGCAGCGGGGATACCCTTTTATGCCACCACCCACCAGGAAAGCCACCTTATGGCGGGGCTGTGGTCGGCAGGAGGGCCAAAGGCAGATCGGTTTTTAACGGTGCACCTTTCGGGAGGCACCACCGAACTATTGATTACACAAAAAAAAGACCCGGATTTCGAAATCAGTATAATAGGCGGTACCCGGGATATAAGTGCAGGTCAGTTTGTGGACAGGATAGGCGTGGCCATGGGACTGGATTTTCCATGCGGACCGCAGTTGGAAGAGTTGGCGGGTAGAGCAATAGGTACAGCCCCTGCTTTGGAAATCCCCTGCAGCAGCAAAGGCTGCACGTTGAGTTTTTCGGGGCCAGAAACCCACGCCAGGCGGCTGCTTCAAACCGGCGCGGATGAAGCCCAGGTTGCTTTTTTGGTACTCAAATGTATAGCGAGGGGCCTTGAAAAAATTATTTCAGAGGCCTGCCGGATTAATAATATTGGAGAAGTGCTGATGGTGGGCGGTGTATCGGCGAACAAAATGATTAAAAGTCACCTTGAAGAAAAACTTGACTGCAGGCAGTACTTCCCGCATCCAAAATACTGTAGCGACAGTGGGGTGGGTACGGCTGTTATAGCAAGAGAAAAGAATATGTAAAAAGGCGGGTATAATATGGAGCTAAGGGCGCTCTCGGTGAGTGAAGTCAACAGCTATATAAAAAAATGCCTGAATACAGACCCAATACTTTCTGGAATTACCGTACAGGGAGAAATAACAAACTACAAACCGCACAGTTCAGGGCATGTATACTTTTCCCTCAAAGATAGCTGCAGCCGTTTGCGCTGCATAATGTTCAGGGATTATGCCGTAAGACTATCCTTTGCTCCGGCGGAGGGTATGAAAGTATTGGCAAAGGGTAGCATTTCCGTTTATGAAAGGGACGGACAGTATCAGCTTTATGTAAGGGAAATATCCCAGGACGGCCTGGGTGAGTTGTACCAGGCCTTTGAGCTACTGAAAAAAAACCTTGAGAAAAAGGGTTATTTTGACGATAACAAAAAAAAGAAACTGCCCTTTATGCCCGAAAGGATAGGGGTTGTGACCTCCGCGAAGGGGGCAGCGGTAAGGGATATAATTACCACCATTAAAAGGCGGTTTGATAAGACTAAGATATATGTATTTAATTCGCTGGTACAGGGGGACAGTGCACCGGAACAGATATGCGGCGGTATAGAATACTTCAATTATAAGGAGCCGGTTGATGTTATTATAATCGGAAGGGGAGGCGGTTCGATAGAAGAACTGTGGGCCTTCAACGATGAAAGGGTAGCCCAAGCCATATATAGATCACATATTCCGGTTGTGTCTGCGGTAGGTCACCAAACCGATTTTACAATAGCGGATTTTGTGGCGGATATGAGGGCACCCACCCCAACCGCGGCCGGTGAGCTGGTGGTGCCGGAACTAAAACAGGTGAGCGAAAGGCTTGATGAAGCCTGCCATAGAATGGGAGCAGCGGTGGAAAGAAATATAAGGCTTAACCGCATAAAGCTGAAAAGCATAAGAGACAGTTATGGTTTCCGGCAGCCCTGCGACAGGATACTGCAGCTTAAGCAGCGGCTTGACGAGGAGCAGGAAAGGCTGAAAAGGGCCTTTGCTGTGTACCGGCATAATGTCAAGATGGACCTTGGGAAAAAGGTTGCAAAGCTGGACAGTTTAAGCCCCCTTTCGGTGCTGGAAAGGGGATACGCGGTGGTAATGGAAGCCGGTTCGAAAAAGACGGTGAAATCGGTAATGCAAGTGGAAAAGGACAGCAAACTTGATTTGAGATTTAAGGACGGAGTAGTAAATGTAGGCGTTTTGAGGGTGAAAAGGAGGTAGCAGATTTATGAAAAATATAAGTTTCGAAGAGGCCATGGAAAGGATGGAGGAAATAATTAAAAGCCTGGAAGGCGGAGAACTGGAACTTGACAAGTCGCTGGAGATTTTCGAAGAGGGTATAAAAATGTACAGGTATTGCACAAAAAAGCTGGAAGAGATGGAAGGCAGGGTAAAGGTTATAATGCAGCAGGAAGATGCCCTTGAAAAGTTTGATTTTGAGTTGGAAGGGGAATAACAGTTGAGTTTTGAATCAAAGCTTGCAGAAAAAAGAGAACTTATAGAAAGCTTTTTAAAGCGGTATATGCAAAGTAAAGAGGGTGTACCCGGGAAAATACAAAGAGCGATGGAGTACAGCCTGTTTGCCGGCGGCAAAAGGCTGCGGCCTATACTGACCTTGGCAGGCTGTGAAATATGCGGCGGGCAGTCTCTGCAGGCAGTACCCTTCGCCTGTGCCGTGGAAATGATACATACCTATTCGCTTATTCACGATGACCTTCCGGCCATGGACAATGACGACTACAGGAGGGGCAAACCGACCAATCACAAAGTGTTTGGGGAAGGCATCGCCGTTCTTGCGGGAGACGGGCTGTTGAACTGTGCCTTCGAGCTGATGCTGGGCGTTACTCCCTTCGATGAGCGCTGTCTGAGGGCAGCCAGATTAATAGCGGGGGCCGGTGGTAGGGAAGGAATGATAGGTGGGCAGGTGCTTGACCTTGAAAATGAAGGAAAAGAAATGTCCATCGGTGATTTGAAGGAAATGCATAAAAAAAAGACGGGGGCCCTTATATGCGCTTCACTTCTTTCGGGAGCCTTAATTGGGGGCTGCAGCGGCAAAGAACTGTCATGTATAAGAGGTTTTGGTGAAAAACTGGGCCTTGCCTTTCAGATACAGGATGACATCCTGGACGTCACCGGCGAAAAGGAAGTTTTGGGAAAGGATATAGGAAGCGACGCTTCAAAAAACAAACCCACCTATGTATCAATCATCGGACTTGATGAATCCCGCAAAATGCTGGAGAGTCTGACCGCTGAAGCAAAGAACTGCATTAAAGGGTTTGGTGACGGGGCATTATTTCTAAAACAGCTGACCGATTACCTTATGGTCAGGGAATTCTAAATACAAGGGGGAAAGCGTTTGAACTTTTTTTCTCGGATATTTGACAACAGGGTTCTTGTTGTTGCACTGGTTTCCTGGACCATAGCACAGGTGGCCAAGGTAGTCATTGATATTTCGATAAACAAAAAGTTTGATTTGAAACGTTTTGTGGGCTCGGGAGGAATGCCCAGCTCACATTCTGCATTTGTGATGGCCTTGTCAACCGGTATCGGCAGACTTCAGGGCTGGGATTCTCCTCTGTTTGCAATAGCCATATCCTATGCCTTTGTGGTAATGTATGATGCAGCCGGAGTTAGGAGAGCGGCCGGCAAACAGGCAGAAATAATTAACATAATAATAATGGATGTCATTGAACACAAAGGGCTCAAGGAAGAGAGATTGAAGGAGTTAATAGGCCATACGCCGATAGAGGTTATTGCAGGTGGCATTCTAGGTATAATAACGGCAAATATAATGCTTTAGCGGAGTTTGAAGGTAGGATGCCGTCATGTTATAATATGTTCATAGTTGGTGGTGCAGTATTCTAGTCAGACGTTTCGCTTCTGAAGGCGGGGCTAAAAATCCGTCAAAAGGCACATCGATGAAGTTCCTTGTGTTGGCTTCTGACGCCCAGTTGGGGGCTTTCTCAGGGAGTAAAGAGGTGGGGGCGATCTGCAACGGCATGCAGGCGTTGACCCTCCCTCTGCGGAGACCCGAAACCTGATATCAGGTTGGGTAAAAACCTGCAGATAAAACCTGCAGCGTAGCCTGCCTTGAGTGAGATAGGCGGATGATTGTCAGGCTAATTCCGAAGGGCCCTTCGGAAGATGCCAATGCTTTCGAAACCTATTTTGCAAAAGAGGCTAAGAAACGGGACCGATGTCGAGGAAAACTCCTAGACTGTTCCAACGGAGGCATATTGGGGATTAGGGTGCGGACTAAGTGGTAATCCAGCCCTATCGATGGTAACACGATAGAGACGGGTTTAAAGGGAAACCGCTAACCTGGCGACAGGATAGTATCCGCCTGGGAAAGCCTGCTGGACCTAAGCCGCAAAATTTACTCATTATGCTGCCACCGCGAACTTTTGCTGATAGTTTATACTATCAGCTTTTTAATTGTTTTTTATCCCTGCTGTTAATGCTATAATTTTAGTATATGTAATAATACTAATTATATAATCCAGTGCGAAAAGAGAGGGAGTATGAATTGAGTACAAAGGAACAAAAAGAAAAGGCAAAAGCAGGCAGATGGGTAGTGTTTATTACGCTGTGGACGTTTTTGCTTGCGCTTTCCTTCAGCTTTCTGTCCGAGACGGTGGTTAGAAACCTAAAACTCGGCATTGCTTATATCATTCTTATGGCAATAATAATAATAGGCATAATTTTTGATATAATAGGCATAGCCGTAACTGCGTCAGACGAGAAACCGCTTAACGGTATGGCCGCCCAGAAAATTCCGGGTGCCAGGGAGGCGGTGGAGCTTCATAAAAATGCCGGTGCAGTTTCAAATTTTTGTAACGATGTAATAGGTGATATATGCGGGATTATCAGCGGAGCTGCAGGCGCCGTGATAGTTACAAGGTTTGTAATGCTTTATCCCAATATAAAGGGTGCAACGGCCGGGATACTATTAAGCAGCCTTATTGCGGCGGTTACCGTTGGAGGTAAGGCTGTTGGAAAAAATATTGCCATAAAAAAAGCAAGTGAAATCACTTTCAGGGTGGGAACGATTTTAAATCTGTTTCATAAAAGGACCAGCATAAAAGTGGTTGGTAATGACAAAAAAAATGGTGGAAAGCGGTGAACCTAAGGTGTATCAGATATTGGAAAGCCTGCAGGGGACGGAGGATATTAGGAATTTAAGCGATATGAAACAAAAAATCCTTGCCAGGGAACTGAGGCACATAATAGTGGACAGCGTTTCTAAGACCGGAGGACATCTGGCATCAAACCTCGGGGTTGTGGAACTGACCATAGCCCTGCATAGCGTGTATTCAAGCCCGGTTGACAGGATAATCTGGGACGTCGGGCATCAGGCATATGTACATAAGCTTTTGACCGGCAGGCTTAAAAGGTTCGGTACTTTAAGGCAGTTTGGCGGGATTTCAGGGTTTCCCAGAATGGACGAAAGCCGGCACGACATATTCGGGACGGGACACAGCAGCACTTCCATTTCCGCTGCCCTCGGGATTGCTTCGGCAAGGGACCTGAATGGTCAAAATTATTCGGTGGTGGCGGTGATAGGGGACGGGGCAATGACGGCAGGTATGGCCTTTGAAGCGCTGAACCATGCAGGACACCTGCAAAAGGATATTACTGTGGTTTTGAACGAAAACGAAATGTCAATTGCTCAGAATGTGGGCAGCCTTTCAAGATATCTAAGCCGGGTGAGAACCGATCCGAAGTATTTCAGGGCCAAAGAGGACATTGAAAGGCTGATAAAACGCATACCGGCAGTGGGGGGGAGCATGGCAAGGTTTGCCGGTAAGGCAAAGGATACAATTAAGTACTTCCTGGTTCCCAGCATGCTGTTTGAAGAGCTTGGGTTTACATACCTGGGACCGATAGACGGGCACGACCTTTTTGTGCTTAAGGATGTACTTAAAAGGGCGAAAAAACTGAAAGGGCCGGTGCTGATCCACGTTGTTACAAAGAAAGGAAAGGGTTACAGGCCGGCTTTGGACAACCCCGATATATACCACGGCGTAGGAAGCTTTAATGTGGAAACCGGAGAGATAATAAAGAATGGTAACGGACAGAGCTTTTCTTCCGCCTTTGGCGAAGCAATGCTCGAACTCGGAAAGAAGGATCCAACAATAGTGGCGGTTACTGCTGCCATGGCGGACGGTACCGGGCTGTCCGGTTTTGCCGAGAAATATCCGGATAGATTTTTTGATGTGGCTATTGCGGAACAGCATGCGGTCACCTTTGCCGCAGGTCTTGCCAGAGAAGGGTACAAGCCTGTCTTTGCAGTGTATTCGACTTTCCTGCAGAGGGCCTATGACCAGTTAATTCATGACGTGTGCCTGCAGAAACTGCCGGTGGTCTTTGCCGTTGACAGGGCGGGGATAGTGGGACACGACGGGCCTACCCATCACGGGGTTTTCGATCTGTCATTCCTAAGCAGCGTTCCAAACCTGCAGATACTGGCTCCCTGCTGCTGCAGCGAGCTTAAGGACATGTTAAGGTACGCAGTGGGATGTAAATCACCCGTTGCCGTAAGGTACCCCAGGGGAGAAGGAAACCCGGTAAACGGATACAACCCGGGACCCCTTACAAAGGGTAAATCGGAAATTGTATATAGGGGCAAAGACATGTATATAATGGCTGTTGGAAACATGCTGCCGAGGGCCGTAAGAGCGGCACAAACGTTAAGGAAAAGGGGCATCAGGGCGGGGGTCGTGAATGTCAGGTTTATTAAGCCTCTGGATAAGGGAATAATTGAGGAAATAGCAAGGGACTGTGGCATTATAGCGGTATTGGAGGACAATGTGGTCCGGGGCGGGTTCGGAAGCTATCTGATGGAGCAAATAAATTCCATGGGGCTCGATATCAGGTTAAGGATTTTAGGTTTCCCGGACGAATTCATAACCCACGGTGATGTTGGGAGCCTGTATCAAGCCTACCGGCTGGACGATGAAGGTATATACCACAGCCTGCTGGAATTTATTGAAGGGGGAAAGGTAAGTGGCATCAGAAAAGAAAAGGCTGGATATACTCCTCTTGGATAGAGGCTGTTTCAAAAGCAGGGAAAAGGCAAAATCGGCAATCATGGCCGGAATAGTATCGGTTAACGGAAAGATGGTGGACAAAGCAGGTACAATGGTTAGAGAAGACTGCCATATAACGGTCAGGGAAGACCCTATACCCTATGTGAGCCGGGGCGGATTGAAACTTCAAAGGGCGCTGGATCTGTTTGAAGTGGATGTATACGGTAAATGTGTTCTGGATATAGGAGCCTCGACCGGGGGGTTCACCGACTGTCTGCTGCAGCGGGGTGCAAAAAAGGTGTATGCAGTGGACGTGGGTTACGGACAGCTTGATTGGGGACTGCGAAACGACAAAAGGGTAGTGGTTATGGAAAGAACAAATATAAGGTACGTAAAACCCGAAGACATAGGCGAGCTGTGTGACATGGCGGTAATTGACGTGGCTTTTATCTCTCTCGCTTTGGTGCTTAATGTGGTTGACACGCTGCTTAAGCCCGAATGCGGCGTCATAGCGCTAATAAAGCCCCAGTTTGAAGCAGGGAGAGATAAGGTGGGAAAAGGGGGAATTGTGAGGGATGCAGCGGTGCACAAAGAAGTGGTGCAGAATATTTATGAGTTTCTTGTACTAATGGGTTTTGAAATCAAGGGGCTGACTTATTCACCAATAACCGGCGGCAGCGGAAATATCGAATATCTGATATATGCAGGTAAAGGGAAAAACGGTCAGGAAAAAGATATCCAGTCTGCCATAGACTATGTTATTGAAGAATCCCATCGAGTTTTTTCCTGATTATGGAGGAAAATCGGAATATTTGTAGAATGTTTTTATATGGAAGGAGAAAACAAAAAATGGAAGATTGGGTAATTAAGTTCGATAAAATCGGCATTATTCCAAACCTTCAGAAGGCTAGCAGTCTGGATGTGACCAGACAACTTATAGAATGGCTGGAAAAAAGCGGGGCAAAGGTACTGCTCAACGAGATAACCGCCAGTGAAGTGGAAAGGCCGGACCTGGCAGAAAGACCAGTCGAGATATATAAGAATTCGGATTTTATTATAGTGCTGGGCGGTGACGGTACACTTCTGTCGGTTGCAAGGCAAGTAATATGGCACCAGACACCCATACTGGGGATCAACCTGGGGCATTTCGGTTTTTTAACCGAACTGGAAACCGAAAGCATGTATGAAGGTTTGGAAAGGATAAGGGGGGGGGACTACCGGGTAGAAAGTAGGATGATGCTGGAAGCCGTAGTGGTGAAGGACAATATGATTAACGACAGCTTCGCGGCACTTAATGATATAGTCATATCAAAGGGTTCCTTTTCAAGAATTATCAGGCTCAGGACATATATCAATCAAAGCTACGTGGAAACATATTCGGCAGATGGTATTATTATTTCAAGTCCCACAGGTTCTACCGCCTATTCCCTTTCAGCCGGCGGCCCCATTCTAAGTCCCGACCTGGCCGGAATGGTTATAACTCCCATAAGCCCGCACACAATGAATTCAAGGTCAATAGTTATTTCTCAAAATGAAGAGGTCAAGGTGGAACTTGTGGAGGATAAAAACGATGTTATGCTGACGGTAGACGGACAGCAGGGTTACAGGCTGAACGCTGGCGATATCGTAATAGTCAGGAAGGCTGAATTTACGGCAAACATGATAAAGCTTAGGGATAAGAACTTTTATGACGTGCTGAGGACAAAACTAAATGAAAAAGAGTGATAAAGGTGGCAACTGGCACCTTATTCAAGGAGGTTGGTCAAATGAGAAACGCCCGGCATGCCAAAATACTGGAACTTATCGACAATAAAGAGATTGAAACGCAGGAGGAACTGGCGGAGGAGCTTAAAAACTGCGGTTTTAACATTACCCAGGCCACAGTGTCAAGGGACATTAAGGTGCTGCGGCTTATAAAGACCTTAAGCGAAAGCGGTAAGTACAAATACACAACAATAAAACCCCATGACAGCGAACTTGTGGACAAGCATGTAAAAGTGTTCATGGAAGCCATGATTGGTGTAGATTATGCGGCAAACATGGTGGTAATAAAAACCATCCCGGGGGCTGCCCAGGGATCGGCTGCAGCAATAGACGCAATGGACTGGGGGGATATTGTAGGCACCATTGCCGGGGATGATACTATTTTTGTGGCTACCAGGGATGAAAAAAAAGCGGTGCAGGTAATGGAAAAAATAAAGAAACTGATAGAGTAGAAATGGAGGTCAACCGGAGATGCTGCTGGAACTTAACATTTCGAACTTTGCTCTCATAGATAATGTCCGCCTTAGCTTGGAAGACGGACTTAATGTTTTAACAGGAGAAACCGGGGCAGGAAAATCCATAATAATTGATGCAGTAAACCTGGTACTGGGTGAAAGGGCGGATACCGACATAATACGGACAGGAGCCAAAAAGGCAGTGGTAGAAGCCCTTTTTGATTGTTCAGGGATAGACGGGCTTGAATTTTTTTTGCAGTCTATGGGAATTGAACAGGAATCCGATAAAACAATAGTACTGTCGAGGGAAATTAGAAGCGGTAGGAGTATAAGCAGGATAAACGGCAGGACGGTGCCTTTATCAAGTGTAAAGCAGCTAAGCCGGCATCTTATTGATATACACGGCCAGCACCAACACCAGTCCCTTTTGGATGTGCACAACCATTTGGATATTCTGGACCAGTTCGGTGGTCAGGAAATAACAAAACTAAGGAACAAGATTGCATCAATGTATGAAAGACTGGCCCGACTGGAAAAAGAGCTTGGATTGAACGTCAAGAACGAAATGGAAAGGGAAAGAAATATAGACCTTTACTCTTACCAGGTGCAGGAAATTGAGGATGCAAATCTAGAAATAGGCGAGGAAGAGGAGCTTCTTCGCCGGCGCGAAGTAATGGTTAACGCTGAAAAAATATATCAGTCCCTGGCGCAGAGCTATCAATTGCTTTATGGAAATGATGAATCTGCAGGGATAACGGTAGTAAACGGAATCGGTCAGGTTAACGCACTGCTTTCTCCCTATGCAGACATGGACGACAGAATTGCAGGTTTTCAGCGTATTACCGAGACCTCTTACCATTCCCTGAGGGAAATGTCCAGGGATATTCGAAGTTTTCTTGAAGGCTTTGAGTTTGACAAATCGAAGCTGAACAGTATTGAGGAAAGGCTTGAACTTATAAACAGGCTGAAAAGAAAATACGGCAGGACCATAGAAGAAATACTTGAATACTGCCGCAATAGATACATTGAACTTGAAAGGCTGAAAAACAGCGAACAGCTGCAGCAGAGAATCAGGGCGGAAATAGGCGAATTGGAAAGGGATCTGAAAAGAGAGTGCAAAGTATTGTCCGAGCTGAGAAAAAAGGCGGCAGACTACCTGGCCAAAAAGGTTACATCCGAGATTGTGAAGCTGGGGATGAACAACGGTGCCTTCGCGGTTGACATGCAGCAGACAGAAAAGTTTACACCGAAGGGTACCGATATGGTGGAGTTTTTGTTCAGCGCCAACCTCGGCGAGCCGCTCAAGTCTTTGAACAAAATAGCATCCGGCGGGGAAATGTCAAGGATTATGCTTGCGATAAAGAGATGCCTTGCCGATACCGACAAGATACCCACGCTTATATTTGATGAGATTGATTCCGGTATAAGCGGCAGAACCGCCCAGGTTGTTGCACAGCAGCTTGCAAGTGTATCAAAAAAACACCAGGTGGTATGCGTAACCCATCTGCCGCAAATTGCAGCCATGGCTGATAATCATTGCATGTTATTAAAGGAAGAAAAAGACGGCAAAACTCAAACAAGGCTCGAAGTATTGGAAAGGAATCAAAAAATCAAAGAACTAGCAAGGCTGATGGGAGGAGCAAAGGTAACCGAGCTTACCATAAGACATTCAGAAGAAATGTTAAAAATGGCTGAGACCGTTAAAGAGAGAGCAAAATAGCTCTTTTTTTGCAAATATCAGCTTTTTACACATTATTTTTGTAGCATAATTCATTTTTCAAAGGGTTAACTTATAATTAGAAATCAAATTTTTTGGAGGTGGGCAAAAACAGGCTCTTGGGCTTTTAGGAGCGTGATACAGCTTGGGGAGCAGGCATAAGGCAGCGCTAATGGCTATAATTCTAGTAATAACCATGGTGTCTGCATCTGTTTTATTAGACATCTATAAATTTGCCAAAATGCCCGAAGAGTACCTGGTGATTGAAGGCGAAGAGGCAACAATAAACCTGAGACTGCCCTTCAGCATACTGGCAACCAGCGAGAGTGAAGGAGTCATCAAGTTAAACGGTTTAAAGGTAACCACAACCGGAATCAGCGTTGTGAGCAGTCATCCACTGTTGATACAAACGATGGATACCGGAAATTCCAACATTGAATTCCGATTATTCGGTATCATACCCCTAAAAAGAATGACGGTGTCGGTAATACCTCCAATAAAGGTTATTCCCGGAGGGCATTCGATTGGAGTAAAGCTTTTTACCCAGGGAGTCCTGGTGGTGGCTGTGGCCGATGTTACTGCTATTGACGGAAGAAGCTACAATCCCGCAGCCCAGGCTGGGATTTCTGTGGGGGATTCAATAATAGCGATAAACGGAATAAAGGTAAGGGATGCTGACCACGTTATAGACCTTCTGAACAAATGTGGCACCAAAACCATAAGCCTGGAAATCAGGAGGGAAAATCAAACCCTTACCAAAAGCATAAAACCCGTAAAGAGCCAGGAGGATGGCAAGTATCGTATAGGGGCATGGGTGAGGGATAAAACCGCCGGAGTTGGAACCCTAAGCTTTTATTACCAGGAAACAGGCGTATTCGGTGCTCTTGGACATGCGGTTACCGATGTGGATACCGGATTGATGCTGTCGGTGGAAGAAGGTGAAATATTAGAATCAAGGATAGCTTCGATTCAGAAAGGCGAAAAAAGCAGGCCGGGTGAGATACGTGGAATTTTTTTTGAAGAGCAGAATAAACTGGGGCTTATTGAAAAAAACACAGAGTTTGGAATATACGGAAAGCTGATAAGACCCCTGGAAAACGCTTTCTATCCCCGGCCAATACCTGTTGCGCTGCGACATCAGATCAAGGAAGGGCCCGCGTATATACTGACAACGGTAAATGAAAAGATAGATTTGTATACTGTGGAGATACAAAAGGTTGCCAACCAATACCACCCGGAGCCCAAAAGCATGGTGGTAAGGATAACCGACGAGAGGCTCTTAAATACCACCGGGGGAATAGTACAGGGAATGAGTGGGAGCCCAATAATACAGGACGACAGGTTGGCGGGCATTATCACCCACGTATTTGTCAACGACCCCACCCGGGGGTACGGGATTTTTGCAGAATGGATGATACAAAATGCACAGCTTAATGACAAGGGTATCAGGGAAGTGGACAAAGCTGAGTAATACCCGAAAGGGTATTCTCAGTTTTTATTATATAATGGGAGATGTTAATCCAATATGCAGAAATTATATCCATACAATATAAAATTTGCTAATATAGGAGGAATTGATTTCCCTTTGTCGAATACGTATTTGTCAACCAAAATAAATTAAAAGGAGGGCTCCTTTTGAATGAGAAAAAGATAAAAATAGTAATCGCAGACGATAACAAAGAGTTTTGCGATATTGTAGGCGAATACTTGGAAAGGGAAAAGGACATAGAACTTGTGGGAACTGCAAATGATGGGCTGGAGGCCATTGATTTGGTACGCGAAAGCTGTCCGGATATACTGGTGCTGGATATAATAATGCCCCATCTGGACGGACTGGGAGTATTGGAAAAGCTGAATTCGATGGCTTTGGATAAGGTGCCCAATGTAATAGTGCTGTCGGCAGTAGGCCAGGACAAGATAACCCAGAGGGCTTTGGCATTGGGAGCGGATTATTATATTGTTAAGCCCTTTGACATGCAGATATTTATAAAGAGAATAAGGCAGACCATGGACAACAATGTGGTACCCATCGAAAAGAAAAGAAAGAACCAGCCTGAAACATATTTTACCGAAGGCCAGAGCCTGGATGTGGAAATAACCAATATAATACATGAAATAGGCGTACCGGCCCATATCAAAGGATACCTGTACCTTCGGGAGGCAATCAAAACCGTGGTAAACGATATTGAAATGTTAAGTGCGGTAACAAAGGAGTTGTATCCTGCCATAGCCAAGAAATACAACACAACCGCCAGCAGGGTGGAAAGGGCGATAAGGCATGCCATAGAGGTTGCCTGGAGCAGGGGCAAGGTTGATACCATAAACAGCCTGTTTGGATACACTATACATAACGACAAAGGGAAGCCCACCAATTCCGAATTTATAGCAATGGTAGCAGACAAGATAAGATTAAGGCAGAGAATAAGCTGAGGAAAACAAACACCCCGCACTCACATTGGAAATGCGGGGTGTTTTTTATTTACAAACAGAACTGTGGACGGTTCCTTTAAAAACCACAAGGAAAGAAGGATTAATTATCTCAAGAAACACGGCCCTTGCGGCACTTCCCCTTCTTGTTGTTTCGTTATATGTTTACTATCCATTTGTGGCAAGCTTTGCCGGGAAAGAGATTCCGTTTCCGATATTTATGGCGTTTGTTGCGGGTAAACAGGTTTATGACTTTGCCCGTCTGCCTATGGAGATAAGCTTCATAGGGCCCGGCATTGCCCTTATACGGAATTTAATAACCATACCGGTACCCATTATAATGGGACTTCTGGCCCGTTATTTTTATCCGGGTAAATTCGCCGAAACCCCGTTTTGGAAAGAAGGTGGAAACATTGGCGGTACCAACATTAATCCTTAGTGCGCAAGCATCTTGAAGGGCTAAAACTGGGCCTTAAACAGATGATTGGGCTAATCCCGGTTATACTGGCGGCTTTTATTCTCGCTGGCATGCTGGAGGCGGTTATCCCTAAGGAGTTTATAAGGCAGTGGCTGGCCAAAGAAGCGGGTTTTAAGGGGATTTTCCTGGGAACCTTCGTTTGTATTTCTAGATTTTGCAAAACAGCAGGGAATAAGTGTAAGCAACAAACCCGGCGAATTTTCGTCTGACTTAGTATATAATGTTAATGACTACTAAAAGGAAAGCGAGTGTATCAATGGACAGCGGCAAACTGGCAATTTATATATTGATTGGCCTGGTAATGTTGTTAAACTGTGTCTATACCGGTATTAAGAAACGAAGAGACAAAAATTTCTATCAAGAACCCGGACTTATTAACCTTTTATCGGCAAGCGCCGGTACAATCCTGTTGGTGTATGATTTTGCAGGGCTCTGGAAATTTGATGTAGACAGGGATTCAAGATTGGCCGTTTTTCTTGTTGGGATATTGGTCCTGTTGGCCATTTTCGTTGCCTTCAGAAACCTTTTGGCCGGCAAAAAGTATACGGTTCATAACATTGAAAAGAAAAACCTGGAGCAAATACTGATTAAGACACTGGAAAGGTATGAACTGGAATATGAAAAGGAAGAAAGGCACCCCCAGTCTATGGTTAATAATATAATGCTGGTACAATATGATGCCTCATTGGAGATAACACAAAGAGGAGGCAAAGGGACCACCTTTGACCTGGTATTTAAGAAATTTGAACACGTATACTATTTTGAAGACATCATCCTGGATATAAGAAATAGCGTTAATGAAAGCTCAGAGGCAGACAGGCTGCGGGGCATATATGAATTTGCAGCGGCTGCCGCAATTTTACTGATTGCCGGCTGGCTGAGCAGATTGTTCTGAATATTAAGGTATGACGATAAAAATCCTTTAGAAAACTTCATGATTATAGAAATAATGAAACAGCGCAGTAAACCAGCAGAAGCGCCATAACAGCATTTATAACCCTGTCGTTTTTTACAAGGAACCTTTGAAAAACCGAGCCCAGAAGCGCCCAACTGCAGGTGGATAAAAAGGCCGTGAAGGCAAGAAACAGTGCAAAGCCTGCAAGAACCGGCAACGATTTGTAATAGGGTACAATAAAGGTGGAAACAAGCGTAATGCCATAGAGAATAACCTTTGGATTGACAAACTGCAAAAAAAGCCCTGCCGAAAAGGTATTGGTGCGTTTTTGGCCGTTACTTCCGCCGTGGGGTTTACTGTTATAGGTTTTCCACGCCAGCCACAGTATGTAGGAAGCGCCGATATAGGTCATAACAGGTTTTACAGACGGGATAAAACTAAAAAGCGCCACGCTGAATATGCTGCAGAGTGACATTATTATGAAAAAACCGAAAAATACGCCAACATTGAACTTTATACTTTTTCTGAAACCGTAACGGCTGGCGTTTGACATGGACATAATGTTGTTAGGTCCCGGCGTAAAGGTGGTAACCAAGACATAGGATAAGAATGCTGCAAAATTAGGCATGTGTATTTACCCCCGGTTTTCTGTATGATAAAATTTATATAAGAGACCGTATAAAAGATAACAGTTTAATCATAATACTGCTTTTGTGTTATGTCAAAAAAACGGTATGCACCGGGGACGGTATTTTCGTCCCTTTTATATTATATTCATTGCAGCGAGATAAACAATGGGAGGGCGGCTTCCATGCACTTTGTTTACATGCTCAAATGCAGGGACGGTTCACTGTACACCGGGTGGACAACAGATGTAAAAAGAAGATTAAGGGAACACAACAGCGGAAGGGGAGCTAAGTGTACACGGGCCAGGCTTCCGGTGACATTGTTATATTCTGAAAGCTTTCAGACAAAGAAGGAAGCCATGCAGAGGGAGTATTACATCAAACAGCTTACCAGGGAAGAAAAACTGGAGCTTGTGAGGGCGTCTGCCTCCACCGGAAAAGATGAAAAACCTCATAATAAGGATAAAAATGTAGTATAATAGTACCAGTTATTGGAGGATAAGGAGGATTATACAGTATAGGAATGCGGGAGGGTAGCCTTATTTTGAAAAAGACACTTGTAATACTAATTGCCCTGATGCTTACCGCTTGTACGGGACCTGTCGACCGGCACAAGCAGGAAAACAGCGGAGGCATCAAGCCTTTAGACAATGAAAGCTGTTATACTGAGAGGCCCGGCATGGAGGAAACGAGTTTAATAAAGCCGCAGGGCACCACAGTGCGGGACAGGATAAAGGTTCCGGAAGGTTTTGAAAGGGTTGGAGCGGAGCCGGATACCTTTGCCAGTTATCTTAGAAATCTGCCCCTTAAACCCCACGGATCAAAGGTCTTGTATTATGACGGCCGTGAAAAAGGCCGGGATGTTCATCTGGCAGTGGTAGACATGGACATAGGCGACAGGGACCTGCAGCAGTGTGCCGATGCGGTAATACGGCTTAGGGCGGAGTATTTGTACAAGCAGCAACAGTACAACAGGATACGTTTTAATTTTACAAACGGATTTGACGCCCGGTACGAAAAATGGATGCAGGGTAAAAGGATTTCGGTAAGCGGAAATGACGTCAGTTGGGTTGACCGGGCCGAGCCTTCAAATGACTATCAAAGTTTCAGAAAATATCTCGATATGGTGTTCGCCTATGCCGGTACCCTTTCACTGTCAAAGGAGCTTGAAAAGGTTAATGATGCCGATTTGAAGATAGGGGATGTATTCATAGAAGGGGGAAGCCCCGGACACTGCGTGATTGTGGTTGACCTGGCGGAATGCGGCGATACCGGAGAAAGGCTTTTTCTGTTGGCCCAGAGCTATATGCCGGCCCAGGATATTCATATACTGAAGAACCCCGGGAATAAGCAGATAAGCCCGTGGTATTCCGACGACTATGGCAATACGCTGGTCACACCGGAATGGACCTTTGACAGGGATGACTTGATGAGTTTCGGGGAATAACTGTTGAAAATGCTGCATTGGTATGTATATTATATTTACAGGGGCCGGAAGACGGAAATTTTTGCATAGGGAGGAAATCTTAAAGATGGTAGATGAGGCTAGAGACGAAAGAAAGATGAATTTCATTCAGGGCATAATTGACGAGGACCTTAAAAACAATGTATATGGTGGACGTGTGCATACCCGTTTCCCCCCCGAACCGAACGGCTATCTTCATATAGGACACGCCAAGTCCATATGCCTTAATTTTGGCATTGCAGCGAGGAACAACGGGCTGTGCAATCTCAGGTTTGACGACACAAATCCCAGCAAGGAAGAAGTGGAATATGTGGAATCAATAAAGGAGGATGTAAAATGGCTGGGGTTTGACTGGGAAGACCGTGAGTATTACGCCTCGGATTACTTCGAAGAACTGTATGACTACGCAATTAAACTAATAAAGCTGGGAAAGGCATATGTATGCGACCTGAGCGCTGAACAGATAAGGGAATACAGGGGTACGCTTACCGAGCCCGGCAGGAACAGTCCCCACCGCGACCGTTCGGTAGAGGAAAACCTTGATTTGTTCGAAAGGATGCGGGCGGGAGAGTTCCCCGACGGTTCCCGGGTACTGAGGGCAAAGATAGATATGGCTTCGTCCAACCTTAACATGAGGGACCCGGTTATTTACAGAATAATGCACGCTTCACACCACAGAACCGGTGACAAATGGTGTATTTATCCCATGTACGATTATGCCCATCCCCTTTCTGACGCTATTGAGGGTATTACCCACTCCATTTGCACGTTGGAATTTGAGGACCACCGTCCATTGTACGACTGGCTGATTGAGAATGTGGACCCAAAGGTGCATCCAAAGCAGATAGAATTTGCGCGGCTCAACCTTACAAATACTGTGATGAGCAAGCGTAAATTAAGAAAGCTGGTGGAAGAGGGTTTTGTGAGCGGCTGGGATGACCCGCGCATGCCTACCATTTCCGGTTTGAGAAGGCGGGGTTACACTCCATCGTCGCTGCGGGATTTTTGTGACCGTATAGGGGTAGCCAAAAGCAACAGCACGGTTGATATAGCGCTTCTGGAACACTGTATCAGGGAAGATTTAAAGGCAAAGGCTCCCAGGGTCATGGCGGTTTTAAACCCTGTTAAGCTTATTATAGAAAACTATCCGGTAGACAGCATGGAATACCTTGAAGCGGAGTATAATCCCGAAAATCCGGAACTGGGAAGCAGAAAGATGCCTTTTTCGAGGGAGCTTTATATTGAACGGGAAGACTTTTTTGAAGTACCTCCTCCGAAGTTCTTCAGGCTTTCCCCGGGCAAGGAAGTCCGTTTGAAGAATGCCTATATAATAAAGTGTGTTGGCGTTGTAAAGGATGAAACCACAGGGGAAGTTGCAGAAATACGGTGCATATACCATCCCGATACAAAAAGCGGCGGGCCTGCCAGCGGCAGGAAGGTCAAAGGTACTATCCAGTGGGTTTGTGCTGAACACGCGGTGGATGCGGAAGTAAGGCTTTACGGATATTTGTTTGCCGATGAGAATCCCGAAAGCGAAGAGGGAGTGGATTTCAAAACAAAGTTGAACAAAGACTCACTGCAAAGGTTTTGTTCATGCATGCTGGAACCGGCGATGGAAGATGCAGAACCGGGAAAACGATACCAGTTTTTGAGGCATGGGTACTTCTACGTGGACAAGGATACACATAATGCCGGCAAACCGGTTTTTAACCGTATAGTATCACTGAAGGACACCTGGGCCAAAATCAGAAATAAAAACAAACAAGAGTACCGGACGATGAAAATGAGGCAACCGTAAAATGATTATGTTAACAAGCATGGGTGTTTTTAGTACATTCATTCCAAATAGACGGAAAAATTATAAGTCAGGAATAAAAAAATTGTCCCAAAGGGGGCAATTTTTATTGTTTAAAAGCAAATAATAAACCTAGTATAAGGGAGCAGCAAAGGATGGTGCATGAAATGTATATAAAATCAAAGGCGGCGGTGGATAAAAAAACGAAAAGCCTTGCACGAAGAATATCGCCCGGGCAGATTGGGGTGATATGTCACAGAGACCTGGATGAACTGGGAGCACTGTCACTTATTAATGCAAAGGTTAAAGCGGTAATAAACGCCGAGGAGGCAATAAGCGGCAGGTACCCTAATCTAGGACCGAAACTGCTGTGCGAGCATGGAATTCCGCTGATTGACGGTGTGGGAAAGGGAGTTATGCAACTGATAAAGGAAGGGGATATCCTGGAGATAGTGGATAATGAGATATACCTGGATGGAATACAAGTAGCGAAGGGTAGACTGCTGGATAAAAAAACGATAGATAGAAGGATGGAATGGGCTAAACAAAACTTAGAGTCAGAGCTGGATGCATTTATAGATAATACACTGGAGTATGCAAAGAAGGAAAAGGGCTTTATCCTGGGTCAGCTAAATCTGCCGGCCATTGATACGCAGTTCAGCGGTAAACATGCCTTGATTGTGGTGAGGGGTAAGGACTACAGAAATGACCTGAATACAGTACAGTCTTATATAGAAGAGGTCAGACCGATACTGGTAGGAGTGGACGGTGGCGGCGACGCGCTGCTGGAATACGGACTTATTCCGAACATAATTATAGGGGATATGGACAGTGTAAGTGACAAAGCACTTAAGTGCTGCAGGGAAATAATTGTACATGCTTATATGGACGGAAGGGCTCCGGGGATGGAAAGAATTAAAGGGCTGGGGCTGGAGGCGGCGGTTTTAGCCGCACCGGGTACCAGCGAGGATATTGCAATGCTCCTGGCGTATCAGAACGGGGCAGAGCTTATTGTAGCCGTCGGGGCCCATACCACTATGATTGACTTTCTGGAAAAGGGACGCAGGGGAATGGGAAGCACTTTCCTGACCCGGTTAAAAATAGGCGAAAAGCTGGTTGATGCAAAGGGGGTAAACAAACTGTACAAAGAGAGCGTCAAAACCAGACACGTAGTTGGGCTGGTCCTTGCCGCCATGATACCGATAGCCATAGTCGGGACTATGTCTCCGCCATTTCAGCAGTTGTACAGGCTGCTGTGTATGCGGTTAAGACTGATTATAGGCATGTAAGGAGTGAGCATATGCTTTTAAATATAAGATACTATATTCTGATGATTACTTCGGTGTTTCTGGCCCTTGGAATAGGAATAATCATAGGGTTTTCCCTGGACGGCCAGGAAATATTTGTCGAGCAGCAGCAGGGATTGATAAATGAACTGGAGCAGAGATTTGAAGAGATTAGGAATGAAAACATAAGTCTCAAAACCATGACAGATATAAAAGATTTTGAACTCGCCCTGTATGAAAGCTTTTCAAAGAATATTTTTTCAAGGCTTGTAAAGGATTGTTTGTGCGGGCTTAAAGTGGCTGTAATTGACTGCGGTGATACATTTACGAATATCGAACTGGTAGATACGCTTGAACTGGCCGGGGCAACTGTTTCTTCGGTTACGATGCTGAAGGAGGAATTTTTTAACCCTGACCTGCAAAACGTTGTGGTTTTTAACGAAGGCAAGGATGGACCCATGGAGAATGACCAGATGTATTCATGTTTGTCCGACAGGCTGGTAGACGCAGTGGTTTCAGGGGACGATGAAGGGCATGCCCGTCGGATGAAGGAACTGGGTTTTATTAAGATTACCGGTGAATATGACAGCGTAGTGGACTATTTCATAATTACCGGCTGCTTTTGCAAAGGAAACGACAATAGGGCGGAAACGGCCGGGATTTCGCTTTTAGAAGCAGTCAAAAACAGCAGCATACCCGTTGTGGGCGTTGAAAAAAGCAGTTGTGAAGAGTCATACATTACACATTATAAAACCATGGAAATATCGTCGGTAGATAATATAGACAGCATCATCGGCAGGTATTCACTGGTTAAGGTTTTACAGGGAAGTGAAGGGCATTACGGAGTAAAGGATACCGCAGACGCCCTTGTCCCGGGAATAGATACGACTATGTAGGAGGATGCGGTCTTGGACACAGAAGTTACCGTTTTAATACCCGCTTTCAACGAGGAAAAATACATAGCAGGTACCGTATACGGCATAAAAGCATGTGGCGGCATTATAAGGGTAATTGTGATGGATGACGGTTCGACCGACGGAACTGCCCGTGCTGCATCAGGTTCGGGTGCCGAGGTGATAAAGCTGAAAAAAAATATGGGTAAGGGCTGTGCGCTGAATTATGGACTGAAAAGCGTGAATTCCGGAATAATTGCCTTTATAGATGCAGATATAGGAACAGGTTCAAAGGAACTGGAAAAACTGCTAGAACCCATCATAAAAGACAAGGCGGACATGACCATCGGGGTTTTGCAGCCGGTTTCAGGCAAAGGAGGTTTTGGCCTGGTAAAAAAACTGTCAAGACTGCTTCTTTTTGTAAGTACCGGTCGAACACTAACCGCCGGACTGTCGGGCCAGAGGGTTTTTAAAAGGGAAGTGCTTGATGAGATTGCTCCCATATCCGACGGCTTTGCAGCGGAAATCGGCATGAATATTAAGGCAATGAAAAAAGGTTACAGGGTACTGGAGGTTCCAGTAAACATGACTCACCGCGAAACAAAAAGGGACCTGAAGGGTTTTTTACACAGAGGTCGACAATTTTATGATATACTTAAATACTATTTTATGGAAATGAGGGGCAGCAAATGACAATAATGGTACTGCTACCAGCAGCGGCGGCTGCTTACCTGTTATTACCAAGTTTGAAAAGCATGCTGGAGGCCTCCGGAGCCCTTAGGACAAATTTCCTCGGTAAAAGCATACCAACGGGTTTGGGGATTGCTTTTGTTCCGGCAGCGATGGCTGGGGGCCTTACCCTGATGTTCCTGGAAGGGACAGACAGGGAGCTGCTGCTTCTATTTACATTCGGTGTTACCGTTATGGGATTTGCGGGTATTATCGACGATCTGCTGGGCGGCAGGTCGGTTAAGGGAATACAGGGGCATATTGGTTGCCTTGCGGCTGGAGAGCTTACCACCGGGGCGCTTAAGGCTATTTTTGGAACCGGTGCAGCAGCCGTTATCTCTGCATATATTTCTTCCGGAAAATTAGAGTGGATTGTTAACCTTATAATAATCGCTCTCTTTACAAATTTGCTGAACTTAATGGACCTAAGGCCTGGCAGGGCGGTAAAATCCTTCTTTTTTCTGTGGGGGGTTTCGTATTTTTTGAAATCAACGACTGGATACGCATATTTGATGCTGCCGCTGGCGGGCTGTTTAATCGCTTATTTGCCACTGGATGTAAAGGGGAAAGGTATGATGGGAGATTCCGGCTCAAATGCGCTGGGAATTGCCATGGGGATATACTACTGTCTCTGCGTCGGACTGAATCAGAAGATAGTTATAATGGCAGCACTGGCGCTGCTTCAGCTTGTGTTTGAAAAATACTCTTTTACCGGTATGGTAAACAAAAGTAGAATACTAAGGTTTTTGGACGGGTTTGGGACGGGAGGCATTAAGAAAATTGATGATTAGAGCAAGGGAAGGTGCTGTTAAAAGGCTTGGGCATAAGAGGCGCGGTGTTTGGGAAATTGAGGTAGACATTGAGGGAAAATCCGCACCGGCGATTGTATATACAGACCTTACAGGCTGCGTTAAGGAAGGCGACAGGGTACTTCTTAACACTACTGCGGATTTTCTGGGGCTTGGGACCGGCGGATACAGTTTTGTCATGGCAAACCTTGACGATACAGACAGTGACCTGTCGGGACCCGGCCATATAATGAAACTCAGGTATACCCCGATGCAGGTAAAATGCCTGGCTGCAGAAGAACAGAACAGCAGATTTCATAAACAAATAAAGGATTTTGACAGCTTAAAGGGCAGGCCGGTTGTTGTGGTACCACTGCACAGCATGCTGGGTCCCCTGTGTGCATTGGTCAAAATAGTGTTTAATGATACCAAGATTGGTTATGTTATGACCGACGGAGCCGCGCTGCCTGCAGCCTTCAGCAAAACCGTGCACGAATTGAAAAAGCTAAGACTTCTGGATTTGGTAATTACAGCCGGGAACGCATTCGGCGGCGACCTGGAAACTGTAAATTTTTATACCGGAATTATTGCTGCGGACAAAGTGGGAAATTGTGACCTTATTATTGTGGGTATGGGCCCGGGAATAACGGGTACCGGTACGAAATTTGGATTCACCGGAGTGGAGCAGGGATACATCATTGACGGAATAAATACCCTGGAAGGGCTGCCGGTGGTAATTCCAAGGGTAAGTTTTGCCGATAAAAGAGAAAGGCACAAAGGGATAAGTCACCATTCGCTGACGGTGCTGAAAGATATTGCAAAAACAAAGGCTCTGTTGTCTCTGCCTCTGCTGGAAAAACAAAAAAACGAATACATTACCGGCCAGATACGAAAATTCAATATTGAAAAAAAACATACGGTAGTATTTAATAGGGGTGATAAAGTAATCGGGGCGATGGAAGAGTTTGGTCTCCAAACCACTACCATGGGCAGAGGGATAGATGAGGACAGGGATTTTTTTTTGACTGTCGGAGCCGCTGCGGAAGTACTGTCCGAATATCTTTAAATTCAAGTTTCTCTTTCAAGTTCAAGATACTGTTTAAGTGACATATTTGTCATTTTTAGCTTTGCAAGAAAATCCAGGACGTCACGGATGTCGCCTATCAAATAAAGCCTTCTGCTTGTAGTGATTTTATACATAATAGCCTCCTGATAAATTTTTATATATTGTATTCAAAACGTATGCGGTTTATTCCAAGAGAAGAAGGAGTGAAAAGGGTGGAAAAAACTCTGGAAAGCAAGTCAATTTACAAAGGCAGGGTAATCAGTCTCAGGCTGGACAGCGTTCAGCTAGACAGCGGAAAAAAAGCGTACAGGGAGATTGTTGAACATCCCGGAGCCGTGGGGATAATACCTTTGAAAGGCAACGGAGATCTAATACTGGTAAAACAGTATAGAAAAGCGGTGGAAGAGTACCTGCTGGAACTTCCGGCGGGGAAACTCGAGGCAGGCGAGGATCCCGGGGAATGCGCCGCAAGGGAATTAAAGGAGGAAACGGGCTACAGGGCACGCAATATTAGATATGTGTCCAGCTTTTATACCTCGCCGGGATTTTCGAATGAAGTAATGCATGTTTTTATTGCCACAGGGCTTGAATATGATGAAAAAAAACCGGATGAGGATGAGATCATAAAGATTATTGAAATAAATCATGAAGAAGCCTTGGATATGGCACTGAATGGAAAGCTGAGGGATGCCAAAACAATAACCGGTATACTGCTGCTCAGCATGATAAAAAATGATATGACATAAAGCAGGACAAACGGGCATAACATTTACTAAAGAAATAGTGGATAATGTGCCCGGAGGTGCTCTTTAAGGTATGGTCTTGAAAAAAGCGATAGTGAAACAAATAAAGAATAATGCTTTGCTTTATTTTTTGGTTCTGGTGTTTTTTATTGCGGGTATCACTGCGGGTGCCTTTACCGTGGATGCATTGTCTTCAGTCCAGAAAGAGGAACTGGTAAACTATTTTCAGAGCTTTTTCAGCGTTTTGAACTCTGAAACGGTTAAATCCGCCGCAGTGTTTAAACAGTCCCTTGCCAACAATGTTCAGTTCATACTGCTTATATGGATACTGGGTATAACAATAATAGGGATCCCATTAATTCTAATGATTGTTGGTATAAAGGGATTTATTATCGGTTTTTCGGTAAGCTTTCTGGTGGAAGGAATGGGAGTAAGGGGCCTTTTGTTTGCCTTGGTTTCAATACTGCCGCAAAACCTGCTTATAGTCCCGGCGGTAGTGGTGGCGGGCGTTATGGGCATTTCATTTTCACTTTCAATGCTTAACAGAAGAAAAATTAGACACAAGAAAAGCTTTTCAAGTGAGTTTTTGCTATATTCGGTTAATTTTTTAACGATATTTTTTATAGTGACTGTGGGTTCACTGATAGAGGGCTATATTACCCCTGTGTTTATGAAGCTGTTTTCCAATTGATAAAATTTCTACTAAAAGAGGGATTTTAATAAAAATAGCGAATATGTAAACTGGGTATTGTATAACTTATGTTTATATGTTATACAATACCCAGTTGCAGGTTTAAAATAAACATAGGGGAGTGTGTTATATGATTATCGGAGTACCAAGGGAGATTAAGGCAAATGAGAACAGGGTTGCAATTACCCCGGCCGGCGTGGAAGCCTTTGTTAAGGCAGGGCACAAAGTAGTGGTCGAAAAGACTGCCGGAATCGGAAGCAGCATTACCGATGAGGAGTATGCAGCAGCAGGTGCCCAAATGCTGGAAACCAGCAAAGAGGTTTTTGAGCAGGCGGATATGATTATGAAAGTAAAAGAGCCTCTGAAACCGGAATATGACCTTATGAAAGAAAACCAGGTGATATTTACGTATCTGCATCTGGCTCCCGAACCTGAATTGACTAAGGCCATGCTTGGCAAAAAAGTAATAGGTATAGCTTACGAAACCGTTCAGCCGGAAGACGGTTCGCTTCCGCTTTTGGCACCGATGAGCGAAGTGGCGGGCAGAATGGCTGTACAAATAGGAGCAAGACTTTTAGAAAAAATGTCCGGCGGCAGAGGGATGCTTCTTGGGGGAGTCTCCGGTGTTGCTCCCGCAAGGGTAGTAATTGTGGGAGGAGGTAACGTTGGAGCCAACGCAGCCAAAATGGCAGTGGGATTGGGCGCAGACGTAACCGTACTTGATGTCAGCATAAAAAGGCTGGCATACCTGGACGACATATTCGGAAACAAAATCAAAAACCTGATGTCCAACAGCTTCAATATTGCCCAGGCCCTTGAAGGAGCCGATTTACTGGTAGGAGCCGTGTTGATACCCGGTGCAAAGGCACCGAAGCTTATTACAGAAGAAATGGTAAAAAGCATGAATAATGGCGGAGCAATAGTGGACGTTGCAATAGACCAGGGAGGCACGGTCATGACGATAGACAGGGTCACCAGTCATGCAGATCCTACCTTTGTAAAACACGGTATAGTTCACTATTCTGTACCGAATATCCCTGGTGCAGTGCCCAGGACATCCACCTTTGCCCTGACCAACGCTACCATGCCCTATGCCCTTAAACTGGCCAACATGGGTCCGGAAGCGGCAATGAAGGCGGATATAGCATTGAAAAGAGGACTTAACACTTACAAAGGAAAACTTACCTACAAAGCAGTTGCAGATGACCAGGGTCTTGAGTATGTCTGCGCAGACGATTTGCTTTAATCAAAAAGAAGCTTCCCTCAGGGGGAGCTTCTTTGTATCACATTTTGAACCCTGTGAATTATTTGAAGAATACCGGGGAGAATAAATTATGGATAATTTGTAAGGGCATAGCAGGAATAATTAAAGGATTTTTCATTTTTCTGTTGAAGTATAGATAAAACCTAATAATGGGATAAAGGAGCCTTGCATATATGAACGAATTGCTGGAAAAATACATAGGTTATATAGCGGAAGTTAGAAAGCTCTCATCCAACACCGTTGAATCCTACGGCAGAGATATAAGACAGTACATAGAGTATATCCGGGGAAAAAACATATCAAGCCTAAAGAACACAAACAAGACGACAGTAATAACATACCTGCTGTATCTGCAAAAAAACGGAAGGGCCACGTCCACCATATCAAGAAACCTTGCTTCGATAAGGGCTTTTTACCAGTATATGGCTTCCGAAAGGATAATTGACAAGGATCCTACAGTGGACTTGGAATCGCCAAGGGTAGAAAAAAGGCTTCCGGTAATTCTGACCAACAAAGAGGTGGAAATGCTGCTGGAACAACCCGACTGCAGTGATGCAAAGGGGACCAGGGACAAATCCATGCTGGAGCTTCTGTATGCCACAGGTATTAGGGTATCCGAACTTGTTGCCCTTGACTTAAACGATATAAACATGGAACTGGGTTACATAAAATGCTCAAAAAGTAATGAAAAGGAAAGGATTATTCCCGTTGGAACAATAGCACTGGAAATAATGGAAAGATACATAAACCGGGTGAGGCCGGGACTTGTAAGTGACAAATCCGAAAAGGCACTTTATGTGAACTATAAGGGAGAGAGACTTACAAGACAGGGTTTTTGGAAAATAATTAAGGGATACAAAAACAAAGCCAACATAAATAAAGCCATAACGCCGCATACACTGCGACATTCCTTTGCTGCCCACCTTTTGCAAAATGGAGCCGATTTGAAATCAGTACAGGAAATGCTGGGCCACTCCGACATCTCCACAACACAGATTTATACGCAGATAACCAAAAACAGGATTAAGGAAGTATACAATAAAGCACATCCAAGGGCATAAAGCCCTTTTTTGTTTTAAGCCTCGGAAGGGAGTGAAGTGGAATTGCTTGACCGTGTTATTATAATAGTAATGGACAGCGTCGGTATCGGTGAACTGCCGGATGCTTATATATACGGAGACGAGGGCAGCAATACGCTGGGGCATATATACAGGGACATAGAAGGGTTCTCGCTGCCAAACCTGGAGCGCCTGGGAGTGGGAAATATCGAAGGAACGAGGTACATACGAAAATCTCCGGCACCTGTGGGGTGCTACGGAAGGGCAATGGAAAAGTCCAAGGGAAAGGATACAATTACGGGTCACTGGGAGATGACCGGTATTGTGCTTGAGAAACCCTTTCCAACCTACCCGGATGGTTTTCCCGAGAGTATAATTGAAAGATTTGAAAATATCGTGGGATGCCGGGTGCTTGGAAACACGACAGCTTCAGGAACCGTAATAATAGAGCAGCTTGGAAAAGAGCATATGAAAACGGGCTGCCCGATTGTATACACTTCTGCCGACAGCGTTTTCCAGATAGCCGCCCATGAGGAGATCATATCCCCTAAAAAGCTTTACGGAATGTGCAAAGAGGCAAGAAATCTACTAACCGGGGACCACATGGTGGCCAGGGTTATCGCAAGGCCTTTTGTAGGCAGGCCCGGCAGATTTACAAGAACAGCAAACCGAAGGGATTTCTCGGTATCTCCTCCGGAAAAAACACTGCTTGACCTGGCGGTGGAGCAGGGGCACGTTGTGTCGGCGGTGGGGAAAATATCGGATATATTTAACAACAGGGGAATATCAAGATATGTACATACCAGAAACAACAGCGAAGGCATACAAAGGACCGTTGATTACATGGATGACGGTACAAAGGGAATTATATTTACCAACCTGGTAGATTTTGATATGAAATACGGACACAGGAATAACGTGGAAGGTTATGCAAGTGCCCTAAGGGAATTTGACGAGGGACTTGCCGTGTTGATGGAACACCTTGCGGATGACGATCTGCTTATACTGACCGCAGACCACGGTTGTGACCCCACCACCGTAAGTACGGACCATTCACGGGAATATGTTCCCATACTGGCCTATGGCAGGCATATAAAAAAAGATGTTGATATAGGTACCAGGGCGTCTTTCGCGGATATTGGGGCAACAGCTGCCCATGTCCTGGGACTTAAGGGCTGTAAGATCGGTAAGAGCTTCATTAATCTGATTATAAAGTGAGGTATATTGGAATGAGGATGTATGACATCTTAAAGAATAAAAGGGAAGGCGGGGTCCTGGAATACGACGAAATAAAATTCTTTATAGATGGTTACGTTACCGGAGAAATACCGGATTACCAGGCAGCGGCATTTCTTATGGCAGCCTTTTTAAGGGGTTTGACCATGGAAGAAACGGTAATGCTGACACAATGCATGAAAGAATCAGGGGACATTATTGATTTAACCTCGATACCTGGAACAAAGGTGGACAAACACAGTACCGGAGGCGTGGGGGATAAGACCTCCATAGTGCTGGCACCCCTGGTTGCCGCTGCCGGGATACCGGTGGCCAAGATGTCGGGCCGCGGGCTGGGCCATACAGGCGGTACTATAGACAAGCTGGAATCGATACCCGGTTTCAGGGCGGAGCTTGGCACCGCCGAATTTATTGATGCGGTAATAAGGACAGGCGTTGCAATAACGGGACAAACCGGAAACATTGCTCCGGGGGACAAAAAATTATACGCCCTAAGGGATGTTACAGCTACGGTGGACAGTATTCCGCTTATAGCCAGCAGTATAATGAGCAAGAAACTGGCTGCCGGTGCCGATTGTATACTGCTTGACGTAAAGGTGGGAAGCGGTGCTTTCATGAAAAATATTGAAGAAGCGGTGGAGCTTGCGAATACAATGGTCTATATAGGCAACTCGTCGGGCAGAAGCACGATGGCGATAATAAGCGATATGAGCCAGCCGCTGGGAAACGCCGTGGGAAACGCGCTGGAAGTAAGGGAGGCCATTGACACAATAAAGGGTGAAGGCCCCGAGGATTTTTCAATGCTGTGCAGGGAACTGGGAGCCGTCATGCTTATGCTTGGTAAGAAAGCAGAAGACCTGGAGCAGGGCAGGCAGATGATAGAACATCTGGTCTCGTCGGGCAGGGCGGCGGAAAAGTTCAGAGAGTTTGTAATGGTACAGGGCGGGAATCCGAAAGTATTGGAAAAGCCTGAGGAAATTCTGCCCAGATCAAAAAAACAGCTTGAAATAACTGCAAAAACAAGCGGATACATAACCGGACTGGACGCCGAAAAAGTTGGCGCCGCCGCAATGATGCTGGGAGCGGGCCGGGCAAAAAAAGAAGACGCGGTAGACCCTGCCGTGGGAATTGTCGTGGAAAAAAAGCTGGGAGATGCGGTGGAAAAGGGAGAAAGAATAGCCGTTTTGCATGTAAACAGAACCGAAAACCTTGAAAGGGCGGTACGGCTAACTGAGAGAGCTGTAAGCATTTCAGAAAGGGCGCAAAACAAACCTGAGCTGATTAGAAGAATAATTAAATGAAAAATGCCAGCCAATTGGAGCCGTATCAGTTCGGCTCTTTTTTGTTTTTGAATAACTATATTTTAGTATGGTTAACCTAATGGTGAACCCATTGAATTGGAGGGAAAAAGATGAAGTCAAGGGTATTATGTACAGTTTTGCTGTTGGCGCTACTGTCCCTTGTGTTTCCTTACCAGGTCTGTGCCGATGAAATTTCGGTGGATGCACGGGGAGCAGTATTAATGGATGCAGGCAGCGGCAGTGTGCTTTTCGAACAGGATGCCCATGAAAGGCTGTATCCCGCAAGTGTGACAAAAATCATGACCGTGCTGATAGCCATGGAATGCCTGGAGAACGGGCAGATTTCGCTGGATGACCAGGTTGTTATCAGCAGAAACGCCGCCGGCATGGGAGGAAGCCAGATATACATGGAGCCGGACGAGGTTAAAACGGTTGAACAGCTGTTAAAAGCTGTCGTTGTAGCTTCAGGCAATGATGCAAGCGTTGCCCTTGCCGAACATATAGCAGGCACCGAGGGTGCTTTTGTACAGCTTATGAACCAAAGGGCAGAGGAATTGGGGATGAAAAACACCAACTTTACCAATCCCCACGGTTTACATGATGAAAACCACTATACTTCCGCCTACGACATTGCCCTTATGTCAAGGGAACTGGTAAAGCACGGCAAGGTATTCGACTGGAGCACCATTTGGATGGAAGATATCCAGGTAGGCAGAGAGGGAAGGTTCAGCACCTTTACCATGGTTAACACAAACAAGCTGATAAGGAGATATGAAGGTGCTGACGGCCTCAAAACAGGATCGACGGATGCGGCAAAATACTGCCTTTCGGCAACAGCGGCAAGGGGGAATATGAGACTAATTGCAGTGTTGATGGCCTGTCCCACCTCCGAGGTGCGGTTTAGGGAATCGGAAAAACTACTGGACTTTGGGTTTACAAAATACAATTCCGTATCCATAGCCTCAAAGGAGGATGTGATTGACAGGTTAAAGGTGAACAAGGGAATCGAAAGATCGGTAAATGTAAAACCAGGGGAAGACCTTAAAGTACTGGTGGAAAAAGGTCAGGAGGGCAGCCTTGAAAAAGAAATTATACTGCTTCCCGATATTACTGCACCGGTTGCGGAAGGGGACAAGGTAGGAGAAATTATAGTAAGGCGGGAAGGAGAGATGGTGGGTATTGTTGACTTGGTGACCGGGAAATCTATAGAAAAAGCAGGGCTGCTTACTATACTGAAACGGGTACTGTTTGACTGGGCAGCTCCTGCAAAAAATTAAAAATGAAATATCCTATAGGATAATAGTCCGGGTATTCCGCCGTTTTGCCAATCATCCAAAAACATTAGAGCTGGCATTATGGCAGGGGGTTCCCGGTTTTTTGTTTTGGTAATGTTAAAAAATATGGTAATATTAAATTGCCGTATTTTTTTATGGCTTAAACTACTCAACCAAGAGGGAGTAATATGCCGAAGTTTCAGAGGATGTTGGAATGCCTGCCCGAACAACTGCGGGAAGCAGCTGCTCAAATTAAGGAAAAATGCAAAGCCCTTGGGTATGAAGCCTACATTGTTGGAGGGGCGGTAAGGGATATGCTTCTTAAAACCGGGATATCCGACGTGGATATTACGGTTGTCGGGGACACCGGCAAGCTTGCCGGTGCTTTAGATGGCAGCTTCGGATACGAAATAAAGACCCATCCGTCCTTTATGACGGTGAATGTCAGCATTAAAGGCGGATACAGTTTAGATATTGCGACCGCCAGAAGGGAAGTTTATACTAACCCTGCATCGCTGCCAATGGTTTATCTTTCAAATATCTATGACGATCTCAAGAGAAGGGATTTTACAATAAACGCAATGGCGGTATCGCTGGACGGTTTTGAGCTTCTGGACTTTTTTGGAGGTTTCGGGGATTTGCAGCGGGGACTAATTAAAGTACTGCATGAAAAAAGTTTTGTTGATGACCCCACCCGGATACTGAGGGGAATAAGGCTGGAAAAAAGATACGGGTTTAGAATGGACGAAAAAACCGAAAAGCTTATGAAAGATTCAATAAGAAAGGGTTATCCGTTAAGGCTGAGCAGTGACAGGCTCCTGAACGAAATAGAACTTATACTTTCACAGCCGCAGTTTTTAAGTTTGGTGCGCCGTATGGAAGAGACCGGACTTTGGAAGGCTATATCCGGGGAAAGAGCTGTTCCACCGTCAACCTTTTTGAAGCTTGAAAGGGTTAGGAAATGTGACAGTGACAAACGGCTGCTGTTCAGGGTACTGGCACTGATTGAGGATACGCCAAATGAACGGGTAGCTGCCCTGTTTGAACGGCATATAAGCCGGTATAAAAAGCTTATGGCATACAGGAACAGGGAGAACCATCTGCAGCTTCCGGTTAAAAAAAAGCCGCTGGAAAACGAGATGCTGTATGAACTCTTTTCCGAGATCGACGAAGAAATTCTTGAATACCTGTATGCTTCCGCGGAAACCGAATGTTTCAGAAAAAACATCACAGCATATATACAGAGAATTAAGGACTTTAAGTTTTATTTCGACGGTAATACACTTAAATCAATAGGCGTTGAACCCGGCCCCCGGTACAAGAGCCTTCTGGGCAGGGCAAGGCAAAAAGCAGTGGAAAGAAATATAACCGACAGGGAAAACCAGATATACTTACTGAAAGAAATGCTGAAGAAGGGGGAATAAAAACTATGGGAATGGACATAAGAAATCTGTTGTACATTCTGCCGGCAGTGATTATTGTACTGACAATACACGAGTATTCCCATGCAAAGGTCTCGGATATGCTGGGGGACCCGACACCGAGAAACAGGGGAAGGCTAACGCTAAATCCCCTTGCCCATATTGATCCGCTGGGGCTTTTAATGCTGGTAATTATCAGGCTGGGCTGGGCAAAACCTGTCCCCACAAGCCCAATATACTACAAAAACAGAAAGAAAGGAACCCTTTATGTGGCCCTGGCAGGACCCGCTTCAGGAATACTGCTGGCTCTTATTGTTCGGCTGGCTGCCGCGTCCGGGGTCCTGCGATGGACGGGTATACCTGTATCCTTTTTCAACCAAATATATTTTTACAGTCTTGTTATATCGGTTTTCAACCTTTTGCCGGTATATCCCCTTGACGGTTCAAGGATATTACAGGGTCTTCTGCCGGACAACAGGGGCATGAAACTTATACAGTACCAGAATCAGATACAAATAGTTTTTATACTGGTACTGCTGCTGGCGAACAGAATACTGTGGGCATTTTTAAACCCTGTTATCGGGGTTTTCGATTTTGCAATTAGCGGGGTAGTGGGCTTATTCTATTGATTATTGCCGTATTAAAATGTATAATATTTTGAAATGGATGGGAGGAGTACACATGGCAAAGGATATTATTATGAGCGGCATGAGACCGACGGGAAAACTGCATCTGGGCAACTACTTCGGAGCTTTGGAAAACTGGGTGAAACTGCAGAACCAATACGACAGCTACCACGCAATAGTAGACTGGCATGCCCTTACTACCGCTTACGAAGACACAAGCGAGCTTAAGGACAATATTATGGAGGTTGCCTTGGACTGGCTGAGCGCAGGTCTTGACCCGGAGGAGTGTACTATCTATGTGCAGTCGGATGTAAAGGAGATTGCGGAACTGTTCCTGCTTCTGTCTATGGTGACTCCCGTATCCTGGCTGGAAAGATGTCCCACATACAAGGAACAGCTTAAACAGTTGGAAGGGAAAAACATTGCAAACTTTGGATTTTTAGGTTACCCCTGTCTGCAGGCGGCGGATATACTGGTGTTCAAGGCAAAATACGTACCGGTTGGCGAAGACCAGATCCCGCATCTTGAGCTGAGCAGGGAAATAGCCAGGAGGTTTAACAATATATACGGCGAAACCTTTCCGGAGCCGGAGGCACTACTGGCCGAAGCCAAGGTGCTGCCGGGGCTTGACGGACGCAAGATGAGCAAGAGCTATGATAATGCAATATATTTGTCGGATTCCAAAAGGGATATTGAAGAAAAGGTGCGCAACATGATAACCGATCCGCAGAGGATACGTAAAAACGACCCGGGGAACCCGGAAATCTGCTCGGCCTATTCGCTGCACAAGGTATTTACCCAGCTTGCCGATTTGAAAGAGACGGAGGAAAAGTGCAGGGGCGGTGCCATTGGATGTGTCGCATGTAAAAAGAAACTGGCTGAAAACCTTTCCGCCTTCCTGGAGCCGATAAGGGATAAAAGGGAAAGATTAGCTTCAAATCCGGATACGGTTAAGGATATTTTGAATGATGGAGCAAAAAAGGCAAGGAGAGCGGCCTCAAGAACCCTGGAGGAAGCCAGGGACAAAATGAATCTTTAATTCCGGAGTGAAACAGGATGTCCTACAGCGTTAAACTGGAAGTCTTTGAAGGCCCCTTTGATTTGCTGTTCCACCTGATTGAAAAAAACGAGGTGGATATTTATGATATTCCGATTGCCGTAATTACCAGGCAGTACCTACAATATTTGGACGGACTGAGGTTCTTCGATATAGAAATTGCCAGTGAGTTCCTGGTGATGGCAGCCACGCTTCTGCATATAAAATCCAAAATGCTGCTGCCAAATCCAAAGGATGAAACCATGGAAGAGGACGAAGACCCGAGGCAGCAGCTTGTCGAGCGGTTAATGGAATACAAGAAATACAAGGAAGTTACCGGTGAGCTAAAGAAAAGGGAGGAAATCTTTTTGAAAAGGCTTTTCCGTGAGCCCTCGGCTGCCGGGATTGACGGACATCAGGAGCCGGTGATACCGGATATAGGATTAGCAGAACTGCATAGGGCCTTTGAGGAGGCAATGAAAAAGTACAGGGAGCTGTATAATAGTGATTACGACCTGAAAAAGAGCCTGGAGAAGGAAAGGGTTTCCGTCACCGAAAAAATAAAGCATATTATCAAAGTGCTGAAACCGGGAAGGCCGGTTAAGTTCGACAAACTATTTGAAGGCTTCCCAACCCGTGAAACAGTGGTTGCAACTTTTCTGGCACTGCTGGAACTGATAAAGGAAAGAAAAGTATTAATAGAACAGGAGTCGAATTTTGGTGATATAATTATAAGAAAAAGATAAAAAAGGGTTGGAGATAATCTATGGACAAAACAGAACTAAAAGGTATAATAGAAGCCATACTTTTTTCGGCAGGGGATCCGGTCAGTCTGAAAGACATATGTTATGCGCTGGATATGGACCAAAAGGAAATTTTGCCTGTCATCAAGGAAATGAAGGACCTGTATAACTTTGAAAGAAGAGGCCTGCAGCTTATTGAAGCGGATGGTCACTACCAGTTTTCCACCAGGCCCGAACATTATGGATATATACAAAAGATGCATTCTCCCCACAGGAAACCGGGATTATCCCCGGCGTCCCTTGAAACACTGGCGATTATAGCTTACAAGCAGCCTATAACAAGGGCTGAGGTGGATGCAATACGGGGTGTACAGTCGGATACCGCAATAAGCACACTCATTGAAAGAAAACTAATCCAGGAAGTCGACAGACTGGATACCGTCGGAAGGCCAATTCTGTACGGAACCACCATCGAATTTTTAAAATACTTCGGGATTGGTAACGTAGAGGAACTGCCTGAAATACTGGAGGAACAAATAACATATCTGGATGAAAATACACGGTAACGTGTATTTTTTTTATATTCAAGGCATTATATTACTAAGTCTTTAGTTGGGGGCAGAGCAGGATGGGTCTTATATGGGCGGCACTTTTACTGGCAGCGGTTATTGTAGTTCTGTTGTCTGAAATAAAAATAAGAATTACCTATTACAGAGAGGATAAAAACGACGGGCTGGCCATTACCTTCTCTGCCATTTTCGGGCTGATAAACGTTAAGAGAGAGTTCAACCCGGTTCAGCTTTTATTGACTGAAGGAGCGGAAAAAAGGGTAAAGGGAAAGACGGAAACTGCGGAATTTGATTATATGAAGGAATACGCAGGATTAGCACGCAGGTACCAAAGAGCCATAAAATATGTGAAAAGCAGGGTCATAATAAACAAGTTCCAATGGCATACTGTTTTGGGTGCGGGAGATGCCGCTGTAACCGGAATGGCAACGGGTGTGTTATGGAGTGTAAAAACTCTGGTATCTTTTATTCTTAATCTAATATTTAAAATGAAACGGGTGCCTGATTTAAATATTACCCCATGCTTCGACGGGACAATGCTAAGGGTTCGTATTGACTGCATATTAAGCATAAAAATAGGCCATGCTATTACTGCAGGTATAATTCTGTTAATAGACAAGTATAAGGATGGTGATACATTTGAGCGAACACCCAATAGAAGCCTTGATGAAAACCACTATGGAAAGCATAAAGGAAATGGTTGATGTAAATACAATAGTCGGGGACGCCGTTGAGACGGTGGATGGAACGGTGATAATACCAATTTCCAGAGTAGCTTTCGGGTTTGCATCCGGGGGGGGAGAGTACCAGGCACAGCAGAACGACAAGGGAAGTCAGGGCGGCGGCGGGAAAATGCCCTTCGCCGGCGGAGCAGGAGCGGGGGTTTCGGTACAGCCGGTTGCCTTTATGGTGGTTGGAAAGGAACACATTAAGCTTATGCCCGCCAACAACAGTGGGATGATAGAGAGGATAATAGAGATGTCCCCACAGATTATAGATGAACTGCAGGGAGTGGTAAAGAAAATCCGTGTCGGAGCCGGACGCAACGGCAATGACAGTGTAAGGATAGAGCCGTAACAAAAATCGGAGCATTTAGGTATGCGTAATAGAAAGAGGAGGTAAAATGACAGGAAAGCTAAAAACTTTTGCAGCAGTTTTGATAATTGCAGTTGCATTACTACCGATGGTTTGTGCAGCCCAGGAACTGTCTCCAAATTCCAGGGCTGCCGTTTTGATAGATGTCGAATCCGGCAGGATACTTTATGAGAAAAATGCGCGACAGCAGCTTCCGATGGCCAGCACTACAAAAATAATGACCGCCATAACCGCCATTGAGGAAGGCGTCCTCGAAGACACAGTCACCGCCAGTCTTAAAGCCCGGAACACCGGCGGCTCATCAATATATCTTCAGGCGGGAGAAAAGCTTACGCTGGAAGAGTTATTGTACGGACTTATGCTGCAGTCAGGCAACGATGCGGCGGTAGCCATTGCCGAGCATATAGGAAAGGACTGTGAAGGCTTCGCCCGGGTTATGAACCGAAAAGCTAAAAGCCTGGGTGCGGTTAACTCCGGTTTTCTCAACCCCCACGGTCTTGACCAGGACGGCCATTACACCACTGCGGAAGACCTGGCTATAATAACAGCACATGCCCTAAAGAATCCGGTTTTCAAAAGAATTGTTGCCACAAAACAGAAAAAAATACCCTGGTGGGGCAGGGATTATTCGAGGGTGCTTAACAACAAAAACAAAATACTGTGGCAGCTTGAAGGCGGTGACGGGGTGAAGACGGGTTTTACCAATAAAGCCGGCAGGTGTCTGGTAGCTTCAGCCACCAGGGAAAACTGGCAGTTGGCTTCGGTGGTTTTAAACTGCGGACCCATGTGGGAAGAATCAAGGACGCTTATTGAATACGGTTTTAACGCCTATACCCCGGTAACATTTTACGAAGAGGGACAGTTTGTAAAGACTATAGCTGTCAAAGGGGGAAGGGAAGAAAGGGTAAGACTGGTTGCAGACAGGAATTTAAGGATACCACTTACCGATGATGAAAGGAAGAGGATTGTTGTTGCGGAAGTTTCGGAGGATTTGTTGCAGGCCCCGGTACTTAAAGGCCAGAAAGCGGGAAGCATTAAAGTGATGCTGGACGGAGAAGTGTTAATGCAGGCAGGCCTTGTATGCCAGGAGGATATCAGGGAAAAGAGCATAAAAAGCGTTATACCCAGTATAATTAAGGCACTTTTATGATAAATTGCAGGCCGGTTTTATGCCTTTTAAATTTTCATTAAGACCTTCAACGGGGTTTCCCGGAAGGTTTTTTTGTATGTTTGTAACATATTACCGACCTGAAAAATAAAGTGGTATTAGGGTTTGCGGTGGCTCCTATGGTTTACTGCATGGGGGCCATCGATTATTATTGGGAGGTGGAGTTTTGATTGGCAGAAAACTTGAATGCATAGATGCCGGCAGTGAATACTGCCCGTGTTTTCTTGCGGAAACAAATGAATGTATAACCTGCTCCCATTTGCAGGGGAAAGAATTCTGCGACTGCAACTGGCGGGGAGTGTGCATATATCAGGAGTATGTATGGTCAGGTCATAAAAGCAAAGGAATACGAAAAAGTTTCCCTGTTGCTGTAATAGGAACAAACAACCTTTCGGAAAATACCATTGGCTTTAAACTGGGGGTAACAAAAACCCTGGCCAGGGAATTGGATAACCCGGGAGCCTACGTGTTTTTGCGGGACGATGATAAGCCGGGCTTTTTTGATGTTCCCATGTCGGTTATGGCGGTTGATACAATAAAAGGGGAAATCCAGGTGGCGGTTCAGTTGAGAGGGGCCAAAACCAAGGCGCTTACCGGGTTGGAAAGGAAAATTACCGTAAGGGGGCCCTACTGGAATGGAATACTGGGCCAAAGGTATCTGAAGGGAATAAAGGATGGCAATTGCCTGGTTATTGCACGGGGTATAGGACAGGCTCCCGCCGTTAAGGTGGCTCGTTTCTTAAACAGGGGAAACAACAGGGTAAAGATTATAGTTGACCCTGGAAAAATCGGAGTTGTATTCATAAATGAGTTTATTAAGGACCTGCACTGTGAGATTGAAGAACTGGACTTGAACTCGAAACAGGGGATTAAGGTGGTCAAAAAGTATTTGAAAAATGTCAGCTATGACCTGGTCTTCAGCGGAGGATCGGATAAACAGCATCTGTATATCATTCAGGAGATTGACCGACTGGAAAACAAACCATATATTGTGGTAACCAACAACAGCGAGATTTGCTGCGGTGAAGGTATTTGCGGCAGTTGTTCCACACGCATAGACAGCGGTGTCAGGGTCAAAGCCTGCAAAGTACAGCTGGATGTACGTAAGGCTATTGAAAGGAGGATACTAAACAATGGCTAGTATAGTAATAATAGGCGGCGGTTGGGCAGGCTGCGCGGCGGCGGTGGCTGCCAGTCAGGCGGGTGCGGAAGTTTTGGTTCTGGAAAAAACCGATATGCTGCTCGGCCTCGGAAATGTCGGTGGTATAATGCGCAACAACGGGAGGTATACCGCCGCAGAAGAAATGATCAATTTAGGGATGGGAAAACCGTTTGACATTACAGACAGGGCTGCCCGCCATACAATGATTGAGTTCCCCGGACACAGCCATGCATCTCTTTATGATGTAACCAAGGTAGAGCCTATGGTCAGGAGACTTCTGGAGGAAATGGGAGTAAAAATCCGTCTTATGTCACGGGCAATAGATGTAATAAAAAAAGGTAATGCCGTCAAAGGTATACTGATGGCTGATGATACGATAGTTGAAGGGGATGTTTTTATAGAGACAACCGGCTCGACGGGACCGATGGGTAACTGCCTTAAATACGGCAACGGCTGTGCCATGTGCATACTGAGGTGTCCTTCCTTTGGTCCGCGAACTAGTATCAGCCAAAGGGCCGGGGTGGAGGATATACTGGGACAGAGGGGAGACGAGTGCTATGGAGCATTCAGCGGATCATGCAAACTCAACAAGGATTCCCTAAGCCAGGAAATCAGGGACCGGCTGAACAGGGAAGGAGTGGTTGTATTAAAGGTTCCGGCCGAGGACGTAAAACCGGAAAAGCTGTCTGTCAAGGTTTGTCAGCAGTATGCGCTCAAGGAGTATGCAGAGAATATTGTTCTTTTGGATACCGGGCATGCCAAATTAATGACGCCCTTTTATCCGCTGGAGAAACTGAGAAAGATATGCGGGCTTGAAAATGCCAGGTATGAAGACCCCTACTCGGGTGGTAAGGGTAATTCAGTCAGGTATTTGTCGATTGCGCCAAGGAACAATTCGATGAAGGTGGAAGGCCTGGAAAACCTGCTGTGCGGAGGAGAAAAGGCGGGCCTCTTTGTCGGGCATACCGAGGCGATAACCACCGGCAGCCTGGCGGGGCACAACAGCGTGAGGCTGGCATTAGGCATGCCGCTTCTTGAACTGCCGAGAAACCTGGTCACGGGAGATATTATCGCCTATGCAAATGAAAGGATAAAAACTAAGGAGGGGCTCAAGAAAAGGTATACCTTTGCGGGAGCAGAGTTTTTTGAGAGAATGAAGGAGAGGAAAATGTACACCATAGACAAACAGGAAATCGAGCGCAGGGTAAGCCGTATGGATTTGACAGATATATTTAACGAGAAACTGATATAATAAAATAAAGGTGCGCAAAGGATGAGGGGAGAGATCGGGAGTGGAAAGACTGCAGAAATATATGGCCCGATGCGGAGTTGCATCCCGCAGAAAATGCGAGGAATTAATCACCGGGGGGCGCGTAAAGGTTAACGGCATAGCGGTCATGGAGGTCGGAACTAAAATTCAGCCGGAAAAAGACAGGGTGGAACTTGACGGAAAGGTGATAGAACCGGTCTCTAAAGGCATATATATAATGCTTAACAAACCGGGGGGCTACGTTTCAACTGCCAGTGACCAGTTCGACAGGCCAACGGTTATGGATTTGGTTGATGGCATACAAGAAAGAGTATACCCCGTCGGAAGACTCGATTATGACAGTGAAGGGCTTATTCTGCTTACCAACGACGGAAGCCTGACCTATGGACTTACGCACCCCCGGCACAGGGTGGATAAGACCTATATAGCCACGGTGGCCGGAAAGCCGTCCCAAAAGGATATAGACATGCTCAGGAAGGGAGTACCGCTGGAAGGTCGTACAACTTCGCCGGCAAAAATACGTCTCCTGGAATCGGACGGAAAAAGTTCAACCTATAAAGTAATAATCCACGAAGGCAGGAACAGGCAGGTTCGGAGGGTGTTTGAGGAAGTAGGGTATACGGTAATATCACTGAAAAGAACAGCTATAGGCAGCCTTAAGCTGGGGTCCCTGCCATCCGGCAGGTGGAGGTTTTTAAAGGATCACGAAGTGAAAGGGCTTTTGGAAAAGATTAAAGACTAAGGTTCCACGAATATGACGGACGGGGCTTTAATTGTACTTTTTGAATAAAATTGGTAAAATAATATTTGCGATATTTTACGCGTAATGGGACCTTGCGTAAAAATAAAAAAACCAGAACGGGGTGCATACCATGATACATATAAGGAAAGCCAGCGTAGAGGACAAGCCGGAAGAACTAATCTCAAAGGGAGCGATGAGGGAAGGAAGACATGATTTGGTAATGGTGGTACTTGAGGATGACGCGGTTATGGGCTGCTGCAGTATGGAGTTTGACGGCCTGCGGGGCATAATTAACTCTCTGTATATAAAGGGCGAAAACAGGTACGGCGATTTAGGCGACGGCCTTGTAAGGAGCGTTCTGTATACCGCCCTGAGGCGGGGGATCGAGTGGGCTGAGGTTCCGCTGACGCAAAAAATGGAAGGTTTCTTCAAAGGGCTTGGTTTTAAACCCGCAAATGAAGATGAAAGAAATTTGCGGCTGAATATTAATGTTTTTTTTAGCAGCTGCAGCTGCTGCGGGAACGGAGGCTGTACAAAGGATTTGTAGCAATGTAAACATTGAAAAACGGGGAGATGAGTATAATGGAGCTTTGGTTTACCGAGAAACAGACAAAGGATTTGAATATTACCTGCAGGGTAAAGGAAACCCTTCACGTGGAAAAAAGCAAATACCAGGATATTGCGCTTTTGGACACACACCTGTTCGGGAGAATGCTGGTTCTCGACGGTGCCATACAGACCACAATAAGGGATGAGTTTGTATACCACGAGATGATATCCCATGTGCCGCTGTTTACACATCCCAACCCCAAACGGGTTGCAGTTGTAGGCGGGGGTGACGGGGGTACCATAAGGGAAATATTAAAGCACAAAAGCGTTGAGAAGGCAACCCTTGTGGAGATAGATAAAAGGGTAGTGGAAGTGGCAAGGCAGTATCTGCCGGAGATAAGCTTCGCTCTGGATGACAATAGGGCTGAGGTGCGTATTGAGGACGGTATAGAATTTGTAAAGAGTCACCGGGATGAATTTGACGTAATAATGGTAGATTCAACCGACCCGGTGGGCCCGGCGGTGGGTTTGTTTGTGAAGGAGTTCTACCAGTCGATACACGATGCCCTTAAGGAGGACGGGATATTTGTAGCCCAGACCGAATCGCCCTTTTACAACGGTGAGTTGATATCTTCGGTATACAGGGATGTTAGTTCGGTATTTCCCATAACAAAGGTATTCCTGTGCAGCGTTCCCACATATCCCGGGGGCCTGTGGTGCTTTACCCTCGGCTCCAAAAAATATGACCCGGAGCAAGCGGAGGGGATAGATACCAGCGGCTTTGACTGTAAATACTACAGCGAAAAGATACATAAAGCAGCCTTTGCACTGCCGCCTTTCGCAAAAAAATACCTGGAGTAGGTGGGGAAATATGGGCAGCATAAAGGACGGATACGCAAACCATAGAATCTTTTTAGGCAGCGGCGGGGATTATTCTTCTGCCGATGCAGTCATTATAGGTGCACCCATGGACTACACCGCAAGCTTCCGGCCCGGGTCCAGGATGGGCCCCGGCATTATACGGGAGATGTCGGTTGTTTTGGAAACTTACAGCCCCTATCTTAAGGGTGACCTTGAAGACATATCCCTTTATGACCACGGCGACCTTGACCTTTACCTCGGAAACCTTAAAAAATCGCTGGATATGATTTACCACGCCGCCAAAGAAGTGTTCGGGGACGGAAAGTTCCCGGTGTTTTTGGGAGGAGAGCATCTAATAAGCCTTCCGGTAATAAAAGCCGCCTTCGATAAATACGGCAGCGAACTGGTACTGTTTCATTTTGATGCCCATACCGATTTGAGGGAGGAATACATGGGAGAGAGACTGTCCCATGCAACAGTGATAAAAAGGTGTATGGACTTCATGGTAGGCAAAAGTATATACCAGTTCGGTGTCCGCTCTGGGCTTCGCGAAGAATTTATTTTTGGAAGCCGGAACATTAATTTTTTCCCCTTTGAGGTGTTAAGGCCTTTGGAAGAGGCAGCAAAAGAAACAGGGCAAAGACCGGTATACGTGACGCTTGATATTGACGTTGTAGACCCCGCCTATGCTCCCGGTACAGGCACACCGGAACCCGGAGGATGTACTTCTGACGAAGTTCTGCATGCCGTACATATGTTAGGCGATTGTAATGTGATTGGTATGGATGTAGTTGAGGTAATGGGACATGGGGACCCTGCGGGAATAACCGGAGCCCTTGCGGCAAAAATCATCAGGGAGGCCCTTATTGCTGCTGCAGTTGGGAACAGAAGGGAAGAATGGTAATGAACCTTAAGGTGGTAAGCCTTATTAAAAAAATAGTTTCAGAGGTGGTATCCGGAGGGGATACAGTGATAGATGCAACGGTAGGTAACGGGTATGATACACTGTTTTTGGCGGAACTGGTGGGGGATAATGGTCTGGTATACGGGTTTGATATTCAAAAGGAGGCGGTGCAGTTTACAAGGGAACGCCTGAAAGCTTCGGGTATGGATAAAAGGGTAAGGCTTGTTTGTGACGGGCACGAAAGAATGGACAGATATATAACCGGAATGGTAAAGGCGGCGGTGTTTAATCTTGGGTATCTGCCCGGGGGCTGTCACAGGATTACCACCCTTACCGATACTACACTTACGGCGGTTAATAAATCCCTGGAGATGCTTTTGCCCGGAGGCATAGTCGTAATAGCCGTATACTGCGGGCACAGTGAAGGGCAAAGGGAAGAAAACGTCCTCAGAGAATTTGTGTCTGGCCTTGATGCTCATTCATACATGGCTGTTTCGGTACGGACAGAAAACCAGAAAAACAATCCGCCGGTTCTTTATGTTGTACAGAGGAAAAATGCGGTTGGATGACAACATATTCCTACCGAATAATACATAGAAATTAAAAGTGATGTGTTATATAATAGAAACTGGATATAAGTTTTATGCAGCCCTTGTTACTTGTACAGGAATATTATTTTGGAACGGCTGCATAGGAATAAATATAAAAGGAGGGAATCAATTGAAAAAGGTAAGGCTTACTACCAAAATACTCATCGGTTTGGTACTTGGTATTATTGTAGGTCTCATGCTTGGTGGAAGTCCCCAGATTGCCACTGATTACATCCAGCCCTTTGGAACGTTATTCTTAAGAATGATTAAAATGATTATCGTTCCTCTGGTATTATCGTCCCTTGTAGTAGGCGCGGCCAGCATGGGAGATGTCAAAAAGCTGGGAAGGATTGGCGGAAAGACTGTAGTTTTCTATATGGTAACCACCGCTGTAGCTGTAATTATCGGACTAATACTTGGTAATGTAATGAATCCCGGCGCAGGCTTGAGCATCCCGGTGGATGCAAGCATAGAAGCAGCGGAAGCTCCCATGATTGCAGACACCCTGCTGAATATTATCCCGGATAACGCATTATCCGCGCTGGTTTCCGCCAATATGCTCCAGACCATTGCATTCGCACTGTTCCTTGGGATAGGAATTACCCTCATAGGCGAAAAGGGCAAACCCTTCCTGCATTTCTTTGAAAGCATGGCAGAAGTAATGTATAAAATTGTCGCAATCATAATGTCTTACGCTCCTATAGGTGTGTTTGCATTAATAACGCCTGTGGTGGCACATAACGGACCTGCGGTACTGCTGCCGCTGGTAAAGGTAATACTGGCTGTATATATAGGCTGTATAATACATGCGGTACTGGTATATTCATCGGCGGTGAAGATTTTCGCCAAGATGAACCCCTTAAACTTCTTCAAAGGTGCGGCTCCGGCCTCGGTGGTTGCATTCAGTACCTGCAGCAGTTCCGGTACGCTGCCGGTGACAATCAAGAGCGCAAAGGACAATTTTGGTGTATCCGATGGGGTATCCGGCTTTGTACTGCCGCTGGGTGCCACAATAAACATGGACGGAACGGCACTCTACCAGGGCGTTTGTGCACTGTTTGTGGCTCAGATTTACGGGCTTGAGCTTGGAATAGCCCAGCAGTTGACAATCGTTTTGACGGCTACCCTTGCCTCTATAGGTACTGCCGGTGTTCCCGGCGCAGGCTTCATAATGCTCACTATGGTGCTTACCGCGGTTGGCCTTCCCCTTGAGGGCTCGGCACTTATAGCCGGAATAGACAGGGTACTGGATATGGCAAGAACCAGCGTAAACGTCACCGGAGATATGGCTGCTTCTGTGGTAATAGCAGCAACCGAAAACGAGCTTTCGGTTCCTGAAGAGGCGGCAGAGGCACAGGAAGCATAAGTTAACTTGAAAAATAAACATTAAAGAATCCCGAAAATTTTCGGGATTCTTTAATGTGCGGGAGGCGGGAAATTTGACAAAGACTATAGGTGTTTTAGGAGGAATGGGCCCCCAGGCGACGGTGGACTTTTTCCAGAAGGTTTTGAATAATACAAAGGCAGTACGCGACCAGGACCATATACACATAATAATAGACAATAATCCGCAAATACCCGACAGGACAGATTTTCTGTTGGGTAAGGGAGAAAGCCCCCTGAAAAGCCTGGTACGCTCTGCGGTGGGGTTGCAGCTTATGGGGGCGGATATATTGACAATGCCGTGCAATACCGCCCATTATTTCTATGAAGAAATAACTAAGTTTATTGATATACCCTTTATAAATATGATAGAAGAAGTTGCGGCAGATATAGAGGCTAAAAATCACGGGGTTAAGAGGGTAGGCCTATTGGCCACAGAAGGTGTCTACAGCATGAATTTGTACGGCAGATACCTTGAGAAATACGGCATTGAGGCAGATGTGCCGAATCGGGAAGGAAAGGAAGCTGTAAGCGAAACCATATACACCGTTAAGAAAGACCTCAATACGGTGGATATTACCAGGATTAACAGAGTTATTGACAGGATGAAGAAAAACGGGATCGAAACAATAATACTTGGGTGTACCGAGCTCCCCCTTTTAACTGACAGATACCCAAGGGGAGTTGAATATATAGACACCACATCCGTATTGGCCAAAAAAGCGGTGGAGCAGGCCAACGCACAGCATTAACCGGCATGCTACTATGGTCTGCCCGGGCACTTTTCATGGAGATACACTTTATTCAGCCGGTTGCTTATGTATTGAACCACCCTTACAGGGCTGCCTTTAAAGATTCGCTTTCCACATTTGAGGCAGTGGCAGTTTGAATTTTCAGCAATTTCCGTGTATGTCTTTCTTTCCAGGCTGCCGTATTTCTGCCAGCTGTTCCAGCCCTGTTTACATAAGTTTTTTCTTGTTTCGTGGTCTGCATATACCCACTTCAGAAGCCTGTGAAAGTGAAACGGGTATTTTGTGTATCTGACGTACCCTTTTGGCAGGCCAAGTGAAACCGCGTAGGCTTCAAATGTATTCTCTACCAGCGTTTGCAGCGGTTCGCCAACACTCATACTCTCGAAGTTGTAGGAATCTTCCTTAAGCCATTGTCTGAGCCTGTCAAACATATAGCCTCTGCATACGCAGATTTTTTCATGCTTGTCAACCTTCAGGTCAAAAAGGCAGAATCTTACCATACCGACGACCCAGTCAAGATATGTTTTGTTTTTGAAATTTTCCGGGCTATATAACTCAAGGGGTATAATTCCATAGAAATATTCCCGTGTCTCAATCCGCATAACACCTATGCAGGTTCCACCAAGCAGGCTGCCGCTGCCTGCATCGTCAATTTGAATCATTTATGCACCTTCTGTTCTTAATACATATTTTAGTATATGCTGAGGGCAGTTTAAAATCACATTCAATAATTGGAAATGGAAAAACTTAAGCTTCGGGTAGAATAAAAGTAGTATTACTGGTATAATCCAAGCATAGTACGGTATTGGCAAAAATCAAAAAAATGCAAGCACTCGGGAGGTGTTTAGGTGCTTATACTGATTACCAATGACGATGGAATAGCGGCAGAGGGTATAAGGGCTCTGGCGGATTCTTTGAAAAGAATAGGCGATGTGGTGGTGGTGGCGCCCGAAAGGGAGAGAAGTGCAGTGGGACACGCAATAACCATGCATAAACCCCTCAGGACCAACCCTGTTTCCTATTTCGGCAGCGATATCAGGGCATGGGCCGTAAACGGGACACCGTCCGACTGTGTAAAACTGGGCATTGAGGCCCTTTTGAAAGAAAAACCCGACATGGTTTTTTCCGGAATTAATAATGGACCGAATTTAGGCACCGATGTCCTTTATTCGGGCACCGTTTCCGCGGCAGTGGAATCTGTGCTGTTGGGTGTTCCTTCGGCTGCTTTATCCCTAGCTTCGTACGATTGTGCGGATTACAGTTTTGCTTCAGGGTTTGCCGTTTCTTTGGCCCAAAACATTTACAATGAAGGTTTGGACGGTGATACGCTGCTTAATGTCAATATTCCATGTGTTCCCATGGATAAAATCAATGGAGTCGGTATAACCAAGCTTGGAATAAGAAAGTACAGAAATTCATTCGAATCCAGGTGTGATCCCAGGGGTCAGCAGTATTACTGGATGTCGGGTGAGGCGGTTAACGAAAACAAGGACATTGATTGTGACATAAACCTTGTGGCGAAGAACTATATAGCCATTACTCCAATCCATATTGAACTTACCCGGTTTGATTACATGGACAGGCTGAAACGATGGCGTTTTGAAATTTGAGAATAAAGAGAGTAAGTGGGAGCAAAGATCAGGGGATGTCGTTTTTCGACATCCCTTTTAAATTTGCAGTTTAGTAATACAAAAACATGTATACAATACCACAGGTATTATTGTATATAAAAATCGAAAAATGAAGTTATACTTGCACATTATAGGTGGTTATAATAAAATTAAACAAGAAAATGAAGTTATAATTGCATAAAATTTTTATAGAACTAAAAATACATAATTTAAAAAGGGGGCAAAATAGATGGCTTTGAAACTCAAGGGACCTGTAATAAAAGAAGAGTGGTGCAAGGGCTGTGGTATATGCGTAGCGTTCTGTCCCAAAGACGTTCTTGAACTGTACGACGGCAAGGTAAAGGCCGTGAACAGGGATGCATGTATCAATTGCGGCCTGTGTGAGCTGAGATGTCCCGATTATGCTATCTACCTGGAGGAGGGTGAAGGTCATGACAAATAAAAATGTTAGGTTAATGCAGGGAAATGAAGCCTGTCTTGAGGGAGCTATAGCCGCCGGAATGAGATTTTTTGCAGGCTATCCCATCACTCCATCTACCGAGATAGCAGAAGGGGCCTCGGAAAAGCTGCCTAAGGTTGGAGGAAAGTTCATACAGATGGAAGACGAAATTGGCAGTATGGCAGCGGTCATAGGAGCTTCCCTGGCAGGGGAGAAAGCCATGACGGCAACCAGCGGCCCCGGAATGTCGCTGAAACAGGAAAATATCGGGTATGCGTCGCTGACTGAAGTACCCTGTGTAATAGTAAATGTACAAAGGGGAGGGCCGAGCACCGGACTTCCCACTTCGCCGGCACAGGGCGATATTATGCAGACACGATGGGGTGCCCATGGTGATCACCCGGTTATTGCCCTTTATCCCGCTTCGGTTTCTGAAATCTATACGGTAACAGTAACGGCGTTTAATCTGGCTGAAAAATACAGAGTTCCGGTTATTCTATTATTGGATGAAGTTATAGGGCATATGCGGGAAAGAGTTGAACTCCCGGATAAGGAAGAACTACAGATTATTGACAGAGCAAAGCCAACTGTCAGGCCGGAGGAATACCTGCCCTATAAAGCCGACCCCAATGGCGGGATACCGGAAATGCCGGCCTTTGGCGAAGGATACAGATACCATGTGACCGGGCTTATTCACGGTGAAAGCGGTTTTCCGAGCAACAATCCCGAAGTTACCGCAAAACTTCTAGACAGGCTAATGAAGAAAATAGAGAATAACATTGACGATATAATAAGGTATCAGGAAGAGGGTACCAAAGACTGTGAAATAATACTGCTTGCTTACGGCAGCACGGCCAGGTCGGCAAAAAGTGCAGCGGACATGGCCAGGGAACAGGGGATACAGGTGGGTTTATTCAGACCCATAACCATATGGCCATTTCCGGAAAAAAGAATAAAAGAAATAGCTCAAAAAGCAAAAACCATAATAGTGCCCGAAATGAACCTCGGTCAATACCGCCTGGTAGTGGAGAGGGTCGCCGCCGGCAAATGCAGGATTGTGGGACTCAACAGAGCCGATGGTGAAATTATTACACCGGAAGATATTTTGGATAAGATAAAGGGGGAATTATAAATGACCAGTAAACTTGTTGAAAACTATTTCAGGATGGATAAACTTCCCCATATCTGGTGTCCCGGTTGCGGTCACGGAATACTTACCAGGGCTGCGATAAAGGCGATAGACGAACTGAAACTTGACAAGGACAAGGTTTGTATAGTATCCGGGATTGGGTGTTCGTCAAGGGCCCCCGGTTATCTTGACTTTAATACCCTCCATACAACCCACGGCAGGGCACTGGCCTTTGCAACAGGACTAAAGCATGCAAATCCGGAACTGGAGATAATAGTGGTAACCGGAGACGGTGACTGCTCCGCCATAGGGGGGAATCATCTTATACATGCTGCGAGAAGAAATATTGACATAACCACTGTAGTATACAACAACAATATATATGGTATGACCGGAGGCCAATATTCACCTACAACTCCGACCGGTGACAAGGGTACAACCGCGCCCTATGGTAATATTGACAAGGGGTTTGACATTTGCAGCCTGGCTCAGGCGGCGGGCGCAACTTATACTGCCAGGGCCACTGCATACCATGCCAAACTGCTGATAGAATTGATCAAGAACGGTATTTTGAACAAAGGATTTTCGGTTATTGACGCTGTCAGCGTTTGTCCGACATACTATGGAAGAAGGAATAAAAAGGGCGATTCTGTCAGGATGATGGAATGGTTGAAGGAGCATGCGGTTAATGTAAAGGCTGCGGCCAAGCTGCCGAAGGAAAAACTTGAAGGGAAATTCATAATAGGCGAACTGCATAGAAACCCGCAGCCCGAGTACACAGACGAGTACGGTAAAATTGTTGAGTCATTAAAGAGGGGGTAATAGAATGACTAGTACCGAAATCAGATTAAGCGGCTCGGGTGGTCAGGGTTTGCTCTTGTGCGGTATAGTACTGGCCGAGGCGGCAATACTGGACGGAAAAAATGCGGTTCAGACCCAGTCCTACGGACCCGAAGCCAGAGGTGGTGCAAGCAAATCCGAGGTAATAATATCCGACAGTGACATATATTACCCGAAGGTCCGCAAACCCGACGTGTTTCTTGCGCTGACTCAGGAAGCCTATGATAAATATGTAAGCAGCATAAAAGAAGATGGAATAATAATAGCGGACCGGACGGTAAAATTGTCAGACGTAAAATGCAGGGAAAAATACAGACTGCCGATACTGGATACTGCTAAAAATGTAGTGGGCAGATCAATGGTTGCAAATATAGTTGCCCTAGGAACCATAAACAGAATTACAAAGCTTGTCTCATCCGAAGCGCTGGAGGAGGCTGTTTTGAACCGGGTGCCTAAGGGAACCGAGGAACTTAACAGAAAGGCCCTGAAAGCTGGAGACAGTTTATGCAAAAATACATAGAGTAAAGGAATGGTGCTATGAAGGATGCAGGCAGTGATCTAATTAGACTTATTCAGCAAAGATTCCCTAAACTAAGTAAAGGACAAAAATTGATTGCAGAATTCATTACAACTCAATATGACAAGGCAGCCTTTATGACTGCTTCAAAGCTGGGAGAAAAGGTAGGAGTAAGCGAATCTACAGTGGTTAGATTTGCCATAGCCCTGGGATTTGAAGGCTATCCTGAACTGCAGAAGGCACTTCAGGAGCTCATTAAAACAAAGCTTACAACTGTGCAGAGGATAGAAATGGCATCCGATTATGGCAGTGAGAATGATGTAGTAAGAAGTATCCTGAAATCTGATATGGATAATATAAGGGCAACCCTGGGGGAAATCAATACCGAAGAATACGACAACATTGTTGATATGCTATTAAACGCAAAAAAAATATATATAGTCGGCTTCAGAACCTCAATAATTCTGGCTCAGTTTTTGGGATTTTATCTTAATATAATTCTTGAAAACGTACTTGTGGTGTCCCAGGGAATAAGCGACGTTTACGAGCAGCTATTCAATATTGATGATAAAGACGTGGTAATTGCAATTAGTTTTCCAAGGTATTCGAGAAGAACGGTGGAAGTACTGGATTTCGTCAAAAGCCGTGGTAGTACAATAGTAGCCCTGACAGATGGTCCGCTGTCTCCCTTACTGAATTTTGCTGACTTTTCACTATATGCAAAGAGCAATATGGCTTCCTTTGTTGATTCCCTGGTGGCACCCCTAAGTCTGATAAATGCACTGATAATTGCTGTGAGCCTTCGGGAGAAGGGGAAGCTTACCGATACATTCACAAGGCTTGAAGATATATGGGGACAATATAACATTTATTCGTACAAGGGTAAAAACGGAATATAACCCGGGAAGGTAAGACTTATTAGAATCTGATATAATAAACCGTGGAAATTGATTTCCACGGTTTATTATATAATGTGGAGGGAGTTAATTGACAAGACTTTACCTGATACGACACGGCGAAACCAAATGGAACAGGATGGCAAAGACCCAGGGTCGAATGGACATAGATTTAAGCTCCGAAGGATACGCCCAGGCCGAAAGACTTGCCGACAGGCTGCAGCAGGATGGAATAAACGCCATATATTCAAGCGATCTCAAAAGGGCATATAATACCGCCAGCGTCCTGGCAGATAGGCTGAATATAAAAGTTAACCTTTCTGTTCATTTGAGGGAAATGGATTTTGGATGCTGGGAAGGCTTGGATTTTGAAAGCATTAAGAGAGAATATTCGGATATTCACAGTCTATGGATTAGCAGTCCGAATAAGGCCAAAATCCCTGAAGGAGAAGAACTTATTAAAGTACAAAGCCGCGCAACCGGTATGATACACAGTATTCTAAACCTGCATAAAGGGGAAAGAATTGCTTTGGTATCCCACGGCGTAACACTGAAATGCATGATTTTTGGACTACTTGGTATAGACCTTGGTAATTTGTCAAAAATCAGACTGGATAACTGTTCAATATCTGTCATTGAGTATAAAGAGAAGCGCTGTATATTGGATACGCTAAATGATACGTGCCATTTAAAAACAAAGGAATGATGGTTATGGGAAGCAGTATTTTGGTAATCGGCGGAGGTGCAGCCGGAATGATGGCGGCGGCAGCAGCCGCTTCAAGGGGAATGGATACTACTGTTTTCGAAAAAAATGATAAGCTTGGCAAGAAAATCTATATAACGGGAAAAGGCAGATGCAACGTTACCAACCAGTGTGACATAGAGGAATTTATTAATAGCACTCCGGGAAACGGCAGTTTTTTGTACAGTGCGCTGCATTTCTTTGATAATAACAAGCTGAGGGATATATTGATGCAAATGGGAGTGCCTACAAAGGTGGAAAGGGGAAACAGGGTTTTTCCGGTTTCGGATAAATCAAGCGACGTAATAAAAGCTTTGGCTTCATATATGAAAAAGTATAATGTGTCGGTGCGGCTGGGTAATGGTATAGCCGACATAGCTGCCGATGAAGGCGGTGTGAAGGGAGTGTACACCACCGGGGGGGAATTTGTCAGAGCATCATCGGTAGTAGTAGCCACCGGAGGGCTTTCATATCCTTCCACCGGCTCCACAGGCGACGGACTGAAATGGGCAAAAAAGCTCGGGCATACAGTAGTGACCCCGAGACCGTCCCTGGTTCCGATGGAGACAAGGGAGAAGTGGGTAAAGGACTTGCAGGGGCTTGCTTTAAGGAATGTAAAGGTTACTGCCATAAATTATAAAAGCGATAAAATTAGGTCCGAGTTCGGGGAGATGCTGTTCACTCATTTCGGAGTATCCGGACCGGTAATCCTGACCCTGAGCCGTTTTGTTATTGACAGCATGGAAAACGGGATAAGGTTAATTATTGATACAAAACCGGCATTAAGCAATGAAAAGCTTGACAGAAGGATGATTAGGGATTTTATGGAGAACGCCAATAAAAGAGCCAAATACTCCCTTGATACACTGCTCCCCAAAAGCCTTGCTGCTTATGTTTTTGACCTGTCGGGCATAAATCCCGACAAGCCTGTACACCAGATTTCCAAAGACGAAAGGCATGCACTGGCAAAGCTGTTAAAGAGCATTACGGTCAATATAACAGGACTGCGGCCTTTCAGCGAAGCGGTAATAACTGCCGGCGGCGTATCCACCAAAGAAATTGACCCTACCACAATGGAGTCCAGAATATGCAAAGGACTATACTTTGCCGGAGAAGTATTGGACGTGGACGCATTAACCGGAGGGTTTAATCTTCAAATCGCATTTTCCACCGGTTACGCTGCGGGAATGCACTGTAAATAGGGTGCATTTTTTTATTAAAACAGGCATAACATATAGAAAAAAGAACAGAGAGGTCTATGCATGGCTGGGAAAGATAGAATTAAAAAAAACAATTTCACCTTAAAGATTGAGAAACTGCTGATAAAGGCGGTTATAGCCGGTTTAATTTTGCTTGTAGGCTTTCAGTTCATAATGCTGAACGATACTGCAAGGGTGTTTTTAAACTATACAGCGGGTCTTGAGGGAAGCTCCTTTGGGGCGGATGGGATGCTGACAAAGGAAGGCAGGATATATATTTTGTTGGAAAACGAAATGCTGATGCCGGGGGTGCAGCTTCTTGTAAACGGGGAGCCGGCGGCTTCATTTAACAGGCGGGAAATTGAGCTTACAGTAAGAAATAACGACCTGTTGGAACTGGATGCAGCCCGGGTAAACGACGAATATATACATATCAGCGTGGTAGGAATAAGCGATAATGTACTTCAGCCCTCGGTCGGGCTCAGGGTAAAAGCCAAAAGCAGAATTGAAACCATTTCCAGAGTCAGGTTAAAATAAGGGTTGAGAAGAATTTGGTTGTAATATATAATGTTATATGGTGAAAAAAAATGTCAGTGATAGCCATAAGAGGCGCAATTACGGTTGAGCAGAACGACGGCGGTCAGATAGAACAGGCTGCGGCAGTGCTGTTGGATAAAATAATGCTCGACAACAATTTAAACAGGGAAGACATAGTTTTTATTATTTTTACAAGCACCCAAGATTTAAACAGCCAGTATCCCGCCGCAGGTATAAGAAAGGCAGGTTTAACAGAGGTGCCAATGCTGTGCGTGTCCGAGATGCCGGTAACCGGAAGTCTCACAGGATGCATAAGAGTGATGGTAATGGCGAATGCAGAAGTAAAACAAGAGGTCAGGCATGTGTATTTAAAGGATGCAAAAAAACTAAGACCCGACCTTTCGGGCTGGCAGAATAGCCACCAAGAGTAATGGTGGCTTTAAAATTGAAAATTGTGGATTAGCGGGGTAATAGTATTGAATAATAAAACACATATTGCCATAGACGGCCCGGCGGGGTCCGGGAAAAGCACCGTTGCGAAACAATTGGCCAAAAGACTGGACATGCTTTATGTGGATACCGGAGCCATGTACCGGGCAATTACATACAAGGTGATAAATAGCGGAATAAGCGTGAAGGATGAAAAAATAATATTGGAAATAGCCAGGGCAGCGGATGTTGTCTTTAAGGATACAGGAATATATCTGGACGGAAAAGATGTTACAAAAGAAATACGAAGTCCACTGGTGGATCAATGGGTTTCGCAGATTTCAAAAATTCCGGGAGTAAGAAAACTGATGGCCGGTGTACAAAGAAAAATGGCTGAGAACCATAATGTAGTAATGGACGGTCGGGACATAGGGACCGTTGTCCTGCCGGATGCTAAGTTCAAGTTCTATCTTACCGCCAGTATTGATGAAAGGGCAAAAAGAAGATATAAAGATTTAAAACAAAATAATTCCCGGACAAATCTGGAACAGGTAAAGACTGAAATTGAGAGAAGAGACCTACTGGATAGCGAAAGAGAGCATGCACCACTAAAAACAGCCGATGATGCAGTGGTGATTGATACAACCGGCAAAGGCGTTGAAGCGGTTCTGAAAGAGATAATGGATGTAATGGGGGGCAAGGGGGATGTTTTATAATATTGCGGCTTTTATATGCAGAAATCTCCTTAGGCTTTTTTTTAGGGTAGAGATTAAAGGGGACAACTTCCTCGGTGATGTGAAGGGCTGCATTGTATATGCCAATCACACAAGCTATTTGGACCCGATTGTTATGGGCGGTTTCATAAAAAGACCCATTCGGTTTATGGCCAAGCGGGAATTGTTTCAAATAAAACTATTGGGGGCAATTTTAAAAAACCTTGGCACTTTTCCTGTACGTAGGGGAGAAGCAGATATTAACGCAGTCAAAACCGCACTGCGCCTTTTAAGAAGCGGTGAAGTACTCGGGCTTTATCCCGAAGGAACAAGGAACAGAAGCGGCGCTCCAATGGATGCCGAACCCGGTCTTTCAATGATTGCCATTAAGTCAAAAGTGCCGGTGATACCCGTTGCAATAGTATCAGAATATAAAATACTAAGCCCAATACGAATGATAATAGGACAGCCGATTTACCTGGAAGAGTTTTATTCCACCAGACAGAGCATGGAGGAGCATAAAAGGATAAGCAACAATCTTATGAAAAAGATAATGACAATGATAGAGGAAGGCGGAGGGATAAAGCAGTGAAAGTTATTATTGCAGAAAACTCGGGTATGTGCTTTGGCGTAAAAAAAGCGCTGAAAATTGCCGAAAAGTTTACCGAAACACAAAAAAAAGTATATACGCTCGGTCCTTTAATCCACAATACACAGGTGGTGGAAAAACTTAATAAAAAAGGGGTAAGGGTGATTGAAAGCCTGAATGCGATAGAAGGCGGCACTGTGATTATCAGGTCCCACGGCGCTCCTCCCGAAATACACGGACAAAGGGCAGAAAAGGTAATTGAACTGGTGGACGCTACCTGCCCCTTTGTGCGCAAAGTACAGGAAAAGGTTAAGGAATATTACGACAAGGGTTATCAAATCATAATAGTAGGGGATAAAAACCACCCCGAGGTTAAGGGAGTGAACGGCTGGTGCGATTATAAAGCAATAATACTGGGCAGCCCATCCGAGGCAGAAAATATAGAATACTTTGAAAAACTTTGTGTAGTTGCGCAGACCACAATTACAAATAGTTTATGGGAAGAAGTTGGAGAAGTACTTAAAGGAAAAGGCGGCGAGGTTAAGTTTTTCAATACCATATGCAGTGCAACCTATTTAAGGCAGCAGTCAGCGATGGAGCTTTCAAAACAGGTAGACGTCATGCTGGTAATAGGTGGTGCACACAGTTCAAATACACAAAAACTGTATAAAATATGCAGTGAAAACTGTAAAAACACATACCATTTGGAGACGGCCGAAGAACTGCCGTTTGAAAGAATAAAGGGGGCCCAAAGCATAGGAGTTACAGCGGGAGCTTCCACACCAGATTGGATTATTAAGGAGGTAATTGACAAGATGACTGAGATGGACGATGCAAGATTAAATGAAGAGAATGTAGAAATGGAAAAGCAACAGCAGCCCGGAGAAAACCGTGGACAGGAACCCGAAGAGTCCCTGGAGGATAACGGGAACGGCAGTCGGAATACAGAAAAATCTGCAGATGCATCCGCGGAAGATAAATTGGAAGATACGGCTGATGACGCTGCCGAGGAAGCAGAAGATACAGCGAAAGATGCTGCCAAAGAAGCGGAAGTTGTTGAAGAGCCAAAAGAATCTATGGATGAAGAAAACCAGCAAACAATGGAAGACGTGCAAGAAACCATGAAAAACATTAAAGCCGGAAAGGTAGTTAAGGGTAAGGTCCTGCAGGTCGGGGAAAATGATGTTATTGTAAATATTGGTTATAAATCCGATGGAATAATACCCCGGGATGAACTATCGGGAGACGATACCCTGAAACCTTCGGATATAGTGAGTGAAGGCGAAGAAATAGAAGTATTCGTTAAAAGGATAGATGAAAAAGAAGGAATGGTACTTCTATCGAAGAAAAAGGTTGATACTGAGAAGGCATGGAAACATCTCAAGGAAAGTTATGAAACGGGTGAACCTGTACGGGTAAAAGTATCGGAAGAAGTTAAGGGAGGGCTTATAGCCGCAGCAGAAGGCATCAAGGGTTTCGTACCCGCTTCCCATATAGATATTGGGTATGTAGAAGTGCTGGAGGATTTTGTAAACCGGGAACTGGACATGAAGGTTATTGAATTCAACAGAAACAAGGGCAAGGTAATTTTTTCCCGAAAGGTCCTGCTGGAAGAAGAAAAGGAACAGAAAAAGAAAGAGGTATTAAATACAATTAAGGCAGGGGATAAAATAGAAGGCGAAGTAAAAAGGATTACGGATTTTGGTGCCTTTGTCGATGTGGGCGGCATTGATGGCCTGGTGCATATTTCCGAGATGTCCTGGAACAGAATAGGACATCCTTCTGAGATGCTGAAGGCAGGAGAGAAAGTGGAGGTACTGGTGCTGAACATAGAACCGGAAAGCGAAAGGATATCCCTGAGTATAAAACAGGTTAAACCACACCCCTGGGATAACATCCAGGAAAGATACTCGGAAGGAGATGTCGTTACCGGTAAGGTGGTAAGACTGGTTGACTTCGGTGCCTTTGTTGAACTTGAGCCCGGAGTTGAAGGTCTTGTTCATATATCACAAATAGCCTATGAACATGTCGATAAACCCGGGGATGTACTGGAGGAAGGCCAGCAGGTTGATGTTAAGGTGCTTGACATAAAACCCGGTGACAGAAGAATAAGTCTCAGTATAAAAGAGACAAAGGAAAAACCCAAAAGGGAAGAGGCAAGACAAAAGCCACAGGAACAAACGGTGCACTCGGACGATCCACCCCTTACCATTGGGGAGTTGGTGGGGGATATATTTAAAGAAGAAGAATAATTAAGAAATGCCTCCGGATGGAGGCATTTCTTAATTATATAAATAAAATAGAGAGCATTCTGCAACAAAACAGGTAATACTAACGGAACCATAAGCTCTTTTAAAATAATCAAAAATTATGCCGCATTACGACATGTGAAGTATTGACATTTCATAATTATCTGCTAAAATTTTATTTATTGGAGGAAAATAAAGTGTAATATAATGGTGCAAAATAGATTAAACGGGTTGTAAGGAGGAATGATATTATGAATGCATTGGGACGCCATATACTGGCGGAAATCTATGGTTGTGATACCAACACCTTGAACGACAAAAGTTTTATCGAGAAGTCGATGGTAGGTGCTGCTATTGCGGCAGGGGCTGAGGTAAGGGAAGTTGCATTCCATAAATTCAGCCCACAGGGAGTAAGCGGGGTTGTGGTAATTTCGGAATCCCATTTATCCATTCATACCTGGCCGGAACTGGGATATGCCGCGGTGGATGTGTTTACATGCGGGGACACGGTTAACCCCTGGGATGCCTGCAACTATCTTACAGATAAGTTTAAAGCCCGACATATGACCGCCACGGAAGTCAAAAGGGGACTGTTCGAACAACCCGTTAAGGTGGCTAATTTATAAAAAAATAAGGGGATGAAGGCCTTCTGTTACCGAAATATAGAGTATTAAGTGCGTGTTTTGAAGGAAAAGAACACGCACTTTTACTTTTATAAATATTTTAAAATAGCAATGTATAATTTTTGGTTTTATGGTGAAAATATTAATGACCTCACAAAATACATTGAGACCCCCTTTACATTCTTTTGCCGTGATACCCGGTATCACGGCTTTTTTTTAACTGTTATATATGGTAAAATATACATTATTGGAATTGGGAAGGAGCATGGCTGTTTGTTATGATGGAAAAAACCTTTATAATGATTAAACCCGACGGTGTCAAAAAGAGAATTATGGGAGAGATCATATCCAGAATTGAACGCAAAGGCTATGTAATAACGCGGGTGGAAATAAGGCGGATTAGCAGGGAACTGGCGGAAAAACACTACCAGGAGCATCGGGGAAAACCGTTCTACGATTCCCTTATAGAACATATAATATCGGGGCCTTCGATGCTGATGGTTGTTGAGGGTGAAGGAGCAGTATGCGCATTAGGCAAAATGGTGGGCAGCACCGATCCGAATAAGGCCCAGCCGGGTACAATAAGGTTCGATTACGCAAGCACCATTACACAAAACATAATACACAGATCCGACTCCAGAGAAAGCGCAGAAAGGGAGATAAAACTGTTTTTTAAATAAAAAAGAATGTAAAGGGGAAGCCATGGACGATTACAGCCTGTTCAAGAATCAAGTATATAAAAAAACCGGGATTGACCTGTCAAGTTACAAAGAAAAACAAATGAAAAGAAGGATAGAAGCCCTCGCTTCAAGGAAGGGCTTTGACAGTCTTTCGGATTATTACATGAGTCTTGATAAAGACGCTATTCTATTAAACGAGTTTGTGAACTATATTACTATAAATGTATCCGAATTCTTCAGAAATCCGGCTCAGTGGAAAACGCTGCGGGAATTGATAATGCCGAAACTGATGCCGGATAGTAAAGAGTTGAAAATATGGAGTTCGGCATGTTCCACCGGTGAGGAGCCGTATTCCCTGGTAATGATGCTTGAGGAAACCATGCCGCCCGAAAGGATTAAGGTTATTGCCACAGATATTGATATGGGCGCGATAGAAAAGGCAAGGAAGGGCATTTATAAGGAGAACAGCCTGAAGAACATGGACCCTTCCCGGATAAGAAAATATTTCGATAAAACCAACGATGGATACCTGATATCCGACAACGTTAAAAAGAAGGTGGAATTCGGAAGGCTGGATCTGTTAAGGTACGTTTTTCCGGCCGGATGCAGCCTAATTCTGTGCAGGAATGTGCTCATCTATTTTACCGAGGACGCAAAGCAGCATATTTACAGCAAGTTTTCAAGGGCACTGATGCCGGGAGGGGTACTGTTTGTGGGCAGTACAGAGCAGATAGTCCTGCCGGCAAAATACGGGTTTACATCCATAAAACCCTTTTTTTACCGCAAAGACGGATAAGAATAAAAAAGCTCCAAAGAATACTCTCTTTGGAGCTTTTTTGGTGACCCATCCGCGACTCGAACGCGGGACACCCTGATTAAAAGTCAGGTGCTCTACCAACTGAGCTAATGGGTCATATATGTGGACACCGTGGAAAAAAGATTTCTTATCTTTCTCCAAAGAGAGCGCCAAATTCTCAAAATAAATCAGATTCTCCGCAGGCAATGACCAATTTTATGATGCCATAAATCCTCAGACTCTTCTCGGCCGTGTTCAAATAATTATGCGGCTGTTTTCGGTCGATGTACTTGCCATTGATAATTCCTGCCCTGTTTTCTGATGAAAGGCGGCGGGAGCTTCTTCGGTTGAACCATATCGGGTGACGGCTTTAAATGGATGATTTGTTTCTGCGCCAATATTTTCGGTGAAACGGAGCGTTCCAGAAACGGATAATCCCACCAGCATAAAAAAGAATGTTTTCGCATATTTTTCATTCTTCTGCCGGTCGAAATCATTACGAGGTTTTCACCGCAGCCGCCGTCATTGTGCCGGTGCAGAGCATCCCCTTGGCGGGGAGGCTCACACGCTGTCACAAACGGCCCACACGCCGTTTCAGCGATTGCGGTGGTGTCTACTGCTTCATCGGGGCAGCTATCGCTTACAGTGGCGAAGCTGGGTTCCATGTTTTCGGAGCAATTTTCCGCATGGAGGACATCGCCAAAGGCATCCTCCTGAATGGCTTTCATGAGTGCCAGTTTGGAGAGGTTTCGTTCTGTCGCAAGTCCAATATAAAAAGAACGCTGCTCATCGGTTTCGCAGTATTCCAGTATCACGGCGTTTTGTGTCCAGCCAAGAGACTGTGCCCTGTCCATAAGAGCCGGGTTGTTTTCATAAGTGCGGTAAAAGTCACGCATCCTCCGGAGATTGCGAAGAGAGAAGCCTTTCAGCAATGGAAACCGGTCGGCGAGCATCTCAGCCAAATGCGGGATAAACGCTTTTTCACCCTGACGGCAGATATATTGGCCGATCCGTGTATAAAGCTCCAGCAATGCCCGATTGCAGGGTTTCTCATCTTTTTCATAACCTTCAGCTATCGCGGAGGCAATCTGTTCCAGATACAGGGCACTGTTCTTTTTCAATGCTTTCATAGGTTTCTCCTTTCCGGCTCCGCGGGAGCCTGTTTTTTATGTACCCGGCAGAGCAAGTTTATTTCAGTTAGGTGGCTTTTGGAAATAGATACTTTAAGTTATATTTTACTGCTACTGCTCATTTTTGATGTATATTCCAAATGAATCATCACCATACGCAATACTTACGGTGGTGCCATCCTTTGTCAGTAAAGTACCTACCGAAATGTAATCATCATTGATTTCTTCCGAGACCTTGTCAACTTCCGAAAATCCAGATTCTTTCAAGGCTTTCACATATTGCTCCGAATCAGATTGTGTCATATCGGATAATTCAAGATGACAATATGCTTTATCTGGGTCAATCCACCCGCGCAATAACGTACCTGATTCCGGTTGCGGTATGTTTGCAGTATATTCATTTTGGGGCCATTCTTCGGCATCCAGCAAAACAAAATTTTCAGGCAAAGCGTTTCCGGAACTATCAGCGGTATCTTCATTACCAGATATAGAACTGTTACTGCAAGCAGCCATAAGCGCAATAAGCATTGCGGCAAGAAATACTCCACAGGCTTTTTTCATTTTATTTCCTCCAATCTCTATTTCTTCTTTCGGGTAAGACCGATAATAAAGGCTACAGCAACAATGGCAAATATCAGTCCGATTATTAACAAGACACTCCAAATATCAAAAGACCAAAAACCATTAACCGTAATTTGTGTCATGGAATCGGCCTGACCGATTGTATTATCAGGGAGTTCGGAATGTTTAGCAATAAAAGCGCAAATCATGCAAAATACCGCAATACCACATGAGCAATATATTGCTAATAACTTTTTTCTTCTTTTCCTATACTGCGCTCGGTTGAAGCCAATGGTTTCCTCCATACTTTCCGCAAAATCCTTCGGCGTTCCCAATCTGTCAATTACTTGCTTTTCGGTTTCTCCATGCTCTTTCGCGGAATCAAACGCTTCGTTTAAATCCCGGATAATTTCACGCTTTTGTTTGCGGGAAACAGATAATTCCTTTGTAACCTTCTTTATATATTCCTCTCTCATATTCAAGCCTCCAAATTTTTTACTATATCAATAAAGCTATCAACACATACCGTATAGCTACGCCAAAATGAAATCAACTCGCACAAGGTTTCTCGTCCTTTAGCGGTTATGGAATAATATTTTTTTTGACCGCCATTTGCTTGTGATGAAGCGATCCGGCATTGAACTAAACCGGCATCTTGTAAGCGATATAGCATTGGATAAATTGTACCCTCTTTGGCATAGCCAAATATTTTACCGCCTGTTTCATTTAATTCCGTAATGATTTCATATCCGTAAGTTTCCTTTTTAGCAATCAGACACAAGAGTATCATTTCAAATGAACCCTTTTTGAATTGCTGAATATACTTGCTATCCGCCATAATCACTTCTCCTTTTCCTATGGGGAGATATATAGTTTTACTAATTAGTTATACATAGTATAGGCTTTATTTCTAATTTTGTCAATATAGGTGACAGGCAAAGCATTTTACCGCTTTGCCTGCTACATTACAAAGCAAATCGAGTGCAGGGTATTCCCCCACACCTGATTGCTGTTGCCCTTATATGATCTGCTCAATCTCCGTTCCGTCCTTGAAACGGATGAGCAGTTTTTCTTCGCTGAGTACCGTGATGGCACTGATCATCTGCCGCACCGTGACCTCGTCAAAGGCAGTGATGCCGGTGTCCACCGATTCCAGCTCGGCGGCAAGCTGCTCCACCCGTTCATCCGCCTGTTCGGTATCCTGCTTATTTTTCTCCAGCTCACCCCGTTTTGCCACCAGTGCGGAGAATTCCATGCTGACCTTTTTCAGTTCCTCGTCGTATTGGGTGGAATCCGCTCCCACGGCGGCAGCAAGCTGGAGAAGCCTGTACTGCTGTTCCCGCAGTTGGGACAGCCTGCTGTCGATGGCTGCGAGGCTGGTTTCGCCGTTTTCCGGCAAAAGGGCAGTTCGGATGCTGTCCTGCAGAATCGCTTTCAAGCTCTTTTGGCTGAACATTTCGTTCATGGCACTGACCACCGCAGTGTGAATCCTGTTTTCCTCCAGCGTGGGGGCGTCCTTGCAGAACTTCTTACCATTCTCCAGACGGTTGATGCACCGCCAGACAATTTTTTTACCCTCCGGTCTGGTCCATGTCACTCTGCGGTAGGGACTGCCGCAGTTCCCGCAGGATAACAGCTCGGTCAGCACATATTTGCCGCTGTATTTGGCAAGCTCGGTCTTGGCGGCGGTACTGACTTTTTTCAGGCTGGATCGCCGTGCCATTTCCTCCTGCACCCGCTGAAAGGTCAGCCGGTCGATGATGGCGGGATGGCTGTTCTCCACGTAATATTGGGGGAGCTCGCCTGTGTTTTTCTTGGTCTGGCGGGTGAAAAGGTCTGCGATGTAGGTTTTCTGGAGCAGAGCATCCCCCATGTATTTTTCGTTTCGAAGCATCCCCCGTATCACACCGTCATTCCACTTTTTATGACCCCGCGCCGTTTTTATGCCGTCCGTCTCAAGGTCTGCGATGATTTTGGCTACGCTGTGCCCAATCAGATATCGTGAGAATATCCTGCGGACGATTTCCGCTTCCTCCGGGTCGATTTCAGGCAGATCGTTCTCGCCCCTGCGGTAGCCTAAAAATCCGGAATAGTGGAAGTAAACCTTGCCGTCCTTGAAATTCTTGCGGTGTCCCCAGCGGATATTGCCGCTCATGGACTCGCTCTCAGCCTGTGCCTGGCTCATCATAAAGGTGAGAATCATTTCATTGTCCATGTAAAGGGTGTTTACATTTTCCTTTTCAAAGAAGACCCCCACGCCCATCCGCTTGAGCTTGCGGACATAATCCAGACCGTCCAGTGTATTCCGGCAGAACCGGGACACCGATTTTGTGATAATCAGATCCACCTTGCCCTTTTCACAAGCTTTAATCATTCGCAGGAAATCCTTGCGCTTTTTGGTGGAGGTTGCGGTTTTGCCCTCGTCCGCGAACATATCCACCATGGTCCATTCCTGCTGGGCGGCGATTTTTTCGGTGTAATATTCAATCTGCGCCTGATAGCTGTCGAGCTGTTCCTCGGAGTTGGTGGAAACGCGGCAGTAGGGCGCTACCCGCAGGCGCTGTTTGCGGATATCCTTTTGGTTGTGTTTGGGATCGGCGGGAATCACCGTGACTTTTCTCACTGCGCTTTCGGGCATTCTGCATCCTCCTTTCCATCTGCTTCAAGGGTTTTTCCGTTGATGAGCCGTAAGCGGAGACCGCCGTGGGCGGTAAATTGGATTTCCTGCACTGCGATTGTGAAAAGCTCTCTGAGAAGTTCCGCATTGATAGATTGTGTAAGGATTTTCTCCTTCAGTCTCTGCATCTGATAATAAGGCATGTAATCAGGCAGTCCGCTGTATTGCTCGGCGGCACAGGCCAGTATCAGCATTTTGGTGTACTCCGGTCCCGACTCGGCTTTGTTCAGCTCCCGGATGACCTCGTTTCGGATGCGTACCGCCTCCAGCGTCGGCTCATTTGTATTTTGCGGCAGGGGCCAGTCTAAGAGGTTCGGGGTCTGCGCCAGCACATTCAGCCTATCGGATAGGGCTGTGCGGATGTCCTCGTCCTCTATGTAACGGCGGTTGGTACAGCCCTCCTTTTCGCAGTACCAGCGGGGCTTTCCCCCAGCTCTGGTATCGCGGAGCATCCTGCCGCCGCACACGCCGCAGACCGCTTTTTCACGGATGGGTCCGATATAGTCCGGGCAGGGTGTATAGGTGTTCTTTTCTCCCCTGACAAGCTGGGCGCGCAGAAAGGCTTCCGGCTCAAGGATGGGGGGATATTCCTTTTCCCCAAGATAGCGTTCGTTTTCGAGGATGCGCTTGACCATGTGCTTGTTCCATTCGGCGGTGTGGCTGTGGTAGCAAAGCCCCCGGCGCATCATTTCGGCGGCAATTTTGCTGTAGACCATGCCGTCCGCATAAAGTCTGAAAATCTCTTTGACTGCCGCCGACTCCGTGGGATTGCACTGCAACTCTCCCTTTTGCATGGTGTACCCGAAGGGGATTTTTCTCTGCCATGCCATATTACCGCACCGTCCTTTCCATGGTTTCTTTCAACATCAGACCGTTGTAAAGGCTTATACTCATCGCCGTTTCCGAAGAGATGGTGATGCTCTCCACCAGCGTTTCAAACACTTCCTCCGTGAGTTCCTCCAGATATTCGGGGCTGTCCTCCAGATAATCCAGCATGGCTTGGGTGGCTTTGATTTGGCTGTCCTCACCGTTGGCCTCCATGATGCGGCGGCGTTGACGGCGCAGCTCCCGGAGCTTAAAGTCAATTTCGCCGTTTTGGGATAAATAAAGAGCAGAATCTACGTATCCCTTCGACTTGAGTCGAACAAGAACGAGATTCTGCTCGGTGAGCTGGGCGATTTCTTTGTCGATATCATTGATTCTGCGGTTGGAGCGAAGCTCCTTTTCCCTAAGCTCGGTCAGCTGAGATAAGACCGGGGACAGGATTTGCGCGCGATGCCGTTTCAGCTTGTGGTACATGCGGAGGATTGCCGTGACAATCTGTTCCTCCGGTATCTGTGAGGTGGGGCAAAGGTCTTTGTCACGGTCATGCCTCCGGCAAGTCCAGTAGACCTTGTTATTGACGATTTTTCTGCGGAACAGGGTTCCACAGCCTTCACAGCGGATTTTCTTTGCCAGCAGTGCGGAGGAAACCGTTCCGTTTGTCTGCCTCCGTCGGCTTTCCATCAGTGCCTGCACCCGCTGAAAGTCCTCCTTGGAAATAATCGCCTCATGGCAGTTCTCTACAAAGTATTTTGGCTTCTCACCCTTGTTGCGCACCTGCCGGAAGGGGATTTCGTTGGTGGCGAAGCTCTTTTGCCAGAGCATATCTCCGGTGTAGGCGACGTTGGTGAGGATATATGCCACTGTGCTTGGGTGCCAGACGGTTCGCCCTTTCGTGCGGGGGACGCCTGCCTTGTTCAGCCCGTCTGCGATGTCATCCTTTCCCTGACCGCTGAGATAAGCGGCATAAATGCGGCGCACGACCTCGGCCTGTTCGGGGATAATGATAAGCGTGCGATCTTCCAACCTATAGCCGTAAGGCTCGGACGGCGAGAGGTAGTCGCCTTTTTCCATACGGATGCGGACGCTGATCCGCATATTGTTTGAGTGGTTCTGTGACTCCATCTGTGAAAAAGCGCCGTAAATGGTGGCAATCTGCTCCGACGTCATTTTGCCGGTGTCGATGTTTTCCTTTTCAAAGTGAATGGAGATGCCCAGCCGTAAAAGCTCCCGCACATACTGGATATATTCCTTGGTGTTTCTTGCGAAGCGGGAGATGGACTTGACGAGGACGCGGTCGATTTTTCCGTCCCTGCAGTCTTGAATCATGCGGTTGAATTCATCCCGCTTGCTTGCTACAAGGCCGGAAATGCCCTCGTCGGCATAAATGTCCGCCAGCTCCCAGCCCTCCTGTGCGGCGATATGCCGGGTGTAATAATCCACCTGTGCGATGTAGGAGTTCTGCTGATCCTCTGAATCGCTGCTCACACGGGCGTATGCCGCCACACGGAGCTTTGCAATTTGCGGCTTTCTCGCCTGTATCAATGTGATTTTTGGCGCTACCGCCGATGTTGAATTGGATTGATACATCTTTTTCCCCTCCTTTCAACGACATACACTACCACACCTCCGGGCATATAGCTACTGAATAGTTGATAATATTCAGAAAACAATTCCGGGACTCAGCAGAGCGCGATGATGGTGGGGCGCAGCCTGCGTTCCAAGTCTTTTCTGACTCTTTCTATTTCCTGATCTGTCATGCTCTTGGCAGCTGCAAGCCGTATGAGCTGCTGCAGAGCGGCAGCGTACATCAGATTATCGGATACCTGTGCGTTTGTCATGGTGTTTCCCTCCCTGATAAAATAGGCGCCGGAGCCAGCCCGACGCTGATTGCCAGTGCCTCGTCAATTTTTTGCATTTCCTGTTCATCCAGCCTGCCGACATATTCCCGTAGCCTGCTGCGGTCGATGGTGCGTATCTGCTCCAGAAGCACAAAGGACTCCTTCAGGCGGCCGCAGGCATGACCGATGCTTGCATGGGTGGGGAGCGGCTTTTTCGGCTTCGCGGTAATGGCGGCGGCAATCACGGTGGGGCTATAATGGTTTCCAACGTTATTTTGCAGAATGACAAGGGGCCGCACTCCGCCCTGTTCCGAGCCGACCGTTGGATTTAAATCTGCGTAGTAGATGTCGCCTCGTAAAATGGTATTATGGAACTGTTTCAAATACACACCTCTTTTCCTATGCTGGTATTCTTAATGGCACAAAAATAGAGACCGCCCTGTATGATCCGCTATGCTGCGAGAGCATCGGCAGGCAGGGCGATCTCCATTGCTTCTAACATTAAGATTTTTCTCGCTGTGCTTAATTCAACACTATTCCCCAAGCAAGCACGCAGAGCTCTGGTGTATACGAGCTCAAAAGGCGACGGCCTGAACTGCGGCTGGCTTCACCGCATCATAGGAATCTCACCTCCACCGGGATCTCCGCTGGCTGCCCTCATTGCGTGGTCCCCCTGTCAAGGGGGGCTGTGACTGGACAGAAGTATCAATATAGGCTGACGGGATCATTGCGAGACAGGCTGCCACAGCCCGCTTTTCGGTCGGATGGGTACCGCTCTGCACCTTATTTGGCCGTCTTTGATAGGTTGGAAAATGAGAAACCATGAACAGAATAAAAGGAATATGGTCGCTTTCATGTTCTCATCGCCGTCCTACAGGTGGTCTTGGCGCATCCTCCGAAGTCGCTTTCCCTTTTGGGGTCCGTCAGCTAACGTATTCAGGTCGTCGGATATGAAATTTTCAAAGAGCAATGAGGGTGAATAGAAAAACCCCCTCACTACTAAGCCGATTTCGTGAGGGGGTCTACAAAAAATATTTTTACTTTTCTATCATTTTTTTGAGCTTCAGCCGAATCTGTCGCTCACGGTAGCTGATAGTTTGTTGCTTGATACCAGTTTCCCGCTCCAACTCCGCCTGAGATTTTCCTTGAAAATACAGGGCAGAGATTAGCGCCTGTTCTTCCTTTGAAAGCTGTGCGAGACACTGGTGGAGCTTTTCCGTTATGAGCTTGGCCACGACCACATCCTCCACACGGGGAGAAGCAAGGTCTGGAATCCCATCTTCACCTGTAGTTTCCGCCGTATCCATGGCACTGTAATAAAAGACGCCGTTTGCCGTATCCCTTTCCTCCAGATAGGTTTCACGGCGCTTCATGCGGTGATAGGTAAAATAGACTTCTTCACTGACCGGCACAAGCTGACCCTGCACCTTGATTCGATACTCTTTTTTCTCTGCCATATGGCTTGTCCTCCGTTTTCTGAAATTTTGATGGTGAGTCAAAATGTCAGAAGCGGAGGGGAGCGGCAGCGAGGAACGATAGCTGTTATATATAAAAACAGATTGTAAAACTCTGTAAACTTCTGTCGTTGTGGACGGTTTCTTGTCGAATAAAAAAAGTCAGTAGATTGCCCTTGGCAAAATACTGACTTTTTTAGAGTGGACTTATGAAATTGTATATGTAAAGGATGGCATAGACGTATTGCGCCGTCTTTATCGCCACCTCCGCGCGGGAGACTGGCTGTTATTACTCATAGAGATACCCCTTTCGCCTCGGCGTATAGCGAAAGCCGGTATCTCGATATCCAAATGATCCGTCAAAAGCCGTGAAAAAAGTACAAGGGCGTGCCCTCTCCAAACAGAGGGCACGCCCTGCGCGGTTTTTGGCAGCCAGGCTATCGTAGCATCAGATGACACCGTAGATCCTATGGCTTGCGCCGCCGGTTTTCACCGGGTTTGCCCTTAACATATATAGTTTTATTTGGTTCTACACCGAATGCTCATAATAGCAATCTTTTTCTGTAGGTACTGCCGAGTTGTTGTTATACCAGAATGGATTCCTATAAAGATGATAAAAATCTCCAATCTTCCAAGAAGCATTCCCAGCATCTCAATAACCAAAGTTGCTGTGTTGGTAGATGGACCCGTTATTCCAATTGACAAGCCCACTGTTCCAAGTGCGGAAGCAAACTCAAACATCGCCTCAGTAAGAGAGCAGCCAGCTGTTAATGTAAGCAATAATGAACCAACGATAAATATGCTAAGATAGCAGGAAATAAAGCCGGTCGTATCTGCTATCAAAGTGCTGTCTATTAAGCTTTTCCCCTGTGCCTTGTTATAATAAGATACGGTTATTTTCCGCGCAGGAAATAATCTTTTACAGATATTGATATAGGTTGTTCGTATCATCAGGTACACACGCGTGAGCTTGATTCCACCGGCAGTTGATCCGATTCCGCCGCCAACCAGCATCAGCAAGGTTAATATTCCAATGGCAAAGGGCGGCCATACAGTGTAGGACATCGTGGAGAAGCCAGTGGTGGAAAGTGCGGAGGTTACATCAAAGGCGGCACGGCGAATCCCCTCACCAATACTTATACTTAAGGAGGTGGATAAGGAAACTGCAGTTACAGGAATAAAGATTGCTAATAATAAAAGCATGAATTTTACTTCACTCACCCGAAAAGCCCGCCGCAGTTTTCCTTTTGTCAAGAGCTGCAGAACTGCAAAGTTTGTAGTGCCAATTAGCATTAATACGATGGTAATCAGTTCTATAGAAAAGCTGTTATATTCTCCTATGCTGTTTAGCTTGGTTGAAAATCCACCTGTTGACAATGCGCACATTGCATGAACCATTCCGTCAAACAGGTTCATTCCAGCAAGGCGATAAGCAAATGTTCCTATGCCAAGAAAAGCAAGATACATCCCTGCGATTGTTTGTGCTGTTTTTGTCAGATTCGGCATGAGCTTATCCGGATGTCCTTCTGCACTAAATAGATTCATAGACTGCTTTTCCCGAATAAAAATGATCATAACCATAACAAAACCCAGCCCACCGCAAAATTGCATAAACGCCCGGTGAAACAAAAAGATTTGAGGTGTCTTTGTTACATCCATTACAGAAAGTCCGGTGGTGGTCCATCCGCTCACCGCCTCAAACAGTGCCTGAACAAAGGTCAGCTGCTTTGACAAAACAAATGGCAGTGCGCCAGTGACAAATCCATAAAGCCATGCAAATAGCACGGTTAAGCTGCTGTTTTGTAATGCATGGTTCCATTGCTGACAATCCTTATCTTTTTTAGGCAGTAATCCACTCAACAAACCCAGAATAACGGATACCATGGATGGAACTAAAAATGCAAATGTATAATTGGTTTCCTGCGGATAAAAGGGTAATACCGCAAGAGGGATCGCCATTAAAATTCCAATCAGCAGCATAAGCTTTCCGCAGGTGCCGCATCTGGACATATATGCCTTCATAACCCTCTCCGTCCTGTCAGCTCTTTAATTGCAGTCAATTCCTGCTTGTCCGATGAAATGAGAACCAGCATATCTCCAGCAAGTATTCGAGTGTCTCCACGGGGAATCATGCTGCCCTCACCACGAAGAATGCACCCAATAATAACCTCCTTGGGTAAATCAATTTCCCATATTTTTTTACCCACCACCGGAGCTGTTCCGGGAATAGGAACCTCCGCAATACTGATTCGCCCTTCACCAATTGGAATAAGGGACGCGATTCCATCTAAAAAAGCTTGCTGCTCAATAATATTGGTAATAGCATTTACCGCACACACCACGGAATCAATGCCCATCTGATAGAAAAAGTCCGTTTTCTTTGGATCGTTAACAAGAGCAACCGTTTTTTTAATGTTATATTTCTTTTTACACAGCTCGCAGATCACCAAATTATCGTCATCCCTTTGTGTAAGTGCAATGGCAATATCCATGTCCTGAGCATTTGCATCCTCCAAAACAAAGGGTTTTGTTCCGTCGCCATGAATCACTGATAGAGCCTCTATCTCAGCCAAAATAAGACAGCTTTGATAATCACTGTTAATTACCGTTACACGATAATCTTTTTTTATCAGTGAAGCAGCAAGGGAACGTGCTTTATGAAAACCTCCAATAATTAAAGCTTTGTTTTTCATACCGCTGCCTCCTTTTCATGACTGTTCAGCAACCCACGTATTGCGTTTGCAGACAAAATTGCAGGGGATATCGTATCAATGCCAAATTCGCGATATACATAATCCCGCTCAGGATCATAAAGTCTTGCTATTACAAGTCCCTTTTTAAAGATTTCCTTAGCCATCTGAGAAATCATGATATTGGAATTGTCATTGTTGGTAACAACCACCACGGCAGTCGCCTTTTCTACTTGTGCCTCACGCAGAACGTCGATATCTGAAGCATCTCCTATGAGAGTGAGCCCTCCATAGGACGACGATAATTTACGAAAGGATTCCTTATTACTGTCTATAATTAAGACATCCTGCCCTTCATCAGATAAGGCATTTGCCAGACTGCCTCCCAGCCTTCCACAGCCAATGATTACGATATAATCTGCTTTTTCTTTTCTTCCAAACAATTTCATTCCTGTTCCCTCCTCACAACATGACCAATACCATTTTTGTCATAAACTAATTTAAAGTTATCCTTCTTTGGCTCAGGCGGACAATCCGATTCATCAATAGCCCAAGTTCCTCTGGAGAAAAATGTCCCGAAGTGGTCTAAGTTATGACTTGCGGGAACATAGGCAGGGTCAAGTGCCCATGCCGCACGAAAATGCTTCATGGCAGTCAAGTGATCCCCTTGCATCTCCAGCAGCAGTCCAATTAGGTTATGCGGCTCCGGCGCGTGCGGATATTTTTTCATTGCTTCAAAAATCAGCGGTTCGCACTTTTTATAAGCTCTTTCACTTACTAATATCCTTACCGTATTGCAAAGCGCAGTCAATTCGTTTTTGCTTTCCATCCTATCTTGCATTTTCATAAGTAAAGTCTCCTTTCCGTTTTCTTAAAACCAACCCATTAGAAGTCCTAAGGGCAATGCAATCAAATACACAGCAGCAAAGACCATCAGTAAAATAAAAATTGGAACTCCTATGAACATAAAATTAAAGGCCAAAAAAGGATGATGGCTCATATAATTTTCTATTTTTGCAGCTACATGCATTTTGCAGCTTGTATAGGCTGTTATCTTTTTCATAATTCAGAACCTCCTTTGCAATTACTTCTGACTTCCTTGCATCTACAATTTTAACGCTTAGTCTGTGACCACGGTGTGAGCTTTGCACTTTGACTGTGAGAATGCTGTGAGAATAAAAATGTACAAAAAAGGAAACCGTTTTGAATTTTCAAAACGGTTTCCTTTTTTGTACATCGGTCTTATATCCAATTTAATTAAATCATTATTTATTCATCCACAAGCCGATAGCCAACCCCAATTTCAGTAATGATATAGCGAGGCTTTGCCGGATTCTTCTCAATTTTACGCCGGAGTCCGGCCATTAACGCACGTAAAGCCTGCGTGTCATTTCCATAGCCGACACCCCATATTTCTTTTAATATCGCACTGGTCGTCAGAACCTTACCAATATTCTTAAACAATAAACTTAACAGGCTGTACTCCATCGGTGTGACGTGAAGTTCCTTATTATCCAGATAAACAAGATGCTTATCCATTTCAATTGTCAACCCGCCAACAGTAAGTGCACCCTGCTGGTTTTCTTTCCCATGCATATGCAAGTGACGCACAGCTACACGAATACGCGCCATCAGCTCTGTCGCAGAAAACGGCTTGGTGAGGTAATCGTCTGCCCCTAAATCAAGAGCCGCTGCCTTTTCACTATCCTGATCTCTGGCAGAAACCACAATAATAGGCAGATCAGACCACTCCCGAACCTTTTTAATTACATCCATCCCATCAAAATCAGGCAATCCAAGATCCAAAAGCATGATGTCAATCTGCTCTGATATCAGATGGCTCAGCGCATCCTGTGCTGTATGCGCTGTAATATATCGAAACTCTGCCTGTTTTAATGAATAGCAGATAAAATTTTTAATTTGAGGATCATCTTCGACCACCAGAATGTTTTTATGATAATTGCTCATGCATTTGCACCTCCATGGGAAGCGTAAATGTAAATTCCGCTCCTGTTCTGTCGATTCGGTTTTTAGCTTCAATGGTTCCTCCGTGCGCTTTGATGATTGCATCGCAGATGGTCAGCCCAAGGCCGATTCCATGCTTCGCATCAACAATTTGCGTGCGAGAGGTATAAAACATTTGAAATAAATGCGGCAAATCCTCTTGAGAGATACCGCTCCCGCTGTCAGCAATTTTAAAAACAGCAAAATGCAAATTTTCAGCTTTCTCTACTGAAATACGAATATCACCGTCCGGAAGTGTATGCTTAATCGCATTATCCAGTAAATTAATTAAAACCTGACGAATCAGCTTCGCATCCATTGGGATCATCAGAAGTTCATCTGGCATGCTGACATCAATTTCATATTCAGGCCACTGCTTGGAAATGCGTTCAATGGCACCGGCCAACACCTCTTCGACTGCCTCCGGCTGTTTATTGAGAATCAGCTTGCCTTCCTGCAATCTCGTAAGGCTCAGAATATTTTCTACAAGGGAATGCAGCCAATCGGCATCCTTATGAATGGCCGACGCTAAATTATAACGGGGATCATCCTGACCTGACATATCCATGATCATCTCAGAAGTACCCATAATCCCGGACAGCGGCGTTCTTAGATCGTGTGAGATAGCCCGCAGCAGATTTGCACGATACCTCTCCTGAACGGTTTCTTCACGAGAACGGTTATGCAGCTCTGATGCCCGCAATCTGTCCATTGCCAAAGCGACGCTTTCAATCATGGACCGCAGCAGACGTGTCTGCGCCGTACTCATTGTCTGCGCTGTTTTTATAGGAATTCGAACCATGCCGAGCATTTTTTCATATCCGTAAATCGGCCAGTCATAAAACTCTGAACCAATTTCATAGCCTGTTCTTAATTGCTCCATCCGGTGCTTAATTTCTTTTGCATCTTCAATTTCCCGGCGTATTTGCTTATGATCTGACCGATGCTGCATAAAGAAGTCCTCTGGTGTTCCGTTCTCCTGAAAGCAGAGGCATGCCGCCTGGCAACCAAGATATTCACTGATTTCACCAATTGCAAAGCCTACAATGTCTTGCATATTGTCTGCATCGGTCAGATGGTTTGTCAGATTATATACCGCCTTGGTTTCCGCCTCCTTTTGTCTGGCATCCACTGCGCTTTTCTTTGCATGAGAAGCAATGGTGCTTGTAATCAGCGCAACAATTGTCATGATAACAAAGGTAATAATGTAGCTCGGATCATTAACCGAGAAGGTCAGATATGGCTCGGTAAAGAAGTAATTAAACAGAAAGGTTGCAATGATTGAGGAAAATATCCCCCACAGAAAACCATCCGTCAGCCATGCAATCATGTGAACTGCCAAAAGGTAGGTGATGACGATATTGGTTTCTGGAAATCCTGTCCAGCCAAAGAAATACCCTATCGCGGAGGCTCCGGAAAGAAGCAATACCGTCAAAATGACACGCTGAACGATTCCCTTTACACTGAATTTCTTCTTTTCTGACATTGCATCTCACCTCCTCCTGAAATTACTCCTCAATAACATTTATAATTCTTTCCATAGATTCTTCAAATTCCAGCTGTGAAGAATTTTCAAAAATCAGTAGATCATCTTTGCAGGTTGGGTCATTTAACTCATGGGGGATTTCAAAGTTAATTCCTGAGATATACTCAGCCCAATGTTCCAGCTTCCATTTATCACGATCACTATTTCTGGAAATCATTCGCTGCCTGCATACTTCAACATCTGTTTGTACCCAAATAACTGTGAGCTTGGTGTTTTTAAGTGCAAGCTTGGCTTTTAAATCAGCCATATACTTTTTATCCCGGACCTCTCTTGAAAAGGGCGCATTAATCAACACAATGTTGTCATATTCCAAGGCTTCTAAGGCAAGCGCCACAATAGCGTCATACTCATAGTTCCGTATGTTTTTTTCAAAGAAGTCAGAACTGCGATTGTATTCCTGCCCTGCCACTGCAAAAATTTGCTTAGATAATACAATCAAAGTATCTTTATCTAAGTAAACAACATGCCTGAGCTGTTTGGCAAGCTGTTTTGATACGTACGTTTTCCCGCTTGCCGGCGGGGATGTGACCAAGATCAGTCTCTTCATATTTCTAACTCCTCAACCATTCGGTATCCAACTCCCATCTCTGTCAAAATATATTTGGGTGAACCAGGATTTAATTCAAGCTTTCTGCGGATGTTTGCCATGTTGACACGAAGGGTATGGCTGTCTCCGGCGTACAGTCCCCATATTTCCTTCATGATATAATCATGGGTAAGAACCTTTCCGGCGTTCTTGGATAAAAGCGCCAGAATCTTATATTCAACCGGGGTCAGATGAACTGCCTTTCCACCCAGAAAAACCGAACGCTTTTCATAATCAATCCGGAGTTCCCCAATCGTCATTGTCTTTTCACCCTGTGCTTGCGCGCCCATACTTTGTGGACTGTGGCGCAGGGCCGTTCGAATTCTTGCCAGAAGCTCTGAGGTGCCGAAGGGCTTTACAATATAATCATCTGCGCCTAAATCAAGTGCTTCCACCTTTTCCCGCTCGTGCCCGCGGGCAGACACCACCACAACCGGTATTTTCGACCATTCGCGAATACTTTTAAGAATCTCCACACCATCCACATCCGGCAGTCCAAGATCCAGTAGAATGACATCCGGCGAATAGGAGGCCGCCATAGAAAGCCCTTCCTTTCCCGTGCCGGTCTTGATGACCTGATATCCGTTGGAGTTCAATATTGCTGTAATAAAATTGCAGATTGCTTCCTCATCCTCAATGACGAGAATGGTTGGTTTCACCATAGTCACTCACTTCCTTCCAATGGCAGTGTGAATTTAAATACCGCACCGCCTTCTTTGCGATTAGCCGCTTCCATTGTTCCGTTATGTGCTTTTATAATGGTCATACAAATTGACAATCCGATGCCCATCCCTCGGGAAGAGTCCGGGCTTTTGGTTCCGTTTGGAACATAGCTGGTAAAAAGATAAGGGAAATCCTCTTCTGCAATTCCCTTACCGTGATCACTCACTTCGAAAACAGCAGAATCTCCGTTCTTTCTTAATTTAACCTCAACGGGGGAGGTTTCGGGGGAATGCTTGACTGCGTTTTCAAGAAGATTAATCAACACCTGTGCAATCAAGGTGCCGTCCATAGGCACCTCCAGCAGTTCGTCCGGTACAGAAACCTCGACCCTATGATTCGGAAATCTTTTTCGAATTCGGCTGACGGCTTCCGCCACAACCTCCTCCGCTGCCTCCGGATTTTTGTTAACCTTAGACTCTCCCTCATTAATACGAGTTACTGACAACAGATTTTCCACCATCCGTATCAGCCACTGTGCTTCTTCCTGAATATCCGCATTTAGCTTGTCGCGCGTCCCCTCATCCAATGTCTTGGTATTTTCACGTATCGCTGAGCTGGCTCCCAAAATTCCGGCAAGCGGTGTACGCAGGTCATGGGCGATAGCCCTCAGTAAATTGCTTCTCATTTTCTCTTTTTCCGCATCCACAAGGATATTACGCTGTTCATCAGACAAATGCTGTCGTTCCAGTGCCATAGCCACCTGAGAGGCAATCATACGCAAAAATTGGCGGGTGCCGTGGCTTAGAGGACCTTTTGTACAAGAAATCCCCAAAACAGCCAGTACCTTTCCCTGCGATGTGACCGGCATATAAAAACCAACCGCACCCATTAAGGTATCTGTTCCTGCTCCCGCACGCTTTTGATTTACAAATACCCAATGTGCGACTGCCTTTTCATCCTTGGAATTCAGAACTGCTTCATCTGCATCCTTATCAGCCTGCATAACACTGCCCTCAATCCCAGCTTCAGGATCAGACGGAAAGAATACAACGGAACGTTCAAACAAATTTACAATATAGGCATTGGTCAATGAAATAATGTTTTCAAGCCCTCTGTTAACCAGAAGCTTTTTGTTGATCTCATAAAGTACTTCTGTTCGGCGCTCTCTCTGAACAGCCAGCTTGGCCTGCGTCTTAATCCTTACGGTCAGTGTGCTTGTAATTAAGGCCACCACCAGCATAATGAGGAAGGTAATGGGATACCCTGCTTGAATCGCATTAAACGTGTACATCGGTTCGGTAAAGAAGAAATTGAAGCTCAGTACGCTTGCCACCGAAGCAATGATTCCGAAAATATGTCCTTTTGTGATCCTTGATACAACCAGCACGGAAAGGATATAGGTCATAATGATATTTTGGTTGCCGATTCCCACCATGCGCAGCCCGAGGGATACCAGTGTGGCCGCCACCAGCAATATTGCTGTTTTCGCGCAGTCAGCCCATGAGAAATCCACCTTGCTCTTCCAAATTGTCTTGCGCGGTTTTTTGTAATCCCGGCGAGCAGTCGCACCGGGGATAATATGAACTTCTATGCTTGGCAAGAGAGAAATCAGCTTGTCTTCAAAATCCATATCGAACAGATTTTTCAGTGTCTTTTTATTGCGGCTTTTGCCTACCACAATGTTGGTGATACCGGATAGTTTTGCATATTCGGAAACAGATATCGCAATTTCATGGCCTGCGATGGAAACAATTTCTGCGCCAAGCTTCTCCGCCAGATCCATATTTTCACGGAGTATTTTCTGCTGCTGCAAAGTTAAATGCTCACTGTCGGCACTTTCCACATAAAGCGCTACCCATTGCGCATGAAAGGCTTCCGCCGCCCGTGCCGTCCACCTTATACACTTTGCGGAGGATGGAGACGGGCCAATGCAAACAAGCATTTTGGTATTGGCCATTTTTTCGGTCGTTCGGCGTTCATTTTGATTCTCATTGCTGATTCTGTCCGTTGCCTTACGCATGGCAATTTCACGCAGGAGCTTTAGGTTCTCCCGTGTAAAAAAATTATTCATGGCCGTCTGCGCCCGCTCCGGCTTATAAATTTTCCCATCTTCGAAGCGCCTGAGCAGTTCATCCGGTTCAATATCGATCAGCTTGATCTTTTCGGCTCTGTCGAAGATAGAATCGGGTACGGTTTCTTTTACCCGAACACCGGTTATGCCCTCAATCACATCGTTGAGGCTCTCAATATGCTGGACATTGACTGTCGTGTATACATCAATTCCTGCGTTTAAAAGCTCCTCAATGTCCTGAAAACGCTTCCGGTTTCGGACGCCCTCCGCATTGGTATGTGCAAGCTCATCCACCAGAATCAGTTCCGGTCTACGGCTTAACGCTGTATCCAAGTCAAATTCCTTAAGCTCTATATTGCGGTAAAATACCGATTTAGGCGCAAGGGAAGGCAGCCCCTGTAAAAGCTGCAGCGTTTCCGGACGGGTATGCGGCTCAACGTAACCGACCAGCACGTCTTTCCCCATGCGATATTGCTCCTGTGCATCGTCAAGCATGGCATAGGTTTTGCCTACACCGGCCGCATATCCGAAAAAAATCTTTAATTTTCCCGAATGATTATCCTGCTGTGTTTGTATGTCTGCCAGAAGCGCATTAGGGTCGGGACGTCCATCCAATTCATTCATTTCAGCTCACCTCCTCTATATTAAACAATCATACCACTACTAACTTTTATAGCAAGTTATTCCGATCACAATTGACTATTTATACATATCCGTACTGGACTATAATCTGCATTGGTTTTGCAGGAAGCTATGTAATTTTTGAAGCCTCCGTAACCGATGTGATTTCTTTCTCTAAAAGTTCATGATAATAACTGATTACAGACTTTCTTGTAATGATTCCAACGAACTTTTCCCGGTCATCCACAACAGGAACAAAATTCTGGTTCATTACACGCAGGAGCAGTTCCTCCAAGGTGGTGCTTATTCTGACCGCAGGATTCCAGCCGGAACGGATAATATCCGAGACAAGGTAATTCTCCTGCTCCCTCATAGTGTACTTTTTCTCTTCCAGAATGTGCCATAGAAAATCGCCTTCGCTCACGGTTCCAATGTATGTACCGTCATCTGTTACCACGGGTAAGGCGGTATAGACATGATACCGCATACTTTCCAGAGCCTGACGAAGCGTACTTCGACTATTTATATAGGCGACGGATGATTTTACTGTAATAAGAAAAATAATATTTCTTTCCAAAGCATTTTGAATACTTGTGTGGTTCATTTCCGGATTTTCCTGCTGATCTCTTTCTGGTATCTGCATTATTTTTTTCCTCTCGCTAAATTTATTCGTAGAAATGGCAGGACATTTCTACGCACCGGAAGGTCATGCAAAAATGCATGACCTTCGCAGCTGTTTACCACTCTGCGGCTTACAGCAAACCATCCAGCGCCAAGTTAACCTCCAGAACATTTACAGCAGGCTCACCGAATATTCCGAGAAAACGACCGGTGGTATATTTACTGATAATCGCCCGTACATCGTCCTCACTTATGCCACGTTCCCTTGCAAGACGGGTAACCTGATACTCCGCCGCTTCAGGCGTGATATTAGGGTCCACGCCGCTGCCAGAGGCGGTTACCAGAACCATCGGTATGTCCGCTGTGTTATCCGGGTCAAGGGCATGCAGCCAGTCCGTACGCTCCTGTACAAGCGCCTTTTGCTCCTCGCTTACCGGGGAGAAATTTGTTGTACCCATCGGCCTTCCAATCATGTATTCGGCACCTGTAAACTCCTGCGCAATCAGCGCGGAACCATAGTCCTTCTGTGTGCCATCCTTGAGCGTAACGGTGATGACGCTTCCATTTGCTTGACCTGGGAATATGAGCTGTGCGATTCCAGTAACAGCCGCAGTATAAATAACCCCGCATACTATGGTCATCACGAGGAAGCACATAATAGCCGGACGCAATATTTTCATTGATTTCGTCATTTTAATCCTCCTCACATAATGCCGCAGGCTGTAAGCAGCATATCAATTCCTTTGATTGCAATAAAAGGCGCTGCAATGCCCCCCAAGCCGTAAATCAGCATATTCTGCCCGAGCAGCTTACCGGCGGGCAGCTCACGGTATTTTACACCCTTGAGTGCCAGCGGAATGAGCGCAATGATAATGAGTGCATTGTAGATAATGGCAGATAGGATTGCCGTCGTGGAGCTGGTCAGTCCCATAAAGTTTAAAGTTGCCAGCTGCGGGTAGATTCCAAAAAACAGCACTGGGATAATCGCAAAATACTTTGCGACATCATTTGCCACGCTAAAGGTTGTTAAAGCACCACGAGTCATCAGAAGCTGCTTGCCAATGCGCACAATGTCAATGAGCTTGGTTGGACTGGAATCCAGGTCAACCATATTGCCCGCTTCCTTGGCCGCCTGCGTACCTGTGTTCATCGCCACAGCAACATCCGCCTGTGCCAGCGCCGGTGCATCATTTGTGCCGTCACCTGTCATAGCGACTAAGTGCCCTTTGGCTTGGTAGTCCCGGATCAGCTCCAGCTTTGCTTCCGGTGTTGCTTCCGCAAGGAAATCATCCACACCCGCCTCAGCCGCGATTGCCGCCGCAGTCATGGGATTATCACCTGTAATCATAATGGTTTTAATACCCATCTTACGCAGGTCTTCAAACCGCTCCTTCACACCGTTCTTGACAATATCCTTTAAATACACAACACCCAGCACCTGATTGTTTTTTGCAACTACCAGCGGCGTACCGCCCGCTCCGGCAACGCGTCTTACAGTCTGCTCGCATTCTTCGGGGTACTCTCCGCCATTGTCCTGTACAAAAGCCTTTACCGCTTCGGCGGCACCCTTACGAATCTGAATACCCTGATAATCCACACCACTCATTCGAGTTTTTGCCGTAAATTCTATAAAGCTTGCATTCATTTTTGAAAGCTCACGGCCTCGGATACCGAACTTTTCTTTTGCCAGAACAACGATGCTACGGCCCTCGGCAGTTTCATCTGACAGAGAGGAGAGCTGTGCGGCGTCTGCCAAGTCCTGCTCCTTCACACCGTTTACTGGAAGAAACTCACTTGCCTGACGATTTCCAAGGGTGATGGTGCCGGTTTTATCAAGCAGCAGCACATCCACATCTCCGGCAGCTTCAATCGCACGGCCGCTCATAGCAAGCACATTTGCTTGATTGAGGCGACTCATACCAGCGATACCGATGGAAGATAGGAGTGCACCGATTGTGGTGGGAGCCAAACAAACCAGCAAAGCAATCACATTTGTAATAGATATTGCAGAACCGGCTCCCGCCTGACTGCTTGCAAAGCTTGAGAAGGGGAGCAACGTTGCTGTGACGATTAAAAAGATAATGGTGAGCGTTACCAGCAAAATCTGCAGTGCAATTTCGTTGGGTGTCTTTTTTCTGGATGCGCCTTCGACCATTGAAATCATCTTATCCAGAAAGCTTTCACCCGCTTCTGCTGTTACCTCAATCACAAGCCAGTCGGACACCAGCGTAGTGCCGCCCGTAACCGCGCTGCGGTCGCCGCCTGATTCACGGATTACCGGTGCGGATTCACCGGTAATCGCGCTCTCATCTACAGAAGCCGCACCGTCGATGACCTCACCATCCATAGGAATCTGCTCGCCTGCCCGAACGATTACAATATCACCTTTTTTCAGCTGAGCAGAAAGTACTTCCGTATAATCCTCCGCATTACCTTTAGATTTCAGTTTTTTGGCCTTTACGTCCTTACGTGCTTTGCGCAGAGTATCAGCCTGGGCGCGTCCGCGTCCTTCCGCAATCGCTTCTGCAAAATTCGCAAACAATACCGTGAACCATAAAATTAGGGCAATCGCCAAAATGTATCCGCTGTTTTCATCCTTAATACCAACAAAGGACAAAATGTATAACGCTGTGGTTAAAATTGCGCCAATATAAACGACCAGCATAACCGGGTTTTTGACCTGAATACCAGGAGCCAGCTTGGCAAAGGATTGTCTGAACGAATCGCCTAAAATACTTTTATTAATACTTTTCTTTTCCATTTCAATCACCCCATTCTATCGCATTGTGAAGTAATCGGCTATGGGTCCAAGAGCCAGCGCCGGTAAAAAGCTCAGTGCGCCGACAATCAAAATAACGCCGATTAACAGTCCCACAAACATTGTATTTGTTGTTGATAAGGTTCCTTCACTGACTGCGACCGCCTTCTTTTTCGCCATATTTCCGGCAAGGAAGATAGCTGCAACCATAGGAATAAAGCGAACCAGCAGCATAATGATTCCGCCAACAACATTCGTAAATACAGTGTTTGCATTAAATCCGGCAAAAGCACTTCCGTTGTTGTTGCCCATTGACGAAAATGCATAAAGAACTTCTGAGAATCCATGGGCACCTGAATTTGTCAGCCAAGAAGCCACTTCCGGCATCATTACGGCAGCAGCGGTACCAAGAAGCGTACACATCAAAGGTGCAAGCACAATCAAACAAACCATTTTCATATCATAGGGTTCTACCTTTTTACCGAGGTACTCCGGCGTTCTACCCACCATGAGTCCCGCAATGAATACTGTCAGTAGGACAAAGGCAATCATGCCATACAATCCGCTGCCTACACCCCCAAACACAATTTCTCCCAATTGCATCAAGAACATAGGAATCATTCCCCCGAGAGGTGTGAAGCTGTCATGCATGGAATTTACTGAGCCGTTGGATACCGCCGTAGTCGCTGTAGCCCACAAAGAAGAAGCTCCGACTCCATGGATCACCTCTTTGCCTTCCATACTGCCGGAAGCAGCAACTCCCTGGAAGGCGGGCCCCATATACTGCTCGCTTATTGTTGTAATACCAAGAGCAACCACAAACAGGATCATCATGGCAATATAAATAGATTTCCCTTGTTTGCTGTCCTTGACAGCCTTGCCAAATGATACGCATAATGCAGCAGGTATTAGCAAAAGAGATAAGCATTCCAACAGGTTTGAAAGTGGTGTGGCATTTTCCAAGGGGAAAGCAGAGTTAACCCCAAAAAAGCCGCCGCCGTTTGTTCCAAGCTGCTTAATGGCAATCTGACTGGCTGCAGGACCCAGCGGGATGGTTTGTGTTGCTCCGCCTTGAAGCATGGCCACTTCCTTGTAGGGTGCAAATGTCTGCACAACTCCTTGTGACACAAGCACAAGTGCCAGAACAAAGGAAAGGGGAATTAGCACATAAAGCGTAATTCTGGTCAAATCAGCCCAAAAGCTTCCGATGGTGGTTTTCTGCCTTAAAACAAAACCTCTGATCAGGGCAAACAATACGGCGATTCCAGCTGCAGCCGACACGAAGTTTTGAACGGTAAGTCCTAAAAACTGTGTCAGATAAGACAACCCGGTTTCTCCGGAATACGCCTGCCAGTTTGTATTGGAAACAAAGCTTGCCGCCGTATTAAAGGCAAGATGCCAGCTCGTGCCCTCAATGCCAGCCGGGTTAAACGGCAGAACGCCCTGTATCATCTGAATCAGCCATACAAAAAACATACCCACTGCACTAAATATCAACGCGGACAGTGCATACTTTTTTGCGCTCATTTCCTCATTGCCCTTAACGCCCATAATTTTATAAATCCCGTTTTCTACCGGAGCAAGGGCGCAGGATAAAAACACCTTTTGGCCGGTCATGACCTTGTACATATAAATGCCAAGCGGAATGGATAATCCCACCAGCAAAACAAGGTAAATAATATCCTGCAAAATAATCATGTTCATAAGTTCTCACCTCGAAACAATACGTAGAATAAGTAGATCATCAAGGCAAATCCGATGATACCGGTGATTGCCAACACTATACCCATATTCTCATCTCCTCTCACTTTCTCAGCGTATGTACGGAAGAATCATGCTCCATCGCACTGCCATGATAATAGCCATCGTAACGATTAAAAATGCTACAAAGGATAATATTTCTTTCCAAGTGCATTGAGTCTTGTTATTTTTCATACCACAAACGCCTTTCCTTTTTTTGTTGTAAAGTTTTTAGATATTATACGCAAATGTACATTTTTTACCCAAATACCATTCTTTACGCTTTTTATCATAACAAAAAAGAGGTCAATGAGGTGTCAATTCGAATGGAATAGATGTCAAGAAAGCGTCCAGATGTTTTATGAAAAACATAAAGAGATACACTTTCTTCTTTTTCTGTAATAAAGTTCTCTTAGAGTGAGAGGTTCTGGTGGGTTCATCATGAACCGCACCTGGGTTCAGCGGAAAGACGGAAATCCCCCTTGGCGAGAAATCCGTCTTTTCGCTTTGCTACAGTCCGGCTATTTTTTTAAAATCAGCCGGTTGCTGGTATTGCTGCCGTTTTCCCGATAGCGAGGCTCCTTTTCAATCAGCCCCGCATGAACCAGATCATGCAGGGCGCGCTTGACGGTGCTGCGGGAGAGCTGCAAGTCGGCGGCAATGGTTTTGACCGCAGGCCAGCAATCCGCGCCAGTTCCGGCACGGTCACGAAGGTAGATATAAACAGCCCTCGCCCGATGGGGCAGATCATCGGGCGAAGCAGAATAAATGTGGTTAAAATAGCTCATGGATTATCAACTCCTTTACGTTCTGACATGGCTACGCCGTTTTAGTGGCTCTGCGGGAGGTTCTGCCACAGGTGTGTGGAGCGCGCCGGTACCAGTGGGCGGCTCCAATATTTCCCCGGTTTCCTCATCCACCATCAGGCAGGCCGTGTGCTTGCGGACGATATTTTCCTCCAGCGTCTGCTTATCGGCATAGACCACCTTCCGGTGGGCTTTTTCTTCCACGGTATAGGGTTTTCCGAGGCGGATCCCCCAATCCAGAAACAGCCGCAGCTTTGTCCGCATGGGATGGGTGCCGGTTTTCATGACAACAAAGTTTCCTTTGGGGATGGATTTCAGTTCATCGGGTGTCATGAGAGGGCGCTCCATCATCTGTAAGGACTGGCTGGGATCATTTTTGCCCCGGCTGATACTGCCGCTCATCACGGTGCGGCTGCCCAATGCCTTACTCAGCACCTCGGCTGTCTGGCTGTTGGGCGCAAAGCCACCGAAGATGGTATCCTGGCAGTTGTCCACAATGATTTCCGAACCCTCCTTGCCGTAATTCTTTTCAAGCTGTCCGAAGGACTGGATGATAGGAATCATGGAAAGACGGCGGGAGCGGCTGGCTGAAAAAATCAGCTCCAGCGATTCGATGGCAGGCAGCGTACCCAACTCGTCACAGTAAAACATCACCCGGTTTTTCAGCTTGCCGCCGTTTTCATCCGCCACCGTAAGGATTTCCCGGTAGAGCTGCTGGATCATCAAGCTGACCATAAAATATTTGGTCAGATCTTCTTCGGGCAGCACGATAAACAGCGCAGATTTTTCATTGCAGAATTTCTCCGCGTCAATGGCTGTATCAAAGCAGAGAATCTGCTCCATTTCACTATCCAAAAAGGAATTAAGTCTGGAGAGCACGGTGGACAGCACCGACGCCATGGCCTGTTCTGCGGAATTGAGGGCAGCTCCCGCAAACCAGCGGGCCTTGTGGTCGGGCGGCAGCTTTCCCATGAGGAGCTGGAACTGGCTTTTGCCCTTTACCTTGCTGGGCGCCAGTAAATCCTGCACCAGCTTGAATACGCTGATGATATGGCGGCAGTCCACCTTTTTCCCATCCACCTTGGTGGGTGGCAGATATTCCGCAATCAGCAGAATGATGGAGGACAGAAGCCCCTCGGCGGCATCATAGAAAAACTGGTTCTGCCCGTAGTTTTCACCGCTGGCGTTGATGATGGTCTTGGAGATGATTTTGGCGTATTTCTCGGCCTTTGCCTTTGCCACAAGATTGTTTTCGTCGGCAAGATACGCATCCATGTAGGTGTTGACCAGCTGGAGCATATTGTTGCCATCGGAACGGGTGGGATTTCGAAGGTCGATGACCGCCACATGGTAGCCGTAGTGGTCACGGGCAATGGCGCCGTAGTTGCGGTAGAGGTCCCCCTTGGTATCGGTGGTCAGAAAACTCATGCCGCTGGCACAGGCATATTCCAGATTGGGGTACAGGAAAAAGGCCGTCTTGCCCACACCGGATGCGCCGATCATAAGGCAGTGGACGTCATCGGTATCCACCAGCGCCGTGACCTTATTTTTCGCTCCCGTGCTGCCGAGGATGATGCCCTGTTCCGAAACAGCGGGGAGGTTTTCTCCCTTCCGCCACAGCTCCGGCTGAAAGGGAATGTGCTTGTAGATGCTTCTGATTTCCTTTTTGGTGGAAAAGCGTGCGGTACCATGTTGGCCGTCGCCTACCGTGCGGGACTTGATTCCGTTTAAGGTATAGTAGTGCGCCAAAAGAGAAAGGCCGCCGATGACGAGAAACATCACGGCGGCCGCTGCGAATAAGATGTAGACTTGGGATTGCATAGGGAAAACTCCTTTCGGTTTTAAGTATTTCATGGTATTCTATAAACAAAACAGTTCAGAAAAACGTATCGGAGGAATGGGGCATGCTTGAAAAAGTACCAACGAATGAAGAAATGATTATTCTAATCGGAAAACCCTTATTTGATATATGGACGAAGCTGACCGATTTGATTGAATCCAAATATGATATGGAGCGTCTTTGGAACAACGGCGGGAAGAAATGGACCTATGAGTATAAATACCGCAGAGGCGGGAAATCCTTATGCGCTTTGTACGCAAAGGAAAATGTATTCGGCTTTATGATTATTTTCGGCAAGGCGGAGCGGGAAAAAGTTGAAGCAATCCGCGGTGATTTGTCGCCCGAAACACAACGTATTTACGACGAGGCGACCACCTACCATGACGGAAAATGGGTCATGTTTGAATTAACTGATACATCATTGCTTTCAGACATGGAGAAGTTGTTAATGATTAAACGAAAGCCTAATAAAAAATAACGTTTTGGCGATATGGTGTCATAGCAGTCTGTCTAATAATTCATACTTGAGAAGGAGAAAAAACAATGGTACATTTAGTTTATTGCGATAACACAGGCAAAAAGGGCGAGCATGTTTTAGATAAAATCTTATCCGGAACAAAAACAATGGTTGTCAGAGGTGCGGCAGGACGTAAAATTCCGCATAGCCGTGTTTTTGAGGGCGAAGTGCTGTATTTTATGGAAAAAGGCACGACGCTTATTGCGGCAAAAGCCGTTGTGAAATCTGTACAGAATTACGTGAAGCTGATGGAGGATGAAATTGTAAAAACCTTTGACGAGTATCAGGACAAGCTAAGCTTAACCGATAAGCAGCGCACGCGCTGGCATAAAAAATGCCTGTGTCTGGTGGAATTTGAACAGGTGGAAGCGATTGAGCCTGCGCTGGCATTTGACCATCAGGGCAACATGGACGATTGGCTGATTATTGAAAAAATTGAAGATGTGGTTGTCGGAACCAGCATTCCATATAATTATGAAAAATCGAAGTTTTGATAAAAAATGCGGGTAATTGAATCAGAGCAAGTAAAATCAAGCCGTGCGCTCTCTGCTCCTATATAATAAATGCAGGGCAGTCGAAACGGGGTGGGGTGAACAGACGAATGTACGAGTGGCATAAGCAAATTCAGATCATCGTGGATGAAATTGACGAGTGTATCAAGCACTATCACAATGAAACGCTGACACTGCGGTTTCTTTCCCGTAAGCTGGGTTATTCAGAATTTCATACCACCAGAAAATTCAAGGAAATATCGGGTATGCAGTTTCGGGATTATCTGCGGCTTAGAAAGCTGGCCTTTGCGCTCAAAGAGGTTCGGGATCATGAAAGAAGCCTCTTGGATATTGCTTTTGATTATGGCTTTTCCTCTCACGAGGCTTTTACAAGAGCTTTTAAGGGAACCTATGGGGTGACGCCAAGTGAATACAGGAAAAAGCCTGTGCCTGTGGTTCTTCGTACAAAAATCAACCCTTTCGACCGCTACTTTTTCGGATTTGGAGAGATTGGCATGATAAAATCAACAGAGGATGTTAAAATTTATTTCGTAACCATTCCCGCACACAAGTTTCTGCATATTAAAAACTACGAAAGCAACGGATATTGGGATTTTTGGCAAAAGCAAAGTCAGATTCCGGGGCAGGACTGCGAAACCATCTGCGGCTTGCTGGAAAGCATCAAGGGGAAACTGGATGATGACGGCGGAAGCGATGCAAACAGCTGGAGCGGCCAGCTTATGGCGTATATCAGCGATCCGGAGGGCAGGCTCTGCGATTGGGGCTTTCCACGCACAGAGTGCTATGGTGTGCGCCTTCCTGCTGATTACCAGGGCGAAGTACCGCCGCAAATGCTGATGATGGATATTCCCGAAGCAGAGTATATTGTTTTTGAACACGGGCCGTTCGATTATGAGCAGGAAAACCGCAGTGTGGAGGAAAAAATAGAAGCTGCCATGAAAGCCTTTGATTCTTCAGACACAGGCTATTGCTTTGATACAACGCCCGGCAGAATTATCTACATGTATCACGATCCGGAACGGTTTTTCAAGTATATCCGGCCGGTACGGAAATAAGCGGATACAGCTTCCCCCTAACTACTTCGAACACAAAATGAATAGCCGATTTTTTGCGGAGCAGTCAACAATTTGACTGCTCTATTTTTCTACTCCATCCTCATTTCAAAGCCACCCTGTCTTTGCTGTGCCGTTTCCGTTAAATCGTCATTCCAATCCTTCCCCTGAGATATGAGCCATTCTGACTCATATCCTTTTTCCGCAAGCTGCTGTTTCAGCCGCTCGCTGGCCTTGTGCCCGGCTGCATCGTTATCCAAACATAGTGAGACCTGCCGGAGCTGCGGGTACTGCTCCAGCATCCACACCATCGCCTGACCGCCGACACCGCAGAGGGACACATAGCTGTGTCGCTGCCAGTCCTGCGGATACAGGGTGATAAACGATAGTAGATCCACCGGCGCCTCAAAAACATACAGCCGCCCGCTTTCGCCAAGCCAGTGAAAGCTGTGCCGGGGATCGCAGCCGTCCACATTTCCTTTGTACGCCTGCCCCAAGGTGTAAATTCCACGCTTGTGAGCGTGGCGGGCAACACCGTTTTCATCCAAGCCCACAAACACCGCATTGTGGTATTCCTTTGTCCTGTCCTGAGATTTTTCGCAGCTCTCATAGAGGAGCTTTTGCTTTGCAAAGAAACTGACCACCTCCCGGCCGATGCGCCGGGTTTTTACCAGATAGGCATAGACACGGCGCATATCCGTGTGGGCCGGTGGGAGCGCAAAGGGCTTTTTCGGCTCCGGCTTCTTTTGTGAGGCAGGCCGGTAAATCTCGCCTTGCTCACCGCCCAGCAGCAGAGTCACGGCTTCTGGATACGAGCAGCCGTAGAATTGCCGCACGAAATCAATGGCATAGCCGCCGCTCTCCGCAGAGTGGTCATACCACTCGTTTCCCCGGACAGTGATGCTGCGGTCGGAGGCCAGCCGCTTATCCCGTCCGCTGGGCAGGAGTCTTTCGCCGCGCCGCTGGAGAAAGTCCGCCAAATCCACATTGTTGGCACGGTATTTCTGTTCGTCTGTAAAATGCACATACACACCCATAGCGCACCTCCTATTGATGGCGATTGCCGATTCGATGAAAAAATGCCGCCCTTTTTACAGGACGGCATTGCTTTGGGTATATATTTTTCTGGACGGGCATCCGCCCAAATTTCTTTTTCTGCTTTTTCATGGTGTTCCTCCCATCGTTTTAGAGTGACATGGTCTGTTCGTGGTCGTCCCGCGCCTGACCCTGCGCCTGCTTTTTCTCCCGGAGCCTGCGCAGGAGCTTGCGGTCTGCGCGCTGTCCCGGCGGTTTCAGGGGCGGGGAATTATCTGCAAACACCCGGCTCATGTGATGCAGGAGCCGAGTGCCTGCCAGCAGGACGGAGGGGTCTTTGAACTCGTCCATATGGTCAAGGAAAAACTGCGCGTAAATGTTGCCCTGGGCCACCGAGAGGGTGAACCAGCGGACAGCGGCCTCCTTGTCTTTTGGTACGTCTTTTCCCATCAGGTACAGCTTGCCGAGGGTGTACTGCGCATACTGGTTTCCTTGCCCGGCGGCGGCCGTCAGAAATTGCAGGGCAGCCAGAATATCCTTTGGTACATCTTCTCCCATGAGGTAAACCTTGCCCAGCCGGTACGCTGCAAATTGGTTCCCCTGTTCGGCGGAGCGTTTCAAGTATTCCAATGCTTTCGGATTGTCTTTTGGAACATCTTTCCCTTTGATATAGAGAACGCCGAGAGCATATTCGGCAAATGGATTCTTACGGTCGGCGGCAAAGGTCAGCCAGTGGATAGCGGATTCCACATCCTTGAGGACTCCCTCGCCGCCAAGGTACAGCTTGCCGAGCCGGTATGCGGCAAACTCGTTGTCCCGCTCCGCCGACAGGGTATAGAGCCGTACTGCTTCGGCCGTGTTCTGCGGGACGTGATGTCCCTTTTCATAGAGCTTGCCGAGAAAATATGCGACGTAGGGGTTCTCCGCCTCAACTGCCTGCCGCAGATAGCCGAGGGCTTTTTCCACCTCCTGCGATGGCGCTGTTTCATCGGAAAGAATGAGCTTCGCAAGCTGATAGCAGGCAAAGGGATTTCCCACCGTCGCCGCCTTTTCAAAATACTGTTTTGCCCTGGCTTCATCCTTTTCCGTTCCCACTCCGTTTAAGAGCATCCAGCCCAGCCGGTATTGGAGCTTATCGTCGTGCCCTTTTTCCTCCAGTATGGTGAAGCCGAGAAAGGCTTCCCGAAAACGCCGGTCAGCTTCCGCACTGTTTTTTACGCAGCCGATGCCGTCCCGCAACATTTTCCCCAGCTCAAAGCTGGCATAAGGAAAGCTCTGGTCTGCCGAACGGGTGTAGAGGGCAAAGGCGGTTTCATGATTCTGCTCCACGCCCTTGCCGTGGTAATACAGACCGCCGAGGGAATACTGCGCATATTTGTACTTCTCATTTGCGGACAAAGTGAGCCAGTCCGCCGCTTGTAAATAGTCCTGTTCCGTGCCAAGCCCTGCGGCAACCATTTTGCCGATGCGGTATTCGGTATATTTCCAAGGTTTTTCTTCCTCGGCGGCATGGAACACCGCAAGCGCCTTTTCGTACCAACCATAGGCGGCATCAGCATCCGCATCGCAACCAAGCCCATCGGCGGTCATTCGGCCAAGATCATAGAGCGCAAGGGGATTATCTTTATCTGCTTCTAAAAGAAACAAGTCGAACGCCTGCTCAAAATCCTGCGGGATTCCAGCATCCTCATCGCCATGCAGATATTGCTTTGCCAGCTTGTATTCCTCCGTCCACCATGAGGTGGGGGCTTTCTCCCCTCCGGTGGAAGAAGGAGCAGACGGCGGTTCGGACGCATCCTCCAGCTCGGCGGGTGCATTCCCCGGTGCAGGCTCCACGGAGGGTGCATCGTCATCAGCATCTGGCAGAGCGGTTTCCACAGAGACCGGTTCCTCAAAGGTTATGACACCACTGCCAAGGTTCATGGCTTCCTGAATAACTATGTTGCGGATGGGTTTGAAATCCTCGCAGCGGGAAAGGGGCGGCGGCTCGGAGGGTGTTTCGGTGTAGATCGCTTCGATCCTGCCCCTGACCTCCCACCACAGGCGGTAGGCTTCGGCAATGCGGCTGTCTTTGGCAAGTTCATCCACAATTTCATCCACCACATTTTTCAGGTCTGCTTTCAGGTAGCCGTACTGCTTTTTGCCGCTGACCGTTTTCAGACGCTCCGCCAGATGGGTGAGGAGCTGTTCCATGCGCTCACTGACCAACGCGCCGCCCTTCATCTGGCGAATCAGCTCTCCCATGGCTTCGGCGGCCTGCTGCTTTACATCATCCCGCCGCTGGGACTTTTCTCCGTAGAGCGGAATCAGCTCCTGCCGGAAGATTTCATTCGCCAGAGCGGACTTCATTTTGCGGATACCCTGCTTGGTAAGGTAGCCCTCCTGCGAATTGGTACTGTAGCAAATCATGTGTATATGCGGGTGGTGCGATTCACTATGAAACGCTGCGTACCATTTCAGGTGGTCAGGGTGGATTTTCAAGCTCTCGGCCAGCTCCATCGCCTTGGAGGAAAGCAGCGCTTTCCATGCACGGGCGTTGTCATAGCCCAGCCGGGCGGCATCCTCCCGGCGCAGGGAAATAATCGGTGTCCAAACATTGCCGGTGTGGGAGGACACTTCCTCCACAACCTGTGACAAAACCAGCGGCGCATCCCCGGCGGTGAATAAGCCGTGGCTGTCAAGCTTTTCGACGCGGGGACGGTTTGCGATGTAGTCCAGATATTTCTCCCGCCCGCTGATTTGATCAAGGTTCTGTTCCAGCGCAATGGAAATAAACTCCGAGGCGTTTCCCCGGTTGGGGGTATCACAGTAATCCTCATATTCAAATAAATCCTTGGTATCCGGAAACTCCCGGAGTATCTGCGCGATCAGCTCCTTTTGCTTTTTGGTGGAGTGCCAGAGTCGGTGGGCGCTCTCCATTTTTTCCACGCCGTCACGGGTTGCGATGTATTTCACAAGATTATTCAGGTGGGCGGCAGTTTGTTTGCCACCCTTGAGATAGGGGCACTTGAGAATGATCCGCGCCATTATTCTTCAGCCTCGGTGCCGCTCTGAAACTCCACCGCATCATCCAGCCGGATTTTGCCCTTGGTCTTTTTCACCTCGGCAACGCACCGGCCGCGAAGCCGGTGCAGTTCCTCATCGGTAACCTCCAGCGTAGTTGCCAGCAGATGCATCATCATACTAATTTCCACCGAGAGACGAAACAGATTGCTTGCCACCCGGTTCTCGGTTTTCTGTAGCGTTCCCTCCATGGAAGAAAGCAGGGCCTTGGAAAGATAGGAGGAGGTGTCCTCCGTTCCAAGGTAGCCCATGTAAAAACAGAGCGCCTTTTCGATAAACTCACTGCGGCTTTTGCAGTTGTCCTGATTCAGCCAGCCGTCCAGCCGTTCCATGGTTTCGGGATACAGCCAGACTGCCGTTCGTTCCTTGTTGTTTTTCATGGTAAAACCTCCATTTTTGTGGGTGTTCACCTGTGAGGTGACCGTATAAAATCCTTTGTGTCACTGCGTTTTCGCAGATTCCGACCACCCTGACCGTGACAATTTCCCAATCCGACCACCTCACGGGAAAGTGTGAAAAACGCCCAGCACTGCTGGGCGAAGTGGACGGCGGGAGGGCGCTTGCGACCACCCGCCTTTATCCTGCTCTTTTTTCGACCGTGGGAAGCTGCCAGACTCGTGAGCCGGTGCGCTTTTCCAAACGCCCCGCACAAAGCCCTCACGTTGCTGTTTGTGGCGAGATGGGTGCACGGATGCCACCCTGCCTGTCAAAAGGTTACACAGGGGCGAACAGGGGGCAACGCTGGGGGAACGGGTGTGTGCCTTAATGCGCCGCCCCGTTCTGTGTTCCGTCGGCGGCAGTAGCGGCCTTCTCTTTTTCCTTCTGCTTTTTGGACGAAGCGGTGGCGGGAGCATCTTCGCAGCCCTCATCAATGTATTCCCGGACGGAAGACGGAACGTATTTTTCATAGAGCTTTTGCAGAGAATCGCAAAGCTCCTGTTCCAAGTCCGCGTCCTTTTTCTCCATGTAGCGCTTCACCGCACGGAGCTTTTCGCCGTCCATTTGAACGGTAATGCTTTCTTTTTTCATGCTGATCGTCCTCCTTAAAATCGAAATCCCATAAAGGTAAAGCCGGGTTCCAGCTCCGGTTCCTGCCCGGTGAATTCGGGAATGTCCGCAAAGAGCTGGCTGTATTCCGTGATTTTGCTCTTGCTGAGAGGGGCAAACTCACCGTCTCGGGTGGTGTCGCAGATAAAAAATGGGCCGCAGATAATGTCCGCGCCCAGCCGCCTGTTGGGTGGCATTCCGTTTATTTTGCCTTCCTCATTGCAGACGGCAACGCAACCGTTTGGAAAGCTGATGCATTCAATCAGGCCGCCCACCTCCGCCTGCAGGCTGGCAAGGTCGTTTTGGATTTCCTTAACCTGGGGCGCCTGCCCCGGCTCAATTTTGAGTACCTTGATCTTGTTTTCACGCATAAAATCATCCTTCTTTCTCTTTTTTTATGGCAGATAGTTTCTCGGATTTTGCTTCACGCCGTTCACCCGCACCTCGAAGTGCAGATGGTTTCCGGTGCTGCGCCCGGTGGAGCCCACCTTGGCAACGGTTTCCCCGGCTTTCACCGTCTGCCCCTCCCGAACGAAAATCTCCGAGCAGTGACCGTATAAAGTCACCAGCCCTCCGCCGTGATCAATGGTCAAATAATAGCCGTAGCCGGTGCTGCCACAGACCACGGTTTTCACCGTTCCCGCCTTGGCCGCACGGATGGAGGTGCCCTTTGCGGCGCCGAGATCGATACCGGAATGCCCTGCCTGTTGCCCGGTGATGGGGTCCGTCCTGCCGCCGAATTCGGAGGTCACCATGGACCGCCAGCTCTTTCCCAACGGAGAAACCAAGCCGGAGGCCGAGCTTTTCGGCGCTTCGGCGTAGGGTCTTGCGTACAGAACCTGCTTGCCGGAATCAAACAAATCTCGGTAGACGACCTGTCCTTTCGAGGAGGATGCGTCTACCACCTTGCCGTCTCCGGCGTAGATGCCGACGTGGGTAATGTTCATGAAGCGGCCGTTGGGCTTATGGCTCCAGAACACCAAATCGCCGGGGGCAAGGCTGGATTTTGGTATGGTCAGCCCGTTGTCCACGCAGTATTTTCCCTGCGCCGCAGCCGTGCCGGGGAGATTTACGCCCAGCTTTTTATACACCCACTGCACAAGATAGCTGCAGTCGGTGTAATCTCCCTGTCCGCGCAGCTCCTGAGAATAGGGGTCGCCAAGGCGGGAAAGCCCCAGCCGGACAGCCTCCGCACTCATTTCTCCGACAGGCAAATCGGAATAAAAGCCGTCCATCTGATCCGGCGTCCAGTCCTGCCACGAATCGGAACCGTCTCCCTCCATGGGTGCGCCGGTGCCGTACCGGGCGCGGTAATAGATTTCGTTGGCATTGGCCTGATCCTCATAGGTAATGGCTCTGCCAAACAGCGTGCGGATGTTGTTGTAGACGGTGGGAAGCGAATCAATGGGAACAGCTACGGTGTAGGTTTCTTCCGAGGTGGTGCCATCGCCGTTTTCCACGGTACGGGTCCGTTCTTCGTAGGCCACAAAGCAGTCTACATAGCGCCGGTGTTCCAACCGGGAGGGGGACGCTGCGCCGAAGAACAGAGAATAAAAAATCGCCTTGACCCGGTAATCGTCAAGGCTGTCGCCGCCCTCCATCTCAGCGTTCTCGCTGGCAATGGCGCCGTCTATGAGGGTGAAGCTTTGGCGCATATCCCCGATGTACTCCCGGTACTCCGCAGGCATACTCGCCGGAATCACACCGCCGTGAAAGCACAGCTCCACAGCTGTGTTGTTGTGGCTGGTGGTGCCGGAAAGCAAGGAACAGACCAGCACGATGACTAAAATCAGCGGGGACAGGACGGCAGCGATTACCCATCCGATGGTCTTTCGGAGACGTTCATCAGAGAGTGCGGCAGCGGCGGCCTTGGCAACCGCTGTAATGGTTGCGGGATCTGCCATGCCGTCACCACCATTTCATTTCACCAAAGCCGAATAGACTCTGCTGTTCCGGCTCCGGCTCACTCTCCATGAGCTGCTCGGTATAGTCCACCGCCTGCTCCAGAACAGCCGGATCAAAGCCTGCGGTTTTGTAGCCCTCACGGATGGTATTGTAGTAATAGTCCGATGGGTACCCCAAGCGATGCCCCGGCGTCATCACATAAACCATGGCGGACACCGTCTGTCCGTCCAGCGGCAACTCCATGGTTTCCTTGTCGTAGAACCGTGGGAAACCCTCATAAATATCCAGCGCCGCCTCATCCTTGGGCGTGATTTTCCACAGCAGAACAGGGACAGAGGAACCCTCGCAGGGCTCAATGGTAGCGACCGCACCGTTTCGGCCTCCCCGGAACACAAGGGCATAATCCTTGATTTCGGATGCCCCCACCACCTTGGCGGAGGGGCACCGGTGCGCCATCTGCGGCAGATTCAGATTGCTGCCGTAGGCAATATACAGTTTGTTTTTCATACGTTCTCCCTTCTACATGGACATAGTAAAAGCGGGGGACTGCTCGTCCTCCGCTTCCATAATTGGTTCCGATACCGCTTCCTCCGGCGGCGCCTGCACCTGAGAACGCTCCGCCTCACGCTTTTGGCGCAGCCGTTCTTTTTGCCGCTGGGCCTGTGCCGGGTCTTTCCACGCAATGCAGCCCTCCAGATGATCCAGCAGATGCTTACGGGCGGTTTTGAACTCATCCCCAATCATGCCGAGGCGCAAAAGCCACACCCGGAAGGTATATTTTTCATTGCTGGATTGGGTTTTGGTGGGGCTTGCCGACCGCTGATTAAGCGCCTGCGCGGTCATGGCAAGGCAGAACTGGATGTATGCCTTGATTTTCCCGGCGTGCAGCTCTCCGTTGAACGCCCGGAACTCCACCGTGCCTTTCTGGAACACGCTGTGCAGATTCAGGCAGTGGTAGCGGCTGTCGTGATAATGCTCCCGGCTGCCGTCCCTGCCGTTGTACCAGAGGTTTTTCAGCCGGTCGAGGGTGGCGGGCTTCTGCCGGTTGAGCCGCTCTAAAAAAGCGGGATCAATCTTTCGGCAGTAGTGGCTTTCCCGCCCCCGCGAAACCTTCAGCGCCTTGTAAATCATATCCTCCTTGGCCGCCATGATGTTGACCAGATTTCGAAGGTGGGGCGCGTCAAAGGGCGCGGCGTTGATGTGAATATGGATGCCGCAGGAGGAATTCACAAACGCCCCGGCCTCCCGGAGCTTACGGATCAGCTCCTGCACTGTTTCGATATCTCCGTACTGGCAGATGGGGCTGACCAGCTCCACGCTGTAATTCCGGTCGGCGCTGACCTTCCTGCGCCCCTCCTTCCGTTGGCAGTCAAGGCTGCCGTCGCTCATGACCTTCCATTTGCGGCCGGTGGTATCCCTTGCAAAATAGGCGTCGTAGAAGCTGCCCTCATATTCTTTGGTGGTGCCGAAATATTCGGCAATCACCTCGGCGGCGCGGCTTCTGGTAAGCCCGGTCATTTCAATTTCGATTCCAAAATCCTGACCCTGTATCTCCATTTACTCACCGCCTTTACCACATCCTGTGCTGCAGGGTCAGGTCTTTTTCCTGAGCCAGCCCCGCCAGCTCCGCCGCGGAATTGATGAATCCGCACAGCCGCTCCCTGCGCCAGGTATCAATGAGATAGCGTCCGCATTCCTCGTTGAGCGCATTGATTTTCAATACCGTATCCCGCACACACTCTGAAACGGCGGCGGGATCGCCCTGCGCTTCCATCAGATCGTCAATATAATCATCCAGAATCCGGCCCATGAGAGATACATCCTCCGGGGTATAGTGATAGCTCCCGGCGTAGGGATCGGGGTATTCCTTGCCGTCCATGCAGCTGCGGAGCTGCTCCAAAATGGCGGGGCGTTCGTCGCAGTCCGCTTTCTGGTATTTCTCCATAAAGGCTAACAGATCCGCCTCCCGGTTGGGTGTGTAGCGGATGAAGGACAGCATATCTTCGAGGAGTCCCGATTTGTTTTCTTTCTGCTGTTGCAGTCTGTTCATGATTTTTTCTCCCTTCTTCATTATCTGCCGCCTGCCGTTCCGAACAGTTTCTCTTTATACGCCGGGGCGTGGACCGCAAGGTTATACCGCTCAATGCCGCATTTGTAGAGGCACACACCACGCTGGGGAAAGCGGATGAGGTTGTATTCCGATTCCTCCAGTTGGAGGGAATCGATATAGAATCGTTTGTCGATGTTGCCTGCGTTAAACAGAAACGCATGAGACGGAATGGAAAACAGAGGCTTGGTCAGCTCTCGGATATGCTCAATGTTGAAGTCCTCCAAGTTCTGCGATGAAAGGATGACCGCCGAGTCCTTCTTGCGCACACGCTTCATGAAATTGCGGATATATTCAATAGCCGTCAGGTTGGTGAGGAACAGGTACAGCTCGTCAATGGCGGCGGCGGTGTTCCCCTCGGTCAGCAGCTTGTCGCTCATGAAAGACAGCACGTTAAACAGCAGGGCGTTCTTCACATTTCGGCTGGCCTGCAAGAGCCCCTTGACGCCGAATACAATAAAGCGGTCTGAGGTCACGTTGGTGTGGCCGTTGAAAAATTGACTTTCCGCGCCCATGCACATGGAGTGAAGCCCCAGCAGGATTTCCTGCAAAAGCTCCGGCGGGTAGAGCTGGTATCTGGTCTTGTCATAGCCCTTGTACTCGACTTCAATGAGGGCATATAAGTCGGACAGAATGGGATAGTCCGTGGCTGCCAGCTTTCTGAAATCGGTGCGGTCGCTGATGGCGAATTGTTCGTACAGCTTGCCCAGCATGATTTCAATGGCATCAATGTGGCGGTCGGAAAAATCCTTGTAGCATCGGAAGAAATCCTTGAGAAAGCTGATGTGCTGACTGAGCTTGGTGGACTGCCGGAATGCCTGGGGCGCGTCGGTATCCTCCGGGCTGCCGCCCTCGTCCCATGTTTTCGGCTCCAGCGGATTGATGCGGTACCGGCCCGACATAAGGTCAATGAAACAGCCTCCGAGGTTTTCCGCCAGCTCCACATATTCGTGCTCGGGGTCCAGACACAGAACCGACTTGCCCGATTCGAGGATATTACAGAGGATGAGCTTAAGAAGATAGCTCTTGCCCTGGCCGGAGTTGCCCAAAATCAGCACATTGGCGTTTGTTTTGTCATCATCACGTTTGTCAAAATCCGCGATGATATTGGAGCCGAACTTGTCCCTGCCGAGGTAAAACCCGCGGGGGTCGGTCTTGCCCGAATAGTTGAAGGGATACAAATTGGCAACCGAGCTTGCGGGCAGCACCCGTTCAAACTGGCTGGCGAACACATTCCATCCGGCGGGACCTACGGCGAGAAAGCCTTCCCGCTGGCGCAGCATGAGCCGGTCCACATTGAGCTTACTGCGCACCAGCTCGGTGAGAACATCGGTCTGGAGGAGCTTAAGTCCATCAAGATCATGAGCGGTCAGCTCCAGAAACACGGCGCAGTGCAGGAGCGGCTCCCGGTTTCGGTGCATGGAGGACACCAGCGTGACCACATCCTGCAGATTGCTTTCCGCGGTGACCGTCTGCTGGAGATCATTGGTCGCGCTCTTATCCATGCGGTTTTTGTTGGCGGCATTGTGGATGATTTTCTTTTCCTCGGCCGCCGTTACCTGACGGGTGTAGATGCGCAGGGTCACGCCGTCCTTTTCTCCCAAATGGCGCAGGATGGCCTGTTCCTCGGTGGCGGTGGGATATTCCCGCAGCACCCAAACGCAGCGGTAGGTGTTGCCGCAGAGAAAGTGATCAGTATTGAATTTGATGATGCCCGGTGCGATCATGTCAAGGAAATCCTTGATTTTCACATCCTCCTGCGGCGGGGATTGAGTAGTTCTTTTTCTTGCCATCGGCGTTTCTTCCTTTCTGATTTTGATTTTGGGTATAGGAAAAGCCGCCACTTGCGTGACGGCTTGGGGTAAGGTGGTTCACTTTGATGGAAAAGTGAGGTATAATAAGGTCTTAGTAATAATTGAACAGTACGATTTTTACACGCTGTGTTTTTATCCTACGCAGCACGAAGGAGGACTTGGAATGGAAAACTGGTTTACACTGGATCGCATTGATTCAGATACTCATATTATAAGTGAATACCGCCATTGGGAGGAAACTCATTGCTACCTGCTTGAAGGTAGCAAGCGGTGTTTACTCATTGATACAGGACTTGGTATTTGCAATATCTCAGAGGTTGTAAAAAAGCTAACGGATAAGCCGGTGACTGCCGTGGCGACACATATCCATTGGGATCATATCGGTGGACACGAATACTACCCGGATTTCTACGCACACGAGGCAGAATTAAACTGGCTCAGCGGTGAATTCCCATTGACAATAGATACTATCCGGGGTATGGTGACAGACCGCTGCGATTTGCCGAAAGAGTATGATGTCGACACTTATAGGTTCTTTCAGGGAATGCCTACACGGGTGCTGCAAGACGGTGACACCATTGATCTGGGTGGGCGCATGGTTACGGCACTGCATACACCGGGACATTCTCCGGGACATTTGTGTTTCTGGGAACCACAACGTGGTTACTTATTTACCGGAGATCTTGTCTATAAAGACACACTATTTGCATATTATCCGTCCACCGATCCGCAGGCATATCTTGCGTCGCTTGAAAAAATTGCGACACTGCCTGTGAAAAAAGTATTTCCTGCTCATCACAGTTTGGATATTCAGCCAGAGATTTTGATCCGTATGCGAGATGCTCTCAGGCAACTGAAAGCCGATGGCAATCTACATCATGGCAGCGGTACTTTTGATTACGGCGATTGGGCTATTTGGTTGTGATATTCGAGCATATGAGGCGTAATGGAGCCGGGAATCAATTCTCGGCTTCCCGTTTCTACGCTTATTCATTCAAAATCACCCACCTTTCTCCGTCGTAATCCTCGTATTGTTCCGTCGTGACATTCTGTTCATAGTAGACGCCCAGCAGCCGCTTGATGTCGCTTTCACTCGCTTTGCATACCGTGAAGCCCTGATCCTTGAGGCTCTTTTCGATGCGGGAAAGGTATGGCTGAACATCGCTTTCTTTTTCATTCCGAAGCCGTATAATGATTAAAAATTCCCGCGCCGTTGCCATCTGCACCTGCATACGGTCAAGGGCTGTCTGATCCTGTGCCAGCAGCTTTCGGATGACGGGGTTCTGCTCGGCGTCCATTCTGGCTTTCAGGTAGCTTTTGTTGTCCTCAAAGTTTTCCCGGCTGTTTAAGCACAGCATTTCAATATCCGAGATGCCTTTCAGCACATTCATAAGGGCATAAATCCTTGCCCCGATGCTGGAATCGGAGAGAACACTGATATTCGTAGGCTTAATCATAAAAAATATCAGCTCGCCGTGAGGCGTTACCAGACTGTGTTCGTTGATTCCCTCGATACCCATAAGCTGGCGGGTTGAGGCTTTTTCTCTGGCCTCCTGTTTCTTTTTCCGGTTCATATTCACGCCCTCCATTCATAGGTCTGCTGCTTTCCAAAAAAGAAAGCGGCGGCGTAGCGGATAAAATCAAGGATGCTCACATCCTCAAAGCGGATAGACAAAAAGGCATAGACCGCCGTCACAACGATGGGCGGAAGCCAGCCGAGCCGTGAAAGTGCAAAGACCGAAATCAGGCAGCCGATGCCGATGATTCCGATGTCCCGCAGCTCCCACAGCCACAAAGTTGCCTTGGATTTTAAGTTGTCGGGGTAGATGTACATGGGGGCGATTCCTCCTGTTCTTCATAGATTTTTCGCAAAAAATAGGCGATACCACGGAGGACAAAGCTCACACAGGGTATCGCCACGCTGTTGCCCAGCGCCTTGTACCGGGCGCTGTCCGATGCGCCGGGAATCAGCGTCCAGCCATCGGGAAAGCCTTGGAGCCGTTCGCATTCCAGCGGGGTGAGCCTGCGAATCAGGTTGCGCCGTTCCACAATGCATTTATTCTGACTGACATACTGGCTGCCGATGCCTTTCTCATCCCCACGGCAAAGCGCGCCCACCACCTCTTGGTATGGCTCACACACTGCGTGGCGGTCGGAGGTCGTAATGGTGTAGCTGATGTCCGGCTGACAGCCGAGACCGTTGCCGCCGTTTTCCGGCTCCCGGTCAATGGTGTTCCCCGCAATGCAGATGGTTTCCTGCAAAATAGCAATGCCGCCTTGGTTTTTGCTGGGGTCGGGGTTTGTCGTGTCAATGGTTCTGGCAACGTCCATTTCCCGGCATCCCGAATGGGGATTGGCTGATTTCATGCTGTTGGATTCCTTTGAATCAAGGGAAAATGCAACGGGGTTCCCCACCAGCGGAACATTGTTTCCTCCGGTTCCCATCCGGGCGGACATGGTGGGCGCCACAGCATGAGGGCCGGTGTAGCGGCTGTCAATGCCGTGATTTTCAAACAGCACCGGCTGGTTATTGCCACTCATACCGGCACTTGCCGTGATAGTCGGACAAATGCCCTCACCAATTTCAGCGCCGCCCTGCTGGGTTGCCATGACCAGCGGCTGGTGTCCATGCTCTTGGGCACGGAGCGTACCGGTGATATCCTCGGTGCAGTGCATCTGGCTGCCGCCCTGATCGTTGAGGCACAGAACTGATGGCGCAGTGCCCGTTTTAATGGTAGGGGAACACTCCGCCTGATAGCCGATTCCTCTGGCTTCGGCACTGGCATTGCCGCAGAAGCCTGCGGTAAGCACACAAGGGTAGCCCTGTCCGGCCTGCCCGCCACCGCCGGTTAGCGAGGTGTGTGTTTCGGGAGTCAGAAAACAATCTCCATCCCCCTTGCTGACAACCCCTGCCGCAAACAACAGCCCTGCCGGGTTCCTGCCCCCGCCGCCTCGTCGTTGCAAACTTCGCTCAGTTCCTTCGGGCGCTTCGCACCCGAAATCCACACGCTCCGTTGCACCTCCTCTCCCCAACGAATCTGACGATTCGCCGGGGTCCCCTTTGGCGGCAAGAGTAGGAGCCACACCCTCCGGCGTGAACACACGGCTTTGCTGGGTGTCCCAGCTGTTCATGCAATTGGGCTGGGATACCAGCGGAGGATGCCCTCCCATACCGGCGCGCAGTGTAGATGAAACATCCTCCGTGACATCCATCCGTTCGCCGCCCTGATCGTTTAAGCAGAACAGCGGCTGTGCCACAAAGGTCTGCTGCTTCATTCCCGGTTGAGCGCCCAAGGCCCCGGCTACATCATGGAGATCCCGCACTTCGTCACGTTGATTCGCGGCAAAGGCTATCGCTGTTTTTTCTTCTGTCTGGATATATCCGTGCCCGCCGCCTTCGCCGCCGTAGAGGGCGGGCCATGTTCCGGTTTCTTCAAAAATGCGGCGGCTCTGTACGTCCCATGGGGTCAGGCAAGCCCCGCCTGTATCATCAGCGCCTCTTTGAGCTGGGGCGGCAACTCCTTGCCGCGGGCCTCCGCTCTGCGCAATATCCCCAAACAGGCTGTCTTGCTTAAATAGTATTTCTGGTGCGGTCGTACCTCCAAAATCTGCGACAAGGAAGATGCGACGGCGGCGCTGGGCGACTCCCCAGAATTGAGCGTCCATGACTCGCCAAGCCAGGCTGAATTCATCTCCCAATAGGACAGCCCCAGCAGATTCCCAGCGCCCGGACTCAGGTCGAGGCACATCACAGGCACTGTACTTAATGCGGACAATTTCCTCAATGACCGCCCGGAAGTCCTCCCCCTCTGCGGAGCTGAAGGCTCCGGGGACATTTTCCCAAACGAGGTATCGAGGTCGAACAAGGTGAGCTGGTACGTTTCGTTGCTCATCAGCTTTTCTCATCTCCTTTGCAATTCTGGTTTGCTCCATAAACAGCCCGGAACGCGCTCCGGCCAAGCCAGCCCTCTGGCCTGCTACACTAAGGTCTTGACACGGGCTGCCGCCGCAAATCACGTCCACAGGCGGCAGTTTCGCTCCGTCCAGCTTTGTGATATCCCCGACATGGCGCATTTCGGGGAATCGGATTTTCGTTACTTCGATGGGAAAGGTTTCGATTTCACTGGCCCATACGGGAGTGATGCCATTGCGGACGGCGGCGAGGGGAAAACCTCCGATCCCATCGAAGAGGCTCCCCATCGTCATCATCAGGCCATCCTCATCGCCTGCTGGGGAGCTTCGGCCGGTTCGGTGTTTTTCGCTCTGCTGATGGCAAAGCCGTTTTCCAGCTCCATCACCCGGCGAACCGGGATTCCGATTCTGACCGCTTCCTCAATTTCAAGGTGCATTCCATGGGAGATGCGGTCACCGTAGCACCACAGCTCGTCGCAGCGGGGCAGCATGGCAAGCCCCATATCCAGACCGAGCTGGCGCTCCTGCGGCTTGGAATCATCAAGGAGCTGCGGGTATAACAGATGGGGCGCAAAAAAAGCGTGCCCCTCGCTCATCACATGGCGGCACGCTTTCCTGGCGAATTCCGTATTCTGTTCAATGTCCCCGGCATAAGGGGACGCCACATAGATTAGTTTCATAGGCTTTTTCCTTTCTGTGCTATTTTGGCGCAACCGCCTGTACGATGGTGCGGGTGGTGTTGACAGCTGCCTGTGCGGTATACACGGCGCTCATCACGTTGGCCTTTGTGCTGGTATCCAGTCCGAAGGCTCCGGCGATTCGCGGCACTTCTCCTGCGGCCAGCATCAGACCAAGCCCCAGCAAAGCATGAGTTCGCAGCACCATAAGACCTGCCGCGAGGATGGCTGCCTGCAAAAATGTGGTGAGGCACAGACCGATGATCTGCTTGCACCACTGGGTAAAGCCGTCGATGTAGCCGCGTGGAACGGAAAACATATACAGGCTGCCCACGGCAATCTGAATCAGCAGAATGCCCCCGCGCTTTAAGTTGGCAAAGAATACTTTAATGACCGCGTACCCCATCATGATAATCATAAAGAGCAGCAGGATGGGGCTGGTAATGACAGACAGCCCTCCGAATATACCGGAGCCCATGGCACCAACCATATCCGGTGAGCTGCCAAGCTCGGAAATGATGTTCCCGGCAAGGTCGCCGAAGCTGCTCCCGTAGCCGGTGATGCCTGCCGTGAGGCTGCTCTGGAGATTGACCGAGAGCTTGAACAGCTCCACCGGCACGATGGTAAAAAGGGACACCGCCATAAAGCCTTTGATGGCATTTAAGGCGGTGTCCTTCACGCTGCCCCGGCCGTGCTGGTACTCAATGCCGGTTTCAAATGCCGACACCACCAGCCCGGTTCCGTACAGCGCCCAAGCCAGATAGGAAAAAAACAGGACGATGGACTGCACCCAGCTCATCTCAAACAGCTCCACGCCCATGTTTCCCATCTGTGCAAAGAAGTCGGCCAGAAAGCCGACCACCTGTCCGTAGAGCCATTCGATAATCTGATCCATCACGGTTCCAAGGACAAAGTCCCAGATAAACATTGGATTTTCACCTTCTTTCTGTGGAAATAAAGAAAGGCACACCATGCAATAAAATGCGGTGTGCCTGCGTATATGTTTGAACGGATTCCAGACAGGGCGCAAAGATTTAGAAAACTTCAATAACGACTTGACAATCCGCTCACTCAGAGCTTCAATACCACACAACGGTGGCCACCGAAATAAGAAAAAGGAGGTCAATTGCGTGGCAGACTACAAAAAAATGTATGATTCGCTGTTTAACGATGTGACGAATGCCATTTCGCTGCTTCAGCGTGCGCAGCAAAAGACGGAGGAGCTTTTCATCTCCGGCGATGACGGCGTTGTGCTGGAGCTCAAAAGAGATTCCGAGTCCGACGATAAGGATAAATAGCAAAGCCCGTTTGCAAAAAGCAAGGAGAGCGGTTCTGCCGCCCTCCTTGTTTTGCTGCTGCAAACGCCTTTTGGGGGAAATAAAAAAGCACACCGTGGGTTCATTCACAGTGCGCCTTGGAGCATATTTGCGATTGTTGTTTCAGTTTGCTTATCCTGGCGGGGTCTATATAGTGAGTGGCATAGGCTTTTTCAATGTCCTCGCCGCCGCTTTTGGAAAACCGGAGCTTCTTTGCATGAGGGCGGCTTTTCAGTCCCCACTGCTTATAAAAAGTCCACGAAGCCTTGAGATTGTTTTTTGCGGCATAGCTTCGGATTTCCCGCATGATAAGGGACAGCTTGGAGAGGTTCACTTTGCAGACACGCTCCAAATAATCTACCTTGCCGAAACGCCACCGCTCATAATCCTCTTTGGAAAGGATGCTCAAATCCATCAGCACCTGTACCGGCACTGCTATGCCGCTCTTTTGGAGCTGCTGATACATGGAGTTATGGATTTTCCCTTTCATATCATTGCTGTTCACCGCATCACCTCCTGCGCATTACAGCATTTTCTGCTGGGATTGCCCACCGGGAGCCTGCGTCCTTTCAAGCCCCTCATCCAACTGGAGCAGGGTTTGATTCAAGGCTGCCATGCTTTCGGATAACCGTACCGGTGAAAGAATATCCCGCTGCGAAAACACATAAATCTCCTGCATTTTTGAAAAGGCCGCCGTCAGCTCATCATCTGTGCCAACCGCATCAAACAGAGTGAATTCGGAAAAAGGCTTTTCCGACAGATCACTTCCGATCCGCTCCCTTTCTTCTTTCCGCTTATAGGCGAGCATGGCTGTGAGTTCTTCCGGCGCTGAAAGCAGAGTGCGGATTCTTTCCTGCTCCATCATGATGGCAAGGTCATAAAGATGCTTTGCGGTATCAAACAGCATACGCCGCTGGTAATAAAACTCCGCAGCCAGTATTTTATCCGCGAAAATCCGTTCCAGTTTGATGGTCTGTACAGGAAAGGGCTTTACGCCATAAGCCGATTCGAGAATTTGCCGCTGCTCACCGGTTGCTTCTGAATAAAGCAGCGGTGAGATTTCAAGGGCTTCCACCGGTTCACTGATGGTGAAGGAGGTTGCTTCCACTTTGACATAGCCAAAACGCTGCAGTGCGTCAGCGGAATCCACCGCAGTCACAGGTACATATTCATATACGCTGGTGATGCTGCCCCTCTGATTGCTTTCTCTGGCTTTATCGGTTGTCCTTGAAAGAGTATGATAGCCGTTTGCCGATGTTTCCAGCCGCTTTTTCCCCTGACTTTTTGAACAGTCATGAACCGCAACCGTCAGATCAATATCTTCCGAAAAGCGTTTCATGCGGCCGATGGATTTATACAGGGCGGTTCCGCCTTTGAAGTATGCAGGAAGGGATTCCTGCTTTTCGGACAGCTCCCATAACAGCAGCGTCAGATAATAATCCTTTTCGACAATGTCACTTCGGATGCCTGTTCTGCGGCTGACGTCCGAGAGCAGGGCTTCAAATGCGTCTTTATCCTGATGTAAGTTCATCGTTCACCTCCATGAGTAAGTCAATAAGGGGCAGGATCACCTTTGCCGGGTAATGTTTACGTGCGGTAAACAGCAGGGCAAGACCGTCAAGCTCCTGCTGTTTTGCGTAGCCTGCCAGCAGCAGCTCCGGCCTCTGTGCATCTATGTGCGCATCGGCAAGCGCCATTGTCAAATCGATGAACTGGAGATATTTCCAGTTGTCCTCCGTTACCGGCACAGCAGGCTTTTTCAGTTTAATATGGCAATCCTCCGGCAGCTTTGCGCCGTAGCGGTTTGTGGTAATCTCCATGTCACGGGGAATCAATGTGGTCAGCCCCAGCTTATTCATCAGGAATGCACCGGATTCGTACCCAATTTTGGCGCCATTCTGTTCCATCAGGGTTTTCTTCATCACCTGTTCCATGCTGGGCGTAACCCTCCCGAACACGGTCTGCTTCACCTGACAATAGACACCTTTTTGCAGCCTTTCGATTTCGCCCTTGTCCGCCATTCGCTTCAGCTTCACATTGGTCAGGGCCTTGGCCTGCTCATAGGGCAAGTCAAAGGTTCCCGCCAGCTGTGCCGCTATATTTTCTGTTTGGATGGCTGCTTCGTAGGGAATATTTTTAACGGTTTCTGCAATGTGTTCTCCATATCCAATCTGCTCCATGTGCTTCACCTCCCGATTGAGTGATATTATATTGCTTGTTTTCATTTGTTATCTTTTCCATTATAATATCACTTTATGCACCGGAAGTCAATCTGTCCCTGCTTACATCCCCAAAATCGTCCAGATATAGGTCGGCGCCGTTAGAGTGAACACCAAGCAGGCGAACAGAATTGCGGGCGCCGCCCACTCAAACTGTCCGTGTTTCCTATAGTCGAAGTAAGCCATCCCCAATTTTGCGAAGAAAAACACCGCCAGAATCAGGTCGATTGCCGGAAACACCACCTTGTTGACCACGGTTTTAATCTGTCCGGAGGCGTCGTTCCACGTTCCCTCGATTGCTCCTGCCACATCGCCGTTTACCGCAAACGCAGTTGTGCTGAACAGCAGGCTTACAATGAGAACAAGCGAGAGCGCCAGTGTGATTTTTTTGTATTTTTTCATAAAGACCACCTTTCCGCATTGAGAAACAAGGCCGCAGGATTGCTCCCGCCGCCTTGTTCTTTTTCTGTGTTATAGCTGCATGGTCATGTCCATGCCCGGAGTCTGTTGCTCCAATAGCGGAGCCACCGCAAGCACCTGCGGATTTTGGTAAAACTTCAGGTCGCCCCGGAATCCCTTTTTCAGCGCACTGAATTCCTCCGCTTGTGCAAGAAGTTCAGCGGAACAGCCGGGTGGCAGCTCCTGATTCCAGCACACCCAATCGCCGATCTGATAGCGCGGCTCCAGCTGGAGAATCACATAATCCTCCGGCACGAAGGCGGGATATTTCCGCCAGATGCCCTGTGTATCAACGTAAGAATGCCCCTCCTGCATGACGGTCATTTCCATAAGCCGCAGGGTATCCGCAAGAGAGGTACAGAACCAGCACTCCCGATCTCCGAACCGCCGGATGCGGCCATCCTTGAGAATTGCCTCCAGCCGATCCGTTTTTGTGTAGTGGTACACGCTGCCTTTTGGAGCCTCAATGCGTTCATATGCCATCCTCGTCCCTCCTTTACGGCTGGATGGGACCGGCGTGCCAATCCTGCCACAGATTGCCCTTTATGGTCAGGCTGTCGGTCAGGTTGGCGGACAGCATCCCATCGGGCGTCCACGCATCTATGAGCCATGTGTTGACGGCATAGGTACCGTCCGGCATCCAGATGGGGCTGAAATGGGTCCGGTTTTTGTAGGTGGAATAAGGATTTTTCTGAAACTCAAACCGTCCCGAGCCCATCCGCTCCAAGAGCCGCCAGTAGGTTTCGTAGCCGAATTCAGGGAAATAGCTGACCGCGTTCTGCGGCTGGGTAACCGCCGAGCTTTGGTTGGAACTGATGCTCCCGGTGACGATCTGGTTGATACCGTACCCTGACTTCATAACCGTTCCGCTGGCAGTAGGATTTTTGCTGTCGCACTGAATGCTCATGGCTGCGGTCAGGCTGGCGCTGTAGCGATCCAGATCAAATTCGTACCAGCCGTGATCACACCAATATCCATCCTCGTCACTCCCATGCCACACCCAATATTCCTGCCACCATGGACGCCAGACGCCCCAGCTTGCCGTATTTTTCACCGTCCGATTTGGAACAGCAACACGGGAGAAGCTGTCGTTTCGGTCATCGGCTACGGGATTGGGCGGCGAGTTCTTATCAAGGTCAACGATTTTAACGTTGAGCGTCGTTTTCGCCGTGCTGCCGGGGCCGGACACTGTCACTTCAATGGTCATGTTCTGCTCGGTATCCGGGGTTTTCCATTTCACCCACGCAAGCTGGCTGTCGCCTTCAGGATAATAAACATTGCCCACGCTGTAGGTTTGGCCGCCGATGTTGAAGCTGACGCGGGTGGGGCTGTCGGGATCGGACTGTCCGCCGCTGATCCGCACTGCCGTGATGACGTCGGTGTTGACCCGGTATTCGTAGTCATAGGCTTCAATCTGCGGTTCCTCCGACTTTTCCTTAAAGCGGACGATCCCAAGCCCAAGGCTGGACTTGATATCCGCATTGGTGGCGGCGCTGGTTTTGCTGCCTCCCCATGCAGGGTAGCCAAGATCGCTTACCTCCAAAAACATGGCAAGGGGCAGATTTTTGTGAGTGAGGGATACCATACGGCGTCTTAACAGGCCGCTGGTCTGCTCATCATAGAGTGCTGCTTCGGTAGCGGTGGTGGCAATCATGGTGCCCTCAAATTTGTAGTAAGCGATGGGCTCTAAAAGTATCTTGTACTCACCGCCGATGAGGACATCGTAATCCATGCCTGTGTGGTTTGAAATCATTTGTATGATGTACTCTGAACAAAAGTAGCTTTTAATGGCTTCAATGTTATTGCTTCCGTTGGTGCTGATAATACGAGGCATGGCTTGTGGCGGATTAATATATTGATATTTATTTGTGGTCGGTTTCAACCCACTGCCTGCAGTATATTGCATCTTGCTCACTTTCCCAAAATGCACTTGGATATTGTTGGGAGACTTATTGGTTAAATCAATAGAAGTTGTCACTGCTGCATGGTCACTTGCTCGAACCACAGTGACGCGCACACCTTCGTTGCCGCTGTTCCATGAATTGGTGCTGGTTCCGCTGCCCATCCCGCCGCCACCGCCGTCAATATTTCCGCTTCCGCCAGTATCGGCAATCGCATTCATCGGGCAGAGCAGGCAAAATATGAGGAGTAACGGCAGGGTCCGTAGAAGTAATTTCTTCATCCTGACCTCCTATTTTTGCAAATGAAAAAGACACGGTATCTTTCAACCGTGTCCTTAGAATGATCTTGTTGTTTAGTCCATTATTCCAACCTGCTTGTTAATATCGCCATCACTATCCCCAACGGTACCCTCACCACCACCGCCGTGATCCTCAATCCATCCAAAACCCGGCACATAAATCTTGCCGTCCTTGGTTTCGCCGCCCTGGGGCTGACTGTCGCTTTTCGGGGTTTCCTTGGGTTGTTCCACCTTGTCATGGTCGACAGCCTTGGGAGGCTCCGTGACCTTTTCGCCGTTAGGCTTCTGCGTAGGGTCTTGCCGCTGTTCCTCGGTATATTCGGGTTTGCTCACATCGCCCTGAATGGTCTGTTCGGTACCGTTGGAAACCGCACCGTTATCGGTAGTCACCGGCTGGGTGGTATCCGGCGGGGTTACGGTGACCTCTTTTTCTTTCTCTGTGCTATCCTGCTTGGAAGGGTCTACCGTCACCTTGCTCACTTCGGAGCTTTGGGACGGGAGAGGTGCATCCACCGGCTTGGGCGTCTGAAACCGCTGCCCGATCAGCACCACCAGCACCGCGCAGAGGGCGAGGCCACCGGCGACAGCCAGCCACTTATTTATTTTGGGATTCATATTTTTCATAAGAGCATCCTCCTATTCGTGAAAGTTTGATTTTTCCTTGTTACGTCACACCCTACCACGAAGTTTTCAAAAAGTCTATCCATATTATAGAAAACTTTTTGATAACAGTCAAAACTTAGGCGTGTATCCGGCGCTGGTCTTGACCTTGATGATCATGGACGGCAGCAGCTGTCCGCCAAAGGATACGGGAACCTCCAGCAGGATGGTGCTGTCCGCCTCAAAGCGGGCGGAAGCCTGATCCCCTGACGCAAGAGGTGCGTTTCGGATGTCCACATCCAGATTCCAGACCTTAAACTCCAGCTTTCCGTCCGGGGTGCGTTTTTCGTGATAGCCACCGCTGCTGGAAAGGCCGAGAATGCCGTCCAGTCGGTCATAAATATCGCCGTAATCGAGGCTTTCCTCAAAATCCCCGGCAAAGGGCTGGTAAGCGCCGGAATAGCCCTCCCGCACACCGTGGTACACATCATCGTAATTCTCCACCACGGTGGAAATGACCGCCGCCTGCACCGCATCCCGAACACCCTGCGCTATGATCATCAGCCGGAAATACTCAGAAATTCCTGTGAAGATGATGACCAGCGACAGGGTGATTGCGATGATCAGCGGAAAGCCCGCGCCGCCCTTTCCCCGTAGAATTTTCTTGATTTTATCCGTCATTTCCAATAAACCTCGCTCTTTCCCGCCGCGTCCGCCCGCAGCGTAATGGGGAACGAGCCGAAGCCGCCAAACAGTCCGATGTTGGTCTGGTAGGTGACCGTTACCGTGACTTCCTCGTTCAGCTGGATTCTGCCGGTTTCAGACCACTCTACGCTGGGAGAAAGCCCGGTCTTTTCCCGCAGGAGCTGCTCACGGCGGCTGGTTTCGCTGCCCACCTGTCCGGCAATTTCCGCCTCCCGGATGAGCTCCGTGGCAAAGGTGTCCAGCTGCTGCTTTTGGATATAGACGGGGAACACCTTCACGGCAAGGGCGATGACCAGCATGGCGCACAGCACCAGCACGGCCACGTCAAGGTAGCCCTCGCCGCGCTTGTTCCTCAGTTTTCTCAGCACATGGTCACCCCCTGTTCAAAGGGTCCCTGCTCCAGCCTCGGTTCCGGGTTGTGGTCACTTAAGATACGCCACGCGCCCTTGCTGAAATCGGCGGTGCAGATTTCCTGCTCCAGCAGTTCCTCTGCGGGAACATCTCTGGCAAATTCAGCGCTGCCGGGATTTCCTTTCACGCTGTGGCCCGCCAGCAAAAGTTGTGCGGTTTCGGGTGTGAGGTATACATATCCGCCGGGTGTCATTAGATCAAACGATGCATTCGGGTGCGCTTCCATAAATTCCCGCAGGGTGATTCTCACTTCATCCGCGGAAACGGGCGCATATTCCGGGTCAAGGGCATATTCTGATTCCGATTCGCCCTTGTCCCACAGCGTCCAGAGCGCATGGGTGAGTTCTCCGCTGAAATCAACGGTTTGCTCGGATATCCACTGATCCGCTACCACCTCCAGCGGGTTTTCAAAGCGGAGCAGATACTCCATATATTCGGCGGAATAGCTGCCGTCGGACAGCTCTTTGTACACAAACTGCACGGCGGCAATCTCGCTTGCCAGATCCACCAGCTCGGAGGCCGGTTTCTGCCGCCACTCCTTTTGATACCGCGCCATTCCGCTGTCCAGCTTTTTACGCAGAAGCGTCATCATTTCCTGTTCGGTCATTTGTTACACCTCCCTTAGAATATCCCGCCGAGGGATGTGATGATTTCATAGACAATAACCGCCATGTAGGTCATGAGAAAGCACATGAGCATGGCAAAGGAGAACACCCGGATTTTCGGTGGGATTTTCATGGCCTGCGCCTTCAGCCGCTGAAGCTCCAGTTGCTTCATGTCGTGAGCCAGCATCTGAAAATACATCCCGCCGTCGTCCCCGCGCAGTACGCTGATCAGCCCTCTGGTAATATCCGAGAGCATGGGTGAATTGAACCTTGCCTCAAAGCGGGTCAGCGCCGCCTCGTAGCTGGAGGAGCGCATGTCCGCCGTGAGAATATCAAGCTCCGCGGCAAAATCCTCACCTGCGTTTTTCTTGAAATTCTCCAGCATGGACAGTACATCCCGGCTGGCTTTCAGCTCCTGGGTGATGGTCGCCACAAAGCGCGGCAGCTCCTGTTCGATTTTTCTGCGCTTGGCGGCCAGTGCCTCATCCGCCTTACGGATTTCCTTGAAATAGACCAGCACGGCGGTAAACAGCACAATGGGAGCCAGCAGCGGCAGGACAATCAGGCAGGGGATGATGCACAGCCCGATAGCCGCCGCCTTCACAATAGCCGTTGCCGTGAACAGCTCCGGCGAGTCGGAAAGCCCCGCCGCCGACAGCACATTTGCCATCCGGGTTTTCTTGTATGCATCCATGCGGAGATACCGGGAGAGCCCGACGGCGGCGTTTCGCAGCAGGGCATCGGTGGTTTTGGGCTTGGCTTTGGTCTGCTTTCCTGCCGACAGCATCGCCTTTTGGGTGGCGAGAGTGGGCAGATGCAGCAGATCGGCGGCAAGGAAAAAGAGTCCTGTCGATAGGAGGACTCCGAATAAAAACAGATAGATTGTCATGGGTTCCTCCTTATCTTCGATATTCAATGGGCTGGGTGAGTTTGATCACAAACGCCGTGGAAATAAAAATCACGGCGGCGCAGATCGCCAGCACCACCTGTCCCAAAGGGGTGTGCATCAGCGTGTGGTACCAGTCCTGATTCAAAAAATACAGGAGCGGAATATTCCCGATGACGAGAATCACCATAACGATGAATTCCTTCCTCGGCTCAAACACCATGTTTTCCAGCTCACCGTTGACCACACGCATATCACTGAGCTTGCTGACAATGGGTGTCAGGGTGGTTTTCAGGCTGTGGTCGTGCTGGCAGGCAATGAGGGCGTCGCACCATTCCTGAAACACCGAGTTGTCAATTCTCATTTTCACATCATGGAGCGCCGCCGTCACATCGGGGTCTACCAGCCGTACACGGGACACAAAGCCCTGAAATACGGACAAAACGGGCGGGTTCAGATACGGGAGATTTTCCTCTACCGCCGTCAGAATGTCCTCGTTTCGGAGGTAGGCCGTGGTGATGATGGAAAGTGCCGTTTCCAGCTCTGCCGCAATGTCCTTTTTGAAGTGGCTTGCCGTGAGCTTCACCCACCAGAACGGCAGGAGCATACAGCCAGCCGCCATGACAGGAACCAGAAAAAAGTTCGAGAGCATCACAGCGACCGACGCACCCACGGCAAAGAACAGCAGGGATAAGGCGCACAGCATGGGAAAGCGTGCCGACCGGCCGGTGACCTTGAGGATGGACTGCACCTCGGTAAGCTCCCTGCGCAGATAGGACTTCTTTTTCCTGCGGGTGGTTTCATTAACTTCATCCCGGAGGGCTTTGGGCTGATCAGTCAGCCTGCCGAAGATGGCGGTTGTAAACGCCATGGGAGTAAGGCCGAGTAAAAGAAAAGAGCCTGCGATCATGCCGATGCAGGCGATTAACAGTATGGTGGTCATGCAGTTTGCGCCTCCTTTCCCCTCAGGCGTTCAATGACCGCCTGAGGCATGCCGTTTTCCAAAAGCCGCTTGGCGAGGCTGTCCGAGATGGTGTTGACCTGCTCATGGTGCCCCTCAATGACAAATTTCCCGTCCTCCATGCGGTTTTCCGTGATGACATACTGAAACAGCGGACGGAAATGCCTTGTGCCGTCCGGCAGAATTTCGCATTCCTGAATCTCCATCATGCGGCGCTGTTTGTTTTCCAGCTGCTTGCAGAACACCACAATGGGATAGGCTTCGGTGACATAGTCCATAAGGGTAGCATCGGACATATCCACGGCGCGTTTGCACAGGGACACCATTCTGCGGTAGGTGGCTTCGCAGGAATTGGAATGGATGGTGGTCAGCACCGCCACGCCGGTTCGGGCGGCCTCCTGCGCCGCATTTGCCTCGGCGCCGCGCATCTCACCCACCACAATGATATCCGGGTTAAAACGGAGCGCATAGTCTAAAAGATTGGTCTGGTCGATGCGCTGGCGATCATTGTCGCTGTCACGGGTCAGGGTGTGGATAACCGAATTGACCACTTTTCCATCCTTTTCTCTGACGAGCGCCAGCTCTCGGGAGCCGTTTTCAATGGTATAGATACGCTTGTTGTCCGGTACGGTGGTCAGCACCCAGCCTGCCACGGTGGTTTTGCCGGAGCTGGTGGCTCCCGCTACACAGACCGAAATCCCGTAGCGGATACAGAGGGATAAAAAGTCCAGCATAGGGTCTGTCGCCGTGCCGCTTTTAACAAAATCCTCTTTTTTCATGCTCTGTGGGTTGACGATACGGATGGAAGCGGCCACGCCCACATCCTCGTCCACAATGGGGCTTTTCAGCACGGCAATACGGATATTTTTACTGAGATGCCCCAGCACAATGGGGCTGGCGTTATCCAGCACCATGCCGCTGATATGGAGCATTCTGCGAATGACATTCACAGCGTGCTGGGGGCTTTCAAAGCGTTCCTCCAGCTTGACGGTGCGGCCGTCGGAATACTGCACCTCAATGTCTTTCCACGAATTGATGTCGATTTCCTCAATGCCGGTTCCGAAGATGTATTTGGTCAGAAAGCCGAACTCCGCCATTTCGGTGTAGAGGGCGTCCGCCAGCCTGCCGCCGCTCATGCCGTTGACCGATACCCGGTTGTCCTGCAGGAATTTCTGGATATACCGCTTCATCTGCGTCTTGGCGTCCCCGCCGCCTGCGGTGAGGAGGGTGCTGTAATGCCCGGAGATGTACGCCTGCACCTCGGCAAGCACCGTGGAGAAGTCCTTTCCCCCGGCTTCAGGGGTGAAAAACAGCGCATGGGCGCGGTTCGCCCCTGCAAAATCCACCGGGCGGTTCAATGCGGAGTTTTCTTTGCTATTCTCCGAATCAGGAGCGGCCGGAGCCGTAGACGGCTGGATCGGCGGCTGTTTTTTCTGTTCCGCCTGCGGCTTCTTTTTCTTTCCCGAAAACGCAGTAAAATTTCGCTTTTTGCCTAAACTCATATTCCGAACACCTCCCTTGTAATTTTTTCGATTTCCTTGCGGAAGGGGCGGCTGTCCTTCAGGGACAAATCCGCCAGCAGATTCCCGGCAAGGTACTGTTCCTCCAGCTCCGGCGAATGGGTCAGGGTAAAGGCAACGGAGCCCAGCGCCTGCCCGATCTGCTCCCCGGCCTGCCGGGGCTTTACATTGCAGGCAACCTTGTACTGCTTCTCTGCGTCCCACTTGGAATCCCGGAGCAGCGGGAGCTGGCTGGAGAGATAGCTCACGGATTTGAGATCGGCGTTTGCAAGCCGTAAAACGCTGTCGGCCTCCATGAGCGCCACGGCGGAGAGAATATCGTTGGCAATATAGCTGCCGCAGTCCGCCACCACAAAGGGAGCGATTTTCCGCAGATTGTCCAGAAGCTCCTGCGCCTGAGTCTGCTCGTAAGGCGGGTAGGTGTACTCGTTCTCACCCTTTTTCATGCCGAGGATGGTGAGGTGTTTGTGCTTTTTCAGCGTCACCAGATTGTGCTTGATGAGCGGCTCAGTCACATGGGCGGCGGCTAGAATACTGCCCAGCGAATGCTCACCCTCCAGCTCCGAGGGCGGGCAGATGCAGGGCAGCATGGGCGCGGTCATATCGCAGAGCAGAAGCACCACGTTTTTCTTCTGGTCAGCAAGGTGCTTTGCGATTTTTACAGCAGTGACGGTTTTGCCGCTGCCGGGGGAGCCCCAAACCGCAAGGATGCCGTCCTGCGGCTCCTGCTCCGGCGGGGCATCATTCTCTGTATTCGGGCGGGCGAAGATGCCCTTTTTCTTAAAGTTCAGCATCACTGCACCTCGCTTTCCGCAGGCGCCTCGGACACAGTGTTTTCCTCCGATCCCTGGGATTCGGATTTGGGAGTGTCGTTCTGCACCGGTTCTGTGGGATACAGCGCCGCGATGACCTTGGCCTGTGCTTCGATAAACTTGGCACTGTTGGCAGGCGTGCCGCGGTAAACGAGGGACAGGTGGAGCTTGCCGTCTGCTTCCAGCTCCGCCAGCGCCTTGCTCTGTTCAGGAGACACCAGCAGGGTCACCGTGGAGGGCAGCTCTTTTTCGTCCTCTGCTTCATTTCCTGTCTGCTCTCCCGTGTTGGCGTCATAGCCGCTGCCTGCGGTGACGGCGATAACCTCCACATATTTCAGCTCGGCGGGGATCACGGTGGAGCCCTGCTTTTTGTAATCCGGGGCAATCACCGACACGATATCGCCGCTCTGGAGCTTGCCGGACAGTCCGTTCGCAAAGCTCTTGATGGTCACCGACATGGCCTGCTTGGTGCCGTCCAGACTGTAAAGATAGGTATTTTCTGCAGCGGGAGTATCAGACAGCTTGGTGTTTAAGATATAGTCCCCGACGGAAAGATCGGCGGTGGCATATTTGCCCACGACGGATTCGCTCTGGCGAAGAACATTGTCCGGCAGCCCGAAGCCGCCTACCTCCGTGGTCTGCACCATCTCCTTGGTGATCTCCTCGCCTGCCTTGATTTCCTTGACGACGCGGACAATTTCGGTTTTCTGACTAACGGACTGGTTAAACAGCGGCGTCACGCCGAAGCAGATCAGCAGGGACAAAAGGATGCAGATTACGCCGACCACCGTGCGGTTTTTGAAAAGGCTCATAGATTTTTCCTCCTTGATTTCATGGTGATTTTAGAAGCTGGAGCTATATCTGCGGTGTTTCACCGCTTTCACTGCCTTGGGGATCAGGGCGGCGGCTGCCAGCGCAACGGCGGCAATACCGGCAACAATGAGGGTCTTTTTTCTGCTGATATGAATTTTTTTCATAGGATGTTTCCTCCAATTTTTAAAATGGTTACGGCAAGAAAGCCGAGGGACAAAAACGGCGCCATAGGCAGAGATGCCTGTGACGCCTTCTGCGGCTCCAGCTTGCGGAGCCGTCTAACCAGTTGGTTGATGAGATAAAAAAAGAGGGATGCCGTCAGGCCGAGCAGCAACCCGGCCGTGCATCCCCCAAAGCCCAGCACCATGCCTGCGGCGGCGGTGAGCTTGATGTCCCCGCCGCCGATGCCCTCCGGTTTGTACATGGCGGCAATCAAAAGCGGCAGAGCCGCAAGGACGCCCCAAAGCCTTACGGGGCTGAAATTAATCAGCCCCGTAAGCGCAATCAAGAGGCAGAGACTGTCCGGAATGATCCGTTTGCGGAGATCCCACACAGAAGCCGCCAAAAGCAGACAGAAAAACAGCACCGCCTGTGCGATGCTATCAGCCGCCATAGTTGAACATTTCCTTAATACGCTGGGTCAGGGTCGGCAGCACCGTTTCCCCGAACAGGGCATACAGCCCAGCGAGGAGCAGCGCGCCCAGCACCACGGCAATCAGGATTTTGATCGCGGTGTCAATGTAGCCTTCCCCGCGGCTGCCGGAAAGGACGCGGCGGGTTTTGGCGGCGGTCGTGGCCGCCTTGGTTTTCAGCTTGCAAATGAGATGCTTCATGAATGTTCCCCCTTTATTCAAAATGGTACGTCACCGAGTAGGTGATGTTGGATTTGTTGTACATGCAGTCGTGATTCGTGTAATAATAAAACTCCAGCTGCGTGTATACGCCTGCGCCGAGGGTGCGGGTAAAGGTGATGCCGTTGGAGGTGGTGCCGTAGTCCAGCTGATCCCACTGGCCGGTCAGCTTGTTATAGCCGCGCACTCTGCCAAAATCCGAGCCGCTGTGACCGCTGACAGGCGGCACCGTAAAGGTATATTCCGTGATGGTGGCGCCTTCGATGCCGTTTTCCATGATGACGGAATCCGGGCCGGTGAGGGTCATGCCACCGCCGCCGTTGGAATCCGCCACAAAAAAGACAATGGCGGCCCAGGGCGACTCAGTGCCTGCGGAATCCACCGCTTTAACACGCACCACGTTCTTTCCGCGAGGGTAGGTCTGTGTTTCGGCGTTCCGGCCCTCCCAAATCAGGGTGACGGGATCGCCGTCCGGGTCGGAGCTGGTCGCCGTAATCGTGACCGGCGTTCCCGGCGCTACGCTGTTGCCGTTCGGTGTTCGGGTAATCACCGGCGCGGTCGGTGCGGCATTTGCCACGGTAAAGGTCTTGGAAACCCACTGCGAGTACAGTCCCGTTGCATCCTTGGCGCGAACCTTTACGGTATGCGTGCCGGGCGCATAGTAAGCGTCCGCTGCCTTGTTATCCCATTCCAGCGTGGTGGCGTCGCCGTCCGCATCAGCGGGTGTTGCGCTGATATTGACAAGGAACTTACCGCTTTTTACTGTGCGGGTGGGGGATGCAGTCAAGGTGACCGTAGGCGCGGAGCTGGTGATGGTAAAGGTCTTTTCCGCCCAAGAGGAATATGCCCCGGCGATATCCTTTGCCCGGACTTTTACGGTATGGGTGCCGGGCGAATAGTAACCGCCTGATGCCTTGTTATCCCATTCCAGTGTGGTGGCGTCACCGTCCGCATCAGTTGCTTTAGCACTGATATTCACAAGAAATTTGCCATCTTTCACCGTGCGGGTCGACTCGGCGGTCATGGTCACGGTGGGCGCGGCATTGGTCACGGTGAAGGTCTTTTCCGTCCATGGGGAATACGCCCCGGCAATGTCCTTTGCACGGACACGAACAGTGTGCGTACCCACGGCATAATAGCTGTCGGCTGCGGTATCCGCATACTCCAAGGTCACCGCATCCCCATCGGGGTCAGTGGCACTGGCGGTGATCTTCACGAGGAACTTGCCGTCCTTGGCGGTACGGGTGGGACCCGCTTCTACCACAGGAGCATTCGGTGCGGTGTTGGTGACCGTGATGTTCTCCGAATGGGTGGTGACACGCCCTTCACTGTCGGTCACGGAGGCGGTCAGGGTAAATGCGCCGGTATCGCGGATGGCGATCTTCCCGCCGTCGTTGCCGAGGGTACCCTGGTATTGTGCGGGATTGCCGTCCTTTTGCAGTGTCCAAGCTACAGCATAGCTGCCGAGGTGCTGAACCTCCTTTGCGGCGACCTCAAACTCCGTGCCATAGTGAATGGTTTGCGGCATGGCAAATGCGTACTGCACTACAGGGAGGATGCGAATGCTCTCGCTGTGGAAATAGCTGCGCTTCAGATAATCCGTCATGGTGGCGGTGAGAACATACTCGCCATCATCCTTGAAGGTGATTTTGCCGCCCTGTGCGTTGAGTCCACCGCTGAACGCCTCCGAGAGCGGAAGGCTCTTACCGTCCTTTGTCGCAGACCACTCCACCGGCAGAACCTGATTGTTACCATGGGTTCTGACGTCGAGGGCGGTATCAGTGTAGGCAAATTCGGGGAGTTCAAAGCCGAGGGTCAGCACCGGCAGAACCTCGCACTTTTCCTTACTTTCGTACAGAAATACACGGCCGGTTTCATCGGTAACTCTGGCTGTCAGCTCATAGACACCGGCTCGTTTGAAACGAATTGTGCCGCTGTCGTTTGTAAGTGTTCCGTCCACATAGGTCGGCCAGTCCTGAAACCCGTAGGTGTTGTCCACCAGCCATTCGATTGTCAGACCGTCCAGATCGGCTGTTTCGGTTTTGACCGTAATATCCGTATCGGTGTGGACATATTCAGGCAGACTGTAGCGGACGGCAGGCACGGGATACACCTTGAAGCCCTGCTCATAGCGGTAGGTTCTGCCGCCGTCGTCGGTGAATTCCGCTTTCAGAACATAGCTGCCCTTGGCATGAAACTGCAGTTCACCGCCGCTGTTGCCCAGCGTACCCTCGGCTGCATCGGTCAGAGATACCTCCTTGCCGTCACGGAGTAGCGTCCATTTTGCGGTATGGCTGCCGATTTCCCCGAACACGGCCTCCACCATCACGGTATTGTCGGTGTGGAAGATTTCCGGAAGATAGAAACCCGCGGAGCCCACCGGGTAGACCGTGATATTTGCGGTATCGGCAAACACTCTGCCGGTAGCATCGGTGACAGAGGCGGTCAGCGCATACACGCCTTTTTCCTTGAAACGGATGCTGCCGTCCGAGAGCGCACCTTCAATAAAGGAGCCGGTTTGGGCAGGCTCGCCGTTTCGGGTCAGGGTGTAGGAAAGCGTGAGGCCGTCCGTTTCTTTTGTTTCTGTCTTGAGTGCCACGGTTTTATCCGTATGGGAAACGGCTGGGAGTGTCAGCTTGACTTCCGCCACAGGATAAACCGTGATGCTATCCTGTGCGGTGATAACCATGCCCAGCTCGTCTGTAATGGAGGCGGTCAGCGTATAACTACCCTTTTCCTTGAACAGCACCGTACCGCCGGTGGAATCCAGCGTTCCGGTGAGAGCCGTTTCGACATCAACGGCGGAGCCGTCCTTTTCGAGCGACCATACCACCGCATTGGAATCGAGATTTTCAGTGGACAGTTCCACGGCTACGGACTTGTCGGTATGGGTGGTTTCCGGCAGTGTGAATGCGGCCGTCACCACCGGGTAGATGCTGACAGTCTGCTCATGGGTCACCGTAACGCCCCGGCTGTTTTTGGCCGTGGCAATCAGGGTGATGCTGCCGGTCTGTGTGAATTTTACTTTGCCGCCGTTGTGGTCAAGGGTACCGTCTGTCAGCTCGGAAAGTGCGGCGGGTAGTCCGTTTTTCAGGGCCAACCATGTCACACCGCTCACATAGCGGCTTTCCGGCTTGATCTCAATCTCATCGGCGGTGTAAGCAGTTTTGGGCAGTGTAAAGGAAAACTGTGGGGCGGGAACATGGGAAGAACCACCGGAACTGCCGCCGCTGGAATTCCCATCGGAGGGTTTATCCTCTGACTTTGCAGGAACAGTCGGCTTGGGCGGTTCTTCCTTCTTGATTTCTTCTTTGGCCTTTTCCGTATCAACCAGCATTTCAAAGGCTTCGGCGCGGGTGGCCTTTCCGTCCGGTTTGACCGTACCGTCCGGGTAGCCGTCCACAATGCCATATTCCTTGCCGGTGCAGATGTCGGATTTGTCCGCCTCGGAAAGCGTGCCGTCATCGGAAAAGCCGGTGACGCAGGGGCAGGAGGCATCATGTTCCCCCTTGCCGATGGCCCGCACCAGCATACGGATCATTTCCATACGGGTGATGGGCTCATCCGGTTGGAATTCCGTGCCGAAATCGTCCTTTTGGATGATTCCCGCGATGATGAGCGCTTCAATATCCTGCTCCGACCAGTGTCCGGCAATGTCGGTGAAGCGAATGGTGACCTCGCTTTCCTCCGGTTCCGGCAGCTCCATGGTTCTGGAAACCAGCGCGGCGAATTCCCCTCTGGTGATGATGTCATCGGGGTGCGCCAGCCCGTCGGGGTAGCCGCTGATGACGCCTTTTTCCGTGAGGATTTGAATGGCTTCCTCCGCCCAATGGCCTTTGGCGTCCTCGAAATACCGGTTTCCCGCATAGGCGCTGCCAGCCAGTAGAGAAACCACCAGACAAACTACAAGGATGATTCCAAGTGGTCGTTTCATTTTCTCCTTCATGAGCTACCTCCTACATTCCGCCCATGACAGGCTGGCCTTGCTCCTGCTGGGTGGGGGATTCCTGTTTCTGCGCGGCGGTCTGTCCCTGAGTCAGCGCCTGCTGGTAAGCGCCGAGGACAGCCTTGTCGAATTCCGCTTTGGCCTCTTTGGTGCAGGGAAAGCAGATATCCTTGTACTCGCCGTTTCCGGCTCTGTAGCTTGGCATGGAGATAAACAGCCCCTTGGAGCCCTCCATGATTTTGATGCCCCGCACGGCGAAATCGCCGTAGACATTGACCGAGGCGGTGGCCTTGCAGCTGCCCTCCGGACGGATGGAATGGATTTTTACATCGTACTTGGGAGCAGCCGGTGTCGTATTATTAGGCATGGTTTTTCCTCCTTTTCAAAATGCCCGGTCAAATTAACCGGCGTAGTTGAACATCTCCTTGATGCGCTGGGTCAGGGTGGGCAGCACCGTTTCCCCGAACAGGGCATACAGCCCCGCGAGGAGCAATGCGCCCAGCACCACGGCAATTAGGATTTTAATGGCGGTGTCAATGTAGCCGTCCCCGGCGTTTTGGGAAAGGATGTGTCTGCTGCGCAATGCAAGACCTGCGGCGGTATTTTTTACCGCTGCGGCCTTGCGTGAAATTGCGGCTTTTGCCTTTTTCATAAGCTGAACCATATATTTTCCTCCGTTCTAATGATGAGGGCATGAAAAAAGACAGCCGATGGCTGCCTACATACGCATGCCCATGGTTTGGGTTTGCTCCGGTTCCCCGAAGCTGATTTTCTGGAATCCAAAGCGGTCGCAGTAGTGAAATTCGCTGCCCTCTGCGTCATACAGCTCCACCACATCCGACATGGACAGGGAGTGTCCGTCATAGCCGGGCGGATGATTCACATTGCATCTTGTGTAGATGGCTTCGAGATCGTTGGTATCCAGCTGGCCGTCATAAGCAACGCGGTAATGCTCCGGGGACGGCTCTCCGAACTGCCGCACCGTTTCCTCATAGGAGATAAATTTCATATACACGTCCGTATCCGGCTTCAATTGCCAGATGCGGACATTTTTGAGCGGTACGGCAGACTCCATGCCGCCCATCTGTTCGCCTGCGGCAAGGCGCTCCATCACGCCGTCTGTCCACTGCGGGGTCAGGCTGCGGCTTTTGAGCCATGCGGTCAGCTCGTCGTTTCGGAAGATGCTGTCTACAACCGCTTTTTCTTTTTGTGTATATCCGGCCGGGTTTCCATAGTAGGAAATGAGGCCGTTTTTCAGGGTGATTCCCGGCATATGCTCACCTCCCGGATCGTGTGTTGGGAATCCAAGACCGATTATTTGCCGTAGACGATTTCCTCCAGCATAATCAGCTCATCCAGCTCCGCGAGGCACACACCACTTTGGGCCAGCACCGTAAGGATACCGGGCGGCACATCGGTAATATCCTGCTGGACATCCGCCTCCACCACCGTGATTTCGCCGCTGTCCTCGTCCGTATAGGCTTCCAGCTTGGCGTCCGCAGGGATGCCCGATTCCTCCAGTAGATAGCCGGGGATGCGGATGCTCTGGCTTTCATCCAGCAGATCATGGCAGAGAGAGCACCCTGCCACCCATTGGGCGGGGCAGCCCTCCCCGCACTCGTCGCCGCAGTTGCTGCAAAGACCGCAGGCCGAGGCGAGGACGACGGTCAAATCCGAGGCGAGGGCGCTGAGGCTCTGGATGGCGTTCGCCACCTCCAAGGCCGTCATTTTGTCTTTCAGAAACACAAGGGCGTTCTGTCCGGCATGAAGCTCCAGCGTATCCTTATCGGTAAAGCCGGATCGCTCACAGGCGTCGGCAGGAAGGCCGATTTGGGGCAGTTGATTCTTTTTCATGAATGGTTTCCTCCAATCAAATATTAATTTTGCTGTTTACGCAATGCTGTGCCAAATGGCGTTTTGCTACTCCATGAAACCTCCTTCTCCAAACAGATTCAGCTGTGACGGAGCGTTTTTCTCGCGCTCATGCAGATCATAGTTGGCAATGAGGATTTCAGGGAACTGCGCGCCGTTGTCGTACCGCTGCTTGATGTTGTTAATGCGGGTAAAGGCTTCCGTCTGGATGCCCGGTGCTTCATAGAGGCTGCGGATAAATTCACAGTCGTTGTAGGACAGCAGAAATTTGCCGTCGATCCGCAGCAGGGCATCCCGCAGACGGATATGGTCTTTTTCCGTGAAGCCGTCCTCGCCCACGTTTTTGTAGTAGCTTTCGGTTTCAAAATACGGCGGGTCGCAGTAGAAAAAGCTGACGGGGCGGTCATACTGCCCGATGAGCTTCTCAAAATCCTTGTTTTCGATGACGACCTTGGCAAGCCGCCGGTGGGCCTGCTCGATGAGGGGGAAATTGCTGCGGATATCGTGGGGCTGGCTGCCGTAGCTGGTCAGCCCCGACGCATAACTGTAGCGAATGAGCTGGTAAAACCATGCCGCCCTTTGCACATCCGATGCGGGAGAATCACGGGCGAGAGCGTTTTTCACAAGCTCAAAATCCGCGCGGGAATTGAGACAGTAGGCAAGGGCCGCCATCAGCTCCTGCGGCTTCTCCCGCACACAGCGGTAGAGGTTGACCAGCAGGCCGTTGAAGTCGTTGTAGACCTCAAAATCGTTGCCGGGCTGCTTATGAAACAGCACCCAGCCGCCCCCGCCGAACACTTCGATGTACCGCTCATAATAGAGGGGAAACAGGGTGACGATCAGCTCCCGCAGGGATTTCTTGCCGCCGATCCAGGACATGAAGCTGTTCAGGGTTCATCACCGCCTTTCTCCAGCGGCAGGCACAGCTGCGTATCGTCAAAGGCCGCAAGGGAGCGCCGCAGACCGGTGATGGCGGCGCTGATTCCGCTGATTCGGTTTCTCATATGCCGGATGGTCAGTCGCACCTCCGCTTCTGTTTTCGCATAAAAATACCCGTTCTGGTCACTGGCAATGGGAACACCCTCCCGGCGCAGGGTATTGACCTGATCCCGCAGCTCCTTGCCCGAAACGCCGAAGCTGCGTTCCAGCTCTTTGCTTAAGACGGCGTGCTGCGCACCGTGGTGATACCGGCGCAGATGCTCTGCAAGCTGTTCTTTCTGCATGGGTCCTCCTTTCCGGCCGTTTCCCCGGAAAGAAAGGCAAAAAGGGCGCAAAAAAACAGGGCCGCCTCCTGTTGGGGAAACGGCCCTGTTTTGGTATGGGTCTAAAAAAGCACAGGCTTCATTGCCTGCGCTATTGGATTACGCCAAGCTCTCTTAACACTGCCACGCAGTCCTTGGCGCCTTGAATGTATAAATGCCGCTGGGTTTTCGTTTCTACTTCCGTATTCACAGAAAAATATTCTTCAATCAGCTTCTTATCCTCCTGCCGGATCGTAGGGCTGTCCTGAATGACTTCGCTGATTTTGATAAGCTGTGCGATCAGCGCCTCAATCTGCGGTTTTTCCTGCCGCATGGATGCATACGATAGCTGAAATCGTTCCGCAAGCGCCATATCCAGTAAATCCAAGAGCTTTTCGTCCAACTGCCTCACCTCCTTCAGCACAACACAATGCCACAGCTTCGGCGAAAAAGCTATACCAAATGCCAACAAAATTTAGCTTATTTCATTTCCATCCCAAAGCTCTGGTCAGGACGATTCAGGCATTGCTCCACCGTCATGCCTTTCTGCGGCTTCAGCATTCCATAGGATGTTTCAGCAACGCCGCGCTGTTCCAAAAGATACCGCCCGTAGCCTTCCAGATCGCAGAATTTGTTTAGCCCATAATCGCTTCCCACAGACAGCATCCGTTGGATTTCCTTTTTCGTATACTCTGCGGGAGAATCAGACAAAAGCTTGAATTCCTCTGTCATGGATGCAAGGTCAAGGGCTTCCTCCAGAGAAAGATCGCCGGGTGCTTCCTCAAGCATCGCCTTGTAGGTCGGCAGGCGGTTTTCCATTTCAAGCTGCCGGAGTTGCTCTGCCAGCTCATTCACCAGACCGTAGCAGTCGCCTTCCGAGGCATACAGGGCGTCGTTTATTTTGTCAGTCAAAAAGGGCACCATGCAATCCTCCGCAGAGAATGCACATTCCTCCGGGGAGGCGACTTCGACAGCATCCATCGCTTTTATAAGCGCTGCATCCGTGGCAGGGAGTTTCAGGTAGACAACCGGTTCACTGCCCTGTGCAGAGCCGTTAAAATATCCTTTGGTTACACGGAGAAGCACGGCATAATCCGGCTTGTCAAGGGTGCTGGCATCGTCGCTGTGGTATTCGGCAGCAATCTCGCCATTCTGCACCACATAGCCGCGTGGTGTAAACACGCCGCCCTCGCCCTCACGCATCTCCTTGCCAATTTTACCAAAGTCCAAATATGCGTAGACTTCATCCGATACCTTTTCCAGTGCCGGTACAAAGTCATTATCCGCATAAAATTTGCCGAGGGAAGCATCGTCATGAGCTTCGTAGGCAACTTGGCAATGCGCCATGCTGTGTATCATGTTGATGAGCCGCTCCAACGGAATGGGAGCGTATTGAGTCTGAACGGTGTCCATCATCACCATGCCCTCAAAGCAGTCCAGTTCCCATGCACTCAGGGAAGACAGCCGCTGGGCGAGGTGGTTCAGCTCATGAAGATTGATATCGGGCTGGATAAATTGCGGCAGATAGTCCAGCTGGTAGCTTAAAACCTCAGCGGAATAAACGGTGTCCCCGGTGATTCCCGCTCTATCCAACGCATCCGCCAGCTCATAGGGTGTGGCGGGGAGTGCGATTTCCACCGAGGGGTTTGCGCCCGAAGGAATCCAGCGGCTGAGTTCTACTTCAAATATTTTTTCTTTATCCAAGCGTCATTCTTCCCATCTTCATGCCTGACTCATCGGGATTGGATAATTCGGGTGCAAGGGTGATTTTGTGCTCATCACAGAAGTCCGTGAGAGTCAGGGACTCACCGAGGAAATTGATGTTGTCCCGCAGCCTGCGGAAACCCTCCTTGGGCATGGTGACCGGCTCCGGTGTCAAAACGGCTCCTGCGTGGTTAACGGCAACCTGTTTTTCTATGGTCACCGGCCTGCCTGGATCATAGTCAGAGCCGCGCAAATCGTAGCAGTAAAAACCATCCGGCACCGTGGTTCGGTCGATGCGGGAATTGGTGAAAAGTGCTGGCTTTCCAAACAGTTCTATGTGTTCATATTCTTCTTCTCTGGCGTTAACACTCATTTGAATACCTCCCTGAAAATATCGGTTTGTGATTACACAAAAGCCGCTCCGTCGCACCATTTTTTCATAGCGTTATACAGCAGCAGTACCTTGGTTTGATCGGATACCTCCTGCCATACAGCCGCTTTGAACTGTCGGAGCCCATATTGCCGTTCCCCTTCAAAATATGCGAGGATGCCGATGTGGGCGGGAACCTCCCCGGCGATTCTGGCGGCAAGGGCTTTCGGCACACAGTAGTAATTTTCGTTCCCATGAAAGTTATGGCCGTTCCTGCTTTTGAAATCCTGATAGGTGATTTTGACTTCAAAACAGGTGACCATCATGCCGATATGCCAGTTGTGGCACCGCAGGACACAGCCATGACATTTCTGTGCGTTCTTATCTTTACTGCCATCCCGAAAGCACCTTCCGGGTTCGTGCGTCTGCGCAGTCAGGCACGGTTCTTTGTCGGAAAACCGCTCCGCATCCAGAAGCCTGCAGAGATATTCCTCATTCTCGTAATAGTCCTCAAACCGAATGCTGTCTACGATCCCGGACGGCGTCCATACCTCATCCGCCCACCGGAGGGTTCGCTTTTCGGTATGCAGCTTTGGACGGTAGTGATGGGTCAGCGCCTTAATCCGTTTTGTTAATTCGGTTTCCATCATTCATCTCGTTTTTCCTGCGTTTTGCAATTTTTTGCATATCGGTTCTGAGGCAATCTCCCTCCGAGCTATAGCAGAAGAAACCGTGGGATGGGTACGGGCAGCTGCCGCAGCTTTGGAATGGACCGCGTGGCCGTTCGGCCGGTGGTATTCTGCCTACAGTGGAGAGAGTGTTTGAATCGTAGCAGGCGGTTTGTTTATTTCTTTTATAGTGTACCAGCATGACCTTTCCTTTCCAGAAAACAAAAAAGCCGGAGAATGAAAGTGCATTCCTGCACTCCGATTCTCCGGCTTTCCGATGCTTTCAATTTTAATGTGATTTTGGTGTATATATAAAAAAGGGCGCTAACTTTATCGGCTTTCAATCAGCCTTAAAAATCGGTGCCCTTTTTGATTTCAGCTTGTTCATCTGATTGTATTTTGAGTGGCGCCCTTTTTCATTTCGCTCTGTACTAAAAAGGGCGCTGCTCATGAATGTTTTTACTTGTAGGTTTGAGTCCTGTCTGAGTGAAGCTTTTATCCCAATAAATCTACAAGAAAAGGGCTTCCACTTTTCTTCGTGGAAGCCCTCGAAAGGCTTGGATTTACTTGCTTTGTAAGCAATAAATCTTTTTTGCCTTTTGTTTTTGGCTGGGGCGGTAGGATTTGAACCCACGAATGCCAGAGTCAGAGTCTGGTGCCTTACCGCTTGGCGACGCCCCAGTATTGGTGGAGGGAGCTGGATTTGAACCAGCGAAGGCTCTGCCAACAGATTTACAGTCTGCCCCCTTTGGCCACTTGGGTATCCCTCCGGTTTTGTGGTGCCCAGGGGCGGAATCGAACCACCGACACGAGGATTTTCAGTCCTCTGCTCTACCGACTGAGCTACCTGGGCGTTTGGCGACCCGGAAGGGGCTCGAACCCTCGACCTCCAGCGTGACAGGCTGGCATTCTAACCAATCTGAACTACCGGGCCGTACTATGGTGGGCCTTCAGGGATTCGAACCCCGGACCGACCGGTTATGAGCCGGTTGCTCTACCAACTGAGCTAAAGGCCCAAAAACTTGCGACAACAAATATTAATATACAATAAATACAATGGACTGTCAAGTAGCAAAATAATGCTTTGCGCTTGTCAATTATTAGGGCTTTAAGCACATCGAACACTAGATTACAATTGTCTTTTTTTGCATATAGAAAGATTAATATTCAATTACCATTAAAAGTGTCGCTTAAATATATTATAATATATGATGAGAAGATTATTAAAGTTTTTAAAAAAAATGCAGGGGGTATATCAATGAAGGTAACTTTTTTGGGAGCAGCGGAAATAGTGACAGGTTCCTGCTATCTAATTGAAACCGGCAAAAAAAACTTTTTGGTGGATTGCGGTCTGTTTCAGGGAAAGGAAGAAGAACTGAACGAAAGGCCCTTTGAATTCGATGTTAGTTCAATCGATTTCATGATTCTGACCCACGCGCACATAGACCACAGTGGAAGGATACCGAAACTGGTAAAGGAAGGTTTTTCAGGTCCGGTTTACTGCACCAAGGCGACAGCCGACCTTTGCTCAATCATGCTGCCGGACAGCGGCCATATTCAGGAGATGGAGACAGAATGGCAGAACAGGAAAAGACTAAGGGCCGGAAGGGAACTTATAAAGCCCCTGTATACGGCAGAAGACGCAGTGCAGGCTCTGCAATACTTTCAACAATTGTACTATGGTGATGTGTTGGAGATAGATGATAATATATCGATAAGACTTATGGACGCGGGACACATCCTGGGGTCTTCCATAGTGGAAATATGGATAAAGGAAAGGGGCGAAACAATAAAACTGGTGTTTTCGGGAGACCTGGGCCAAAACAACCAGCCTATACTGCGGGACCCCGATACAATAAAAGAGGCGGATTATTTATTTGTTGAATCCACCTACGGCAATCGTTTACATGAAAAGTTTGAGGACAGGGTTGAAAAACTTCATGAAATAATAGACAAAACGGTCAAAAGGGGAGGGAATGTTATAATTCCGTCCTTTGCGATAGGCAGAACCCAGGAGCTTCTGTACCATCTGAATGAACTGAAGGAGGACCCGTCCAACAGGTTTCTTGAAGGGGTTAAGGTGTTTATTGACAGCCCGCTGGCCATTTCCGCCACAAAAATATTTCAGGACAATCCTCAGTGTTTTGACGAGAATACAGTGAAGCTCTTGAAATCCGGGGACAACCCCTTTGAGTTTGATGATTTATATTTTACTAGAAAAGCGGAAGAATCCATGGAAATAAACAAAATTAAAGGAGGCGCGGTTATTATTTCGGCCAGCGGCATGTGTGATGCCGGTCGTGTAAAACACCATCTGAAATACAACCTGTGGAGGCCGCAGGCCAGCGTTGTATTCGTTGGCTATCAGGCGGTGGGAACCCTTGGCAGACTGATAGAAGACGGAGCCAAAGAAGTGAAAATTCTTGGGGATGAAATTGGTATTTCCGCCGAAATTTACAGAATTGAAGGCTTTTCCGGTCATGCCGACAGGGACGGATTGTTGAAATGGATATCCGCATTTACCGTAAAGCCAAAAAAGGTTTTCATGGTACACGGTGAAAAGGATTCGGCGGAGGAGCTCGCCAAATACGCTGCTGAAAAACTAGGCTTTGAGACCGTTATACCTCAAATGGGAGAAACAATAGACATTGAGCTTTCGGGAGCAGTAAGCACCGGAAGGAGAGAAACGAAAAAAGCTGTTCTTAAAACCGAAGCTCCCGAGATAAACGAGCTTACGCTGAGAATTATGCAGATGAAGGTTCAGTTCATGGAGGCCATGGACAGCATAAACAAAAGCATTACATCCGGGGAAATTAACATGAAAGAAGCCAAACAAATCATTGAAGAGATAGAAAGGGTGTTGGATGAGGAAAAGGCCGGCTAGGATAATTTATTCGGCTCAAGATTTCTGCAGAACTTTTCGATAAATACACTACACCCTTTATAAAACCGAGGATATAAAAATTATAAAAAAAATATAAAGGGAAAATATGTATATATGTAGAAGCCATAAGCATAGTAACAAAATGGGAGGAAATCGGTTTTATGAAGGAAGATAAAAGGCTTACAATTTCGCAGGTATCTGAGCTGGTCGGCTATAAACCCCACGTGATAAGGTTTTATGAAAAGGAATTCAACCTAATAATACCACGGAACAAATCGGGTCACAGATACTTTTCCTATAAAGAAGTGGAAACGCTGCAGTATATTAAACAGCTTCAGGAAAAGGGACTTACAAACAATCAAATAAAGCTTATACTCAAATCCCCCGAAATAATTGTGGGAGAGGACGGACAGAGCAGGGAAATAGCAGTTGCCAAGACTGCGCTGCCGTTGGAGGATACATCTCATCAGGAGCTGCAGGACAGCCTGCTTAAGTTTAAAGAAGAAATCATGGGGGGATTTGAGGGTATTACTGAAAACATCAGGGAACTAACCGACGAAATCAGATCCAAGGATAAGGATATTCTTTTCTGCGAGAATGCAAAACTAAAACTGGATGTCAAGCGTAAGGCTTACGAGGTTGCCGAATTAAAGGAACAGTTAAAGAGAGAAAAAAACAGAAAAAAAACCCTTTTGGGCAAACTATTCTACAGATGAATTGGGAGGAAAATCCTTTGGATATAAGAGCATTGACCTTTGATTTTTGGAATACCCTTGCCATTGACAGTAAGCCGGCAATGGTACGGGAACTGGCGGCGGAAAGAATGACAACCGAACTGAAAAAAGCAGGAATTGAGATAAGCAATGAAGATATGTTCATAGCATTTGCAGAGTGTAGAAGTATATGTTATTCCTATCAGGAAGACAAGGAAATTGATTTTGTACCAAAGGAACAGCTGGATTGGATATTGAAGTATTTTAAAATAGAAGCACCGCAGGACATGTGGAACAGATTGTTCATACACTATACCACTTCACTCTTTGATATACCCCCTACTTTTACTGAAGGTTTGGCCGGGGTTCTGGAAAAACTCAAACAAAGTTACAAACTGGCGGTCATATGCAATACCGGCCGTACACCGGGATGGGTAGTGCGGAAAATATTGAAGGACTATTTGCTGGAGCAGTATTTCGATGCTTTGGTATTTTCGAACGAAACCGGGATAGCAAAGCCAAATCCCGCCATATTTGAAATAACGGCCCGGCTGCTTAATACCAAGCCGCCCCTAATAATGCATGTGGGCGACGACCCGACAACCGATGTGGGTGGAGCCCTGAGAGCCGGTTTCAGGGCAGGCTGGTACAATCCTATCGGTATAGAGAAGGATGTGGAATGCGATATAATAATAGAAAGTCTTGACGAGCTGTTAGAGATTGAGTAAGGGTATTCCTTACTCAATCTCTACATATTTTGCTCCCGTATCTATAAAACGACCGATTGAAATCCTTAATATTTCCAAGTATCCAATTATTGTTCATTGTATAGTTTAGCTTTACAATAAGAATAATATTCATAAAGGTAATATAATAATAAGGAGTGACGGATTTTGAAGCTGTCTGAAATTATGACACGGGATGTAAGGAGTATAGATAGTACGGATACGGTACAACAGGCTGCCAGGATTATGAAGGACCTTAATGTCGGTTCAATACCTGTAACCGAAGGAGGCAGGGTAGTTGGGATGTTAACCGACAGGGATGTTGTTTTGAGAAACGTAGCGGACGGTAAAACGCCGGAAAACACAAGGGTTGAAGAAGTAATGTCAAAAACGGTGGTAACGGCTGCACCGGATATGGATGCCCATGAAGCCGCCGACATAATGGCTCAGAACCAGATAAGAAGACTTCCTGTAATGGAAAACGACAGAATGGTCGGTATTGTGTCCATCGGTGATTTGGCGGTAAAGAATATTTACGAGAACGAGGCCGGTGAAGCCCTGAGCAGTATTTCCAAGCCAAGCAGGCCTTCTTTGTAAAACAAGTCCAAGGGTCATTTTGCAGTGCAGATATACATTTGCCGGTTTCTTTGAGACCGGCTCTTTATATTTAAAAGTCTTTCTGCTGTGTCGTTCATAATTTTCCCTTTCAATTAACACAAAAGGATAATAAAATATACCTATAGACATATGCACCGGGAGGTAGGACGTTTGAGAAAACTGATTAAATTCTTTCTGGTTTTTTTAAGGATAGGGGCATTTACCTTTGGCGGGGGGCTTGCAATGCTCCCTTTGATAGAAAGGGAAATTGTGGATAAAAACGAATGGATGACAAAGGAGGAATTCATAGACATTATTGCCGTTACCCAGTGTATGCCCGGGGTAATTGCCGCCAACACGGCCATATATCTCGGGTATCATCTTTTCGGGTTTTGGGGGACAGTCTTCGGTGTACTGGGAGCGATTCTGCCCTCCTTTGTAATTATGATGGTTGCAGCGGAATTCTTTCTGACCTTCAGGGACAGCCCGGTTATTCAGGCGGTGTTTATGGGTATACGGCCGGCCATAGCGGTTCTGATCTTTTCTGCAGCGGTCAGGCTCAGCAAAGTGGTTGATAAAACCGCCTATAATATTGTGATAGCCGTTGTTTCATTTGCCTTGATAAGTTTTTGGGGGTTACATCCCATAATTGTGATAGTGGGGGCGGCACTGCTTGGAATACTGGTTAAGGGGAGGTCTGAAAATGAGAGCGCTGATTGAACTTTTTTTTACCTTTTCGAAGATAGGAGCCTTCAATTTCGGAGGCGGATATGCAATCCTTCCCCTCATAGAAAAGGAGATGGTAATAAACAACGGTTGGATGACCACCCACGATTTCATAGACTTGGTTGCTCTATCCCAGGTGACACCGGGGCCAATATCAATTAACAGCGCTACTTTCATCGGTTACAGGCTGTTCGGTATTTCCGGTGCAGCATATGGAACACTGGGCCTTATATTCCCGGCTTTCTTCATTGTCATATTTGCAGCAACTGCAATACAAAAATACAGAAACAGCAGTTGGATGAACTGCGCCTTTTTAAATCTGAGGCCGGCAGTAATCGGTCTTATTACATCGGCAACCCTGAGCCTTGGCAGGACATCCATAGTAGATTTAAGGTCTGTGCTGATTGCCGGGCTTACCGCTGTATTGGTATTTAAAACCAAGCTGCATCCGGTTGTAATTATACTGATATCGGGGGCCGTAGGTGGTGTTTTTTACTTCGGATAGATGAACAATGAAGAGTATGAATTCAATAGGGTATTACCGTCTTTTCCACCCGGTTTGTGCCATCGTCGTATTCGAATCTATAAGAGCTCTCAAGAGGAATTAATACCAGTACCCTCCCCGAGATTCTTCCGTTGGGCGGCAGCAGAATCCCGGTAAAAGAATTCTCAAGATGCCTGCTGTACTCCGGATGGTAGGAGTATGCGCTGTCATCCGAAGTATAAAGTTTTATGTATTCAGGCTTTACCGGTACGTCCTTTTCTCCCTCATTGATTATGTTTACCCATAGTTTTAAAAATACAGTATTATCACTAACCTGTACCGGTATGCTGCCTATTGAAAACTCCCTTGTGTATATATTGTCCAGTGCAATCTTAAGTCCGCCGGAACCTCCTTCGTATGTCAGCATCTTTTTTTTCAGGGTTTCAATATCCCCGGGAGAAATTACATGCTGCTGGTTACTTTCCGCTTTGTCTTTGTAATGCTCCAAAAGGCTGCGTACCGGCTGGCTGTCCTTATATCCAAGGGCGGTCTCCAGGGAAGATACGGCAAGGTGATATTTTTCTTCCGTATAGTATTCGCCGGCCTTGTTAACATGCATTTCAAAAAGTGTATGGGTAAGCTCATCTATTTTTTCACGGGCAGCGGGGTAATGGGTTTGATCGTTCTCGTCAACCTGCCTGAAGGCCTCAAGGGCCTTACCCGTCATACCGTCTTCATAAAGCCGCATCGCTTCGTCGAATTTTTGTGCCGAAGTCTCGGATACGGCATCGGCCTGGTTTTGGCCGTCGCTGCTGCATCCTGACATTCCCAAAACCGATGATACCAGCACGGTTATAATAAAAAAGCAAAATAATTTTTTCATTGGCTGCCTCCTGATAATGGAAGGATTTTATGTATATATTAACATAAGAGTGGATATATTTTAAGCATTTTTAGCCGAGTACCCGGGAAATGACAATAATTCGACGTGGTTCTTGTTTTGAAAGCCGTAGGAGTATAGAATATAGAGGAAGGGAGAGGTTTCATGAAAGGAAATGCAAAGGGAAAAAAGTATATTATTAAGACCTGGGGCTGCCAGATGAATGTACACGATTCGGAAAAAATCGCAGGAACGGCTGCCTCCCTTGGTTATGAAGCCGTTGATTCTGAAGAAAAGGCGGACCTTATCATATTCAACACATGCTGCGTGAGGGAACACGCCGAGTTGAAAGTGTATGGCAACCTTGGAAGATTGAAGAGAGTAAAGGCAAAAAATCCGGATATTATAATAGCCGTTTGCGGCTGCATGACACAGCAGAAGGAAGTGGCACAGCACATTGCCAAGAGATATCCCTTTGTGGATATAGTTTTTGGTACAAACAAGATACACAAACTGGCTGAATTTATTGCCAACGCAAAGGCGGCGGGCGGAACCATAGTCGATATCAAGGAGGATACGAAAGGAAAAATAATCGAAGGAGTGCCGGTCCACAGGGAGGACGGTTTAAAGGCCTGGGTTGCGGTTATGCACGGCTGTGACAATTACTGCTCCTACTGCATAGTACCCTATGTGAGGGGCAGGGAAAGAAGCAGAAAAAAAGAGCATATCATTGATGAAATAAAGGAACTTGGACAAAATGGATTCAAGGAAGTGACCCTGCTGGGCCAGAATGTGAATTCCTACGGCAAGGACCTTGGCGAAGGAACGGATTTCGCGATGCTTCTGAGGGAAGCAAACCGTATAGACGGTATAGAAAGAATACGATTTGTAACATCCCATCCGAAGGACTTAAGTTCCGGCCTGATTTACGCAATAAGGGACTGTGAAAAGGTATGCGAGCATATTCATCTTCCATTTCAGGCAGGGAGCAGCAGAATACTTGAAAGGATGAACAGAAAATACACTAAGGAGCAGTATATTGAGCTGGCAAGCAGAATAAAATCAGAGATTCCCGATGCTTCGATAACTACGGATATAATGGTTGGGTTTCCGGGGGAGACAGATGAGGATTTTCTGGATACCCTGGATGTGGTTGAAAAAGTAAGGTTTGATTCAGCCTTTACCTTTCTGTATTCTGAAAGGAAGGGTACTCCGGCGGAAAAAATGGAAGGCCAGGTACCCGACCGCATTAAACATGAAAGACTAAACAGGCTTTTGGATTTGACCCAGAGGATTACCGCCCGGAACAACAGGCTGCTCCGGGACAAAAATTTGGAAGTATTGGTTGAGGGGATAAGCAAAACCCATACAAATCGGTTGACCGGAAGAACAAGAACCAACAAGATAGTCCATTTCGAAGGAGGAGCCGACCTCATAGGCAGGCTGGTTCCGGTAAAAATAACAAAGCCACAAAGTTGGTCTTTGTACGGGGAGGTGGCCTATGACAGGGCAGAGGATAGAGCATGAAAAGGCAATAGAACTGGGAAGGGCCCTTTCGAATTCCAAAGAGCTTACAAGGCTTAGAAGAGCCCAGGCAGCCCTACAGATTGATAAGGAAGCATATTTTATATACCGGCAGTTAAAAACCGGCAGAAGGATTACGGGAAAGGGCACCGATATAACGAAAGCTGCAGAGGAAAACACGGTAATAAAGGAACTAATCGATGCCCAGGAGGACTTTAACAGGCTTTTGAAAGAAATAAACGGAATAGTAGGCTTTTATGTAACGGCACAGGAGATGATTGAGATAGGTGGAAGGGACTGTAGCGGCTGCGAAGTGTGCAGACACTGAAAGCATGAAGGTGCAAAAAGTGCGGTGTATTCCGTGCTTTATTTGGTTGTTGTGGTATAATATTTCTAACTGGTATTTTTCAACAGGTATCTTCTGTTGTATGTTTCAGGAGGTTGATTGGCGTTGGCGGAATTGACACCAATGATGCAGCAGTATCTGCAAATCAAGGAACAACATAAAAACAGTATTGTTTTTTTCAGGCTGGGGGATTTTTATGAAATGTTCTTCGATGACGCCCGGCTTGCTTCCAGAGAACTTGAGATTACCCTCACAGGTAGGGACTGCGGACTTGATGAAAGGGCACCCATGTGCGGTGTCCCCCATCATTCAGCTTTTTTCTATATATCCAAACTGATACATAAAGGTTACAAAGTGGCAATATGTGAACAGGTGGAGGACCCGACCCTGTCAAAGGGCATAGTAAAAAGAGAAGTGGTAAGGGTAATAACACCGGGAACGGTTATTGAAGAAGCTCTTCTGGATGAAAAAACCAACAATTACATACTGTCGCTGTTCTATGAAGAAGGAGTGTACGGACTGGCCTATGCCGACATATCCACCGGAGAGCTAGCGACCACCAGTATAACCGACAATAAAACCCAAAACATCATCGACGAACTAGTCAGGATAGGCCCCAGCGAGATATTTGTTAACAGTAAATGTATTACGGTAACCAATTTATATGATGATATAGATGACAGATTGAATATTAAAGCAAATGAATATAATGACCAGGCTTTTTCAAAAAGAAATGCCGAACTGAAAATAAAAATGCATTTTGGGGTGTCGGGGCTGGAAGGCCTGGGTCTTTCGGAGAACCCGTACTGCGCGAGAGCCGTAGGTGCACTACTTCAGTATCTTGAGGATACCCAAAAGGTTGATATGAAACACCTGGACAAAATAGACATTTACCACAGGGATGAATTTATGATTCTGGACTCCTGGACAAAGCGTAACCTGGAAATAGTTGAAACTATGAGGTCAAAGGAGAAGAAGGGCAGCCTGCTGTGGCTTCTGGACAAAACCCAAACGTCCATGGGTGGAAGGATGCTTAGAAAATGGGTGGAGCGACCCCTGATAAACTGCCAGGAGATTGAAAAGCGGCTTGACGGGGTGGAAGAGATAAAAAATAGCCTGTCCCTGATGGAAGATATAAAAGAACATACCAAATCGATATATGATATAGAACGGCTTATGGGAAGGATATCATGCCTTACAGCCAATGCGAGGGACCTTCTGGCGCTGAAACGGTCATTGGATGTGCTGCCGGGTCTCAAAAAGGTCCTAATGGACTGTCGGAGCGAAATTTTATGCGAAATAAGCAAGAATATAGACCCGCTTGATGATGTAAGCCGGCTGATAGGAATATCCATCCATGAGGAGCCACCTGTGGGCATCAGGGAAGGAGGTATAATAAAGGACGGATATGATTATGAGATTGACAGTTTACGAAGGGCTTCGAAGGAAGGCAGACAGTGGGTCGCATCACTGGAAAAGGAAGAAAGAAAAAAAACGGGTATAAAATCCTTGAAGGTCGGATACAACAAGGTATTCGGTTATTACCTGGAAGTAACTAAATCTAACCTGGATCAGGTACCTGACCATTACATGAGAAAGCAGACCCTTGCAAATGCAGAAAGGTATATAACCCCGGAACTGAAGGAGATGGAAAACAGAATACTGGGGGCACAGGAAAAGGTTGTTATGCTGGAATACCAGGCCTTTCTCGATATAAGGGAAAAGATATCAATGCGGGTGGAACGAATCAAGAAGACCGCCTTTTACCTTTCGGTTTTGGATGCTGTTTATTCACTGGCTAAAGCGGCTTATGACAACCGGTACGTAAAACCAAGGGTTTATGATGGAGACGGCATTGAAATAAAGGACGGACGCCACCCGGTTGTGGAAAAATCAATCAATTCAAACCGGTTTGTACCAAACGATACATATCTGGACTGCCGGGAAAATCAGCTGTGCATAATAACAGGGCCCAATATGGCTGGCAAATCAACCTACATGAGACAGGTGGCCCTTATAGTTCTTATGGCTCAAATCGGCTCCTTCGTACCGGCTTCATACTGCAGGATAGGAATATGCGACAGGATTTTCACAAGGGTGGGAGCCTCTGACGACCTGGCATCGGGACAGAGTACCTTTATGGTGGAAATGAACGAGGTAGCAAACATTTTGAATAATGCAACCCCAAAAAGTCTTATTATACTTGACGAGATCGGGAGGGGTACCAGTACCTTCGACGGGTTAAGCATTGCATGGGCGGTTACAGAATACCTGGCGGACAAAAACAATGTAGGTGCAAGGACGCTGTTTGCCACCCATTACCACCAGCTGACCGAACTTGAGGGTAAACTGGAGGGTATCAAGAACTACTGCATTGCAGTAAAGGAAAAGGGCGATGATATAATATTTTTAAGAAAGGTTATGAGGGGCGGCGCCGATCAGAGTTACGGTATACAGGTGGCAGGCCTGGCGGGCCTTCCAAAACAGATAATAAAGCGTGCAAAGGATATTCTGCTTAAGCTTGAGGAAACGGATATAACAAAGAATGAGCAGAAGGTCTTCCGGTCCAAAAAGGAAACACGGCTGCAGCAGATTGATCTTTTAAGTTACAGGTATCTAAAGCTGCTGCAGGAGGTGTCCCGTATAGATGTTGATGCAATAACACCTCTGCAGGCTATAAATATATTAAGCCAGCTGAGAGAAAAATCGACTGAATTGGTAGGTGATAGGATTTGCCGGGAAAAATAAAGGTCCTTGACAAGACGGTTTCAGAGAGGATTGCAGCGGGCGAAGTGGTGGAAAGCCCCTCTTCGGTTGTTAAGGAACTGGTGGAAAACTCTGTGGATGCCGGTGCGAAGAACATAACTGTGGAAATTGAAAGGGGAGGCAAAGCCCTTATCCGTGTATCGGATAATGGTGAAGGTATAGAAAAAGAGGATTTAAAAAGGGCCTTTTTGAGACATGCAACAAGCAAAATCAAAGATGCCGGGGATATCGACCGTCTTTATACCCTTGGCTTCAGGGGAGAAGCACTGGCGTCTATAGCTGCGGTATCCAGAGTAGTCATGACAACGCGCACTAAAACCTCCATCGAAGGGACTTTGTATTCGATGGAAGGTGGCAGGGAGACCGGGCATACAGAAACCGGCTGTCCCGTGGGAACATGCGTGGAGGTCAGGGACCTTTTCTACAATACTCCGGCCAGGCTTCAGTTTTTAAAACCCGATTCCTATGAAGCCTCACTGGTAAATGATATAGTCACACGACTTGCACTGGCAAGGCCGGACATTTCCTTCAGACTGATAAACAACGGCAGGCAGCTAACTAATACACCGGGCAGTGGAAGCTGCATGGATACAATAGTTGCGGTATACGGAAAGGAAACAGCGGAAAACCTTACCTGTATCAGGTGTCAAAACGGGAATTTTTCACTGGAGGGTTTTATTTCAAAGCCCCACGCAGCGCGTTCAAACAGGAATTTTCAGTCGTATTTTATAAACGGAAGGTATATAAAGAGCAGGTTATTGACACAAACCCTGGAAAAGGCGTATAAAACGCTGCTCATGGTAAACAGGTATCCCGCAGCCATACTGTACATAAAGATGGATTCTGAAAAAACCGACGTAAATGTACATCCCGCCAAACTGGAAATCAGATTCAGGGATGTAGAAAGTATAAAAAGCGCTCTCTTTAACTGTATAAGAGAAAACCTGGAAAGCAGAAGGTGGATAGCACCCGGAATTAAAAGAGACCATCCAAGCCCTTTGAGACCGTTAACAAAAAAAAAGTATATCAACCTGAATGACAGTGAAGAAAGCATGGTACCGAAAGAGCAAAATTCACATCTATCCGAGGAAACTGTTGAATATAATAGGATAGAAATGGATAATATTATAGAAGGTGACAGTGAAAAGATACCCGACATGAAGATAATCGGTCAGTTTATGTACACCTTTATTCTGGCTGAAGGCGAGGAATGCATGTATATAATAGACCAGCATGCAGCCCATGAAAGGATAATGTATGAGCAGTTAACCAACGGGCTGAAAAAAGGCATTGCGGCCAGCCAACAGCTTTTGGAACCAATTGTATTGGACTTAAGTGCAGTCGAAATGGAAGCTTTAAGGGCAAATACACGGCAGCTTTCTAAAATAGGCTTTGAAATGGAAGAATTCGGAGTTAATTCGATAGCTGTAAGGGCTGTGCCGGTGTTCTTCGGCGCACCCCAGTCGGCGGAATTTTTAACGGATTTGGCTGGCGAACTTTCGGGACATAGAAATACCGATAATGAAGGGCTTAAAGAGGACGAAATAATTAAGAGGGCCTGCAAAAGCGCAGTCAAGGCAAATCAAAGATTATCGGACCGGGAAATGCAGAGCCTTTTGGAACAGTTGAAAAACACGAATATGCCATTCAGCTGCCCCCACGGCAGGCCTGTATTTGTGGCTCTTACCCGATATCAACTGGAGAAGATGTTCAAAAGAATCGTGTAAAAGGTGGGGGGATGAGTGGAAAAAACAGTTATTGTTATTGTAGGACCTACGGCGGTGGGTAAAAGCGAAGCAGCCTTGATTGTGGCAGAAAGGCTTGACGGAGAGATTGTTTCAGCGGATTCAATGCAGATCTATAGGAATATGGATATTGGTACTGCAAAGCCTACACAGGAAGAAATGAGCAAAATCAAGCATCATTTGGTGAACATAGCGGACCCCGGGCAGGATTTTACGGTTGCGGAATTTCAAAGAATGGCCAGGGGCTGTATTCTGAATATACAAGAAAGAGGAAAACTGCCTATAGTGGTGGGGGGTACCGGTTTATACATTAACTCACTGTTGTATAACTTAAACTTTGCAGATTCCGTATCCGATCCGGAATATAGGGCATACCTTGGCTGTGTCGCGCGGGAAAGGGGGAAACAGTGCCTGTATGAAATGTTAAGAAAAGTAGACCCCGACAGTACGGACAGACTGCACGTTAATGATATACGACGCATAATAAGGGCGTTGGAGGTCTACCACTGTACCGGGAAGCCCATGTCAAAAAAAACAAGCGGAGACAGAGACAAAGAACTGCCCTATCACCCTGTCATTTTCGGTCTCAGGATGGGAAGACAAGAGCTCTACAGAAGGATAGAACAAAGGGTTGACAGAATGATTGAAGAGGGCCTGGTAGAAGAGGTAAGGAATCTTATGAAAAACGGATGTACCAGGGATATGGTGAGCATGCAGGGGCTGGGGTATAAAGAGCTAATTGCCTATATTGAGGGAGAATACTCCCTTGGGGACGCAATAATGCTGCTTAAAAGAAATACCAGGAGGTTTGCCAAAAGGCAGTTTACATGGTTCAAAAGAGATGATAGAATATTCTGGATAGAAGTAGATAAAGTTGGAAACGCAGCTGACATGGCGAATATTATAATTGAGCGCACAAGGTCAGATTGTATATATAAATCATATTGGCGGAGGGGATAACATGAACAAAAACACTATTAACTTACAGGACGTATTCCTAAATCAGGTTAGAAAAGAACATGTGCCTATAACAATATATCTAATAAACGGGTATCAGTTGAAGGGTTACGTAAAGGGGTTTGACAACTACACAATTGTTATGGAAATGGACGGCAGGCAGCAGCTTATTTACAAACATGCCGTATCGACAATAACTCCTTTGAAAACTGTGGCATTCATATTTGCAGACAGCGGCAGGGAAAACAGCAAATGAAAATAAATTTTACACGAGGGGGATGCGAATAATCGCATCCCTTTTGAACTGCACCATCACCGGCAGCATACAATAATTATAGCAATACTTTGGGGTGATGGACATTGATAATAAAAAAAATACCCTCAATTGCCGGGAATTCTGAGTTGAAACAGTGCCACGCGGCGGATGAAGGCAGCGCATATAATAACAAAGTGCAGATGCAGGAAGAGGACAAAGACGGACTTAAGAATATGCTTTCACAGCTTAACAATCTTATCGGGATGACCAAAGTTAAGGGACTTGTCAGTGAAATAAAGGACTATATAGATATACAGCAGCAGCGAAGATTAAAAGGGCTGCTTGCGGAACCCCTTGTGCTGCATATGATCTTCAAAGGTAATCCCGGAACCGGTAAGACTACCGTGGCAAGGATACTTGGAAATGTATTCGAACAGATGGGGATTTTGTCAAAGGGACACCTGATAGAAGCCGAAAGGGCGGACCTGGTGGGTGAATACATAGGTCATACCGCGCAGAAGACCAGGGAAATTATAAAAAAATCCCTTGGAGGTGTACTGTTTATCGACGAAGCCTATTCCCTAGCAAGGGGAGGTGAAAAGGATTTCGGAAAGGAAGCCATTGACACCCTTGTAAAGGCCATGGAGGACCATAAGGACGACCTGGTGTTGATACTGGCGGGTTACAGGGGAGAGATGGAGATATTCTTACGAACCAATCCGGGACTTAGGTCAAGGTTTCCAATACACCTGGATTTTCCCGATTACAAAACGGAAGAGTTGGTTGAGATTGCCGAACTTATGACAAGGAACAGGGAATACGCTTTGTCCTACGGAGCAAGGGAAAAGATTCGCGATATACTTTACAACAGCGCCGACAGGGGAGAGCTTGTAATGGGCAATGCCCGGTATGTTAGAAATCTTATAGAGCAGGCCATAAGAAAGCAGGCTGTAAGACTTGCAAAGGAAAAGAACATTACAAAGGAAATGCTAATTTTATTGGAACGGCAGGATATCATTGAAGCTGTGAAGAAATGAACAATATAAGAAAAAATGATATTGAAGGAAATAAATAGGTTGTATATAATTAGCAGCGGATAAAAATGAGAGGATGAAGCAGGCAGTGGACGTATACAGGATGCTGGACGGAAGCGTTGCACTTGACAAAGATGTACAACGCCTTGACAGTATGGTTGTAAAGGAAATAGCGGGAGAATTCCAAAGGATTGACAATATAAGATTCATAAACCAGGCAAAGGTACTTAACGCAATGCGGGAAGAAAGACTTTCGGAAAACCATTTTTCCGGTAGTACCGGTTACGGATACGGTGATACCGGAAGGGATATAACAGACAGGATTTATTCAAGGGTGTTCGGCAGCGAGGATGCGCTGGTAAGGGTTCAGATGGTTTCGGGGACCCATGCGCTGACCACATGTTTAAGGGGTATTCTGAGGCCCAATGATACGGTTTTGTCAATAACGGGCAGGCCCTATGATACCCTGGAAGAGGTGCTTGGCATCCGGGGTGACGCTCCCTGCAGCTTGAAAGAATTCGGAATTAAATACAGGCAGGCGGACCTGATTAAAGGCAGAATAGATAATGCAGCTATAAGGGAAAAAATAGACGCTTCGGTCAAACTAATTTTCATTCAGCGTTCCACCGGATATGACTGGAGACCAGCCCTTTCGGTGGCGGAAATTGAAAAAACCATAAAGTACATAAAGGGATTAAAAAGCAGCCTGATTTTCATGGTGGACAATTGTTACGGAGAGTTTCTTGAAGACAGGGAGCCGACTGAGGTGGGAGCGGACATTGCCGCCGGCTCCCTGATCAAAAACCCCGGGGGTGGACTTGCTCCTTCCGGGGGTTATATTGTGGGCAGGAAAGACCTTATTAAAAGGGCAGCCGCGGCCCTTACAGCGCCGGGTCTGGGTAAGGAAACCGGTGCCACTCTGGGAATTACACGGTCCTTTCTTCAGGGGTTGTTTTTGGCTCCCCATATTGTTGCAGAGGCGGTAAAGGGGGCGGTATATGCCTCCAGGCTTTTTCAACGGCTTGGATTTGAAGTGTCGCCGGGGTATAAGGATATGCGCAGCGATATTATACAATCCATCAGATTTGATACGAAAGAGCAGCTGCTTTCTTTTTGCCGCGGCATACAAAAAGGAGCACCAGTGGACAGCTTTGTTACACCATATCCCTGGGATATGCCTGGTTACGGCCACAAAGTGGTAATGGCGGCGGGTGCATTCATTCAGGGCTCTTCCATTGAGCTCAGCGCGGATGCTCCGATAAAAAAGCCTTACTACGGATACCTTCAGGGCGGACTTACCTTCGACCATCTGAGGCTTGGGGTACTCATCACCCTGCAGCAGATGCTGGAAGAAGGACATATAGACCTGTCCAAATGCTGCGGTAATTCATAATGGATTGTTCGTTTCAAAGTTTAATTAAGAATATGGGAAGGAAGTGGTAAAAAACAAATCGCCGGTTTTAAACTTTTTTAAACAATAGGAGGGGTAAATGTGTTAAATGAAAAGTATCTGGATAAGCTGATACATATTATGGATTCGAAAATGGTTGATGCGATGTTTATTGCACCGTCGGAGGATTTGGAATTTTTGCTTGGATTTTCGCCCCATATGGACGAGAGATTCCAGGGACTGTTCATCACAAGGAAAAAGAATTTGTTCTACATAGCTCCCCAGCTTGCCCGTGAAGAGATGCAGAATGCCGTGGGAAAACACAAGGTGTATGACTGGAGCGACGGAAAAGGGTTTATGGATACAGTGCTGGAGGCCTTTGAAGAGTTTGGCCTCGGGAATAAAACCATAGGTGTTAACGGTACCACAAGCGCGGTAAGCGTACTTGATATAAAAGACAGAATTGATGTTAACTTTATAAACGGAAAGCCTATATTGGAGGAGCTCAGGATAATAAAGAGCGATGAAGAAATCGAAAGGCTGCGCAAGGCTGCCCACCTGACGGACAGGGTCTTTGAAGAACTTCTGGGTTACATAAAACCCGGGCTTCAGGAAAAGGACATTAAGGAAAAAATACAGGAATTATTTCTCAAAAACGGTGCGGAAGGGGATTCCTTCAACCCGATAGTTGCTTCGGGACCCAACAGCTCCATGCCCCATTACAATAAGTATGACAGATATATACAGGAAAAGGATATAATTATTCTGGACTTTGGGTGCAAGTATGAGGGGCTTTGTTCGGACATGTCCAGAACGGTATTTGTCGGCGGCGTTTCGGACGAGGAAAGGAAAATATACGATATAGTATATAAAGCCCAGGATGCCGGTGAAAAGACCGTTAAGGAAGGAGTAACCGCAGAAAGCGTGGACATGGTTTCCAGAAATATAATCAAGGAAGCGGGATACGGCGATTATTTCCTCAACCGGCTTGGACACGGTATAGGCTTTGGCGTACATGAAGCACCGGATATAAAAGAGGGAAACAAGAGAAAACTTGAGAAGGGTATGGCCTTCAGCATTGAACCCGGCATATATCTTCCGGGTAAATTCGGCATAAGGATAGAGAACATCATGGCAATGACCAAGGATGGACCGGAAGTTTTGAATAAAGCGGACAAGGGAATAAACGTTGTTTGAAAGTAATTACAATCGGGGACATTCCGCAGCAAGGAATTCTAATGGGGACATTCCTTGACCATAAAGGAATACTGAACATAAAGGTGTGTCCCCTTTCATTAGAGTCTACGGAATACGCCTGTTACCTTACCCAATATTGTTACATCCTTTACCCGTATCGGCTCCATATAGGGGTTTTCAGGCTGCAGTCTTATATGGTCCTTTTCCCTGTAAAAGCGCTTCACGGTGGCCTCGTCGTCCATTAGCGCCACAACTATGTCCCCGTTATTTGCGCTGTTCTGCTGTTTTACCACAACGTAATCCCCGTCCATAATGCCTGCATCAATCATACTTTCGCCTTTAACTATAAGTATAAAGTTGTCGTTACCCCGCAAAAAATTAGCCGGCAGGGGAAAGGTATCCTCAATATTTTCTACGGCCAGAATTGGCTGCCCGGCGGTAACCCTGCCCACTATGGGGACCTCTATCATATCCCTGGCAATGGACAGGGGAGAATTGTCCAAAACTTCTATGGCCCTGGGTTTTGTAGGGTCTCTTCTTATCAGCCCCTTTTTCTCAAGTCTTTCCAAGTGCCCGTGTACCGTTGAAGTGGACTTTAAACCCACCGCTTCGCATATTTCCCGTACCGACGGGGGATAGCCCTTAGTGCACAGTTCGCTTTTTATAAATTCCAAAACCTCCAGCTGCTTACCGGTCAAAACCTTTTTTTTCAAACAACGACAACTCCTTTCCCGGCTTTGAAAAGAATTATATCACAGTATCCTTACAATATCAAACAAATGTTCGCAAATTTCATTAATTTTCCTTGACAGAGAACACCTGTTCCTATATAATTAAAGCGAACAAACGTTCCGGGAGGTTGATAGCATGAAAAGATTAATTGGTGCTTCTGTTATAATACTTGTCATAGTTGTGGTATCAATGCTGGGATCTTTTATTTTCGAAGCCAGAGCCAGGGGTGAGGCGGCGGTTGACTATCATGAACACATGGTTAAACCCGGCGATACCCTTTGGACAATCGCACAAAAATACACCAACGGGGAAGGTGACATAAGGAAGTACATATATGACATAAAGAAGGCAAACGAAATGGAAAACTCCGATCTTTTCCCGGGTCAAATTCTATGTATACCCTTTGAGTATTAAATAATTATTCAAAGCTGTACGCAGTTTTACAAAGTAGCTTAAAGTAGCAAAGTACCAATATTCTGTGATATAATAATGACTCATAAAGGAGGATTGGACATATTGGCAAACTTGCTACAAGACGTATATTTAAACTGGACTGAAAAAGAACTGCCTCAAAAAGAAAGAACAAAACACGTACATGGCCTGCACCCATATCTAGGTAAATTCGTACCCCAAATACCCGAAATATTTTTGAAGCTGTATTTTAAACCGGGCGATACAATATTAGATCCTTTTATGGGCAGCGGTACAACCCTTGTTGAATCTAACATAGCAGATATGAATGCCATAGGTATAGACATTTCTCTTTTTAACTGTATTATGGTTAGTGTGAAAATGGGGAAATACAACATTATTAGATTAAAATATGAGATTAACGATGCTTTGACCAAATTATATAATATTTTGAACAAAGAAGATAGCAAAAAAGATGTAAAGATAAAACAAGAATGTCTTTTCAATGATTGCGATATTAATACGGATGATTTAACCCTGCACACAGATAATGAATATATAAATAAATGGTATAAAGAAAGGTCTATAAAAGAACTCTTGGCCTATAAATATATAATAAAAAACGGAAATTATGAGTATCTGGATGTTCTAAAAATAATACTAAGTAAAGCAGCCAGGTCTGCCCGGTTGGTTGCTCACAACGAGTTGGACTGGCCTAACAAACCAGTTAGAGAACCATATTACTGCAGTAAGCACAAAAGAACTTGTTATCCCACTTCAGAAGCTTTGAAGTTTATTAGGAGGTACAGCACTGAAACTTTTAATAGGATTAAAGATTTCAGCAAAATCAGAAAAGATAGAGAAGTAAATATACTGCATGGCGACAGCAGAAACATCAACATTGATAAAACTATTGATGGGGTATTTACTTCGCCGCCTTATCTAGGTCTAATTGATTATCATTTGCAGCATGAATATGCTTATCACTTTTTAGAACTTGAAATGCATAAAGAAAAAGAAATTGGGCCGATGGAAAAAGGCCAAAGCATTAAAGCTCGGGAAGATTATAAACAGGGAATAATAGAAGTGCTTAAGAATACAAATAAATATCTAAAACCGGGAGGTAGAATAATAATAGTAGTAAACGATAATAAAAACCTTTATCCCGATATCATTAAAGATAGCGGATTAATAGAAGAAGACAGAGTTTCAAGGGAGGTAAACAGACGCACAGGCAGGAGGTCTACTGAGTTTACAGAAGATATCATTATATGTAAAAAAGCTTAATCTAAAAAACCGAAATACTCTCTGTTTATGTGGGGTCGGTATTCTCGTCCGACCTCTTCAAATATTTTTAACAATTCCTCGTATGCTCCTGCACCACCGATTAAATCCCAAAATTCTTTGCCAATTAGAACACATTTATCATTAATCATATCAAACCATCTCTTGGGATGAGGATGGCCGTAGTTCTGACGAGTTATGTAAGGATTAAAAGGTAGAGCAAAAAAAACCTGATGCTTATCAGAAGGATAGAGCGATTTTATTTTTAACATTTTTTCCTTACTCACTTTAGTTTGGTCAGAATTGGGTTTAGGAGCCTTTATTTCGAAATAAAAATATTTATCAAATTTAAGATTATGAACAAACAAATCGGAAGTAACATGTATATCTGTCATTATACCGTCAATAACTGCTAGAATCTCAGTAAGTTCTTTGTCCCAATCAGGGTTTCTTTTATGTTCCAATTGGTCGAGAATTATATGTATCTTGTTTAGTCTTCCGGTAAAAGTTTGTCCATGTACCGCTTTACCATTTTCCGCATAACCGTGATAACCTTGTGAAATTACCATTGCAATTTGCTCCCAGCCAATTTGTCCCATGCTCGTTACCAATGACCTTTCAAACTTTGCGCCTTTCCATACAATTTCAGGTGCCAAAGCAAAATGGAACGGTTTGCACAAAACTTCTTGTTCCAGGTTCCAAGGGTTTATCACTAACCTTCTGTGAAGCACACCCTCCATTATCCTTTCTATAATATTTTTCACTTCAGCCTTGACAATATCATTAAACATTGAAGTCTTCCTTTTGTTTACAATTTGATTATTATAGTCATATAATAACATATAGGGAATGGAATTACTACAGTACAGTTGTTTCACCACACCATTTCCAACAGCCGCGATGCTATGGCAAAATAACTAATCAAGGCTATTGCGTCGACTATTGTTGTGATTAGGGGGCTTGCCATGATTGCAGGATCTATACCGAAGGTTTTTGCAACAAGAGGCAGTGCTCCTCCAATTATCTTGGCAGTAAATATTGTAATAAAAAGAGTAAGCGACACGGTAAGGGCCAGCATGGGATTCCCATATCCGAGAAGAATTATCTGAAAGAAGTTGAAAATCCCAAGGACCAGCCCCACAATAATGCTGACTCTAATTTCCTTCCACAATACCCTGAAAAGGTCCTTTGACCTAATCTCCCCTAGGGCAATGCTGCGGATTACGAGGGTAGAGGACTGGGAGCCGGCATTGCCTCCGGTATCCATAAGCCGTGGTATAAAGGCCGCCAGTATTACCATTGATTGCAGAAGATCATTGTACTTCCTTATTATATTGCCCGAGATGGTGGCGGAAATCATAAGTATCAGGAGCCACATTATCCTCTTCTTTGCAAGGCTCAATATCCCGGCTGACAGGTATCCCACGTCAGAAGGCTGTATAGCTGCCATTTTATGAAAATCCTCGGTGTTTTCCAGGTCTATTACATCTACAATGTCGTCTATTGTAATTATTCCTACCAGGCGGTTTTCCCGGTCCACAACAGGAACGGTCAGAAGGTCGTATTTTTTAAAGATCGCTGATACTTCCTCCTGGTCGCTCATGGTGGTCACATATATGATATTGCTGTTCATAATATCCCTAACCAACCGGTCCGGTTTGGCCAGTACCAAGTCCTTGAGGGAAACTATGCCCTCCAGTTCCCTGTTGTTATCGGTTACATAACAGGTATAAACCGTCTCCTTATCTATAGCAGTTTTTCTGATACGGTCTATGGCGCTCTTCACGGTCATACCGGCTTTAAAGTCAACGTATTCTATTGTCATAATACTTCCTGCGCAGTTGGCGGGATAGTTAAGAAACTGGTTTATAAGATTTCTTTCCACTTCTCCGGTATTCTTCAGAATTCTTTTTATAAAACTCGCAGGCATCTCTTCTAAATAGTCAATCATGTCGTCAAAGTACAAGTCCTCCAGAATCGCCTTCAATTCATTTTCCCGGATCTGTACAGATAATTCCGACTGCTTATTGGGGGAAAGATGGGAAAACACCTCTGAAGCCATCTCTTTATCAAGAAGGCGAAACAGAAGCAGGCTGTCCTTTTTGTTTAAACTGTTTATAATTTCTGCGATGTCTGCTTCTTGCATGTTTTTTAATTCGCTTTTTATCTGCGATAAATTTTTATTGTTTAGCAGTTCGGTGATATGCATGGTCATGCTATTCCCCCCTGTCTTAGTATTTCAATAATTGCATGGATCTTACACCGGCAAAATAAAAACCCTTCCCAACAAGGGGGAAGGATGACAAAACAGCAAATCATATACAACCGGTATTACCGGCCCCCACTCGTTGAGTTTTGGCACTATACAGCTTAGAGTATCAACCCAGCTACATTAGGTAAAACCTTATTTCGGTAATACCTGCTGACCCATTGGCATCTTTCGATGTTTCCGGGCAGTAGCATATTTCTGTATAGGAGCCTCACCTAACGGAGTTATTTGTTCTTTAATCATATTGTATATGTAGAAGATTATTAATGCAACCATCTATTCGCTGCAATAATAAAAAATATTCTACAAAAACTGATTGTTATTGGATATAATAAAAGAAAACGAAAGAGTTGATACAATGACAAAGCAGTGTGTTTTGGAGAACAGGCCGTGTAATGGTTGCGGCGAGTGCATGATGTGTGACCTGGACAGCAGCAAAGTATGCGATAACTGCTGTCGGTGCATTGACCGGGATGCCGATTATATCGCTGTGGAAATTGATGAAATTATGGACGAATAAATGATATTTTGCCCCTTCCGGGGTTTTTTTATAGAATACCAAATTAGAAAAGAGTAGGGAGGTACTAATATGGAAAGCGCTGTAAGGGATATTGGCCTTGCGGAAAGCGGCATAAACAAAATTGAATGGGCAGTGAATTTTATGCCGGTTCTAAACGGGATTAGAAGGGAATTCGAATGCCACAAACCCTTTAAGGGTACAAAGGTGGCCATATCAGTGCATCTTGAAGCGAAAACCGCATACCTTGCACTTGTCCTTAAAGCAGGGGGGGCCAAGGTTTATATTACCGGGAGCAACCCTCTTTCAACCCAGGACGATGTTGCGGCAGCCCTGGTTAAAGAAGGCCTGAACGTATATGCATGGCATCGAGCGTCTGATGAGGAGTACAGGCAGCACATAGAGTATACTCTGTCTGGAAAACCGCATATTGTAATAGACGATGGCGGAGATCTGATAAATATGCTGCATACCAAGAGAGAGGATCTCAGGGCGAATATAATAGGGGGCTGTGAAGAAACCACAACCGGTGTCTTAAGACTCAGGGCCATGGAAGAAAAGGGGGATTTAAAGGTTCCAATGCTGGCGGTAAACAACGCTTACTGCAAACACCTGTTCGACAACCGGTATGGCACAGGACAGTCGGTATGGGATGGAATAATGAGAACCACAAACCTTCAGATCAACGGGAAAACCGTAGTGGTGGCAGGCTACGGCTGGTGCGGCAAAGGAGTGGCCGCAAGGGCCCAGGGATTAGGCGCGAGGGTCATAGTATGTGAAGTGAACCCGATAAGGGCCTTGGAGGCCGCCATGGACGGCCACAGAGTGATGACCATGGAGCAGGCCGCAGCGCTGGGTGATTTCTTTGTAACCGTTACCGGGTGCAGCGGGGTAATCAACAATAAACACTTTGCCTTGATGAAAGACGGTGCCGTATTGTCCAACGCGGGTCATTTCAACGTGGAAATAGATGTTGAAGGACTTGAAGCTGTATGCGTTGATAAGAAGAATGTTAAGCCCAATATTACAAGCTACGGATTTGAAGATGGAAAAAATTTATACCTGCTGGGGGAGGGAAGGCTTGTTAACTTGGCGGCGGGGGATGGGCACCCCATAGAAATAATGGATATGAGCTTCGGTATACAGGCCCTGGGCGCTAAATACATACTGGATAACCACAGCAAGCTTTCAAACAGGGTATACGGGGTACCGGAGGATATAGACCGGCAGATTGCCCTAAGGAAGCTTGAGGGTATGGGTATACATATCGACAGCCTTGACAGTCAGCAGGTTGAATACCTGCACAGTTGGAAATAACGGCCTTGCAGGGCCTGGCTGCTAACAAAAAGGATTCCCTTTTTACTTTGTGGGATCCTTTTTATCATTTGAAAGGGGGTTTCTTTTGACCGCATCCCGCAATCTCTTGTCGTCCACGTGGGTGTATATCTGGGTGGTGGATATGTTTGAATGCCCCAGTATCTGCTGTAGCGCCCTAATATCCACGTTGCCGTGCTTGTACATAAGCGTTGCAGCGGTATGTCTCAGCTTGTGGGCTGAATATTTTTCGGTATCAAGTCCCGCCTTTTTTACGTATTTTTTGACTATATATTGCACCGTCTTGTTGCTTATCCTCTGTTTACGTTTGCTTAAAAAAAGCGCATCCCTGTCCTTCACACCGTCCCTGGGCCTTAATTTGAGGTAACCTTCTATCGCCTTCAGGCAGGCATCATTCAGATAAACTGTTCTTTCCTTGTTGCCCTTGCCTATAACGGTTAGCGTATCATCCCTTATATTGCTTATATCTATGCTTACAAGCTCGGACAGCCTGAGGCCGCAGTTTAAAAACAGGGTTAATATACAATAATCCCTGTCCCTGAATTCGCCATCTACTGCGCTTAACAGGTCCCGGGCTTCGGACAGCGTAAGGTGCACCGGATGGCGTGATGATATTTTGGGCGTTTCCAGGTCTGCGGCAGGGTTTTCGTCAATCATATTCATTTTTGAGTGCAGAAATTTAAAGAAGGAGCGCAGGGTAGAGACCTTACGGGCCTTCGCCGAATTGCTGTTATCCCTGGTAAAGGACACGTAAGAAATAAAGCCGTACAAATCGTTCAGCGTGACAGATTTAATTAGCTCTACGTCCACGTCGTCAATCCTGATTTTTTCGAAATCGGCGGTTTTGGGGACAAGGCCGCGCTGGACCTTCAGATAGCGGAAGAAGGTTCTGAGGTCGTAATGGTATTCCTTTACCGTGCTTTTAGATTTACCTTTGATTGTTTCCATGTAATTTAAGAAACCCATAAGGGGTAGGGGTATATTGTTCATGCCACTCCTCCTAATTATACAAAATGAATATTTTGTATAATAGTACTTATACACAAAAGACGCAATTTTCCTGTGGATAACCGCGCCCCTTTTATTTTTTATTATAACACAGATTGCCTGGTTTTGTACCATTCGATATTCAGAAGTTTTGCAGTAAGCAAAATGTAATATGTCGAATATTGATATTCTACATAAAGCACCGTAAAAGTATTATGTATACTTTCTAACCCTATCCGCCCCAAAAATAAACGCCGGAAAATGTAATCCGGCATATCGTTATAGTATCAAAGCCTCTTTCATTAATTCTTTAAATTTTGTGCTTGTTGACGTGGCTCCCGATACCGTGTCAATATCGTCCGGGTCCTGCTTCTCTATCGGGTTTTATTTCGTATCTTTTAGTTTTTGTAGCTCCATTTAGAATACACATTGTAAAATATATGTGGAAAGCATTTTTTTTGCAGACATAGAAAAACCAGGGCCCTGTAAGGCGTTTTAAGGCAATATTTTCTGATAACAGATATTTGGGGTACGAAACCGATAAAATATCGCTCCAGGAGCCTCACAGGGCCCTAAAAACCAAATATGGGTAAATTAGCATTACATAAAGAGTAAAACCCGGCGTTTATGGAAAAACGCCGGGTTTTACTCTCATCCTCCTGCCAGCGGCTGCATTATTTTTATTTCATCACCGTCGGCAATGGGAGTATTTTTGAACATGTCGTTTTTTACATGCTCACCGTTAACGGTGACTACAAGTATCGGATAGTTGTATTCGGGGTAGTCTGCAAATTTTATTGCGTCTTCAACAGTCATACCCCCATGCCATTCCATTTTTTCTCCATTTACTTTAACCATATTACCTCCACAAAACAGGTATTATTATAGATGTTTTCTAACCACTTCAACAACGTCCGGGTATGCTATGCCCAGTTCCTCCAGTTTTTCTACGGTAGGTATGGCATTTTCTGTCCAGCCCCGTCTTTTATAAACGGCATCCAGCAGGGTCTGGTATCTGTCTTCCCTGTATTCCCTTAGGGCCTTAATTTTATCCTCCACCGACATTCCTTCCGGGTCAATTCCCACATGCTCTTTGAGCTGCTTGTCATAACGCTCCCGGCGGGACTTATATTCCTCCACCGTAACCGGTCCTACAGCCCTGTAGGGCGGATAATCGTATTCCCTCAGGCCCTTGCCCATTTTAAGGCAGAATACTTTTTGCAGGTTATAGACTCTTTCTGACTGTCGCAGCATTTCCTCCCTGGAAAAATCTCTGCCGGTTACAGCCTTGTAAAGAGCCACATAGTTGTCTACGTGCTCCGGAACTTTTGCCGGCTCATCCGTCAAATGGTTGTCCGCCGGCATAATATCGTTCCAGGGCAGCTTGCACAGGCCCACTATGCTGAACCAGGTTCTGAAAAGCGGGTAATAATACAGAGCTTCCGCCTTATCCTTAAAGGTGGGCATCTGATTCCTTATCATGTCCATGAATATAAGCCAGTTTTCATCGTGCTGCGGACCCTTGTTGGCTGTTCCGTAGCCGCCCTGCTGTGCCAGGGATTCTTTGGAGACGTACTCCGAAAACTCGAGACCCTTCATCTCCATCCCGATATCATTGAGGAAGTCCTTGTCGGCACCATATTTTTCAGCAAACAGTTTTTTCATTCTGTGTACGCCCTGACCGGCCACAACGCCGAAACCTTCTCCCCTGGCCATCTGGTGCATAAGCTCCATCTGGGCTTCCCAGTTGCCGAAATTAAGCTCTAGTCCCCCGGTTATTTCCTTGTTTATTATGCCCCTGTCATAGCATTCCATTACAAAGGCACACAGCGTACCGAAGGAAATGGTATCAATTCCGTAGGTGTCACAGTAGAAGTTGGCCTCTGTAACGGCTTCGGGATCGAATATGCCGCAGTTGGAGCCAACGCCAGCAAGGGTTTCATATTCGGGGCCGTCGGTAAACACCTTTTGCCCCTTATAGGGACCGGTCTTTATCTCAAAGTCCTGCAGGGCATGGGCACAGGCCAGTGTACAGCCGTACCAGCATCCGTCGGGCTTGCCCAAATCAAACATCTTTTCAAAGCTTTCCTTTCCTATCCTGGGTGCCTCTGGATGCTCCCCGTATTGGAAATTATTAACAGGCAGCAGGTCGTGGGCGTTCATGGCGTCCACCAGCTGGGTGGTTCCGTGTACCCTCATTCTGCACTGCTTGTCGTCGTTGTCGTATATCTCCTTATGCAGCTTTATGCCGTGCTTTATTATCGTGTCAAGGTCTGCCGGATTGTTGGAATCACCCTTTACACCGGATTTTTTAACAACCAAGGCCTTAACCTTTTTGTCCCTTAAAACGGTCCCTATTCCTCCCCTACCCGCCTGCTTCAGCTTACATTTTTTTCTTCGCAGGTCGTAATATGAAAAGTTAAGTATGCCAATCCTGGTATGCTCCGACCCTTCACCCGCGGAAACAACCGAAACGTTTCTTTTGTCCTCCTCGGAATCTGCATACATCTCGGTTAAGGTTTCGGCAAGTATATGGCTGTTTACGCATTCCCCGGGTGCTTCTTCTATCGTCACCATTCCACTGTCGCCGTCTATAAACACTATTACATCTTTTTTGGCTTTACCCTGTATTTCAAGGGCATCGAAGCCACAGAATTTACAAAGGGGCCCGAAATAACCGCCTACATTGCTGTCCACCGGCAGGTCGGTTAGGGGCGATATCGTTACCACATAGGATTTGCCCGCTCCCGGGTACTGGGTTATACCCCCTATCGGCCCCTGGGCAATTATTATTTCGTTCTCGGGGCTGTCCCAACGGGTGTCGGGGTTTACCGCATCCCATAGATACTTCATTCCGTATCCCCTGCCTCCGGTAAACTTGTTTTTCATTTCCCCGTCTATGGGCTTTACCTTTATTTCATTGTTTGACAGATCTATATAAAGGGACCTGTCGGCATACCCCCTGTTTATTTCCTTCACTTCAAAGCCGAATTCGGTTAGCTTTTTATGCTTCTTTTTAAGTTCGGCAGCATTAATTATGCCGGTATTTTTACATGCCATTTACAATCCCTCCTTTGCTCTATACTTCTTTCATGAAAATTGCACCAGTAGTGCACGCCCTGGTGCAAGCACCACAGGAAATACATTTGAACGGTCCGATTATGTCTTTTTGGTATTTCATTGACATGGACGGACAGAAACCAACACATGCATAACACTGAACGCACTTGTCCCTGTCTATCATTACCGTGCCGTTTTTGTTCCTGTAAATCGCCTGGACAGGACATATGTCAATACACTCACCGCACTGATTGCATACGTTGATATCGTACCCTCCGTCCTTTTTTTCAGTAATCCTTATTGCGGACTTCTCCGGATTGATATCCTTGAACAGTACCTTTGAACAAGCTTCCTCACACGCCCTGCAGCCGGTACACAGTTCAGGTTTTGTGGCTACAATTTTCAAAGCGCATTTGCCCCCTTTCTTAATAGTGATTTTATTTGAAACTTTTGTTTACCATATCAAGCCGTTAAACCACCGAGGGTTCCAGTATCAGTTCACCCTTCTCAAACCGGTCGATTCCGAGCATGTGTACCGGAATGGTAGGTTCTTCCGCAAGTATTGTCTCGGCTATGACGACACCGGTAACCGGCCCGAACATAAACCCGTGGCCGCTGTACCCACTGGCCAGATAAAACCCGTCCACTTCCTTAACCGCACCATATATGGGCTGGCGGTCGGGGGACATATTGTAAAGCCCGGACCACTGCCGGACCATTCTCAAGTCCTTAAGCGGCGGCAGGAACTTTATACAGGTTTTGGCCATTTCCTCGAGAAAATCCCAACTGGACGTGATTCTCAAATCCCTCGGTTCGTTGGGGTCGCCTCTGCCCATTATAAAGCTGCCGTGGGGCGTCTGCTGGCAGTATATGTTTTGTGAAAAGGACATGAACATGGGCCCCTGCATCGGAGCTACCGCCTCTGTTACCAGTATCTGATGCCTTTCTGAGAAAACGGGGATTTCCACGCCCACCATTTCCCCTATCAGCTGTGAATATCCCCCGGCTGCGTTTACTACCACCGGTGTACTTATATAGCCCTTATCGGTCTGAACGCCCTTTATTTTACCATTTTCCACATCAATACCAGTTACTTCGGTATAGGTCATAATTTCCACACCTAACCGCTTGGCGGCGTTGGCATAGGCCTGGGTGGCATGGAAGGGGTTCAGGTGTCCGTCCTTCGGGTTAAATGCCGCTCCGAGTATTTTGGTCTCGTCCATGTGGGGAACAATTTCCTTGGCCTCAAGGGGCGTTATATACCTCGAAGGAATGCCCAGGCTGTTTTGAAGCGCTATGTTTTTCCGGAACTGGTTTACTTCCTTTTCGGTGGCTGCAATTATGAGGTAACCGCCCTGCTTGAATTCTATATCATACTCATATTCCAGCTCCTCGTTCGCCGTTTCAAAGAATTCTATACTGTACTTGGCTAGCTTACAGTTCATTTCGGTACCCCACTGCATACGTACTCCCGCACCGCATCTGCCGGTGGCACCGCTGCACAGGTATTCCTTTTCCACTATTACAATGTCCTTCATACCCTTTTTCGCCAGGTTATATGCAATGGCACAGCCTGAAATTCCTCCGCCGATAATTACTGCGTCGGCAGTTTTATTCATCATTTTCACCTCCGGTAAGCTGACCTAGTTTTATCGGAACAGTGGGCGGCCTGTAGGTAGGCGTTTTCAAATCGGCAATACTCTGCCCCGTAGCCCTTGAGATCTCCTGCATGATAAGCGGAGTACAGGTCCTTCCCTGGCACGGGCCCATTCCGCATCTGCTTATCCTTTTTATCTGGTCAACCGTAGTATAGCCCTTGCGTATATATTCCCTTATCTCTCCCAGCGTAACCTCTTCACAGCGGCAAACAATCGTATTGTCACTGTAATAGTCGTCAAGGCTCATACTTCTTACCACCATCGAAAATTCCCTGGGTACCGCCAGTGATACTACCGGCGTTCTGTCCTGTGCCCTGCTGTTTTGAACCCTTATTACCTTTGCCCTGCATGCGGGTTTGCCGGCCCTGTCAAGTCCTGTTATAAAGTCGCCCTCCTTGGGCAGTGGAACAAATTCATAGGGCAATTTTATCAGCGCTTCGGATTCGGAATAGGTCTCGTCAACCACGAATATGGCAAGTCCGGGACAGTTGGATATACATACACCGCAGCCGTTACATATATCATAATCCAGCTTAGGACAGTCGTTTATATCTTCGAATTCCTTAATGGCACCCCGTTTACAGGATGTATAGCACGGATTACACGGTATTCTTTCAAAGCATTCTATTATTGCCACAGGACCCCTTGCCAGCCTTTCCTTTGGTGGGATTACCTTTTCAAGGTCTTCCTTTGTGGCAATACCTGTACTCTTCAGCATTATTTCACCCTCCTTATCCTTCTATCTTTACAAGGCCCCTTCGAATGGTTTCGCCCACAGGGCCCGACCTCAAATCATGCAGTTGTTTTGTATAATCCTCTTTCAGGGCGTCGAAGTCCTTATTTTTAAACCCTAGTTTCTTTGCGCAGCACAGTCCGGCGAGCCTTCCCTCAACCATGGCGCTGCTTGCTTCCTCGATACCCGCAACGTCACCTGCCACAAAAATACCCGGAACACTGGTTTCCAGTTCCCTGTTTCTTACAGGGACATGTCCGCTGAGCTCGGGCACGTATTTCATTTCACATCCTATTTGCCACAGCAGTTCCCCAAGCGGTGTAAGCCCCGTGGAAATACAAAGCACATCCGTCTCGATATCGAATTCCGTTCCCGGAATCTCTCTTTTGTTTTCATCCAGCTTTATCAATGTAATTTTTTCTAATTTTTCCTTGCCGTGGGCATATATAACACGATGCTGAGGCATAATGGGAACTCCCATTCTTCGCAGTTTTGAAGCATGCACCGCGTATCCGCCGTATTTGGGGCTTCTGCATATTACGCCCTTAACCTTTATACCGGCCTGCAGTAGTTGATAGCTGACAATGAGCCCTATATTGCCGGCACCTACCATGAATACGCTGTTCCCCGGCGCAACTCCGTATACGTTCATGAGTGTCTGGACTGCTCCCGCACCGTAAATGCCGGGCAGGTCGTTGTTCGGAAAAGCGGGGAATTTCTCTGAAGCGCCTGTGGCAACAATAATTGCTTCGGGTTTTATTTTTATGTATTTCCCTCCTTGTTCAACCGTCAGCACCCCGTCCTCATACAGGCCTATAACAGTTGCATCTAGCATGACTTTTATTTTGTCCGAATACTTTTCCAGTTCGGCATTTAATATATACGGTATATCGATTCCCCTTTTTGATGCATGCTGTTTTTGTGAACCGAAAAACATGTGTGTCTGTTTAATAAGCTGACCTCCAAGATGACTGTCGCGGTCAAGAAGTATTACCTCCGCTCCGGACGACGCAGCATTAATGGCAGCGCAGATTCCTGCCGGACCCCCTCCAATAACGGCAATCTCTGTCTTTATCATATTAAATCACCTTTCCCTTTTTGTGTTTCCACAACTGTGCCCTCTTTCAGCTTTTCAACGCAGGTCCTTACGTTGGGTTTCCCGTTGACCACCATTAAACAGGATGAACAGTTGCCGATTGCACAGTAAAACCCCCTGGGTCTCTTGTGTACGTTACTGTAGCCGAGCACCTTAACCCCCTGGGCATGAAGTGCTGCTGCTATCGGCTCGCCTTCGTACCCTTCAATCTCCTTTCCGTTGTAGGTAAACTTTACTTTCCTGCCCTTCTTAAAGGTGAGAATGGGATGGTTCTCTATTCGCATTTCCATACCTCCTGTCCTATGATACTAAATATGATTCGTTTTATATTGTGATTTACTAAATATATATTCGTATCAAAATGCAAAAATCCTTCTAAAATTTTTGTATTACTAAAAAAAATAACAAATAAATTTATTGCATCTACAAAAATAACCACATTAATATACCACTGTCAAGACTTTGATACATCAATGTGGTTTTCATATGCAGCATATATTTAATAATATTAAACTTTACGGCGTAATCCTGTTTAGCGTTCTTGCAAAGGGTATTGTTTCCCTGATATGATCAATCCCGCAGACCCAGGCAACGGTTCTCTCCAGCCCCAGACCAAACCCTGAATGGGGTACGCTTCCAAACCTTCTCAGGTCCAGGTACCACTGGTAGTCCTCGATGGGCAGTCCTTCTTCCCCAATCTTTTTATTAAGAAGGTCATAATCATGGATTCGCTGGCTTCCTCCTATTATTTCGCCATAACCCTCGGGAGCGAGCAAATCCGCGCCCAGTATCAGTTCATTGTTCTCCGGGTCAGGCTCCATGTAAAATGCCTTAATCCTTGAGGGGAATTTCTCGACGAATACCGGCCTGTCAAACTGCTCTGCAATATAGGTTTCATCCGGCGCTCCGAAGTCATCACCCCATTCAAAGTCAAGGCCGTTTTTCTTAAGCATTTTAACCGCATCGTCATATGTAATTCTCGGGAAGGGAGCCTTTACCATTTCCAACCTGCCTGTATCCCTCTTCAGAGTTTTAAGTTCGGTTTTGTGTCTCTCAAGAACCGTACCTACAATGTATTCTATCATCCGTTCCTGTAATTTCATGTTATCCTGATGGTCGAAATACGCCATCTCGGGTTCTATCATCCAGAATTCATTGAGATGCCTTCTTGTTTTAGATTTTTCAGCCCGGAAAGTGGGTCCGAAACTGTATACCTTCCCGAAGGCCAGGGCGGCTGCTTCATTATATAGCTGCCCCGTCTGTGTCAGGTATGCCTTTTGGTCAAAGTAATCCAGTTCAAACAGGTTTGTTGTGCCTTCACAGCTGTTAGCGGTGATTATTGGCGGCTCCACCAGGATAAAACCTTCCCGGTCTAAAAACTCCCGGATGGCCCTGTTGATACCGGCCCTTATGGTAAGGATTGCATGCTGCCTGGGATGTCTCATCCACAGGTGCCGCAGGTCCATCAGGAATTCTATACCGTGCTCTTTCTTGGTGATCGGATACTCATCCGACGGGGATACAACTTTAACATTGGTTACCGAGATTTCATAACCACTGGGAGCCCTTTCATCACTTCTTACCATTCCCGTTACTTCTATAGATGATTCCTGTGAGATTTCCTTACACAACTCAAATACTTCCTCCGGCAGTTCATTTTTAACCGCCACTCCCTGGACAAAGCCTGTCCCGTCCCTCAGCTGCAAAAACGCAATCTTTCCGCTTGACCTTTTGTTGAAAAGCCATCCCCTTATCAATACTTCTCTGCCTTCGTGATTTTTCAGGTCCCTGATTTTTGTTTCTATCATGGTGTTCCCTCCTTTTAAAGTAGAGTTTATCAAATGCTGCCCTTCTCTCCTTTAAGTGCTTCTTAATAATTTGTTTTACGGTTGTCCCTGGAAACTCTCTCCAAAAGCTCCACTGTTTCATAAGTAACCGTAACACTTCCCAGAAGTCTCACTCCGTCATATCCGCATTCTCCGTGGGAATCCGATCCTCCCGTAGCTATTAATCCGCGTCTGTCCGCAATGTCCCGAAACTGTTCTGTTTGAAAATCGCGGTGACTCGAATGATATACTTCAAGACCCTGTATCCCGTATTCAATACACGTTTCTATATATATTTGGCTGCTGAGCATTCCCGGATGAGCCAAAACAGGCACTCCCCCGCCGCCCTTGATTAGTTCTATGGCTTCTGCCGGCAGCAGCCTGTATCTTTCCACATATGCCGGGCATCCATAACCTATATGTTTTTCAAAGGCTTCCCCGAGGCTTGAAACATAACTCATTTCCTGCATGACCCTGGCTATATGCGGCCTTCCAATAGAAGAAGCTTCCTCTGCCTTCGAAAGGACCTGCTCGAATTCAATCTCATATCCCATTCTCCGCAGCCTGGCTATTATTTTTCGTACCCTGTCCTGTCTTGCCATCATGAGCCTTTCCAAAAACTGCGTAAACCGTTTATTACGGCGGTCAATGAAATACCCCAAAATATGCAGTTCACCGTTGTCGGCACTTGTATTTATTTCAATACCGGGCACCACCAGGACACCCAACCTCTTCCCGGCGTTAACGGCTTCATCTATACCCTCAACAGTATCGTGATCGGTTAGCGCAATTGCTGAAAGGTTCTGTTTTGCTGCCTGCTCTACAATTTTGGTCGGAGAAAGGAGCCCGTCCGATCTGTTGCTGTGCAGGTGCAGATCTGCTTTTTGCATCTTAATCCTCCTAAATGTCCCCGATTGATAGCCTAACGGGTCAGGGACACACCGCTGCTAATCACTACTTAATGTATTGTTTATAACCCTGTAGAAATTACCTCCCATAATTTTTTCAATATCGGAAGCACCGTATCCCCTTTTCTGCAGTTCTTCGTATACCCTAATAAAACCTTTCGCTCCGCATATTCCACCGGGCAGCTCCTTTGTTCCGTCAAAATCGCTTCCCAACCCAACACTGTCTATACCGGCCTTTTCTATTATGTGTTCTATATGGTCTGCAATTCCCGAAACATTGTCTTTACCTCTGCCGAGGAAATCCGGAACAAAATTGACCCCTGCAACTCCACCCAGCTTACCCAGTGCCGCCAGCTGTCTGTCATCCAGGTTTCTGGCGTGCGGACATATGGACAGGCAGTTTGAATGGGAAGCAATAACGGGTTTATCGGTTAGTTCTATTATATCCCAAAAACCCTTATTGGAAATATGCGAAACATCCATAAGTATACCCAGTTCGTTTATTCTTTCTACAGCTCTTCTGCCCTGTTTACTGATTCCTTTGTCCTCACTGTCACCAATCCCGCTGCATAACCCGTTCCCCGGATTCCATGTAAGGGAAATACAGCGCACGTCAAGCCTGTACAATTCATCAATGCGGTGCAGATTGTCCACCAAAAGATATGCACCTTCCACAGCCAGTATAATGCCCAGCCGGTTGTTTTCTATGCAGTCTGTAAGGCTGGCAGCGTTTTTGATAAGAACCGGGGGATTCGTACTGCCGGACAATTCCTTATGGAAATAATCGAAAAGTTTAATTACACCCCTGTAGTGCTTTTGCGTTTCGAAACTATCGCAAAACAGTGCAAAAAACTCTATGTGAGGAGTAATGGAATCCAGGCTTTTCAAATCGATATGGGTTTCTCCCCTGCTGTCAACAAAGGTGGTTTTATGGTTATATGCCTTTGAAACGGAATCGCAGTGTGCATCAACGGTCAAAAATTTTTTCAAACTTTGGCCCCCCTCTTATATCTCTGTATTTCATAATAAAAACCTGCCTAAACAGCAGGTTTTTAATGAGCGTTTTTTTATCTGGGCTCAACAATCAATTTAATAGCTGTCCTTTCTTCCCCGTCTATTTCGATATCGGTAAATGCTGGTATGCAAATAAGGTCCATTCCACTGGGAGCAACAAATCCCCGAGCTATTGCAACTGCTTTAACTGCCTGGTTCAAAGCGCCGGCCCCTATGGCCTGCATTTCAGCATTCCCCTTTTCCCTGAGGACACCAGCCAATGCTCCGGCAACCGAGTTCGGATTTGACTTAGCAGATACTTTCAAGATTTCCATCAATAAAGCCCCCTTAAAATAAATTATTACATCCTTATTAAATATTCTACAGATAGCAAAAAAACCCTTTTTATTGGCTAATATTTTAGACCCGCAGCTGTATAAAGCGACATCCTTTAAACATGTGCAAAATAAAAGAGCTTTTCAGCCCTTTTATTTTGCGTATTCAATTGCCCTTGTCTCCCTTATAACGTTTATCTTTATCTGTCCCGGGTAATCCAGTTCCTCTTCTATTCTCTTTGAGATTTTCTTAGCGATGAAAGTAATGTCTGTATCTCCTACGTCTTCAGGTTTCACCATAATTCTTATTTCTCTTCCTGCCTGTATCGCATAGGATTTGTCAACGCCATCGAAGGAGCTTGCTATCTCTTCAAGCTGCTCCAGCCTTTTTATATAGGCCTCCAGGGTTTCCCTTCTTGCGCCCGGCCTGGCAGCCGAAATCGCATCTGCAGCCTGCACCAGAATGGCTTCAACGGTTGTAGGCTCTATATCGTTGTGGTGTGCTCCTATTGCGTGTATAACCTCCTGGGACTCCCTGAATTTCTTTGTTATACTAACCCCGATCTGCACGTGATTCCCTTCCATTTCGTGGTCTACCGCCTTACCGATGTCGTGAAGCAACCCGGCTCTTCTTGCCAGTTTTATGTCCGCGCCGAGTTCGGCAGCCATGGAAGCAGCCAATTGAGCCACTTCAATAGAATGTATAAGCACATTCTGGCCGTAACTGGTACGGTAGTTAAGCCTCCCAAGCAGTTTGACAAGTTCCGGATGCAGTCCGTGAACGCCTGTCTCAAAGGTCGCCTGCTCACCGTGTTCCCTAACCTTAGCATCCACTTCCTTTTTGGCTTTTTCAACCATTTCCTCTATCCTGGCAGGATGTATTCTTCCGTCTGCTATAAGCTTTTCCAGGGCGATCCGTGCAGTCTCCCTCCTAATTGGGTCAAACCCGGAAAGTATAACTGCTTCCGGAGTATCGTCAATTATCAAGTCAATACCTGTCAAGGTCTCCAGGGTCCTTATGTTTCTTCCTTCCCGTCCGATTATTCTTCCCTTCATTTCATCGTTTGGCAATTGAACTACAGAAACGGTAGTATCTGCAACGTGGTCCGCCGCACATTTTTGTATGGCACAGGTTATTATTTCCCTTGCTTTTTTGTCGGCTTCATCCTTCGCCTGTGCCTCTATTTCCTTAACCATAGCAGCTGCATCTTTTTCTGTTTCTTTCCTTATATCATTAAAAAGAATCTCCTTCGCCTCTTCACAGGAAAGTCCTGACATTCTTTCGAGTTCCTTTATTTGTTTTTCGTACAACTGGTTAATCTCTTCCTGCCGGCGTTTTGTGTTTTCTTCCCTGATATTAAGTAATTCTTCCTTCTTCTCGATGGTTTCTATTTTTTTGTCAAGGGATTCTTCTTTTTGAATAAGCCTTCTTTCGATCCTCTGCTGTTCGTTCCTTCTTTCTCTGGATTCTTTTTCTAATTCGTTTCTCAGCCTGTGGACTTCTTCCTTTGCCTCCAGGAGCTGCTCCTTCTTTAATGTTTCTGCCTCCTTTTCAGCATCCGAAATCAGTTTTTTAGCTAATTCTTCCGCATTGGTAATTTTTGCTTCCGCAATTATCTTTCTTACCAAATACCCAATAAAAAAAGCCACCAGAGATGCTATGAATGCTACTATAAGAATATCTATGCTCCAACACCTCCTCTATTCAGTTTTCCGGGTTTATATTCTTAAATGTTCTTAATTACTGAAAATAGCAATATTACGATACTACCGTATCGTAATAATTTTATATTTTTTTATTATTTATGTCAAGTTAACCGTTTCAACACTTTATTGATACTATCCAAGTTAAAACCCCTTCTCTTCAAATAGCCTGCAATTTTTCTCAAGTCGCTTTCGTCCATTGGGTCAGGCTTTTTAAATTTTCTGTCCAGCAAACCCATTATAACCGGTACTTCATCGATATTATTATATTCGGTGTTGTTCTCTACAAGGTCTTTTCTTACACCTTTTTGATCCAGTTCCTTTTTTATCCTGAACCGGCCCATAGGATTAAACTTCATTCTGTCCCTTATATAACAGGATACATAATAATCGTCATCGATATAGCCGAGTTCCTTAAGCTTTTCCAATATACGTTCGGTAAGCTCTTCGCTACAGCTGCTTCTCAGTTTGTCCCTTACCTCGGATTCGGTTTTAAGTCTTCTTGATAGGAATCTCAAAGCGGTATTAAACCCTTTGCTGTACTCTTCCATCCGCCGCACCTCTATCCATTACGATTATTGTCATCAGCCTTCCGGGTTTTCCTGGTCCGGTTTTTCACTGGGCAGTATATTCATATTGTATCTTTCTCTGACCTGGTTTTCTATCTGAAGGCACAGGTCGGGATTTTCAATCATGTATTGCTTGGCATTTTCCCTCCCCTGGCCAAGCCTTATATCCTGGAAGGAATACCAGGAACCGCTCTTTGATGCAATTCCTTCCTCGATCGCAGCATCCAGGATTGCTCCCTCCCTGGATATCCCCCTACCGTACATTATATCAAATTCGGCCTGTTTGAACGGGGGGGCCACCTTGTTCTTAACAACCTTTACCCTGGTACGGTTTCCTATATTTTGGTCGCCCTGTTTCAGTATTTCTATTCTGCGCACATCAAGTCTTACCGAAGCATAGAATTTTAAAGCCCTTCCTCCCGGGGTGGTTTCGGGGTTTCCGAACATTATACCTACCTTTTCACGAAGCTGGTTGATAAATATTGCCGTGGTCCTTGATTTGCTTATGGCTCCTGCAAGTTTTCTCAGTGCCTGCGACATAAGCCTTGCCTGCAGTCCGACATGGGCATCTCCCATTTCTCCCTCTATTTCGGCCTTTGGAACCAAAGCGGCAACCGAATCTATTACCACAACATCCAAAGCACCGGAACGCACCAACGCCTCGGCAATCTCAAGGGCCTGTTCACCGGTATCCGGCTGCGAAACAATCAGGTTTTCAATATCTACGCCGAGATTCCCCGCATATACCGGGTCAAGGGCATGTTCCGCATCAATAAATGCGGCATTGCCGCCGGTTTTCTGTGCTTCGGCAATAATATGCAGTGCCACCGTAGTTTTGCCCGAAGATTCGGGTCCGAATATTTCAACAATTCTTCCCCTCGGTACTCCTCCGATGCCAAGGGCAATATCCAGATTCAGAGCACCCGTAGGAATGCTGGATACGTTAAGGCCTGCCTTCTGGTCCCCGAGTTTCATTACCGAGCCCTTACCAAACTGTTTTTCAATTTGGTTTATGGTCAATTCAAGAGCCTTTGCTTTTTCATTATTCATATACACACACCACCTTTTAAATATAGGAACAAGTGTTCTGTTTATTATTATATATCAATTATGGATTTTGTCAATACTTGCTATATTGGCCAAGCAGATAAAGTCTCAGATGATTTACCGCATTCTTTGCAGCATAGGTGCTTATCTTTTCCCGGTTACCTGCGAACCTCATCTCCCAGCACTTGAGACAGTCATCCGTTGCCAGGGCTGTATATACAAGACCCACGGGTTTTTCCTCGCTGCCGCCGTCGGGGCCGGCTATTCCTGTAACAGCCAGGCCTATATCCGAACGGCATGCTCTTTTCACTCCTGCCGCCATCTCACGGGCTGTGTCCGAGCTCACCGCTCCTTTTTCCCGCAGGGTATTTTTTGATACATACAGCAGTTCTTCCTTGATATCGTTGCTGTAACTTACAATGGTCCCCTTGAAGACCTTTGAAATACCCGGTACCGAAGTAAGGATACTGCTAATCCTGCCTCCCGTACAGGATTCAGCCACCGCAAGGGTTTTACCTTTATCCATAAGTGCCTTCCCTGTAACCTGCTGAAGGGTTTGGCTGCCGCAGCAGTAAATATATTTTCCCAGCCGTTTTTCTATTATTTGTTTCACTTCTGTAATCGAAGCCGGTATTTCACCACTTTTTTCCGCCCTGCCGGTCAGCCTCACCCTTACTTCCCCTTCACCGGCATAGGTGGCAATGGTTGGATCAGACTGATTCTTAATAAGGTCATACAATTCATGTTCCAGTGTGGATTCCCCGATACCGAAAAAATTCATATTAACCGAAACAAGCGCCTGTTTTGACTTTTTTCTGAGATACGGAACAATGCTGCTTAAAAACATAGGTTTCATTTCTGCCGGCGGGCCCGGTAGCATAATTACCGCTTTACTGTCCAGTTCCAGTATAATGCCCGGAGCCGTTCCGTTATCATTGGGCACGGCCCTGCTGCCCTCGGGAATGTATGCCTGTTTTATGTTGTTTGGTGTCATTTTTCTGTTTCTTTTTTTAAAATAGTTTTTCAGTTTTTCGAGCTCCGCTTCATCCGGTATAAGCCTTTTCCCGGCTGCTTCAGTTATAATTTCCTTTGTAATATCATCCGAAGTGGGGCCTAGTCCGCCGGTTGTTATTATCAGGTCGCTCCTTTTAAATGCATTTCTGACCGCTTCCTCAAGTCTTGCCGGATTGTCTCCCACAGTAACGTGATAGTATACGTCTATACCGAGCCCGGCCAGCTGCGATGACAAAAAAGATGAATTGGTGTTGACTATGTTTCCCAGGAGTATTTCGGTACCAATTGTAATGATTTCTGCTTTCATGGTAACTGTCCTTTCCGTATTTTATTTGTACAGTTTCTAGCGGGAATCAATAAATATTGTTCTGCTCTTGTACAGGTAATCCACCATCGAAAACAATGTCAGCGCCACCGCAACCCATATCGCTATTACGTCAAAGGGTATATTCCAATTTTTGAAGGGGAAATTGTTGAGCATTATCGCCACTATGGCAACTATTTGTGAAATGGTTTTGAGTTTACCCCAAATGCTGGCGGCTATGACTTTTCCCTCGGAAGCGGCAACACCCCTTAAACCGGTAACAACGAATTCCCGGGCAATTATCACCATGGCTATCCATGCCGACAACTTACCCATCTGTACCAGCGATATCAGCGCGGCAGTTATCAGGAGCTTGTCGGCCACCGGATCCATCAGCTTACCCAGTTTGGTTATCTGGTTGTGCTTTCTCGCTATGTACCCGTCAAGGCTGTCGGTAAGGGCGGCCAGGATGAATACCGCCGCTGCAATGTATTCACCGCAGTTAATCTTGTTCAGCAGAAAAACCATAAACACAGGTACAAGTATAATACGTAAAAGGGTCAGCCTGTTTGCCCAATTCATTCTACCACTCTCCCAACCAAATCGTACTCCAGCGCATGGTCAATCTCCACCTCGACAAAATCCCCCGTCTTCACACTGCCTTTGGAAGTGAAAAGCACCCGGTTGTCTACATCCGGAGCATCACCGTAGGTCCTTCCGTAGTACAGCTCACTCTCCCGCCCGTCCACTATTATCCTCATCCTTTTACCTATTCTTGTACTGTTTTTCCCTAGGGAAATCTTTTGCTGCTCAAGCATCAGTGTTTCCCTTCGCCTTAACGCCACATGGTGCGGTACATGTTCCTTCATATGAAAGGCGGGAGTATCCTCTTCCCTGGAATATGTGAACACCCCCAGCCGGTCGAAATATCCCTTTTCAACCAGGGACAGTACCTCCTTAAAATCTTCGTCCTTTTCTCCCGGAAAACCTACTATAACGGTGCTTCTTAAGACGATTCCGGGTATTTGCTCCCTCAGCCTGTATAGGAGCCTTTCAATTTCAGTGCCGGTTATTCTTCTGTTCATTCTTTTTAATATTCTGTCGCTGGCATGCTGCACAGGAATGTCCAAATACTTGCATATTTTATCCAGACTTTTAACAGTATGAATCAGTTCTTCGGTTATGCCTTCCGGATAACAGTACAAAAGTCTCAACCATTCCATGTTATCTACGCTGCAAAGCTTTGAAAGCAACTGTGCAAGCCTTTTATGACCGTACAAATCACTGCCGTAGTTTGTTATATCCTGGGCAACCAGTATTAATTCCCTGGCCCCCTCGTCTGTAAGGCTTTTCGCTTCCTCTATTATATACTCTTCCCTGCGGCTTCTGTATCTGCCCCTTATCTTTGGAATAATGCAGTAGCTGCAGTAATTACTGCAACCCTCCGCAATCCGAAGGTACCTGTAATGCCTGTTTTCTCCGCAGGTACGCGGCAGGTTTTCCGGGATATCCAGGCTTTCATCCAGTATACACACGCTTCTTTTGCCATCAAGGGCATCCTTTATTATATCAACTATATGCATAAAACCGGTTGTTCCCACCAGCGCATCAATCTCGGGTATTTCCCGCATTAGCTCCTTAGGGTATCTCTGGGCAAGACAGCCGGAAACTATAAGCAGGCGGCACCTGCCGTTTTTTTTATTTTTTCCCATTTCCAGTATTGTATTTATTGACTCCTGTTTCGCGTCCTCTATAAATCCGCAGGTGTTTACAATTATTATATCGGCTTTGGAAATGTTCTTTTCTTCACAATATCCGTTTTTTTCAAGAAGTCCTTTCATGTTTTCGCTGTCCACTTCGTTTTTGGGACAGCCCAGTGTAACGACTGCAGCCCCAATCATTTTTTTACCTCCCTCAGCTGTCGGTGCTGTTTGCCTGGTCGATTGCTTCCCTGCTGACCAACACCCTGCGGGGTTTGCTTCCCTCAAAGGGCCCTATTATACCCCTTTCCTCCATCTGGTCAATCATCCGGGCAGCCCTCGCATAACCCACTTTAAGCTTTCGCTGCAAAAGGGAAGCGGATGCCTGTTGGTATTCCATTGCAATTTCAATGGCATCCGGCAGCAGTTCGTCACAGTCTCCCTGCCCTGTTTCCCGCGGCTGGGCCGCTTCCAGCACTTCTTCGCTGTACTGGGCGTCAACCTGGTCCCTGACAAAGGCAACAACCCTTTCAATTTCCTCTTCTTCCACCAGTGCACCCTGTACCCTTATCGGTTTATGCTCTCCGGTCGGGTGATACAGCATATCACCCCTGCCGGTCAGTTTTTCTGCACCGTTCATGTCAAGAATTGTTCTGGAATCCACCTGGGAGGATACCGCGAAGGAAATCCTCGACGGAATATTCGCCTTGATTATACCGGTAATAACATCCACCGAAGGCCTTTGGGTGGCTATCACAAGGTGTATTCCGGAGGCCCTGGCCATCTGGGCAAGCCGGCATATTGCATCCTCAACCTCTGCCGGTGACACCATCATCAAATCTGACAGCTCGTCTATTATCACCACTATTTGAGGCAGATATTCCTTGGAGTTTTCCATCTGCTTCACCTGGTTATAGCGGTGTATATCCTTAACACCTATTTTTGCAAATTCCTTGTACCGGTTGGTCATTTCCTGTACTGCCCAGTTCAAAACACCGGTGGCTTTCCGCGGCTCTGTGACTACCGGTGCAAGTAAATGGGGTATATCATTGTAATGGCTTAATTCCACTATCTTCGGGTCAATCAGAATCAGCTTGACATGGGCCGGTGAAGCCTTATACAAAAGGCTTATTATTATGCTGTTTATGCAAACGCTCTTTCCTGAACCGGTGGCCCCTGCTATTAACAAGTGAGGCATTCCCGCAAGGTCTATGATTATGGGGTTTCCTGCTATATCCTTACCCAGGGCGACGGTTATATTTGAACGGCTGTTCTTGAAGGAAGTGCTTTCGATTAATTCCCTCAGGGTAACCGGAATGGTTTCCTTGTTTGGAATCTCCAGCCCTATGGCCGATTTTCCCGGAATTGGGGCCTCGATTCTGACCGAAGTGGCCGCCATACTGAGGGCTATATCATCGGCCAGATTCAATATTCTGCTTACCTTGACCCCGGGGCTGGGGTGAAGTTCGTATCTGGTTATCGCCGGGCCGACGCTTACCTTCACAACCTTTGCAACCACCCCGAAGGTGTTAAGTGTATCCTCCAGCCTTCTGGCGTTGTTTAGAAGTTCCTTGCGGTTCCCGCCGGTCCTGCTTTCATATTCGGAAAGCAAACTTACCGAAGGAAGCCTGTATCCTATATATTCGTTGGTAAAGCTTGTCCTGTGAAGTTCCAGTTCTTCCGGCCGGTCGGCTTTTTTCTGCCCGGCAGCGGCACTTTCATCAATACCCAGCTTTATATCCTTGGAGTCGAAAATTTTAATGCTTTCCTCCTGCTTTATTTCGGGTTCATTTCTTTCCCGCTTCTTTTCCGCTTCCGGATCAGTATTGATTTCAATTTCTTCCCGGATGTCGTCGGCAACCGTTATAAAGTCCTTAAATGCAGCGGCTGAGTTCTTCATAATTATAAACACGGCCTTTATGAATTTAACCGTCAGCCCAACCACCGACCTGTCTGTTAGAAGCACAGCCGATATTAGGGCTATTGTGGTCACAAATACTTTGCTGCCGACGGAACCGAAAACCTTAAACAGCAGTACCGAGCAAATACCTCCCACTATACCGCCGCCTCTTTTTTCCATTCCGCTTATAAATGCAACCCTGGAGTTTTCCCTTAAGTTTTCCCAAAGGCTTAAATTCTGTCTTACAGCAACCAGCTGTCCCTGTTCGGAAATTATATGCGTAAGTACAATAATCGAAAAGTACAGGAAAAAGAGCGCAATGGCTTTGTTCTCCATATCCTTTATATTCATTCGCAGTATATAGATGACCCCCGTAAGCATAATAAACAGCGGTATACCGTATCCTCCGATACCAAAAAGGCCGAAAACATAGTCCCTGAAGAGGTTTCCAAATACACCGGTTCCTCCTTTTTGAAGCCCGAGCAGTACCAGAACAGACAAGGCAATAAGGCCTATGCCCATTACTTCAAATCTTATTCTTTCCCTGTTCTTTTTTGAATTCCTCCTGTTTTTTCTTGACGCCACCGCCATCACCCCAATTGTTATTTCTACACATGGTACCGGAATCCTCCAATACGCCATATATAAAAGAAGGCGCACCCGCCTTCCGTTTCCGCTAATCCTTCCACTTAAAACAGGTTAATGATTTATTCAGCCCATTAATAAACCTATTATTAGGCTTCCCGCACCCACAATCCAGCAGTAATAGGAAAAATAACTCAGCTTTCTCTTTTTGATAATCTCAACCAGGAACCTTATTGCTATTGTTCCCGCCACTGCCGCAGCTGTCATGCCTGCAAAGGCTGTTGTAAGACTGCCGGTTAAAGCACCTTCGCCGTAGTATTTCCAGAACTCCAATATCGCTGCCCCGAGGATTGCAGGTATCGACATGACAAATGAAAACCTTGTTGCCAGCTCCCTAGAAAAACCCCGGGTCAGGCCTGCGAATATGGTAGAGCCGGACCTGGATATACCGGGAGTTATGGCCAGGCCCTGGAACACGCCTATTATCAAAGCGTCGGATATCTTTACGTCGCCGGTGTCCTTTGAGCCGGGTTTTATGTTGTTTGCCATGTAAAGAAGCGTACCGGTTACAATAAGCATAACTGATACCATCGTAACCGAAGCAAAGACCCTTTCGAAATAACCGCCCAGCAGTACGCCCATTAAACCGGTAGGTACCGTGGCGACTATCACCATAATCAGCATTACCCTGTGGGGGTTCTTTTTAAGTCCTAATCCATGACCCTTTGCAATATCCGAAGCCATTTCGAAAAAAGCTTTTATCATGCCCAATATATCCCTGTAAAAAACAAACACAACAGAAATTAGCGTTCCTATATGCAGCAATATTTCAAAAACAATACCGGTGTCAGTTTTAATGCCGAGAAAACTTCCAAACAACACCAGGTGTCCGGAACTGCTCACCGGCAAGAATTCCGTCAGACCCTGAACAATTCCCATAATTATTGATTGAAGCAAAGACAAAAAATTTTCCCCCTTCAACTGCATTGGAAATCCTAATAAAAACCATTGCAATTATATCACGATTTGTCATATACCTCAATCAGCTGCATTAATTTTCCGAAGGCCTGTTTAAGTCCCCCAACTTCATCTATTATTCCGTGTTCCACCGTTTCTTCGCCCACCAGTATGGTGCCTATATCATTGGCCAGTTCATCGGTGGCCGTCATCAGTTCTTTCAGCTTTTCTGCCTCTATGCGCGAGTGTTTGGTAATAAACTCGGTTATTCTCTGCTGCATCTTGTAAAAATACCTGAAGGTCTGGGGCACACCGATAATCAGGCCGCTCATTCTTATCGGGTGAATGGTCATTGTTGCCGAAGGGGCTATAAACGAATAATCAGCGGCTGTTGCCAGGGGTACCCCGATGCTGTGACCGCCTCCCAGCACCAGTGAAACCTTAGGCTTGGATATACTGGCCACCATTTCAGCAAGGGCAAGTCCCGCTTCCACGTCCCCTCCGATAGTGTTCAACAAAAGAAGCAACCCCTTAATCTGCCTGTTTTCCTCCACATTTACAAGCTGAGGCATAATGTGTTCGTATTTCGTTGCTTTGTTCTGCGTGGGGAGCAGCGTATGTCCCTCTATCTGGCCTATTATTGTAAGAGTATGTATGGGGCTTGTGGGATTAGGAGGTATATTCGATACTCCAAGGGATTTTATGTCCTCTGCCATACTTTTTTGCGTTTTTCCGCCGTCATCCGTCTTTGTTTTTTTTGCTTTCTGTTTTCTGATTTTTTGCAAGGTTTTCCTCCCCATTCTTCCGAATCTCTAGCTATTATTATTAACCTTTGAAAGTAAAATATTATCTAAAAACCAATACGCACCTTTTCCGTTGTTGGAAAAGGTGCGTATTTAAAATCCGAACTTATAGTTTGAATTCGTCATGCAGTACTTTAACTGCTTTTTCCGCCTGCTGCCTCTTAACAAGCACTGAAATTGTAGCATGGGAATCCGCCGTTTGGTATACCTTTATTCTATTTTTGTTAAGTACCCTTAACATCCTTGCCATAACCCCGGGCACACCCCTTATTCTGCTGCCTATGATGGTTATTTTGCTGCAGTTATTGATAATGCAGAACTTTGTTCCTTCCCTTTTTAGAAGGTTTGTCACCCTGTCGCAATCACTGTCATCTATTGTAAATATTTTTTTGTCTGTGAATATATTGATCAAATCTATGCTGATTCCCATATCCGCCAGCTTATCCAGTATATCATCGGTATGGTTTTTTTGTGGGCTTTCCGAATAATCAATAACCACCTGTGCCCTGTCATGGAGGTGGGCAATACCGGTAAGAAGCCCTCTGTCCCCCATGGATACGGTATCCCCATCCTTTTTGTACTGGGTAATCAAGGTCCCCGGCGAATCCGAGAAAGTGTTCTTGATTACCAGCGGCACATTGGATTTCATTGCAACCTCCACCGCCCTCGGATGAATAATCCTGGCACCGTAATCCGCCATCTGAAACACTTCGTTATAGTCAATACTTCTAATAACCTTTGCACTGTTTATTATACCCGGGTCGGCGGTCATAACTCCGTCCACATCAGTGTATATCTCCACTGAATATGCATTTAGCGCATCGCCCAATACCGCCGCGGTAACATCGCTGCCTCCCCGTCCCAGCGTCGTAATGTCACCGTATTCCGTAACCCCCTGAAATCCTGTAATAACCGGTATTCTGCCCCTTTCGACTTGCTGATATATTTTTTTTGGCTCCACCTTCAATACTCCGGCATTTCCGTAATTGTTATCGGTAACTATCCCCGCCTGCTGGCCGTTCATTGCCACCGCATCCAATCCCGCCGCATTGAGCTGGGCTGTCAGTATTACCGCCGAGATAATCTCGCCGCAGGAAATCAAAAGGTCCCGGTCCCTTGCCTTGATACCGCGGTTTGTTTCGTCTGCCAGTTGTATAAATGTATCGGTAGCATATGGCTCGCCCTTTCTTCCCATTGCGGATACAACCACCACGGGACAAAAGCCATTCCTTCTTGCCGCTTCTATCTTTTCTATGGCCTTGTTTCTTCTCTCAGTCGTTGTCAGCGATGTGCCGCCGAATTTTTGAACGATTATTTTCATCAATATCCTCCTTAATGAAAAACACAGCATTATTAATTATTATATCTAATAATAACACTAATGGTGAAATAAAATAAAGCCCCTGTTTAAAGGAGCCTTTTAGAAAATCTTTCTTTTTTTCCTTTCGTCCTGCTCGATTATTATCATGTCATTACCAATCTTCTTTACATTTTCCCATGGAACCTCAATATAATCACGTTCTCCGAATATGGAAAACTGTGTCCTTTCTTCCGGTATCAGCAGTTTTACTATGCTTCCCGTTTTTTCATCTATGACCAGATCCGCTTCTGCCACTATTCCAAGTCTTTCTCCGGTATTGAGATTAACTATTTCCTTTCCGCCAATCTGACTAAGCCGCATAGAATTACCCCCTTCTTCATTTAATTCTATGCGGCAGACTTCATCTATATGCCAGTATGTCCAAATCCACCTCTGCCTCTTTTGCTGACATCCAGGACATCCGTTTTTACAAGGTTAACCATTTCATAACGGCATATCACCAGCTGAGCTATTCTGTCTCCCCTTTTTATTTCGAAGGGACTGTCCCCGAGGTTTATTAGTATTACCCGAATTTCTCCCCGATAGTCACTGTCTATTGTACCGGGAGTGTTTAAAACCGTTACCCCGTGTTTTGCTGCCAGCCCGCTTCGGGGGCGTACCTGGCCTTCAAAGCCTGTGGGTATCTGCAGGTAAATACCGGTCGGCACGAGCATAAAACCGCCGCTGGGAACGGTTGTCGTACCGTTAACCGCAGCACAAAGGTCAAGCCCGGAAGAACCGTCGCTCATGTAACGGGGCAGCGGTAAATCCCTTGCCTCCTCGCTCTGATATACTTTAACATCTATCATACCATCATCTCCAGTGCCTTTATCACATCATTGTCCGCATTGCCGAGTATTGTCGCCGCCATGTTTTCAAAGTCTATCGATTCGCGTATAATTTCCTGCATGCTGTCTATACTTATGCCGTCAATCCTGTCAAGTATCTCTTCCTGGGAATATATTTTACCGAGCAGCAGTTCCGACTTGCCCATGGACGACATTCTGCCTCCCGTGCCCTCCATACTCAGTATATAGTTTCCTTTCATCTGCTCCTTAACCCTTCTCAGCTCATTCTCGGGTATACCGTATTCTTTAAGTTTCCTAAACTCTTCAACAACAGCCTCAAGTACATTTCCAAGCTGTGATGGATTTGTTCCGGCATAAACTGTAAGCATTCCAATATCCCTGTAGGTCGTGGGATATGAATATATCGAGTAAACCAGCCCCATTTCCTCCCTTACCCTTTGGAACAGCCTTGAACTCATGCCACCGCCCAAAAGGTTGTTGAGTGCAAGAAAAGAATAAAGTCTCTTGTCTTTCTGGTTCAAACCCTTAAACCCCAGGCAAAAATGCACCTGTTCGGTATTTCTTTGTTTTATGACATGATTAAAATTAATTGTCGGTTTAGCATACCTTTTAACTTTTGTATACCTGTCGCCCCAGTTTGAAAAGTATTTCTGGGCATATCTTTCTATGTCTTTCAGTTCAACGTTTCCGGTAACGGCGATAACGGTATTGTCCGGTCGGTAATTATTATTAAGGTACCTTATAATATCCTCCCTTTTTATTTCCATAACCGACCTCTGTTCACCGAGGACAGGGTATCCCAACGGGTGATTCTTAAACACGTTGGATGCATATATATCATGAACCACTTCTTCCGGGTTGTCCTGATACATGTTAATTTCTTCGATAACCACATTCTTCTCCCTGCTTATATCGTCACTTCTGAATGAAGAATTAAAAAGCATATCCGACAGAATGTCAAAGGCCAGCTCCATATGCCTGTTTAAAACCCTGGCGTAATAACAGGTGCATTCTTTTCCGGTGAAAGCGTTTAGCTGTCCCCCGACGTTATCAATTTCTTCTGCTATATCCCTCGCACTTCTTTTTTCGGTTCCCTTAAAGGCCATGTGTTCAATGAAATGGGAGATTCCGTTACACTTGGCCTGTTCGTTCTTGCTGCCCGCTTCTATCCATATTCCTATACTTACCGACTGTACGTAGGGGATTTTCTCAAATACTATTCTAAGTCCGTTTGGTAGTATAATTCTTTTATACTGCATATCAGTCCTCCTGTATTTAGTCTGTACCGAAATCATTTGCAGGGCTTTATATATTATATAGTGGGATGTATTATTTATCAATCGAATTTACTATATCTTCCAGGGATATTATTTGATATCCCCTTTCTTTAATATTCGTTATTATGGCAGGTAGTGCCTCCAGTGTCTGATCGGTTGGATGCATAAGAATTATACCTCCGCCATGCAGTTTTTTTTCTACCCTTGAGATTATCCTGTCAGCCCCCTCCCTTTTCCAGTCAATTGTATCAATGCTCCACATTATGATTTCACACCCCAGGTCACCGGCTGCCTTAACGGTATCGTTATTGTAAGCACCGGAGGGCGGAGCAAAGTATTTTGGCGTTATTCCCGTTATCTCCTTAAGTATCTGCTGTGTCCTGGCAATCTCTGCCTTGTTCTGCCGGTAATCAAGTTTTGAATGATCCCTGTGCGAATAACCGTGATTCCCTAATGTATGCCCGTATTCCGCAATCAATCGTGTTAGCTCCGTGTTTTGTTCAGCCCATTTTCCGGTAATAAAAAAAGCTATCTTTACACCGGCAGTCTCAAAAATGTCCAGCATGGCGGGCAAGTATTCGCTGCCCCAGTCAACATTACATGTTATCGCCACACCCTTGGATTCCCTTGAACCTCTGTGTATTGGCTGACTGAAGGCCGGTTGGACTGCAACGTAATACTTGAAAGCATTGAGTATTACAGCGATTAATAGGATTAAAGACAGAAATGTCACAATAATCATGATTGTTCTGTTTTGAATTTTATTTCTTAAAAAATTCATAAATATCCCCCTTCCTGTTTTAATAAAGCATATTCAACAGAAAGGGGAAATATAAAAAAACATAAACCGATGGTTTATGTTTTTTTAACGTCTGCTTTTGTTTCGTGTTCCCTTGTTTTCCTTCGGCTTATCTTCCTTTGGAAGGACGTCCTTACGGGAAAGGTTTATCCTTCCCTGCCTGTCTATCTCAATTACCTTGACCATTACCTCGTCTCCTATACTGAGCACGTCTTCCACCTTCTCCACCCTGTTATGGGCCAACTTGGAAATGTGCACCATACCTTCTTTTCCGGGGGCTATTTCCAAAAACGCTCCAAATCCGGTTATTCTCATAACTTTACCCATATAGAATTCCCCTACTTCTATGTCCTTAGTCAGGGTTTCGACTATCTTAAGCGCTTTTTCGCCGGATTCTTTGTCAGGAGCCGCAATGAACACCCTGCCGTCGTCTTCTATATCTATTTTAACGCCGGTGTCGTTTATTATTTTGTTGATTGTTTTACCTCCGGGGCCTATTATATCACGTATTTTTTCAGGGTCCACAACGGTTCTTATAATTTTCGGTGCGAACCTGGAAAGCTCTTTCCTCGGTTCGGATATGACTTCCATCATTTTTCCCAGTATATGCAGCCTACCCTGCCTGGCCTGCTCCAGAGCATCCTTTAATATATCCCTTCCTATTCCGAAAATCTTTATGTCCATCTGAATAGCCGTGATGCCTTTTTGCGTACCTGCCACCTTAAAGTCCATATCCCCAAGAAAATCTTCCATACCCTGTATGTCGGACAGTATCCTTACCCTTTCTTCTTCCTTTATCAGGCCCATTGCAATCCCTGCCACCGGTGCCTTTATCGGAACTCCTGCATCCATCAGTGCAAGGGTGCTGCCGCAAACGCTCGCCTGTGAAGTGGAGCCGTTGGAGCTCAGTACTTCGGATACCAGTCTTATTGTATACGGGAATTCCTCCTCGTCGGGTATCACAGGCTCAAGGGCCCTTTCTGCCAGTGCGCCGTGCCCAATTTCACGCCTTCCGGGTCCCCTTAAAAACCTGGTTTCTCCGACACTGTAGGGCGGGAAATTGTAATGATGCATGTACCTTTTAAACTCTTCCAGTCCCAGTCCGTCAAGTATCTGCACATCTCCCATGGCTCCAAGGGTTGCAATTGTAAGCACCTGGGTCTGTCCCCTTGTAAAAAGACCCGAGCCATGGGTTCTGGGAAGCAAGCCCACTTCACAGGCTATCGGCCTGATTTCGTCGGTTTTTCTGTCGTCCGGCCGCCTGCCCTCTTCGATTATCAGCCTTCTTACCTCTTCCTTGGTTATGTTGTACAATATTTCCGAAACCCCGGCAGCCGATTCCGGGTACTTCTCTTCAAAGTAAACAAGAGCCTCTTCCTTAACCCTTTCTATATTATCGTTCCTTTCCAGTTTGTCGGCGGTCTGTATCGCATCAATAAGCCTTGATGTGGCAAATTCCCTGACTTCTTTTTCAAGGTCGGCATCCGTTTCCACAGCTGTAATTTCCGTCTTTTCCTTCCCTACTTTGCTTGCAATATCCTCAATGAAACCTACTATCTTTTTGATTTCCCCGTGGGCATACATAATTGCTTCAAGCATGGTATCTTCAGATACCTCATTGGCACCGGCCTCCACCATCATAACCGCGTCCTTTGTACCGGATACAATAAGCTGCAGGTCGCTTTTTTCTTTTTGCTCAATATCCGGGTTTATTACAAGTTTCCCTTCCACCATACCCACTTCCACCGACCCCGTTGGCCCGAAAAATGGAATTGGCGAAATTGTAAGGGCTGCGGATGAACCAATCATAGCTGCTATTTCGGGAGAGTTATCCCTGTCCACAGACAGAACTGTTGCAATAACCTGTACATCGTTTCGAAGGCCCTTTGGGAACAATGGTCTTATTGGCCTGTCTATAAGTCGTGAAGTAAGCACGGCCTTTTCGGTGGGCCTTCCTTCTCTTTTTATAAAGCCGCCGGGGATTTTACCCACCGAGTAAAGCTTTTCTTCGTAATCACAGCTTAGGGGAAAGAAGTCTATCCCTTCCCTTGGCTTTTCTGAGGCGGTTGCGGTAACCAGTACAGCGGTATCTCCGTACCTGACCAAAACCGCTCCACCGGCTTGTCCTGCCATTTTTCCCGTTTCTATGATAAGCTCTCTTCCCGCCAGTTCCATATTAAAAGTATCCTGCTTAAATAAATCCTCCATCGTTTTCCTCCTTTAATTCAAACATTTCAAATATAATGGAGCGGTATGACCCGCCCCCATGTTATTTTCTAAGACCCAGTTGACCAATTAGCTTCCTGTATCTTTCTATATCCTTTTCCTTAAGATAGTTTAAAAGCCCCCGTCTTTTACCAACCATTTTCAAAAGTCCTCTTCTGGAATGATGGTCCTTTTTGTTTAGCTTAAGGTGTTCGTTCAACTGATTTATCCTTTCGGTCAGTATTGCAATTTGCACCTCCGGGGAACCGGTGTCGGTTTCGTGGATTTTGTACCCGTTTATAATTTTTTGCTTTTCTTCGTTTTTCAATACTGTTTCACCTCCTCTTCAAGTAACCCCTGGAACCAAGCATAAGGTTGGAGATTCCTTAAACCTAGCTCTAGGTTCATACAACATTATGATTCTATCATACTTTACATGTAATTGTAAATATTGGCCTTGATAGAATGGTTTTTCTATTTACTCTAATAAAAGTAGTTTTCCAAATATTTTATATCTAATTCTATTTGATTCTTTAACTCCCCTATATTTTTAAACTTTTTTTCTTCCCTGATTTTTTTGTAAAATTCCAGGTGTATTAACTGATTGTATAAATTCCGGCTGATTCCGTCAATATAGGTTTCTATTCCAATTCTCCCCTCCGGAAAGGTTGGTTTTGTCCCCACATTGGTAATGCTTTTATACTTTTTATTTTGATATATGGTATTTGTTATATAGACACCCGAAGCCGGATACAAGACCTCCCTGGGCAGCCTTATGTTGGCAGTTGGTATTCCCATTCCGTTACCTCTGCCCATCCCCTTTATTACTCTGCCCGAAACGGAATAATAACTGCCCAGGCAGCGGTTGGCCTTTTCTATATCTCCAGCCTCAAGCAGCTTACGTATATAACTACTGCTTACAACTTCTCCGTCCAAATCCACCGGTTTAATGACATCTACCTTTATATTGTTCTTAACGCCTGTTTTATTAAGAAGATCGACATCCCCCGCTCCGCGATATCCAAATCTGAAATTAAACCCTACAGCCACATAACGTATACTGTAGTTTTCAAAAAGCACTTCTTCCAGGAAATCCTCTGGAGCCATTTTAGATATGCGTATGTTAAAGGGAGCCATTATTACTTTGTCCACGCCCAACTGCTTAATCAGTCTGTACCTGGTTTCGGGCGGGTATATAAGTGGTACCGGGTTGTCGGGGTTAATAACACTTAATGGATGCCGCCTAAACGTATAAACCATTGTATTTAGACCCATTAACCTGCTTTGTTCGACAAGCCTTTTAATCAGCTGCCTGTGTCCTATATGAACACCGTCAAAGTATCCAAGGGCTACTGCCCAGTCGTTTGCAGTCATATCCAATCCCCTTCGCTACTGATTGTCAGGAATATTGTTTTACTTCAACGCCATCGGCCAGAAGTCTATTTGCCCTGAAATATGATGGCTGTGTATCACTATGATAACTGTATATTCCCAAAAATGTACTGCGGTAATACAGCCTTAACTGCTGAAGGTGGTTAAACTCTTTATTATTGGTTAATAAATTATGATCATACAGATTATTGCCGTTTAGTGCCAGCTTAACATATTTATCCCTGATAAATACCTTGGGCATGTGCTTCAGCGGATAGTCAATGGGTAGCAGGTATTTTGCCCAGTTCCCGTCCTTCGCGGCTTCTTCCAGTTCTTTAAGGGTTACGGCACTGTCCAGGGAAAAGTCACCAACCGACAGCCTGGTCAAACTGCTCATTATTGCTCCGCAGCCCAGTTTTTCCCCTATATCATTACACAGGGTTCTTATGTAAGTGCCCTTTGAACATTCCACTTCTATGACTGCCCTGTCGGGAGGCAAATAATCCGCAAGGTCCAGCCTGTAAACTTCAATTTTTCTTGATTTCCGTTCAACCTCAAGCCCTTCTCGCGCCAGTTCGTAAAGTTTTTTACCGCCCTGTCTCACCGCGGAATACATGGGCGGCAGCTGCATAATCGGTCCCCTGAACTGCCGCAGCATCTCTTCAAGCCTTTTTCTGTCCATCTCTGCCTTTTTTGTCCTTAGTATTCTGCCGTATCTGTCCTGTGTATCGGTTGTTATTCCAAAGGTAATCTCTGCTCTGTATGTTTTATTTGAATCCACCAAAAAAACAGCCAGCTTTGTGGCTCTGCCGACACACAGCGGCAGAACGCCGGATGCGCCCGGGTCAAGGGTACCGGTATGCCCTACCTTTTTTTGCCCGGTCAGTTTTCTTGCTTTGTCCACCATCTTGAACGAAGTGGGTCCTATTGGTTTATCAAGATTAATAAATCCATCCATATCCCTTTACCTGTAGCCTTTTTCAATTTCAGCAAGCAGCATTTCACAAGCCTTATCAATGGAGGAGTGTATTGTGCAGCCCGAGGCTTTTATATGCCCTCCGCCGTTAAACACAGCTGCAATAACAGAAGTATCCACATATTCATTGGACCTGAGCCCAACCCTTATTTCTTCATCCTCTGTCTCCTTCAAAAGCACAGCTACTTCCACACCTTCAATATCCCTTGCAAATTCTATTATCCCTTCAATATCCTGCCGGTCGCACCCGGACTCCTCCAAATCCATTTTTTTAAGGCTCATCACGGCGGTCTTGCCCCCGTGAAAAATCCTTATGCTGTCTATCGCCTTTCCCAGCAGCTTTGTCTGCCCAAGGGTCCGCATGTTGAATATACGGCTGCATATCCAGCCGGTTTTTACTCCTATGCTGGTTAGTTCACCCGCAATACCATGGGTCACGGATGTGGTATTATCATATCTGAAGCACCCGGTATCCGATGCAATTGCCGTAAAAATACATGTGGCAATTTCCATGTCTATTCTTACTCCCATCAGCTTTATTATCTGGTATATCAGTTCAGCGGTTGCGGCTGCGTTTGTATCCACAAGGTTTAAGTTGCCGAACATGGTATTGCTGATATGGTGGTCAATATTAATAACAGTTGAAGCCTTTTCGCTTATGCTAATGAAATCTCCCAGTCTTTCCCGGTCACCGCAGTCCAGAACAACCAGGGTGTCTGGCTGTATAAAATCAATATCAATATCATCAAACAGAGATTGCCCCGGCAAAAAATCATACTTTTGCGGGATCTGGTCATTTTTTACGATGGTAACTTTTTTACCCATTCCAATAAGTGACAGGCCCAGGGCCGCCGAAGAACCCAGAGCATCACCATCCGGTGTAATATGGGTAATTATAGTTATTTCGCGGGTCTCCTGCAGGTGTTTCACGATATCAGTCAGCATCATCTTTTTTTCTTTTCTCCTCGTCGCCTATGACTTTTTTTAGCAGTTGACTTATGTGGGAGCCGTGCTGAATTGAATCGTCCATATGGAATACAATATCGGGAGTAATCCTCTGTCTTAGGTTTTTGCCCAGTTCTCTTTTGATATAACCTTTGGCCTTGTTAAGCCCTTCCAAGGTTTCTCTTCTTTTTTCACCGTCCCCCAGCATACTGACAAACACCTTCGCATGGCTTAGGTCGCTGCTTACCTGTACCTGGGTTATGCTTACCAGGGATGTAATCCTGGGGTCCTTAATCTCGCTCCTTATGATTTCACTTATCTCACGTTTTATTTCTTCAGAAAGCCTCTGGACTCTCCTTTTCATAAAATCACCTTTCCTATCGGGGGATCTCCTGGCTCACGAAACACTCCAGTATATCCCCTTCCTTTATATCATTGAAGTTTTCTATGCTTACACCGCATTCAAAACCCTGCAGAACCTCCCTCGCGTCGTCCTTAAACCTTTTTAGCGACTCAATCCTGCCTTCGAATATAACAATACCTTCCCTTACTATCCTAATTCCCCCGTTTCGCCGTATCTTACCCTCCTGTACATAGCACCCTGCTATGGTTCCTATCGAAGATGCCTTGAATATTGCCCTTACCTCCGCCCTGCCTGTTACCACTTCTTTATATTTGGGCTCCAGCATTCCTTTTATTGCTGCTTCCAGGTCATTTATGGCATCGTAGATTATTCTGTAGGTTCTTATATCCACATCCTCGTGGTGGGCCATCTGTACTGCTTTGCTGTCCGGTCTTACGTTAAACCCGATTATTATTGCATTGGAAGCGGCCGCAAGCATTACATCTGTCTCGGTTATTGCTCCAACTCCGCTGTGTATCGTTTTAATACGCACTTCGTCATTGCTCAGTTTTTCAATGGATTGTTTTACGGCACCTATAGAACCATACACATCCGCCTTGATAATTACGTTCAGTTCCTTTACTTTTCCTTCTTTAATCTGGTTAAACAAATCTTCCAGTGATATTCTCTGTGTTGGTTTTAACTGGGCAGTTCGTATTCTCTGTTTTCTGTCTTCAGCTATATGTCTTGCTGTTTTATCGTCGGAAGTAACGGCAAGTTTATCGCCGGAATTTGGTACTTCAGAAAGTCCTATCACCTCAACCGGAGTGGAAGGCCCCGCCTTGGCTATTCTTTTTCCTTTATCGTTGGTCATGGCACGGACCTTCCCGTAGGCGGCACCGGTAACTATTGAATCGCCAACCCTAAGCGTTCCCTTTTGTACCAATACCGTTGCTACAGGACCCCTTCCCTTATCCAGCTTTGCTTCTATAACGGTACCTACAGCCTTTCTGTCGGGATTTGCCTTTAATTCAGCCATATCGGCAACAAGAAGCACCATTTCCAGAAGGTCATCTATACCTTCACCGGTGTGGGCTGATACAGATACGCCTATGGTATCCCCTCCCCATTCTTCCAGCAACAGGCCCTGGTCCGTCAGCTCCTGTTTTACCCGTTCGGGATTTGCATTCGGTTTGTCTATTTTGTTTATGGCTACTATCAAAGGAACATTGGCCGCCTTTGCATGGTTTATTGCTTCAATGGTTTGCGGCATTACTCCGTCGTCTGCCGCCACCACCAAAATAGCAATATCGGTAACCTGTGCTCCCCGGGCCCTCATGGCGGTAAAGGCTTCGTGACCGGGTGTATCCAAAAATACAATTGTTTTATCTTCAATATCCACTTTGTAAGCACCGATATGCTGGGTTATACCCCCGGCTTCTTTTTCGGTTACCCTTGTCTTCCGTATCTTGTCAAGCAGCGATGTCTTCCCATGGTCAACATGCCCCATCACCGTAACAACTGGTGACCGCGGCATAAGGCTGTCCTTGTCATCTTCTTCATCCGAAAGATAATCAAAACCGACATCCGGTTTTTTCACAAAAACTTCAAATCCGAGTTTCTGTCCCAGAAGTACGGCGATATCACCCTCAATACTCTGGTTTAATCCTGCCATAACCCCCATTGGTATCAGCTTCTTTATAAGCTCGGTTGCCGGGGTACCCATTTTATCCGCCAGTTCCTTGACTGTAATTCTATCTTCTATTTCAATCGTCTTTTTATCGGTTCGACCGACGTTCCTTTTAGTCCTGTCCTTTCTTTTTTTGTCGATTTCGGTTTCCCTGGTCTTTTTTTTATCTTTTACTTTTTCTATTTTCTTTTCCACGTCTTCCTTGGTTTTGTGTCTCTTTATTTTTACCTTGGTTTCCTTTTCTTCGTCTTCACCCGTTTCTACGGCCTTCATGCCGTCTTTTTTCTTATCGCTTTCGACAAGTATCTCTTTAACAGCCTTTCCTTCCTTTTCGTTGATTGTGCTCATATGGTTTTTAACTTCTACTCCCAAATCCCTTAGTATATCCACTAATTTTTTGCTGGATATTTTCAATTCCTTGGCCAGTTCGTATACTCTAATCCTGGACACGCCTATCACCCCCTGGTTAATTTGCTTTCATACTCCCATAAGCTTTATAATTTCCTTAGAAAACCCTTCGTCAAGGACCGCCAGTACCGTTCTTTCGGTTTTTCCCACCGACTCCCCCAATAATTCACGGTTACCATAAAATACTACCTGTATACCTCTGTGGGAACATTTGTCCATAAACTTCTTTTTGGTATTATCCGAACAATCTATGGACAGAATTACAAGTTTTGCTCTGCCCTCATATACAGCTTTTTTACACAATTCGCTGCCGGCTGTCAGGTTCCCGCCCTTATACGCGAGCCCCAACATGGATTTAAGCCTTTTCTCATTCTCCATTTCCGGACAACTCCTCCGCAAGCTGCTCGAATATATCATCTTTAATTTTAACTTCAAGGGATTTTTCCAGCCTTTTATTCTTCCTTGCCTTTTCAAGGCACGTATTATCGGCACAGATATAGGCTCCTCTTCCGGACTTTTTACCAGTTCTGTCTATAAACACGTTTCCTTCCTTATCCCTGACAATCCTTATAAGTTCCCTTTTGGGCTTCATTTGCCGGCATCCCAGGCAAAGCCGGGTCGGTATTTTTTTCTTCCTCATCATTTACCCACCTCTACTTTCTGTCTGCAGCAGCTTCTGTATCAATTTCACCCTGAAGGGTCTCCTCCGTTGTGTCTTCGGTGATATCTTCCACCACTTCTTCTTCAATATCTTCAACCTGGCTTTCGCTCTTTATATCTATTTTCCACCCCGAAATTTTGGCGGCCAGCCTGGCATTCTGTCCTTCCTTGCCTATGGCCAGCGAAAGCTGGTAGTCTTTAACTATTACCTGGGCCGCTTTTTCTTCATCAAAGGTTTTTACCTTTACAACCTTTGCCGGGCTTAGTGAATTTGCTATAAACTCTTCAATACTGGTGCTCCATTTTATTATATCAATTTTTTCTCCCTTGAGTTCATTAACCACCGACTGCACCCTTACACCCTTTGGCCCGACACAGGCGCCTACAGGGTCTATATTGTCCTCCACAGAGTGGACTGCAATTTTTGTCCTTGCGCCCGCTTCCCTGGCAATCCCTTTAACCTGGACCAGTCCGCTGTGAATTTCCGGCACTTCCAGCTCAAACAGTCTCTTAACAAGACCGGGATGTGTCCTTGAAACTATTATCTGAGGCCCCTTTGTTGTTTTTTTGACTTCCACAATATATACCCTTATCCTGGCTCCCGGTTTATACTCTTCGGTCGGTATCTGCTCGGTGGGCGGCAGTACCGCCTCCACCCTTCCCAAGTCTATCATTACATTGTTCTTTTCCCTTCTTTGAATCATACCGTTTACCAGTTCGTTTTCCCTATTGACAAACTCATCGTAAATGATACCTCTTTCGGCTTCCCGGATCCTCTGCACCACTACCTGCTTCGCGGTCTGGGCGGCTATACGTCCGAAGTTCTTGGGTGTAACCTCGTTTTCAACCACGTCTCCCACCTGGTACTCCGGTGAGATTTCCCTGGCATCTGCTAGGCTGATTTCGGTGTGTCTGCATTCGGGTACTTCCACAACGGTTTTCCTTGATACCACCCTGACGTCTCCTGTATTCTCATCAACACTTACATCAACGTTCTGTGACGAACCAAAGTTTTTTTTGTATGCAGAAACAAGGGCTGCGTTTATCGCATCTATTAGGACAGCCTTGCTTATACCCTTTTCCTTTTCTATCTGTTCCAAAGCCTGCATGAATTCCTGATTCATTCCTCTCAAAACCTCCCTTTAAAACTTAAAAGCCAAACGCGCAGATGCGATGCTGTCCTTCGGAACGGAAATCTTACCTTCCGGGAGCTGTACCGTTACAAAACCATCCGCAAGCCCGACCAGTTTGCCCGAAAATTCTTTTTCCCCTTTAATTGGAGAATAGAGCTTTATATCTATCATGCGTCCCCTGAAATATTCATAATCCCTCTGGGTTTTTAACGGCCTGTTAATTCCGGGTGACGACACTTCAAGAATATAACTGTGGTCTATCGGGTCCATCCTGTCAAGCTCATCACTCAGCTCTTCGCTTACCCTTTGGCAGTCATCCACGGTTATTCCGCCCTGTTTGTCTATGTATACCCTCAGGTACCAGTTTGGTCCTTCTTTTGTATATTCTACTTCCACCAAGTCAAAACCCTTTTTCCCAAGTATCGGACCTGCCAATTCTTTTGTTATATCATCAATTTTGCGTTTTGCCAAGTTTACTCCTCCCGTTATTCTCTCAATAACCGGCATTTTTATAATTCCATACCTACCGTAATATTATTCTATTGGCTCTTTATAACAGTAAAGAGTGGGTTTTGACCCACTCCTGCTTCACAGGCATAAACTTTCCAGAAACAGTATATCACATGGTTTATTTCATTACAAGACTAAAATAGTGAAATCTGGTTGGATGCCGGCAGAGATTCCAAACAGCGGTGCTCCTTAAGGATATCCACTACAGCACGGCTTATACGGGTCCTTTCCTGCAAATCCTCCACTGAAATGAAGGGCCTTTCGTTTCTCGCTTCAACTATGTTCTCCGCTGCACTCTCGCCAAGGCCCTGAAGTGAATTCAGCGGCGGCAGCAGTTTTTTGCCTGCTATGATGAATTCATTTCTATCGGACTTATACAAATCAACCGGCAGGAAACCGAAACCCCTGCAGTACATCTCCCGGGCGATTTCCAAAATTGTCATAAGGGACCTTTCTCTTTGCGTCAAATTATTCTTTCTGTCTTCCAGATCCTTAATGGTTTTTATCACCTGGTCCTTTCCCGATACAACAAGCTGTGCGTCAAACTCATCGGCCCGAACGGTAAAATACGCCGCATAAAAGGCCAGTGGGTAATGTACCTTGTAGTATGCTATGCGAAATGCCATTGTTACATAGGCAACGGCATGGGCCTTCGGAAACATGTACTTTATTTTCCGGCAGGATTGAATAAACCAGTCGGGGGTACTTACCGCCTTCATATCCACTATGTCTTCTTGGTCCAGCCCCTTCCCTTTCCTTACCCGCTCCATTATCCCAAATGCTTTCTTTGGTTCCATTCCCCTTTGTACCAGGTATATATAAATATCGTCCCTTGTTGAGATAACCTCCTTCAGGGTGGCTGTACCGTTGGAAATAAGTTCCTGTGCATTATTGAGCCATACATCTGTTCCGTGGGAAAGACCGCTGATTCTTACAAGCTCCGCCATGGTAGTAGGTTTTGTGTCCTGCAGCATCTGCCTGACAAACTTTGTCCCGAATTCCGGTATACCGAGGCTTCCCACCGGGCACCCTATATCCTCGCTTATTATTCCAAGGGACCGGGTTGTGCTGAAAAGTTGTATGGTATCCCTGTCATCCAGCGGCACATCCCGCGGATCCACACCGGTCAGCTTATGAAGCATTCTAAGCATGGTTGGATCGTCGTGTCCAAGTATATCGAGCTTTAACAGCCTTCCGCTCAGGGCGTGATAATCAAAATGCGTGGTTGTAACATCCGAAGCAGAATCATCGGCTGGTCTTTGCACCGGTGTGAACTGGTGTATATCCATGCCCTTCGGAACTATCATAACACCGCCGGGATGCTGTCCCGTGGTTCTTTTTATACCGGCACAGCCGCTGACCAGGCGGTTTATTTCCGCATTGTGCACGGTAATATTTTTTTCTTCAAGGTAGCTTTTAACAAACCCGTATGCGGTTTTATCCGCCAGTGTGGATATGGTGCCGGCCCTGTAAACCTGTTCTTTGCCGAACAGCTCTTCCGTATGCCTGTGGGCTTTGGCCTGGTATTCCCCGGAAAAGTTCAAATCGATATCCGGCTCCTTGTCCCCTTCAAAACCCATGAATACTTCAAAGGGTATGTCAAATCCCTGTTTTATAAGTTTGGCACCGCAGGCCGGACAAGTTTTGTCATCAAGGTCGGCTCCCGCACCGACGCTGCCGTCGGTAACGAAGTGGCTGTATTTGCATTTGCCGCATAGGTAATGGGGCGGCAGAGGGTTAACTTCGGTTATACCGCTAACGGTTGCCACCAGCGATGAGCCCACCGATCCCCTCGATCCTACCAGGTATCCGTCTTCCAGTGATTTGGAAACTAATCTTTGTGCAATTATAAACATTACCGCATATCCGTTATCTGTAATGGCCCTAAGCTCCCTTTCCAGCCTCTCTTTTACCAAATCGGGCAGCGGGTCTCCGTACCTTTTCTTGGCTTCCATCCATGTTATATCCCTTAGCTTTTGTTCGGCTCCGGGAAGGGTCGGCGGATAGGTCTCCAGGGGCACAGGTGTCAAATCATTTATCCTTTCACTTATTTGGTTTGTGTTTGTTACAACCACTTCCACTGCCGCGTCTTTTCCAAGATACCCGAACTCATCAAGCATTTCCTCAGTGGTTTTAAAATAAAGTGGAGCCTGCCTGTCGGCATCTGCAAATCTCTTACCCGCCATTATTATTCTTCTGAAAACTTCGTCTTCGGGATTTAGAAAATGCACGTCTCCGGTCGCAACCACCGGTATCCCCAGATTTTCGCCTATCTCGTATATTTTTTTGTTTATTTCTTTTATCTTTTCACTGCTTTCCAGTATGCCATTTTCAACTAGAAATTCATTGTTACCCAGCGGCTGTATTTCGAGGAAGTCATAGAATTTTGCGATCCGTTCCAGTTCTTTGTCGTTTTTCCCTTCAATAATTCCCCTGAAGAGTTCACCGGCTTCACAGGCACTGCCCAGTATCAAGCCTTTTTTATATTTCATCAAAAGGCTTTTGGGTATTCTCGGAGTCTTGTAGAAATACTCAAGGTGTGACCTGGTTACGATTTTATACAGATTATTCAGACCCTGCTGATTTTGTGCCAGAACAATTATATGATAGGCTTTCATCCTGCTCAGGGTTTCCTTCGCTATCTGCTCCTTACCCTTTTCTTTCAAACCGTTTTCAACAGCCTTGTCCATTCTGTCCAGGCATTCCAGTAATATCTGTGCTGCAGCCCTGGCATCGTCATCCGCCCTGTGGGCCCTGTCCATTCTTATGCCGAGATGCTTGGCTACTGCTCCAAGCTTATGGGTTTTTAAAAATGGAAACAACTTTCTTGAAAGGCTCAGTGTATCCAGCACCCTGTTCTGGGGCTTCAACCCCATACCGGCTGATTTTTCATATATAAATCCCATATCAAAGGATGCATTGTGGGCCGCCAGGATTGAATCCTTTGCAAAATCCAGAAACTCCGGCATTACCTGTCGAATGGTGGGGCTGTCCTTTACCATTTCGTCATTTATACCGGTAAGTTCAGTGATTTCTGCCGGTATGGGTATGCATGGGTTAATCAGGGTATGGAATTTATCCACAATTCTTTTGTTTCTAATCTTAACGGCGCCTATTTCGGTTATTTGATCCTTTGCAGGATCAAGACCGGTGGTTTCTATATCGAAAACTACAAATTCATCATCTTTTTCCCAGTCAAAGTCTCGGGTGGTAATACCTGAAAGGTCGTCTATCATATACCCTTCAAGCCCGTATATCACCTTCACTCCTGTTTTCTTCGAAGCTTCATAGGCCTCCGGAAATGCCTGAACCACACCATGGTCGGTTATCGCAACCGCTTTGTGTCCCCACTCTGCAGCCCTTTCAACCAGTGCCTCCACCGGTACAACCCCGTCCAGAACGCTGAAACGGGTGTGGGCATGCAGCTCTACCCTTTTTTGTTCACTGTCATCTGTTCTGCAGTTGCCCGGCAGTTTTATCAAGTCCCTGCCCACTATGGTTATTTCCTTTGAGTATTTGTTATACTGGGCTTCTCCCTTTATCCTTATTCTGTCGCCTGCCTTTAATTCATTTGTTATGCTGCTTCTTCCTCCCTTTGCTATAAAAAAGCGGCATTCGATTGTATCCTGGTAATCGGTTACAAATACAGACAATAACAGTGAAAACCGTTCCGACTTGATTTCTTTCCTTTCAATCCTGCATATTTCCCCTTCAACGATTGCCGTTCCGGCATCCTGTACTATCTCTTTAATCGGCTTTGGTTTGCCCTTGAAGGAGCGTCCAATCAGCATCTTTGTTTTATCCTTAGACTTTTCCCTTTTGCGGTTTACTATTTTTCTTATTTCGGTAAGCTCTTCCAGGTCTTTTTGCTCCCTGTGCTGCCTGTCTTCGGCCTGACTTTGTGCCTCCTCACTCAATTCAAGCAGAATATTCATAGTGTCCATCCCAAGTGCTCCCAAAACCCTTTTGGTAAGTTTCACAAAATCTTTTTCTTCAAGGGTATCTACCGCCATTTCATTATTGAATATGATATGTATGTTGTTTCCTTCAAGTTTATAGCCGCAGTTTCTAATCCACTGCCTGTTGGCAGGAAAACTTTCCTCCCACAGTTCGCAAAAAAAAGACCAGTAGGTTTTAAAAAACATATCCAAGCTTTCTTTTCCCGTCCGGCGGATCATTTTTATACTTTTTATTCTGTTCTTTTTAAATTTTTTTTTAATTCCTTTGATTTTTTCATCAGGACTCTTAATGCTGCTGTCCTCCTTAAGAACAACTATTACTATTTTGTTTTCCTCGTTTACCAGTACCCTTTCTATTTGCCCGGACAATTCCTGCATTTTTTGTCTTACCCCCCGCTAGCTAGCCTCAATTATTTTTTTATTGCCTTCCACTTCATCCAATATATGAATTGCTTCTTCCAGGCCCATTGAATCCGGAAGTTTTATCAGCAGTTCTATTTCAACCAAACAGTTATCCATTTCTTCCATCTGAATGTTTCTGATGGATATGCCCCTTGCACCCAAAGCGCTGCCTATTCTGCCCAATTGGCCGGGTATGTTGTCGGCATGTAAGGTTACCGAATAATTGTTCTTTTCTTTGTTAATCCTGTTTTCCAGCCTGTTTACGACTGTCAGGGTAATCACTATCACCACTGTAATTACCACCGCTCCGAAATAAAATCCCGCTCCGACCGCTAATCCTATACATGCTGCCACCCAAAGCGCCGCAGCGGTGGTGAGCCCGCGGATTGTGGGCCCTTCTTTCAAAATTGTTCCGGCTCCAAGAAAACCAATTCCGCTTATTACCTGGGCTCCCAGCCTGGCAGGGTCAAGATCGGTTTGTCCTTTAAATATTTCAAATATGTGAAAGGAAACAAGCATTACCAAAGTAGAACCCATGCAGACCAGTATATGTGTTCTGAGGCCCGCAGGCCGGTTTCCGTACTCTCTTTCAATACCGATAGCTCCGCTCAATAGAAAGGCTAAAAGGATTCTTATCAGTACATCCTGACTTGTAAGCATAGTCACACCCCCCATTAATCCTTAAGTGCTTTTACTATGTCCCAATACATCTTAAGCCTTTCGGCAAACCCGCGGATAAGCCCCATCTTTTCTTCCTTCATTACGTGGGATACATGCTCCAGCGTTACTTCTTTGATTCTAACCCTGTTTTTCTTTACGTATCTGTTTATTGCAACCTCCGCTCCGTATCTCGATATCTCCAGACCGCTGATATCGTTTAGTATATTTCTTTTTATAGCCCTTTGACCGGACAGAAACGGTGCTACCCTCTGCGCAAGGTCTGTGGTTAACCTGCCGTTTGAAAAAATTCCCACAGACATGTCATACTTATCCGATATAACCGGCCTTAACAGTGCGTCAATATCCTTCGGTTCCAGACCGCAGAGGTCCGCATCCACGAACAGTATTACATCCGACGTGCAGTTTTTAAGGCCCTTACACAGGGCTCCGCCCTTTCCTATATTTTTATCGTTTCTAATAACCTCAACGTCCATCTCTTCCGCAACTTCTGCTGTTCTGTCCCCGGATCCGTCGTCCACCACTATTATTCTATCTACCAAGCCGGACTTTTTCACTGCATCAAGAACATTGGCTATTCTTTCCTCTTCGTTTAGTGCCGGTATTATTGCCGTAACTTCCATTATTCTTCCTCCCTGGTATTTCGTCTGCTTCTATATATAAATATTACCATATTTTTGGCACTTACAACACTCGATATGGACAATATATAAAAAAAGGGCGGAAACTTTCCACCCCTAGTAAGCCTTCGCAAAATACGCCAGTTCTTCGGCCTTTTTCCCGCAAACAACGCACCGGCCGCCGGATTGTTCCTGTTTAAAGGGTATACACCGTATGGTGGCACCGGTTTTTTCCTTGACAAATGCTTCGCACTCGTCGTTGCCGCACCAGTGTGCCCTGACAAAACCCGTTTTTTTCTCGATAATCGAAACCAGCTGTTCTATGCTCCCGGCGTTATGAGTATTGTTTTCCCTGAACTCAAGGGCTTTTCGGTATATACCGATGTGAATGTCCACAAGCAGTGCGCCTACCCTTTCCTGAAGCTTCGATATTTTTATGGCTGTCTTTTCGCCGGTATCCCGCCTTACCGCAATAACCTCACCCTTCTGTATGTCTCTGGGGCCTATCTCCAGTCTCACCGGAACACCTTTCAGTTCCCATTCGTTAAACTTCCACCCCGGGCTGTAGGTATCGCGATCGTCCAGGTAAATCCTGTATTCCGAAGACAGATTTTCAGATATTTCCCTTGCCTTTTCCAGAACCCCTTCCCTGTGTTGTGCTACAGGTACTATTACCGCCTGGTAGGGTGCTATGGCGGGCGGCAGTACAAGGCCCCTGTTATCGCCGTGTACCATTATTACTCCGCCTATCATACGTGTTGAGGTTCCCCAGGATGTTGTCCATACGTATTTCAGTTCCCCGTCCCTGTCAAGGTACTGTATGTCAAACACCTTGGCAAAATGCTGCCCCAGATTGTGGGAAGTGCCCGCCTGCAGCGCTTTTCCGTCAAGCATCAGTGCTTCCATGGTATATGTTCTAAGGGCCCCGGCAAACTTCTCCCTCTCGGATTTTTTCCCTAAAACCATCGGGATTGCCATCACGTTCTCCGCGAAGTCCCTGTACACATCAAGTATCCTCAGGGTCTCTTCCTCCGCATCCTTTTCGGTGGCATGGGCGGTATGCCCCTCCTGCCACAGGAATTCCGAGGTTCTTAGGAAGGGCCTTGTACTTTTTTCCCATCTCACAACGTTACCCCATTGATTATATAAAACCGGTAAATCCCTGTAGGATTTTATCCATTTGGCATACATACTGCAGATAAGGGTTTCGGAAGTCGGTCTCACCGCCAGCCTTTCTGAAAGCTGCTCGTCACCGCCTGCGGTAACCCAGGCCACTTCCGGCGCAAAACCTTCCACATGCTCTATTTCCTTTTGAAGCAGGCTTTCGGGTATAAAAAGCGGAAAATAGGCATTGGTGTGCCCGGTAGCCTTGAACCTCTTATCCAACTCACGCTGCATATTTTCCCAAATTGCATATCCGTAGGGCTTTATCACCATACATCCCCTGACCGGTGAATAATCAACCAAATCGGCCTTTCGTATTACGTCTGTATACCACTGGGAAAAGTCTTCCTCCTGTTTTGTGATATGGGTTACAAAATCGTCATTCTTTTTAGCCATTTAACCACTCCTTCCAAATAAATAAATCCCCCTCCCAAAGGGACGAAGGATTCGCGGTACCACCCTTTTTGGCCAAAGGCCCTCTTAAAAGATGATAACGGTTTCACACCGCTGTTTTGTATTCCGGGGGCGGGTTCAAAGCTTTTTGGCCGGGGGTTTCCACCGTATCCCCCTCTCTTTTGACCTGATTACTTCTACTATTCCCCGCAACAGCATTAATATTTTAAGTTTACTATATATTATATAAACAACTGGTTTATGTCAATATTTATCTATTTCTTCAAGCAATGCATCCAGCAATTTTTGTTCCTCAACCCTCTTTATTATCTTCCCGTTTTTAAATATTATGCCTTTTCCCTTTCCACCGGCAATTCCGATATCCGCTTCCCTGGCTTCGCCGGGACCGTTGACCGCACATCCCATTATTGCTATCTTGATAGGCTTGTGGATTTCCCTGGCGGCATCCTTCACCCTTTTGGCCAGTTCTATTATGTCTACTTCGCATCTGCCGCAGGTGGGACAGGATACTATCTCCACACCCTTTTTGCAAAGTCCCAGGCACCTCAGTATTTCCTTTCCAACCTCTACCTCCCTCAAAGGATGATCGGTCAGTGAAACCCTTATTGTGTCGCCTACACCCTCAGCCAGAAGGCTTCCTATTCCCACAGCGGACTTGACTGTACCCGATACAAAGGTTCCGGCTTCGGTAACCCCGAGGTGTAACGGGTATTCGGTTTTGTCCGCAATGGTTCTGTACGCCCTTATTGTGGTTTTTACGTCGGAGGATTTAAGCGATATCTTGATATCGTAAAACCCCAGCCTTTCGAGGGTTATTACGTTTCTTAAAGCGCTTTCCACCATGGCGTCGGCCGAAGGGGTTTTATATCTTTCAAGTATGTCCCTTTCCAGTGAACCGGCATTTACCCCAATCCTTATTGGGATACCCTTTCTTTTTGCCGCCTTTACCACCTGTTCAAGCCGGTCCAAAGAGCCAATGTTCCCCGGATTAATGCGCAGCGAATCGGCTCCCATTTCGACAACCAGTAGGGCAAGACGATAATCGAAATGTATGTCGGCAACGACTGGAACAGAGACCTCCTTTTTTATCTCTGGCAGGCTGCGGGCCGCGTATTCGTCCGGCACCGCTACCCTTACTATATCGCATCCCCCCCTCTCAAGCTCCAGTATCTGTTTCACCGTTGCTTTTGTTTCAGAGGTCTTTGTATTGGTCATAGACTGGACGGTTATGGGATTACCGCCTCCCACAGGCACTTTTCCTATGTATACTGTTTTTGTATGCTGGGCCAAAGCGGTTTCCCTCCTTACGCTAAAAAAGGTTTATTTTGCTTATATCGTTCCATGTGATCACTATTATAAGCAGTATAAGAAATACAAAACCAATAAAGTGTATAAGCCCTTCTTTTTCTATGTCAATGGGCTTGCCCCTTAGTCCCTCAATAAGTAAAAATACTATTCTTCCTCCGTCCAGGGCGGGTATGGGCAAGAGGTTTATTACCCCCAGATTAAGGCTCAGAAAGGCCGCAAGGAACATCAGATTAAGTATTCCCGTTTTGGCGGCTTCATTTACAAGTTGAACAATTCCCACCGCTCCGACCACCTCTCCGGGAGATGCACTGCCGGTTACAAGGTCTGACAGATAGGTGACCATCAGCCAGATAACCGAAAAACTCCTTGTGACACCGGTACGCACAGAAGCAATTATGCTTTTTTCAAACCGGGGTGTTATTCCTATAACCCGCTGTCCGGTTTGATCATCTGTTATCGGAGCAACTGAAAAAGACAGCATCTCTCGGTCACGGCTTACCGATACTTTCATCCGCTCTCCTTCAAAGGTGGAAATAACAGACTGAAGTCTGTCCCAACTGTTCACCCTTATATCATCTATCCCGACCACCCTGTCACCGGGCCTTATACCGGCAGCCTGCGCCGGGTAATCTTTCATTACACTGTCAACAACCGTCGTAGGAGTACCCAGCGCAAAAAAGATAATGCTGAACAAAACTATGGCAAGCAGAATGTTCATTACCGGCCCCGCCATAAGAATACCCAGTCTTTTACCCACCGATTTATTGTGAAAGGAACCCTCCCCTTCCGCATACCCGTCCTCTCCCAGCATTTTCACATAACCGCCTATCGGAAAGGCCCTCAGGGAATAACCGGTATCATCACGTCTCCAGGATACAATTTTAGGTCCCATACCGATGGAGAACTCTTCTACCTTAACCCCGGCTTTTTTTGCAGTTATAAAATGACCGAACTCGTGGGAAAACACCATTAGGGAAAATATAACTATAGATGCAACTATAGTGCTTATTGTAGCTATCAAATTGCTCCACCGTCCTTTTCAACAATTCGGACCACCTGCTGTCTGCTCCACCTGTCCCAGTAAATAATATCATCTATACCGGGGTTATTAAATACTGCATGTTTTTCCATCACCCGTTCAACAACCACCGGTATCTTATTAAAGGATATTGTCCCATCAAGAAACAGTTCCACCGCAGCTTCATTGGCTCCGTTAAGAACAGCTGTCATCGTGCCTCCTGCTTCAAGGGCACTGTAGGCAAGTTTCAGGGCCGGAAAATTTCCGGTATCCGGCTCGAAAAACTCCAGATTACCCCCTTCCAGGGGATTATACCGCTGCACGCCGGAAGGTATTCTTTCAGGATAGGTCAGGGCGTACTGAATGGGTATTCTCATATCCGGCTGTCCCAGCTGTGCCAAAACGGCGCCGTCAACAAACTCCACCATCGAATGTATTATGCTCTGGGGGTGTACTACCACGTCTATCCTGTCCGGCATAATACCGAACAGCCACCTTGCCTCAATAACTTCCAGGCCCTTGTTCATGAGGGTGGCCGAATCTATCGATATTTTTCTGCCCATATTCCAGTTTGGATGTTTCAATGCATCCGCCGGAGTTATGTTCTCAAGCTCTTGGGCCTTTCTGCCCCTGAAGGGCCCTCCCGAGGCTGTGAGTATTAGCCTTTCTATCTGCTCTTTCCGGGTGCTGCCAATGCACTGAAAAACAGCCGAATGCTCGCTGTCCACCGGCAGTATTCTCACACCCTTTTTCACTGCCATGCCGGTCACCAACTGTCCCCCCGCCACCAGTGTTTCCTTGTTGGCCAGTGCAATGTGCTTCCCGGCTTCTATCGCCTTGAGCGTGGGTATCAGCCCAGATATTCCAACCATCGCGTTCAGCACCATGTCGCAGCCGCTTTCCGTAATACATCTAATAATGCCCTCTGTACCTTCCAACACCACCGTGTCAACGCTGTTTCCAAGGTTTTTCCTGAGTTCTTCCGCACTGCTGCTGTCCTTTAGTGCCGCCAGCCGTGGTTTGAATTTCATTATCTGCTCAAGCATTTTCCGGTGGTTTTTTCCGGCGGTCAGAGCCGTAATCTCTATTTTTTGTCTGTTCCTTGCCGCCACCTCCAATGTCTGGACGCCAATGGAGCCGGTCGAACCCAAAACCGCTATCCTTTTCACCCGGTTCAACTCCTATGTATAAAATGATACCTTAGTATTACCCTGCAAAATACCTAATATAATAATATACTATCGGTATTACGAATAGTACGCTGTCGAATCTATCCAAAACTCCACCGTGACCCGGCATTATATTTCCATAGTCCTTAACACCTGCATGTCTTTTTATGAGCGAGGCCGTCAGATCCCCCAGTTGGGCAAGTATTCCTCCCGCAAAACCCACCAATACCATGTTTACCACTTTATAATCTATTCCAAACAGCCTCCATGCGACATAACCAAACATAACCGAACCGGAAATGCTTCCTGCAAGCCCGGCTGCCGAACCCTCAATTGATTTTTTCGGACTGATTGCGGGACAGAGCTTATGTTTTCCTATCGTGATTCCAATGAAATATGCAAGGGTATCCCCAAACCAGGCGAGAACAAACACCAGCCATATAAACACCCTGCCGTTATCAAGATGATACAGCATAAGCATCATACTCATAAGCACCGATATGTATATCAAACCAAGCAGCGTAATACCCAAATCGTTAAGTCGGGCTTTTTTCTGCAAAATCATTTGTATAAAGCATGCCATTGTACATGCTACTAGTACAACTGTCAGGTTTCCGGCTGCCCCTTCCGGATAAATACCGGCGGCACAGATCATTACAGCGCTCGACAGCAACCCCGCCGCATTAAAGGCAAAAATATCCACCTTTCTGAATGCATTGTAAAATTCCCACAATGCAACCAATGTCACAGCGATTAATACGAAGGTTATGAATACACCGCCCTTATACAGTACAAACACCAGTAACGGTATCCCGAGGAGTGCGGTTATTATTCTAGTTAGCATTGTTTATTCCCCCATATCTTCTGTCCCTTGCGGAATAGTCATCCAGGGCTCTTTGGAAGAGCTCCGCATTGAAATCCGGCCAGTAGCAGTCGGAAAACCACAGCTCGGAATAGGCAATCTGCCACAACAGAAAATTACTGATCCTAAGCTCTCCGCTGGGCCTTATTACCAGATCCGGATTGGGTATGCCCTCGGTGTAAAGATAGGCCTCAAATAAGTCCTGGTTTATATCCCGTGGATTAACCCTGCCTTTGCATACATCCCCGACTATATTCCTGACTGCCCTCAGTATCTCGTCCCTTCCCCCGTAGTTTATCGCTACACTGAGTACCAGTCCGTCATTTTTAGAAGTCTCAACAACCGCCTTTTTTATTTCTTTTCTTACGCTATTGCTAAGGGCCGAAACATCGCCCAGTACTCTTATCTTTATATTATTGTTACGCAACTGTTCAATCTCACTGTTAATGTATTCCACCAGCAGGTCCATTAAGTTTCTAATTTCCGGCAAAGGCCTTTTCCAGTTCTCTGTAGAAAATGCATATAAGGTAAGGTATTTAAGCCCGATTTCCCGTGAATATTTTATTATTTCCCTTAACGCTGCAACCCCCGCCCTGTGCCCCTGCATCCTGGTCAGTCCGCGTTTTTTTGCCCATCTTCCGTTACCGTCCATTATTACCGCAACATGCTCGGGATAATTTTTTTTATTCATAAACACTACCTCCGCCCGAAAAAACCCCCAATTTGGGGGCGTTAAACATATAATAGACAAAATTATTTTAACCTAAACCTCCATTATTTCCCCTTCTTTTTTTTCTATTTCCTTATCCACTAATTCAATATGTTTATCGGTGATTTTTTGGATATCCTCCTGGGCCCTCTTTTCATCATCCTCGGTTAATTCACCGTTCTTTTTCATTTTTTTAAGCTGATCAATATTATTTCTCCGTTCGTTTCGGATTGCTACCTTTGCTTCCTCTCCGTATTTCTTCACAAGTTTGACCAGTTCTTTTCGCCTTTCCTCGGTAAGCTGCGGTATTACCAGTCTTATAACCCTGCCGTCATTATTAGGATTCAGTCCCAAATCGGATTTCATTATTGCCTTTTCTATATTCTGTAGTGCGTTACTGTCATAGGGCTGTATCAACAAAAGTCTTGGTTCGGGGGCTGAAATGCCCGCTATTTGGTTGAGCGGAGTTTGCGCCCCGTAATATTCCACAGTAATCCTATCCAAAAGTCCCGGGTTCGCCCTGCCCGCTCTAATGGTCGTTAATTCATCATTTAACACCTTTATTGTCTTTTTCATCTTTTCTTCAGCACGGTCATAGATTTCCAAATGCATTTTCATTCCTCCTTTTTTTTTGGAATACACCCCTTCCATCAGTTCAAAGTTAATAAATATATGATGCCGGGTATACGTTGCCTCTGAGCCGAATATCAATCGCTCTTCTGAATACGCCCAATCAGTGTACCGATTTTTTCGCCGATAACAACTCTCTTTATATTATCCGGTTTTTCGAGTCCGAAAACAATAATTGGGATCCTGTTGTCCATACAAAGGGATGTGGCGGTACTGTCCATAACCTTGAGCCCCAGCCTCAAAACGTCAAAATAGCTTAGCTTGACAAATTTTTGTGCTTCCGGATTCTCTTCTGGGTCAGAATCATATACTCCGTCCACCTTTTTTGCAAGAAGAATTACTTCGGCGTCAATTTCTGCCGCCCTGAGTGCAGCAGTGGTATCCGTTGAAAAAAACGGGTTACCGGTTCCGGCGGCAAATATTACTACCCTCTTTTTTTCCAGGTGCCTTACCGCCCTTCTTCTTATGTAGGGTTCCGCAATCTGCCTCATTTCTATTGCGGTTTGCACCCTTGTGGCCACTTCTCTGTTCTCCAGTGCGTCCTGCAGGGCCAGCGCATTAATTACAGTAGCCAGCATGCCCATGTGGTCAGCGGTGGTTCTGTCCATACCCTTACCAGTTCTTCCGCGCCATATGTTTCCGCCGCCCACCACTACCGCAACTTCCACGCCCAATTCAACAACTTCCTTTATCTGCTGAGCTATTTGATTTATTGTTTCAAAGTTTATCCCAAAGCCCTGTGGCCCTGACAGGGCTTCCCCGCTTAATTTCAGTATAATTCTGTTGAATATTGTTTTCTGCATTCTATTACCTCCACATTAGTAGTTTCTACCTGGTGTGCCAATATCCTTTTATTTTTTTAATGGGACACTTTTTGTGTCCCACCAACTTTTTAAAAAGGCCTATTTATTAACCTGCTTCATAACCTCATCAACAAAATTATCCTCTTTTTTTTGTATGCCTTCTCCCATTTCATATCTTACAAACCTTCGGACCGATATATTTTCTCCAATCTTTGCAATGGTTTCCTTGAGAACCTGTCCGACCGAAATTTCCGGGTCACGTATATAGGGCTGCTCTATGAGGCATACTTCCCTGTAATATTTTTCAATCCTTCCTTCAACCATTTTTTCGACAATATGCCGGGGCTTCCCTTCGTTCAGGGCCTGCTGCATGAGTATATTCTTTTCTTTTTCAACTGTTTCCCCGGGAATCTCATCCCTGGATATATACCTGGGACTGGAAGCTGCAACCTGCATGGCCATGTTCTTCACAAAACTTTTAAATTCTTCGGTCTTTGCCACAAAATCCGTTTCACAATTAACTTCAATCAATACACCTATACGTCCCCCCATATGTATATATGAATCGACTATACCCTCGGCTGTAATCCTGCCCGATTTTTTTGCCGCGGCGGCTAATCCCTTCTCCCGAAGCAGGTCCACCGCTTTTTCCATATCTCCGTCCGCCTTTACCAGGGCATTTTTACAATCCAGCATACCGGCTCCTGTTTTTTCCCTTAGTTCCTTAACCATACCAGCTGTTATCATAATAACTACCTCCATATCTTTTTTGATTAAAAAACAAAAGGCAAGGGCAAACCCTCACCTTTTACTGCTGCTCTTCCTCGATAGTTTGTTCGCCCTGCTTTGCTTCAAGTACCGCATTTGCCATTATTGAAGTTATTAGTTTTACCGCTCTTATTGCATCGTCATTACCCGGAATTACATGGTCAATCTCGTCGGGGTCACAATTAGTATCAACAATACCTATAATAGGTATTCCTAATTTTCTTGCTTCAGCCACTGCAATTTTTTCTTTGCGCGGGTCCACTATAAACAGGGCCCCGGGCAGTTGTTTCATTGTCTTTATCCCGCCAAGGAATTTGTTAAGCTTTTCCTGCTCATGTCTGAGCTTGATTACTTCCTTTTTTGGCAGGAGACTGAATGTGCCGTCCTCTTCCATTTTTTCCAGCTGATGCAGTCTGTCTATCCTTTTTCTGATGGTTTTGAAATTTGTCAGCGTTCCTCCCAGCCACCTCTGGTTTATATATGGCATTTCACACCGTTTGCTTTCTTCCTCGATGGATTCCTGGGCCTGCTTTTTTGTGCCCACAAACAATATTTCCTTGTTCTCGGCCACTACATCCTTTATAAACTGATACGAACTTTCGATTTTTTCCACTGTTTTCTGTAGGTCAATGATATAAATCCCGTTTCTTTCAGTGAAAATGTACTTTGCCATTTTGGGGTTCCATCTCCTGGTTTGATGCCCGAAATGGACTCCTGCTTCAAGCAGTTGTTTCATACTTACTACAGACATTAAAAAACGCCTCCTATGGTTTTTTCCTCCACCCTCTTCATTCAAAAGGACAACCCATCGGCACCCGTCCTTTTTTCACAGGGTGTGTGTACTTTTTTGTGCCTTGAGTAGTATACCACAGTTCCTATTTATTAGCAATAATATTTTGCCCATGCTTTTTCAGCTTTCCACAGTCCCTTGTGCAAATTTAATTATCAATTCCACCTCTCCTATTCCTATGCCGGTCTGACTGGCTATTTCGACAGGAGAGCTGCCCAATTTGTGCAGTTCTAAAATTTTATTACGCATGCTCTGCACCTTTGTTTTCTTTCCTGTTTGTTTTTCCTGCCTTGGTTCTTCCTTTTCCTTTTGTTCAACTGCAGATACAGCAAGCAGTTCCTGGTATATATCCAACATTTTGATATACTTTTTTTCCATTTCATCTACTATTATGGACGAAAGCTCATTCAACTCCTCAATAAGGTATTCGGTCTGGGCGTTGGCCCTTTCCAAATCCTGTATCTCGGAGCTTGTTTTTTTCCTGTCCATGATAAACAGTACCAGTGCTATTATTACCAGTACTATCCCAAAAATCAGCAGTAAATAATTCATGGTGTAACACCTCTATATCTTTATATCTATAGTGGAAGTGCCGTCTTTTTTTCTTTGTTTCTGGCCCTTTTTTGTTTTGCCTTTTTTTTGGCGCTGCTCATTGTTTTTGCTCTGGTTTTCCTTTTCATTTATTGCGGTTCTGCCCGGCTTTTGCATCATTTTTACCTGGCGGCTGTCAATATGTTCCTTTTGGTGCAGCTGTTGGGCCTGCTGCTGAAGCTGGATTCGTGTCTTTGAATTCTCATTCTGTCTGTTTCTCATTACTTCGGAAGCTTTCTGCACCACCACCTGGAGGTCTACCGATCTTATAGTCATATGACCACCTCCCGTTATTCCTCAAAGGATCCAACCCTTATTTCCCCGCCTTCCCTGTAAAGAGTTGCATGCTCAATGGTATCTTTAACATGCATGCTGGATGAACCGATATTTATTATGGTACCCGGATGTATTGCTTTTTCCGCTTTCACACGCCCCTTTGAAATAAAGTTTAGCTGACTGTTCAGCTCAGCAAGTCGTTTTTTCCTCTGGCTTATGGTTTTTTCCAGCTGCTCTTTCAATGCGGCGCTTTTTTGCAGTAGTATTTTCTTCTCCTGTGTTACGTATCCTTTTTTAGCCATCTTGGCAACCAATCCAATATTCAGGTTTACCTGCTCAAGGGTTTTGCTTTCCTTCTGAAGATTATTACTTTCTGTTTCTATATTTCGTCTAAGCTGCGGGTCCACGCCCACTTCAAGATGGGTTATGGTTGCCATCGGGGAACCGATTGTTACGGCCTTTATCTCATTTCTTGCGGTTATTGTCCCACCGACCAAAAGCCCCTTTCTGCCCTTTACCGTTATCTTGGATTTGCAGCTTACGTTGCTGTGCATTATTGCCTCCGCCAATACGTCTCCCCCCGCTTCCACGGTGCAGTTTTCAATAAATTTCGATGCCAGGTTGCCTTCACACATAAGCAGCCCCCTGCCGCTGCCCTGGGCTCCTCTTTTCAGGATTATATTCCTGCCGGATTTTAGTTTTGCTCCCTCCACCACACCGTCCACTTCTATATCTCCCTCGGCCTCTATTTCAAAACCGGTCAAAACATTACCCCTAATTATGACCTTGCCTATGAATTTAATGTTGCCTGTGGAATTGTCAACGTTACCCCTTACTTCATATATCGGCAGAATATTAATGTTTCCGTTTGTAACGCTCAACTGGCCGTCTATCAATGCCACCAGGCTTTCCCTGTCCTCCGCAATTTCCGTGTTCTTTCCCTTTGGAAGCCTTGCCGGAATTCCATCCTTAGCCTTAATAGTATTCCCCCTGACATCCTGTCCATCCTTTCCCTCGGTTGGGGGATAAAGCTTTGCCAGTATCTGTCCCTTTTTTATGTTTTGAATAATTCCCAGTTCGTGAAAGTCCACAGTTCCGTCTTCTTTAATGCTTGGACTTGATTTGCTGCCAATATCCACCTTGTATTCCACGTAACCGTTTTCTCCATCAATTGGCTGCACGGCCACAGCTACCTGTTTTGGTATACCATAAATATTTTCTGTAACCATTTCCTTTATACAAGCATGGTCTATACCCGCTGTTACTCCGTTTTCCTTCAGCATCTCCAATCCTTTTTCCACAGTCAGGGGTTCTCCGCCATCCGGTGGCACCATGGTTGCGTATGCCTGGCTCCCATCCCTGCCAATCTCCACTTTTAAAGAAGCGTCGTATTTGGTCTCCTTCTGGGGCGGAGCAATTCTTAGAAGATTATCCTCGGTTGAATTAACCGCATCTTCCACCGCCTTTTCGTCTATTTCTTCAATCTTTTTGTACTCAAGCCTTTCCCAGACGTCCTTTAAACTGATTTTTCTGCCATTTCCGACAGGCGGACTTGTTTCAATATAGACACCGTCTTCCCTGTATAAAATTTTATAGCTTCCATCCACAGAAAATACCGGAGCCTCTTTCGGTTCAATTTCAACAGCAAATTTTTCAATGCAAATCCCCCTTATTACTCTACCTTTCCTGACCACGGTGATCCTAGCCGTTTCTTCTGAAATATTATAATGCTCCAGGCCTTTTTTCACAGCTTCTTCCATAGTTTTACCCTCAAACAGCAAAGACTTCACCCCCCTATATTATTAAATCCCTTTTATACTCTGATAGCTTGTTCCGCATTCGTATGACTGCCTTGGAGTGCAGTTGTGATACCCTGGATTCAGAGATGGACAGCACACTGCCAATTTCCTTATATGTAAGTTCATCAAAATAGTATAATGAAATAATTAGCTTTTCCCTTTCCGGCAGTTCATCTATTGCCTGCTTTAACAGCCTTTTTATCTCCTTATCTCCGACCAGTCTTTCGGGTTCGCTTTCCTTATAATCTTCCCCTTCCCTGCTTGTAAGGCCGGCACGGGCTTCCATCCTGTTTTCCAGCATTTCTTCCAGAGAAACCATTGACAGTGTGCTTATCTGCCCCAGCAGTTCAGAGAATTCATCCATTCCCATGCCGATAAAATCCGCCACCTCTTCATCGGTGGGATATCTGCCAAGCCTGTTTTCCAGTTCACGATAAGCATTTTCAATTTTTCTTGCTTTCTGTCTCATTGACCTTGGAGCCCAGTCGTTCTTTCTCAGCTGATCTATCATTGAACCACGTATTCTCATTTGTGCGTAGGTTTCAAATTTTACGTTTTTTTCTATATCAAATTTATCTATCGCATCAAGCAGTCCAATAACACCGTAACTTACCAGGTCATCCAATTCTACGCTGCCTGAAGTTATGGTGCTCTTAAGACGGCCTGCGGTTATCTTTACCAGTGGAATATAATTACTTATCAATATGTTTTTTGCTTCCCGGTCCTTGCTTTTTTTATATTCCTGCCACACCTTGTTTATATCCATCAGGTCTACCCCCTACCGACTACTTTCCTCTCAGCCTCATCAACGACCGGCAGTTCAAGCTCTTGGAACTCTTCATCTTCATCAGCAGCTATATCAATGCTTTCGTACTTTTCAGGTTTACTGCTTATGTCTTTAAGTACCGTTTTTGAGAATAATAAACCCAGTATATAAAATATCGAAGCAGCCGGTATAATTCTTAACACGGTCCTAATTATTGTTATCCTGTTTATTATGGACATAATTATTGTGATTACTGCTGCAGCCAAAGAAAAGTATATTGGTATTTCTTTATGTTTTTTCATCACTCATCACCTAAATTACGTGTATTCCATGCCCTATTGTCTTTATACCGAGGTCACCGTTTTCTGAATAAAACTCGATTGTCCTCCCATAGTTTCCCCCAACATCCTCGGCTATGACAGGTATTGACAGCCTTACAAGTTCCGATTTAACAGCCTGTACATTCCGCTCTCCTATTTTCATAAGCTCGTTTGCAGAACTGAAGGAAAACATCTGCGCTCCTCCGGCAATTTTTGCTGTTATCCGGTGTCTTTGTGCCCCTAAACCGAGCATGTCTTCTAAAAGCAGTTCCACTGCAGTATCTGCAAATTTGGCTTTATTATTGTTGTTTTTAATCTCCCTGCTTGAAGGCAGCATAATATGTGCCATTCCAACCACTTTTTTTGCTTTGTCGTACAGACAAATCCCCACACAGGAGCCAAGGCCGAGGGTTATGAGTACAGCAGGATGTTTTGCCGCACTTACTTCAGCCATCCCTATTTTTGTTATCTTTTCTTTCATAATTACGCTACTCCTAACTTTTCCAATAATTTGGTAAATGAACCCATATCCGGGATAAGCAAAAAATATCCCTTTACCTGCGTATCACCTTCGAAAAAACGGGTTTCAATAAGCATTACACTGTCACCCATTTGACCGAATTGAATTATTGGAACGCTTAATACTGCGCCCACCATATCGATGGCCAGGGCCGGTACCGATATTGTAATTTTCATATCCGCCAATGCAGATAAGGATGATATGTAGGACCCGGCCAGAATGTTTCCAATTTCCTCAAGGGCGGATCTGTCCATTTCATCGAATTCAGCCCGGTCCCGGCAGGTTCCCATAAGCATATTAATCAGTGTTTTTGATGAATCCTCGGGAATAATGAACATAATGTTTCCCGAAATATCCCCCTGTACCCGGAAATATATTCCCGCAACCGGCATTTCGGCACCGTTCAGCAGTTCCGGCACCTCTTTGAATTCCAATATCCTGACCTTTGGTACTTCCATATTGACCTTTTTGTTCAACATCTTTGACAGGGCGGTTACCGCATTGCCTGCGCCAATATTGCCAAGCTCTTTAAACACATCTATCTGCATGGAATTAAGGTTTTCATAGTTTACTGTCACATTCAGACACCTCCGATCCGCTAATCAATTTTGAGTATCCTTTCCAGATTTAGAATAACAACTATCCTCTTTTCTGCTTTTCCTACCCCTTCAACAAAGCTGTCATCAATATTACGCGAAAATTCCATATTGTTTTCTACCTGGTCGTCTTCAATATTTATCACTTCATTGGCGGAATCGGCGGTCATTCCCACTTCCATGTCATTTACCACTACTATGATAATCCTACTCTCGTCGTTGAACTTTCCGGGCTTCATCCCCATCCTTCTTCTCATATCTATAACGGGTATTACCTCGCCCCTTAGGTTTATTACTCCCATTATAAAGTCCAAGGAACCCGGAACCCTCGTGATCGGAGTAACCTTCTCTATTGTTTTTACCCTGTTTATGTCAACAGCAAACTCCTGCCCGTCCAGATTAAAAACCACATACTGTTTCTCGGCCATCAAAATCACTCCTTATCGCTAGAAGAATTGATTGGTGTCCAGTATTAATGAGACTCTGCCGTCACCCAGGATAGTAGCCCCTGCAATATGTTTTATTCCGACCAGGTATTTGCCCAGGGCCTTTATTACAATTTCCTGCTGTCCAATCAGACTGTCCACTACCATTCCGGCCAGCTTTTCACCTTTTTTAACAACTACCACCGTCATCTGGTTTCCCATATCACTTCTTTCTTCCACTTCCAGTTCCTTATCCAGCCTTACTACGGGCAGCAGTTCGCCCCTTAACATTACTACCTCCCTATCCTGTACTTTTTTTGTTTCGGTATGTTCCATTGTCACAATTTCCTTTATGGAACTCAGCGGAATTGCATAGCTCTCTCTACCCAGGCTGACCAGCAGCGCCTGTATAATTGCCAAAGTCAGCGGCAGCCTTATTACAAACTTTGTCCCTATATCCGGTTCGCTTTCCACCTCTACCATTCCACCCAGGGATTCTATTTTGGTTTTTACAACATCAAGTCCTACGCCTCTGCCCGAAAGATCGGAAACTGACAAGGATGTGCTGAAACCGGGGTAAAATATCAGATTTGTCAGTTCTTCGTGGCTTAACTGCTCTATCTGCTGTCTGCTGTATAAATCCAATTCAACCGCCTTGTTTGAAACTTTCTTCACATCTATTCCCTTACCGTCATCTTCCACTTCTATTACTACCGTATTCCCGTCATGGAACGCCCTGAGGGTTACTTTACCCTCTGATGGTTTCCCCAGCCTATTCCTTTCGTCCACCTGCTCAATTCCGTGGTCTATTGAATTACGTATCAGGTGTATTAAAGGGTCTCCTATTTCATCAATTACTGTCCTGTCAACCTCGGTTTCTTCCCCGTACATATACAACTTAATCCTTTTACCCAGGTCCTTGGACAGGTCCCTTACCATTCGGGGAAACCTGTTGAATACCCTTTCAATAGGAACCATTCTTACTTTCATTACTGCATCATGCAGATTGGTCGTAATCCTTTCAAGATATTCAAGGGCTTCTGTATCACCGCCGCTGCCTTCGTCACCCTTGTTTTCCTCAAGCCGTGTTTTAATAATTATTAATTCGCTGACCAGATTCATAAGATTGTCCAGTCTTTCAATATCAACCCTGACCGTCTTTCCGGTAATACTTTTTTTGGCGAGGCTCCTGTCCTCCGGCCCTCCGGATGAAACACCCGCAGTCTCTTCATTTACATTGATATTGTCAATTTCGTCCGGAATATTTGTTTCGTGAATTTTTATATCTGAAATTTCCGAAACTAAATCCAGGCTCTTCCGGATTTCATCCATACTATCCCTGCTTATCAGAACCAGTTTCAATAAGTCATTAAATCTTTCGTCTTCGATGTCTTCCACGCTTGGATACGATTTGATTATTTCGCCCTTTTTCTCCAGAGTATTGAATATCACGAATGCCCTGGCGGATTTCAGCATGCAGCTTTTGTCCAGCCTCACTTCGATTATGAAACAGTTGAACCCCTGCTGTTTTGCCTTGCTGACCACTCCGCTTTCATGCATATTCAGTTCCATATCATTTTTTTGTCCGCTGTCTTCGGTTTCTACCTTAATTTCCTCCTTGTTAAGAACCTTTCTTAACCTATTTATCAGTAAGGATACTTCTTTATCGCCTTCAACGCCCTCCAGTGCAATTGTGTTTATTATGATTTGCAGCTCGTCAAGGCATTCAAATAATAGGTCCACCAAACCCGTATCCACACTGATTTTATGCTTTCTGATATCATCTAGAAGGTTTTCCATTTCATGGGTGAGTTCCGCTGTCCTGTTAAACCCCATGGTACCTGCCATACCTTTAATGGTGTGGGATATTCTGAATATTTCATCCAGCACTTCCCTGTCTGCGGGGTTTCTCTCCAATTCCAGCAGGCAGTTGTTCAAACTTTCCAAGTGTTCGTTTGATTCTTCAAGAAAAATATCAAGAAACTGATTTGGGTCCATTTGACAACACCTCCAGACTTTTAAGAATTTCCTGCCCTATATCGTCAAGGGCTGCTACCTTGTCTATGGCACCCAGTTTTATTGCTGAAGCCGGCATTCCGAACACAACCGATGATTTTTCATCCTGCGCAATTGTAGGCCAGCCCCTTTTTTGTTTCAGCTTTGCAATGCCTCGGGCTCCATCGTTCCCCATTCCAGTCATAATGACAGCCACAGCACTGTAAATCTGCACCCCTGTTAAGGATTCAAACAACACATCCACCGAAGGCCTGTGCCCCCGGACAAGCTCCCCCCTGTCCAGTTTGATAATACATTCCCCTTCCTCAGACTTTTGAAATATGCGCATATGCATATCCCCCGGTGCTATATAGCAAAACCCCGTTTTTACAGTTTCACCGTCCTCCGCTTCCTTTACTCTTAATCTGCTTATCGAATCCAGCCTTTCGGCCAGGGATTTTGTAAATCCCGGCGGCATATGCTGTACTACCAGTACCGCTCCGTCTAGATTCCCCGGTATAACCGGTATTACCTGCTGCAGCGCCCTTGGCCCTCCCGTCGAGGTGCCTATCGCAATTATGTTTTTCAAAGGCAAACTGCCCGCCTTTGTTTCATCCGCCGGCCTTCTGGGAGGCTGCCGGTATGCTGTGCCGCCTACAAGCTTTGCCCCTGAGGCTACCGTAATCTTTTCTACAAGCTCCGCCTCCAGCTTTTTGGTACTCAAATCCAGTATATTGGAAGGTTTTGTTATAAAGTCAACGGCTCCAAGATTCAGGGCTTCTATGGTTTCTGAGGCTCTGTTTTTAATAAAACTGCTTAACATAACCACGGGTATTTGTTTTGTACTCATAATGCGCTCGAGTACTTCAAGCCCGTTCATCCCGGGCATTTCGATATCCATTGTAATTACGTCTATTATTTCCTGCTCTATTTTCTCCAGGGCTTCCATTCCATTTCTCGCCCTTGCAACTACCTGAATATTTTTGTGTTTTTCCAGCATTCCCGCAATTAACTGTCTCATATAGGCCGAATCGTCCACTATCATGACCCTTATTCTGTGCAACTATATCAGTCCTTTTCTTTTTAGTTTTCTTTCCTCCTCAAATATAAAGCTTATAAGTTCAATCCTGGTTTTTTCGTTCAGTCCAACAAACTGCACTCCCAATTCATACTCGTATTCCTGGTTATACACGGCTAAATTTCTTATTACCTTTCCGTTTATTGAAAGCACCTTATCCAGAATGTTAATCTCGCATATGATATGTTCATCCTCTTCAATATTAACGTCGGAAGCTAGCTTCAGGCCCCCGGCACTTATATCCAGGGTAACACATTCCATTACCGCAAGCTCGGAGCTTTCCGGTTCGGGTCTATAATACACCTTAACCGACAAAACGGCCTCTAACCTGTAATAGTCCCTTCTTTGGGTTCTTTGCGGGGCGGACAGTGCCTGTACTTTCATGGTTGGAAGCCTCCCACCCTTCCTTTCTGTAACCTTTGCTCCAAAACTGAATATGCCGTTCTTCCTGTAATATATCAGTTTTATTTCGGTACCCGGCCGTATGGGAATAAGCCTTCCCTTGGAAATCGGCGTTGATATGATATATTCACCGCCGCCGCAGTCCTCCAACAGTTGACTTACCGACATTCTTTCCTTTCCGGAGGTTCTGCTTTTCATTACTATACAGAGTTTATCACCAATCTTTATCCTGTTATCCACTTTGCTGCTACCTGCCTTTCATTACGAAGAACTTAAAGTCGTGTATATCCTGGTTAAAAACTGTCTTACCCCTTCGGGTTCCCTGGTTAACTCGGTGTTTTCAATAAGTCTCTCTGTAATCTCTCTAACTCCCTTCGAGGCCGGGCTTTTTGGATAACCGAGCAAAAACGGAATCTGCTTCTTTATCGCCTTACTAACAGCCGAATCCTTTTGCAGATAGCCAAGGTTTTCAGTCTCTGTACCGAGGAATTTTTTTGCTGCCGTGTTTAATCGCGCATATATATCCCGTGCCTCCGAAGGGCTGTCTACCATATTAGTCAATATCTTCACCCTGCATTCTGTATTCCCGGTACTGATTACCTTAAGAACTGCATAAGCATCCGTAACAGAAGTGGGTTCCGAACTTGTAACCAGTATTACCTCCTGTACTGCCAGCACAAATTTCATTACATCCTTTGTGATTCCCGCCCCGGTGTCTATAAGAATAAAATCCGCATAATTGTCAAGGGCAGTCAGTGATTGTAAAATCTTATCAAATTTCTGCCGCTCCAAACCGGCCATCTCAATAATGCCGGTTCCACCTGAAATAAACTTGATGCCGGCCGGACCATCGGTAATAATATCAGAAAGGCGCTTTTGTGAGTTGACCAGTTCATACATACTGTATTTGGGTACTATCCCAAGCATTACTTCCACGTTTGCAAGACCCAAATCACCGTCAATGACTATTACCCTGTAACCTCTTTGGCCGAGCTGCACGGCAAGATTTACCGTCAGGCTTGTTTTTCCCACTCCGCCCTTTCCGCTTGTTACTGCAATCAGCCTGGCTTTTTTTCTGGTTTTTCTTACAGAACGTTCTATTATTTTTTCAGATCTTTCCTTCAAACCGCTTACAATTTTTCTTAAGTTTTCCGCCTGGTCAATCCCTGGGCTTGTTTTAGCCATACTTTAACCCCCATTTCCTGACTGTTAACCATTTAGTATCAGGGAAGCTATTCTTTCACCGTCTACCTTTTCAATGTCATCGGGAACGTTCTGACCGGTTGTTATGTAGGATAGCGCTTTGGAGCTTTTAACCGCAAGGTTTAATATTATACCGTTTGAAATGCTCTCATCAATCTTTGTAATGAGAAGCCTGTAGTCCTTTAAAAAATTATAGCTTGAGATAATATCCATCGAGTTTTTATAATTCGTTGCGGCGCTTAAAACCAGGAAGGTTTGCTGTTTACCCACCTTTTTAAGTGTTTTTTTCAGTTCCATAAGTTTAATTTTATCCCTGTGGCTTCCTCCGGCGGTGTCAACAAGTATAACGTCCTTATCCCTGAATTCAGTCATTGCATCCTCTATATCCCCATGCTGGTATATCACCTTTATTGGGACATTCATAATCTCGCTGTAGGTTTTAAGCTGCTCAACCGCCGCTATTCTGTAAGTATCGCATGTTACTATTCCTACCTTTTTCTTCATGATAACTGCATAATGCGCCGCCAATTTTGCCAGTGTTGTTGTTTTTCCGACACCCGTAGGTCCTACAAAGACTGCAACCGCCGGTTCTCCATTTGACAGCTCGATGGGTTTAACCTTTTTAAAACACGCAGCTATCTCCTGCTTGAATTTATAATAAAGGTATTCCTTGTCATATTCGGTATTCAAATTGATTTTATTTTTTACGCCCTCAATTATAAAATGGATAATCTCCGGGTCTATATCGTTATCCTTCATCAGTGCATAAAAGGATGCCAGGTTGTCCGGCAGGTCATCACCGACATCGGGTGCCATTTTATTTATAATTGCATCTATAGAAGTATTCAGCCTGTCCACCTTCTTTTCAAGCCCTCTATACCCGTTGTCTGAGCTTTTATCGGTTGGACCGGCATTATACTCGTACTCGTCTATTGCCGCCAGTATTTCATATACAGGTTTTTTGAAAATCTTAAATATACCCTTCCCGGGCTTTATTCTTCTTTTGTTCAGAATTACCGCATTGTTTCCCATCTCGCTCTTAATCCTTTGCAGTGCTTCTTCCACCGATTGACCTACATACCGTTTCATCTTCATTATGCGTTCACCATCCCCATCGATTGTATTTCTATACCGGGATCCAGCTCATTGTATGACAGAACCACCAGTTTTGGCATAAACTGCTCGGTAAGCTTTTTGAAATACAGCCTAACAACCGGTGATGTGAGTACTATAGGCTGCTGCCCCAGCTGATTAAACTTTTCCAATTGATTGGTTAGGTTGTTTATTATTTCTTTGGTCACCGCCGGGTCAAGGGTAATATAGTTCCCCTGTTCGGTCTGCTGTATTGAATCCATAATCTTGTCCTCCAGGTTCTGTGCCAGTGTGACCACCTTTGCCTTTTTCCCGGGAATAAATTTTTTCGATATGGTCCGGGCAAGGGCTTGTCTTACATACTCGGTCAGCATATCAGGGTCACGGGTCACACCGGCATAATCGGCCAGTGTTTCCATAATGGTCACCAAGTCCCTTATAGAAACACCTTCCTTTAAGAGATTGCTCAGAACCTTTTGTACTTCTCCATAGGTCATTTGCTTTGGTATTAATTCATCCACAAGGGCGGGGTAGTTGTCTTTTATGTTATCCACCAGTTTTTTCACTTCCTGTCGGCCCAACAGTTCATGTACATGGGATTTTATCGTTTCGGTGAGATGGGTGGATATAACCGTAGGCGGATCAACCACAGTATAGCCGAGGAGTTCTGCTTTTTCCCTTTCCTCTTCCCCAATCCATTTAGCAGGCAGACCAAAGGCCGGCTCCAATGTTTCTGTACCGTCGATTTCGCCTTCGGCGGTGCCGGGGTCCATTGCCAAAAACCCGTCCATTTGCAGTTCACCGTCTGCCACTTCTACTCCCTTTATTTTTATTATGTAATTGTTGGGACCAAGCTGTATATTATCCCTAAGTCGGATTATCGGTACCACCATCCCAAGTTCTATGGCCAGCTGTCTTCTTATCATGACCACCCTGTCCAGGAGATCGCCGCCCTGATTAACATCAGCCAGCGGTATTATTGCGTATCCAAACTCCACTTCTATAGGGTCTACCTGGAGCAGGCCCATAACGTTTTCCGGCTTTCTCAATTCTTCAAGCCGCGCCGGCTCAATTTCCTCCCTGTCTTCCATATCCCTTTCGGCAGCTGCCCTGTTTACCAAAAATCCCATAACAGCCATCAGCAGTGCCATTGTAAAAAGCGGCAGTTGGGGCAGTGCCGGCACCATCCCCAGAACTGCAAGAACCCCGGCCGAGAGATGCATTACCCTCGGCTGTGCAATCAACTGCCTGGTTATCTCGCTGCCCAGATTGGACTCTGAAGCGGTTTTTGTAACCACAATACCTGCGGATGTAGAAATAAGCAGAGCGGGTATCTGGCTTACAAGTCCGTCACCCACCGTCAGAAGCGAGTAGGTGGAAATCGCGCTTTGAAAATCCATACCCCTTTGCATCATTCCTATGACCAGGCCGGCACCAATATTTATCAGCGTAATAATAATCCCGGCGATGGCATCTCCCTTGACAAATTTGGTTGCACCGTCCATTGCACCGTAAAAGTCAGCAGACCTTTCTACCTTTTTCCTTCTCTCTTTGGCCTCGTTTTCATTTATAAGTCCCGCATTTAAGTCCGCGTCAATGGCCATCTGTTTGCCCGGCATGGCATCCAGCGTAAACCTTGCCGCCACTTCCGCGACCCGTTCCGCCCCCTTGGTAATTACGATAAACTGAATAATTACTATAATAAGAAATATTATAAATCCCACCAATGCGTTGCCCCCGACAACAAAATCCCCGAAGGCCCTTATGACCTGCCCTGCATCAGCATCCCTCAGTATCAGCCGTGTAGTAGATACATTGAGGGATAATCTAAGCAGCGTGGTCAAAAGCAGCATGGACGGAAATATCGAAAACTGCAACGGCTCTGTCAGATACATGGCTATAAGCAGTATGAGAAGCGACAAAGTTATGTTAAAGGTCAGCAAAAAATCTATCAGGCCTGTAGGCAGTGGTATAATAATCATTATAACTATCGAGATAACCAGAATTGCTACTATCATGTCTCCAAATCTCATTTACAAGCACCTCTTGTAATCAGCTTTTTTTGTCCATGCTGTATACGAATGCCAGGACCTCCGCCACCGACTGATAAAGCTCAGGCGGTATTACTTCTCCTATTTCGGTGGTCTCGTATAGGCTCCTGGCCAGGTTTATATTCTCCACCACCTGTACTCTGTTCTCCTTCGCTATCTCCCTGATCTTCAGTGCAATCAGGTCCTTCCCCTTTGCAACCACATAGGGAGCCTTTGCAACTTCCGGTTTATACTTTAAAGCCACGGCAAAATGGCTGGGATTTGTTATGACTACGTCTGCCTTGGGTATTTCCGCCATCATTCTCCTCATGGAGATTTGCCTCTGCTTTTCCTTTATCTTCGATTTTATCTGCGGGTTACCCTCTACCTGTTTGTACTCTTCCCTGACTTCCTGTTTGGTCATCATTATACTCTTTTCATGTTCATATCTCTGATAATATAGATCAAATATTGCCAGCGCCAGAAGCGCAGCTCCCGCCAGAAGGCCCACCCTTATTGTGGTCACTCCTATGGTTTCCATTACCTTTACCGGTCCCATGTCCAGCATCTTCGGGGTCTCCGGGTATCTGGCAATCAGGTATCTAAAGGTTAAATATCCTACTATTGCGACCTTTAGAAGTGATTTTACAAGCTGCGCGATAGTCCTTCTCGAAAAAATCCTCTTTAGACCCTCCAGTGGATTAAGCCTGTTTAAACTGGGCACCAGTGGCTTTGTGGTGAACACAAACCCCACCTGCAGGTAACTTGTCATAAGACCTATGCACAGGGCAGCTCCAGCCACAGGGGCAGACGCCTTCAGAAGCCCTGTCACACCGGTTGCCAGTAAACCCTGGACCCCGTCCACAGAAAACAGACCGTCGTTTATTGGCAGAGTCAGCAAATAATGCGCCTGTTTCATTATAGTATCGGTTATATAGGACGCAGACAAATACAATACTGCAAAGCACCCGATAAGTGCCAGGGCGGAATTAAGCTCCCTGCTCTGGGGTATATTTCCCCTTTCCCTGACATCCCTTCTCTTTTTCGGAGTTGCTTTTTCGGTTTTTTCCTGGGCAAAAAGCTGAAGATTAATGTACTCCATTTGAAAGCCTCCCTATCCAAGGTGCAGCAGGATTTTATATATACTGTCCGCCATATTTCTTAATAGGGCTTCGATTACTGTGGAAAACACCGGTATCATAATCATCAGTGTAAATATTCCCACCAGTATCTTAAGTGGCATACCAACCATGAACACATTCATCTGGGGCATAGTCTTCGCCAGGATACCCAGGGCTACATCGGTAAGCAGTATGGCGGCGATAACCGGTGCACTTATCTTAAACCCGATAATAAAGGTATCCATCATAATTTCGGCAAATACATTCACGGCTTCTACGGTAATCTGCAGCTTTCCAACCGGTACTATTTGAAAGCTTCTAACCAGTGCTGACAGCATCATATGATGTCCGTCTATGGTAATAAAGGCCACCAGTGTGAATATATACAAAAAATTACCTATTATCGGTACCTGTGTATTGGTCTGAGGGTCTAAGACATTGACTATTCCAAAACCTGTTTTCATATCGATTATCTGTCCTGCAAAATATATGGATGCGAAAATCACATATGTAACAAAACCTATTATAAGTCCAATAATCACTTCTTTAATAATGAAGCCCGCAATCTCAATAAAACTCCCATACATGGTTTGAGGCGCTTCAACAACATTCACAAGAATTATACTTATAATAAATGCCAGTCCGATTTTGAATACTGCAGGCAAATTCCTGCGACCGAAAATCGGGGTAATCAGAAATATTGCCGAACATCGGGCAAGCAGCATCAGAAAGATCTCAAATTTTATCATTAATTCTTGCATTACATTTTCCATATAAACATCCTAAAACACAAACGAGTTAATACTGCCAAACAGCCTAATAGTGAAATCCATAATTATTCCAAGCATCCAGGGACCAAATACTATTGCCGAAAACAGTACTGCCAGAATCTTTGGGATAAAGGTCAGTGTAGGTTCCTGTATCTGCGTGGTTGCCTGGAATATACTTACAACAAGCCCCACAAGCAAAGCAAACCCAAGTATCGGGGCTGAAATAACCAAAATTGTATAAAGCGCTTCTCTGGCAATATCCAAAACCAAACCTTCACCCATAATTTACCCCCCCTATCTGAAACCCGTCATCAGAGACTGAACGACCAGGTTCCATCCGTCAACCATGATAAACAGCAGTATTTTAAAGGGCAGTGACACCATTATAGGCGGCAGCATCATCATACCCATTGACATCAGTGTGCTGGCAACCACCATATCGATAACCAAAAACGGCACGAATAACAAGAATCCCATTTGAAATGCCGTTTTCAACTCGCTTATTATAAACGCCGGGATAAGGGCCCTGTTGGTTATCCCATTGATATCATCAATCTCCTGCTGCCCCGAAACGTTTACAAAAAGGGCCAAATCCTTCTGTCGGGTCTGCCTGAACATGAACTGCCGCAGTGGCTGCATAGCCCGGTTCAGAGCTTCCTCAAATATAATATCTCCCTCCATGTAGGGCCGGTATGCCTCCTGGTTAATTTCGCTTATCACCGGTGACATCACAAAGAGTGTAAGGAACAGGGCAAGTCCTATAAGCACCTGGTTGGGCGGTGTCTGTTGCGTCGCCAGTGCATTTCTGATAAAGGAGAGTACTATTATTATTCTGGTAAAACCTGTGGTCATAATAAGTATTGCCGGTGCCAGGCTTAGTATTGTCAGTATAAACAATATCTGAAGGCTCAATGATACATCTTCCGGCGATTCCGCCGGCTCCATATTCAGCCCTATCCGGGGTACAGGTATGTTCGGCGCCGCCTGCACAGCTGTTTGCAGCAAAAGCACCGATATTAAAACACACATAATAATTATAAGCTTCTTTTTATTTGTCATCTGTAACATCCCTGCCGCTATCTATTTTGCGTAAGAATCTCCAAAATCCCCTTTTATAAGAGGCCCCGTATTTACTGAGATAATCGTCAAAATCATCCTGCACGCCGGTTAAATCCTCCGAAAAACCGTCTAGTTCCTTAATAATCTCAACTCCCCTGGCAGAAGTTGACATCAACAAAAAATCTTCCTTTATCCTTACGATTACAAGTGTCCTGTCATTTCCCATAAACAGCGTATCGACTATCTTCATATACTTCCCCGAATTTTTTGATACTTTTTTTCCCAAAACTCTTGTGGAATAATACGCAAGCAGAATAATAATACCGAACACTATCAGGAAATAAACAGATTTAAGAAGTACAGACCAAAAACCTCCCATTAAATACCCACCTTATCATATAGCTTTATATGGCTTTGCTGACCGCCTCCAATACCCTGTCCGGCTGAAACGGCTTTACAATAAAATCCTTCGCTCCGGCCTGAATCGCTTCAATTACCATAGCCTGCTGACCCATTGCAGAACACATTATAATGTTTGCATCTGAATCAATGGTTCTTATCTTCTTGACCGCCTGTATACCGTCCATTTCAGGCATTGTGATATCCATAATCACCAAATCCGGTTTAAGTTCGGTAAATTTTTCCACTGCTTTTATTCCGTTTTCGGCTTCTCCCACCACCTGGTATCCGTTTTTGTCCAATATATCCTTGATCATCATTCTCATAAAGGCGGCGTCATCAACTATCAATATTTCCTTTGCCATATGGACCCTTTCCCCCCTCTTATCGGTTACTGTGATATACTATTAATCCTTTTGGAAGGATGCACGATATCTGTTATCCTTACTCCAAAGTTTTCATCTATAACCACTACTTCACCTTTTGCTATAAACTTACCGTTAACCATAAGTTCCACCGGTTCGCCCGCCAGCTTATCCAATTCCACAATGGTACCTACTCCAAACTGCAGTATTTCCCTGATTTGTTTTTTTGTCCTGCCCAGTTCCACAGTAACGTTTAACGGTACATCCAGTATAAGGTTGATGTTTTCCCTGCCCGTCGATGAAGAAGTTTCTTCAAAATCTTTCAGCGTAACCGGCTGTATCTTAACCTCTTTTTGATCCGCCGGAGCCTCCCGCCTTTCTCCATGCCCATTTCCTGCTGACAAATCAGGAGTATCCATCAGTTTTTCTTTTATATCATTGGCTGACAACTCTTCTGTATTCTTCTGTTCTTCCATTTCAGAATTCGGTATTGCCATGGAATCTTCATCTTCCTCAATTACAGCAGAAGTAATTCCGGCAGTATTCTCAGCTTCCTTTTTTTCCTTGTCTATCAGGCTTGCAACCATTTCCTTGGAAAAGCCTATCGGAAGCAGCTGCATTATTTCACTGTCTATCAAGTCGCCGACCACCATCTTAAAGGAAGTCCTCACGAATTTTTCGTTTTCCTCAAAGAACCGAATGCCGTGGGCATCTGCTCCCAGGTCCACCTTTGTGGTTTGTGGAGGAGATATATGTATGGGCTTGTCCAGCAGCGTAGAAAGTGACGTTGCGGCGGAACCTATCATCTGATTCATCGCTTCGCTGACGGCGCTCACTGCCATTTCCCCGAGTTCCTCCGGCGGGTTTTTACCGTTCCCTCCCATCATCAGGTCTGCGATAATCTTTGCATCATTATCCTTAACAAGCAATAGGTTTGTTCCTTCTATACCTTCGGTAAATTCAACATTCACCGCCAGAAAGGGCAGTGGATATTCACTGGTTACCTGCCCCGCATCGGTAATTTCCACATTGGGAGTGGTAATGGTTACTTTGTTTTTAAGCAGCGAATAAAGGGTTGTTGCCGAAGTTCCCATGCTAATATTGCCTATTTCTCCCAGGGCGTCAATTTCCTCTTCGGTAAGTATCTCATCCTCCGGAGGCCTTTCCTTTTTAAGCAGCGCATCTATCTCTTCCTGGGACAGCATTTCATTCATCAAACTCATCTCCTTTCCTTGCAATGTCTACTATCTTTACTGCGATTTTATTTTTTTTCACTCCCGGTTTGACATTGAATATATGCTTATTGCCCACGTACATTTCCATAGGGCGCTCTGTCTGCCTGTTGAGTCTCAGTACATCCCCGGTCTGCAGGCCGGTAAATTCTTCGATGGTCAGATTTGTTTCACCTAAAACCACCTTCAATAAAACGCTTGCATTCTCAATTCTCTTTTCGAGAAGCTTTGTGTCACCTTTGCTTTCCGTTGCACCGTTTGAGGTAAACCAGTATCTCGTGGATATTTTGTTTACAATGGGTTCCACCGAAAGATGGGGAATCGCCAAGTTCATCATGCCCTCTGATTCGCCGACCTTTAATCTCATTGTGATCAAAGCTATAATCTCATTCGGCGACATCACCTGCAGGAATTGTGAGTTGGTCTCTATCTTTGCAACCCTTGGTGCGAATTCAATAACGTTGCTCCATGGTTCCACCAGCAGGTCCGCGGTCCTTTCCAACAAACTTTTCATTATGGAAACTTCTATTTCGGTAAAGTTCCGCGTTTTAATATCACCATTTCCACCACCGCCCAGTATTCTGTCAATAATCGCATAGGTAAGGGAAGGACCAATATCCAGTATAAAACTGCCTGAAAGGGGCGGTATGTCACAAAGGGCCAGTATGGTAGGGTTTGCCAGAGAATTTGTAAATTCATGATATGTAAGCTGCTCCACCGAAAGCAAATCCACCGTTACAAAACTCCTCAGGTAACCCGACATAAAAGTGGAGACCAGTCTTGCATAGTTTTCGTGAATCATCTCCAAAGTCCTCAGCTGGTCCTTTGCAAATTTATTGGGTCGTTTGAAGTCATAGCATTTTATGTGTTTTTCCGAGGTATCCTGTACTACTTCCCGCACATCAAGTTCACCTGTACTTAAAGCCTTTAAAAGATCGTCTATTTCGTTTTGGGTAAGTACATCCGGCATGTTTAACCCCCCCTCTATTGAACCACTATATCATCAATAAACACATTCAAAATCTCATCCTCGCCGAACAGGGTATGATAATACTTAAGAATTTCCGTTTCAAGATTTGTTTTGCCCCTGGTTCCTTCTATATCTTCCCTTGTTTTGTCCCTCAGGATATCAAGCACCCTGCTTCTTACTTCTGTATTCCGCTCTTCTATTTGTGCCAACAGCTTTTTATCTTCCTTAACTTCTATTTGGTAACTGATAAGAAGAATACTATTGCAATCCTTTAAATTTGTCTGATATTTTGGTCCCGTGGGGATTATCACTGTCTTTTCGTTGTCTGCGGCTTTGGCACCAAGAAAGGAATAGACAGCTACAAAAATTATTATGCCGGCAATAATCACCAACATTATAATAAGCAACAGTTTTTTAATACTCATAGTCTCACTCCGTCCTAATTAGGTTCGTTAAAAGCATGTATTTCCCTTAAAATAACCACATCCACCCTTCTGTTTTTTTGGCGGTTAACGGCAGTATCGTTATCCGCAATGGGATGATACTCACCGTATCCCGCCGCCGAAAGCCTGGCAGGGGTAATGCCCACTTCTTCCATAAAAAACTTAACCACATTCACAGCCCTGCTTGTAGACAATTCCCAGTTGGATGGATAAAAAAGCGTGTTTATAGGCACGTTGTCTGTATGCCCTTCTACCCTTATAAACCGGTTGTTTGTTCTGAGAATCTCTCCGATATTTTGCATGATGGGTACCGCCTCCGGCTTGATCTCTGCCTTTCCCGAATCGAACAGTACCTGGTCGGTAAATCGTATAAGCAGTCCTCTTTCTTCCACTCCAAGCACTATAGTCGCTTCAAGATTGTTTTCCTTTATGTACTCATCCAGCTGCCTGTGCAGGCTTTCAAGACTCTCTGTCTGGGGCATGTTCCTAAACAGTCTGTCGCTTGTTAATGCCTGACTTATATATTTATCCTCGTCAACCGTCTTTCCCATATCCAGCACGCCTGTCGAACCCTGGAAAGACTTTATTATTGCTTCAAACTTTCTTGCATCAATTTCTGAAAATGAAAAGAGTAAAACGAAAAAACACAAAAGTAAAGTAACAAGGTCGCTGTATGTTGTTATCCAGTCGCCGACTACCGCACTGCCGGCGTCGCGTCTAATTCGCCGCGTCCGCATAGGCTTCCTCCCCGCTTTCGCTTTCCTTTTCCTTCTTGGCTTTTTCCCTCATTTTGGGTGCCAGGAATGCAACCAGCTTTTCCTCTATAATTCTCGGGTTTTCACCGGCCTGTATCGAGAGCATGCCTTCAACCAATATCTCTTTCAAAAGTATTTCTTCTTTGCTTCTTACCTTTAGCTTCCGCGCCATTGGCAGGAAAAACAAATAAGCCAATACGGCCCCATAGAAAGTTGTTATAAGGGCCACCGCCATGTTGGGACCTACGGTGGAAGGGTCTTCGAGGGTTTTCAGCATATTTATAAGCCCAATCAATGTTCCTATCATTCCAAAAGCGGGCGAAACACTGCCCATTGTCTCGAACAGGCTCTGACCCATACTGTGTCTTTCCTCCACAAAAGCAAGCTCTGTTTCCAGTATGTTCCTGACAAGTTCCGGGTCTGTTCCGTCGACAATCAGAAGTATGCCCTTTCTCAAGAAATCGTCGTCCAACTGCAGCGCAGCCTCCTCCAGGGCCAGCAGGCCCTCTTTTCTGGCCACGTTTGCCAGTTCGATTATATTTTCTATTACTTGGGCGGCATTCATTTCTTTTCCAAAGAATATATGCTTTACACTTCTTATTGTTTCTTTGAACTTGGGGAGCGGGAAACTGATGAGTGTAGCTGCGATGGTGCCTCCGAGTACTATCATAATCGAAGCCTGGTCATAATAGGTGCCCAGTGCGCCGTTTATTAAAATTCCTATGATTAAGAAGGCAGTTCCCATTAATATTCCCAACGCGGTTGAAATATCCATTGTCTACACCTCACTTGTTCATTGGCATGAGCGAAGTATATTACCCTTATACTCCACAACCCTCCGGATAATCTCATCTATGCTTTCGCTCACCACAACCTTTTTGCCGGATATAAGGGAAATTACGGTGTCCGGCGTCTCTTCCGCAAACTCTATCTGCTCTGCGTTAATTACAAACTCCTTTCCGTTTATCCTTGTAACCTTAATCATAATAAACCCCTCTTTTTTCCCGTCGGGGATTCCCTTAACAAGGGAATCCCCGACGGTTCATTTATCTCTTCAGGTTAACCAATTCCTGAAGCATTTCATCAGAAGTCGTAATGATCCTTGAATTTGCCTGAAAACCTCTCTGGGTTATAATCATATCGGTAAACTCCTTTGAAATATCCACGTTGGACATTTCAAGGGAACTGGGGTTTATGGTACCCCTCCCGTGGTCCCCTGCTATGCCTATCGACGGCTGCCCCGAGTTGGGGGTCTGCACAAACAGATTTGTGCCTACCTTTTGAAGCCCGGAAGGGTTGTTGAAGCTGGCCAGTGCTATCCTTCCTATCACCTTTTCCTGCCCGTTTGTGAATATCCCGGTAGCCACACCGGCAGCATCGAAATTGAAGGTCTCCAGACTGCCCAGCGCATAACCGTCCACCTCCAGCGGTTCTACGCCGGATTCTCCGGCAAACTGGTGGATATCCGATATATCAACGGTAATATTCTGATATATTGGCACAGTCCCGTCTATCGTGAAAATGCCGTCTGTAGGTTCAGTCATCTTTCCTTCTTCAAACTCTATTGTGGGAGATGCTGACAGGGTCACATATTCCGGATCGCCAACCGGTGGTGTAACTTTAACCCTACCATCGGTTCCATCCGACGCTATTACCCACTGGTTATCAGTACCTGTTTTTCTTAGCTCAAAGGTGAGCTTGTTCTTCCTTCCCAGTTCATCGAAGATTTCAGTTTCAAATGGTACTACTCCGTCTTCCGGTGTATCCGCATCCAGATTTCCTATGATTTTTATTGCACCTGTGGCAAGCGGCTGCATCTGCAAATCCTTTGGTATCTGTATGGCCCCGGGGGAGACGGTGGTATCTATATTGCCCAGTTGGTCCGCCATCCAGCCCAGTACCCTGTATCCGTTACCGTTTACAATATTTCCCTCGGTGTCCCGTATGAAATTGCCCGCCCGAGTAAATTTGGGTGCTCCTCCGTCAGACACCACAAAAAAGCCGTTCCCTTCTATCGCCAAATCAAGCGGATAGCCGGTGGATTCAATGCTGCCCCTGGTATGCAGGGTATCGATAGTCGCAAGGCTAATGCCAAGTCCCACCTGCTGCGGGTTTGTACCTCCCCTTCCGCCTTCCGGTGCACCGGCACCCTTTAGAGTCTCACTGAAAATCTCCTGAAAGGTAGCACGGGACGACTTGTATCCGACCGTATTGACATTTGATATGTTATTTCCAATCACGTCCATTCTGGTCTGGTGTGCCCTAAGACCTGAAACGCCTGAAAACAATGAACGCATCATATTGCATGACCTCCTTTTAAAGCTGTAATGCTTCCCTTCCGTCGCTCCGGAAAGCTGAGCCCCCTTTTGAAGGTCCGGCTACACTATTACAGCTCCGTCTATATTTGTAAATACTCTGTCCTTTAATGCTTCGCGGTTTGCCGCAGTAACTATGGTTGTGTTTTTTACGTTTACCACAAAGGCTTTGTCATCCATTAGCACAAGGGTATCCCTTATCCCTTTCTGCCGGGCCCTTTCCACCGCCAGGTTCAACTTCTCCACCTGGGTATTGTTGAGCATTATGTCCCTTGACTGCATTCTGACTCGGGCATGTTTAGACAGGGAAACCTTAAGTTTGCTGTTTGCAGCCTCCAGCACTTCCTTGAAGTCTGCATCCGTTTTTTTTCCGTTCTCCACTGGCTTTTTTACTGTCGTTTCTGCTGCCGGAGTTATTCTGCTGTTTATTTTGTTTATTCCGCCCATTACCGCCCCTCCCATTCTGGGATTTTGTTCGGCCGCTTTTACTGTCCTATTTCAAACTCTGCAACTTCATCCATATAGATAAGCCTTTCGTCCACTTCAATCAGTACCCTGCCTTCTTTGAAGGAGACCCTTCTGACCTCACCCTGTATGGTTTCTTGTTCTCCATCGGTTTCTATTACTGCAGTTATGTCCTTCCCCAGCAGGTTCATTGCCTGGAAGTTTTGCTGCATTATTATGTTGCTGTTTATGCTCATAAGTGCTCTGAAGTTTTCATACAGTCCTCCGTCCACCGTTTCCAGCAGCATGTTAAGCCCGGTATTAAAGCTTTCATTCAGGTTCTGCATCTGTTCAAGGCTGCTGAACTGGGCCATCTGTGCCAAGAACTCCTTGTCGTCCACGGGATTCAGCGGGTCCTGGTTCCTGATCTGGTTAACAAGCAGCTGCAGGAATGCATCCTTTCCCATAGCATCGTTTTTTTCCAGTTCGCCGGTATAACCCTCCTGGTATCCGTACCCGGAATCCACACTGTTTGTCTGCATTTTTTCACCTCCTATGCCAGCAGTTCTATGGTCCCTTCACCTCTCCAGTAAATGAATTCTTCACTTTCACTTTCGCCGTATGGGTCTGCCGTGGGCTGCCCGTTTAGTGTCTGCCGGTTTTCCCGGTAAAACTGCTGTCGCTCGTATCCACCGCCACCCCCTACATTAACCTGGAACTTACTTACAGGGATTCCCTGCTGTTCAAGGCTTTCTTTTAATTCAGCAAGGTTTGCCTGGATTAAATTCTTTGCTTCGTTGTTTTGAACCACCATCTTCCCGTTTAGTACACCGTCCACCACCGTCAGCCTGAGATTCAACCTGCCCAGCCGTTCAGGTCTAAGCTGCATGCTTATTTCGGATTTTCTGGAACCAATCACAATTCTCATTTTGTCAGCCAACTGGTTTATCAGTTCCCGTTTGTTTTCTTCCAGCCGGACAGATTCCCTTTCCGGCCTTTCCTTGACAGCCCTGCCTTCAATTTCGTACCAAAGATCCGTCTTTATCCCTTCCTGACCGTTTCTTTGATGTATGCTTTCGGTTTTTAAGACTTGCTGCTTTGTCTTTACATTTTTTGACGCTGCAGCGCCTTCATCCATTACCTGTTTTACCGCGTTTTTTATGCCGTATTTTTGGTCAGCAGGCCTGTCCAATTGGTTTGCCTCTTCAACATCCATTCCTTTATCTTGTATTTTTATCATTGCAGGTTCCTTATTGTGTACGGCATCGGTATGTTTTTCATCTGCGCTGCTTTTTTCGTACTGCTGTCCACTGACATGTTTCATTATGACTTGGGTTTTTCCGTCTTCCCCTCTTAAAGGCTGAGGATGTTCCACCGGTGTGTCCCCGCTTTTTTGCTCCCCTTCCCGGGACAGGCCAGTTTTTGCTTCTCCTCCTTTGCCGGCTCCACTCTCTTCGGTTTCATACCGCAGCAGCATTTTGTATTCGATTTCACCGCCGCGCATGTTTTCAACCGGCTGTTCTGTTGACAGGTTTCCGCGGATTTCATCGGTTTCGGTACACTCCTTGTGTATGCAACAATCCATTGTATGCGGAATCTGCGGCAGGAATGTTTTTGTAAGCTCCTGTTTTTCCGCTGCCTCTTCGGTATTCTTACCGGTCTGCATTTCCATCATCTGCCCCAAAAGGCCTGAAAAAGCTGAACTTTCCAGGTTTTCTGCGTTCCGTGCACCCTTACTTTGTTTGCCGGCTTCCGGTATTTCCACGGCATTTTCCACCGCCATTGTCTGCATTTATTCACCTCCCTTCGCTAGTTTTATGTACTCGGGACCCATTGTCCCGTAATACCCTTTACATTGCAGACATTATTTCCATAAGCCTTGCCGCCTTTCTCGGGTCCATTGCAGCAAGTATTTCCGAGGATTTTTGCTGTTTCATGTTTTTCAGTATCACCACTACAAGGTCATTATCGGATATATTGTTCAATATATTGACGGCATCCTCCGCGTCCATGCTCTCGTAATATGCAACCAGTTCCTGTATGCTCTTGAGCCTTGTTTCCAGCCTTTGCTGCAGCTTTTCCACCACATCTTTTTGTTGGTTCAGTTCTTCTTCCTTTGTCTTTAGCTGAAGCTCCCATGCCGCCAGATTGTCCGACCATTCATCCAGGTTTTCCCTCTCCTGTTCAAGCATCCTTCGGGTATTTTCCAGCCTTTCTTCTTCAAGCTGCTCCGGTGTTTTTTCTTTATCTATCGGCTCGAAAATATTCCCGGCCACAGGCATGCCCGCCAAAAAGTTGTTGAGTCTTATGCCTATGTTTCCCAAATTAAAGGCTATACCAATACCAAAGGTTATTGTCAGTGCCACTATAATTACCAGTACAGTCATCCATATTTTTTTATTCTTACCCCTTGGTTCTTTGTTCTTTGTTTTTTTTGGTTTAGCCATGTTTACCCCCTAGGAACTTGTCTTCCTGTTGTTGACCAAATCCTCCACTTCTTTTTCCTGCTCCGTTGACAGGTGATATGCAAACTTTTTGTAATGCCTCACCTTTAATTTTTCTATTGTCTCTTTATTCCTTGAAGCCTCTACAGCATTCTGGCAGCATTCATCCACTTTTTTTTCCATATCCGACAGGTTTTCTTTGTGCCTGTCAATAAACCTGTTCAGCTGTTCTATGTATTTATTGCACTCTACCAGGTATCCCGCCTGTATACCCTCACTGCATTTACTGTCCATTTCATTTATTATATTTGTCTTAACGTTTACCAAACCGCTTAGAGCGTTCTTTTCCTGTTCCAGCTGTCTGCGATATTCTGCCAGTTCCTCCGCCTTTTGTTTTTTTATGTGTTCCCTGTAATCAAGCACGCTCTGCAGCCTGAAATTAAACCCTTCGCTCATTTGAAAACACTCCTTATTCCAGTAAACTTGTTAGCTCTTCAACTGTGCTTTCAAAACTGACCTTTTCGTTAATCCCCTGCTTCAAAAATTTATTTATCACCTCAATCTTTTCGATTGCATAATCAATCTTCGGGTCGCTTCCCCGGTTGTATGCACCTATACTGATAAGGTCCTCCGCATCCTTGTAAACCGCCATAATATCCTTAATTTTTTGTGCAGCCTCCAGTTGTTCCGGCTTAACTATATTTGGCATCAGCCTGCTGATGCTTTCCAGCACATCAACCGCCGGGTAATGGTTTTTGTTTGCAAGACTTCTTGACAGTACTATATGTCCGTCAAGTATACCCCGTACCGCATCGGTTATGGGTTCATTCAAATCGTCCCTGTCAACCAGGACCGCGTACATGCCGGTTATCGACCCGGTATCCGACGTTCCTGTTCTCTCCAGCAGCTTTGGCAGAACAGCAAATACCGAAGGTGTGTATCCCCGGGTGACCGGAGGCTCTCCAATGGCCAGCCCCACTTCCCTTTGGGCAAGGGCAAACCTTGTCAGGGAATCCATCATCAGCACCACATCTTTGCCAAGGCTCCTGAAGTATTCGGCTATGGCCGTGACCAACTGTGCGCTTTTTAGCCTCACCAGTGCCGGCTGGTCTGAGGTTGCCACCACAACCACCGACCTTTTCAGCCCATCCTTTCCCAGGTCATTCTCCAAAAACTCCCTTACTTCCCTTCCCCTTTCGCCAATAAGTCCTATTATATTTATATCGGCAGAAGTGTTTCTGGCAATCATACCCAAAAGAGTACTTTTCCCTATGCCGCTTCCGGAAAATATACCCACTCTCTGGCCTTTACCGCAGGTCAGTATTCCGTCAATCGATTTTATCCCCAGTTCCAGCACTTCGCTAATCTTTTTCCTTGAAAGGGGATTTGGAGGAGGATTGGTCACCGGAAACATAGTGCTGAACTTAAGAGGTCCCAACCCGTCTATGGGGCTGCCAAGGCCGTCCAGCACTCTTCCAAGCAAACCCTCACCCACCGGTACCTTTAATACACCTCCCGTTGCTATAACCCCACTGCCCGGCCCTATTCCTTCCATATCTCCCAGCGGCATTAAAAGCACCGTGTTGTCTCTGAAGCCCACAACTTCAGCTTTTATCGGTCGTTTGTTCTTGACCGAAAACACGTCACATATTTCTCCGATATTTACCGATGGTCCTATCGCCTCGATGGTAAGTCCTATTACCTTACTCACCCTGCCGCTGTATTTTAATGTATCCAGTTCTTTCAGCAGTGTACCGTATTTGTCAAGGTTCATATTATTCATGGCTGAGCAGCTCCCGGAACGCTTCTTCAATTCTGTCCAGCTGTACCTCTAAACTTGAATTAATAAACCCAGCATCCGTTTCCAACAGGCAGCTACCCTGGGAAAGGGTATCCTCAGCAATTATTTCGATTTGGGATATGCCTTCTATTTCAGCCATAAGTCTGCTTTTTGAGAGTTCAACAACATCGTAGTCCTCAGGGGATACTTTCATTATTACCCTGGCTGAAAACGCACACTTTTCAAGGGCTTTTTTTACCGGCCCCAAAATTGCTTCCCTGTCTGTTTTAAACTGCTCGCCAACTATTTTCCTTGCTATCTCCATAACAATCCTGATTATCTCTTCTTCGGCTTCTTTGACTATCCGTTCCTTGGTCTCCAGGGCCCTCTGCTTTATCTCCAGCGCCTCTTCAATCATTTCCCGGGCTGTATCCAGGCCCTGCTGCCTTCCCTTTGCCTGTCCCTCCTGTATTCCCTTTTCATAACCTTCTTCAAGCCCGGTTTTATAGCCCTCTTCCCGGGCAGCTTCGCGCACCTCCAGGGATTTTTGCTTTGCATCATCCATTATTTGCGATGCCTTTTCCTCGGCGTCCTTGATGATTTTATTTTCTCTGCACCGGATGCGGTCGTCCATCTCAATCTGCTGTTTTGTCTCTTCATCCAAAGCAGTATTATCCTGCTGCACGCTTTCATTTTTTATTTCCAAAGGGTCTCCTATTACCACTGCACCTGATTTATATATGCTAGACAATTATTTCATCCCCTCCCCCTCTGGAGATTACTATTTCACCTGCATCTTCAAGCTTTCTTATTGTATTTACAATTTTCTGCTGTGCCTCTTCCACATCCCTTAGCCTAACCGGACCCATAAACTGCATATCCTCTGTAATCATTTCCTTCAGGCGTTTGGACATATTGTTGAATATTACGTCTGATACTTCATCATTGGCACCCTTGAGGGCAACGGCAAGCACATCGTTCTCCACTTCCCGCAGGAACCTCTGTATCGACCTGTTGTCAAGGCTCATAATATCTTCAAATTCAAACATTCTCTTCTTAATCTCTTCCGCCAGTTCGGTATCCTCCGCTTCCAGGGTTTCCATAATATTCTTTTCGGTCCCACGGTCAACCGAATTCAAAATGTTTACAATAGCCTGTATTCCTCCTGCCGATGTATAGTCATGGGTGACCAGTGAAGATATTTTTTTCTCCAATACCCTTTCAACTTCCTTTATAATATCCGGAGACGTCCTGTCCATTACGGCAATCCGTTTTGCCACTTCTGCCTGCTTTTCGGGCGGCAGTGAAGATAATATAACCGATGCCTGCTGTGGATTTAGGTAGGCCAGTATAAGGGATATTGTCTGAGGATGTTCGTTCTGTATAAAATTGAGTATCTGGTTGGGGTCGGCTTTCCTGACAAAATCAAAGGGACGTACCTGCAGATACGAAGTAAGCCTGTTTACTATATCCAGTGCCTTTTGGCCGCCGAGGGCTTTTTCGAGGACCTCCTTGGCATACTCTATTCCCCCCTCGGAGATATACTCCTGGGCAACGCATATTTGATAGAAATCCTGGATTATCTTGTTCTTTTCCTCAGGGGTCACCGTCCTCATGTTTGCGATTTCCAATGTAAGTTCTTCAATTTCCTCATCGGTTAGATGTTGGAAAATTCTGGCCGAATTCTCCGGCCCGAGGGCTATTAGTAAAACCGCTGCTTTTTCCCTTCCCGTTAACTCTCCTTTGCCCCTTGTCATAGTCATATCACCCACTATTCATTAAGCCATGTTTTTAACAACTGGGCTGCAGTTTCAGGTTTCTTTGTTATGAACTTTTCCACCTGTTTATGCGTCCTGTGTTTATCCTTATCAAGGCTTATCTCTTCCACTTCTTCCGGTATTACCTGCTGTGCTTCGGTAATCAGCATTTCCTCTTTTTTATTTCTTCTGCTTCTTATAATTAAAAAGGAGCCGATAACTCCAGCCAGCAACAAAGCTCCAATACTGCCCGCATAGGTATACAGCTTTATCTTCTCCATACGTTCCCTGCTTTCAAAACCCTGCGCTATCTCCTCCGCCAGGCTTGTGTCAAAGGGCAGCGACTGTACCGTCACAACTTCATTGTCAATTCCGGCCGCTGCAGCTACTATATTTATAATATTTTCCCTGTCCTGCTGACCCAGTTCCTGGGTTAGAGAAGTACTGTTCAATAGGACCGCCACCGACAGGCTTTGCACCTGCCCCTGGGCTTTTACTATCTCCTCCTTAATCTGGTTCAGTTCGTAGTTGACTGTCCTGCTTACCGTATCATACTTGGAAGTCTGGTCATCTATTTGGGCATAGCTTATTACATCATCCATATTGCTGTCGGTCCCGGGAATCCCCCCGCCTGCAGTGTTTGTTGCATGCTCCTCAAGCTCCTGCATGCTGGATACAAGGCCTCCGGTCTCTCCCGGGATCGGAGGCTCAAATCTTACTATACTGGTTACCATGCTGTCAAAATCCAGTTTCAGATTGACCCTGACATCCACATTGTTCTTACCGTAGGCGGTCTCAAGAAATTCCCTTATGCTTTTTTGAAGTTTTTCCTGGCTGTTATGTTCAATCTCCAACTGTTTTAGCAGTATACTCTGCTGAGTGTCTGTCTGCAGCGACAATTCCTGTCCCGTTTGATCTATTATTGAAATATTTTTTTTATCAAGGCCCTTTACACTTTTGGATACAAACTGGACTATCCCTTCAATCTGATTTTGGGTAAGCTTTGCTCCGGGCTGCAGTTTTAAAAGTATTCCGGCGCTGGCTTCGTAGTCCCTGCTGCTCAGCGCAAACTGGCTGTCCTGTGGTATATACAGGTTAACCTGGGAATACTCAATCCCTTCTATTGTTTCTATTGCCTGTGCTATTGCGTATTCCTGGCCCACCCGTATCCTTTCTCTTCTTTCCATGTCGGTGGTCCCCAGGCTTGTATTGTCCAGGGCTTCCACCAGGCTGAAGCCGCCCCTTGGCAGGCCCTCGGTTGCCAGCTGCATTCTCAGACTGTTGACTTCCTGCTTTGGAACCAGAATGCTGGAGCTGCTGTCATCGGTTTCCCATTTTATTTTCAGTTCATCCAGCTTCTTTGTAATTTCCCCTGCGTCCTTTAAATCGAGGTCGCTGTATAGGGGAACCATTTCCGGCCGAGAAGTAAAGATTACCAGCAGGGCTATACTGATTATAAAAACCGCCGCGCTTGTTCCTATTTTGATCTTTTGTTTTTTGGTACGTCCCTGCCAGAATTCGTTTAATTGGTTTCTGATCCTATCTAGGGTTTCTCCCATTATGGTCACCCCGTCTCTATTTTGTCGGTTTTGCCCTTAAGTCTATATCTGCATTCTCATAATCTCCTGATATGCTTCTATTATTTTGTTTCTTATCTGTATGGTAAACTGCAGTGCAATCTCCGCCTTTTGTACATCTATCATAACCTGGTGCAGGTTTTGTGTCTCCCCGGTTGCAAGGCTTACAGCGGAACTGTCCGCTTCTTTTTGAAGCCTGTCAACTTCATCCAATGCGCCCCTTAAATAATCGGAAAAACTAGAGAGCTGTTCTTCACCCCTTGCCGGCTTAACATCGGTATTTACCGACACCGGCACCATATCCTGTATTGTAATTCTCATTTGTCTCTACCTCCCTATCACTTTCCAATTTCCAGAGCTTTAACCGCCATACCCTTTGTGGCATTAAGGGCAGTTACATTTGCTTCGTAGGCCCGGGTAGCCGATATCATATTAACCATCTCGGTTACGATATCCACGTTGGGCATAAGTACATAACCCTCCTCATCTGCATCCGGATGCCCCGGTTCATAAGTGCATCTGAAGGGGGTTTTGTCATCTACTATTCCCACAGCCTTTACTCCGCCGTCCTTCAGGAAGCGCCTGCGGCTTTCTGCCGAAAGGAAGCTCGTAAAGGGGGTGTTTCTGCAGTTTTCCCTGAAAACCACCGTCTGCCGCCTGTAGGGGAGCCCGTTTGCCGTTCTGGTTGTGTTGGCATTGGCAATATTCTTTGCTATTACGTCCATTCTCAGCCTTTGAGCCGTAAGCCCCGTTGCACTGGTATTTATGGTATCAAAAATTCCCATAGGACTACCTCCTGCCTTCATTTATAACAGTCCTGATTCTTGCCAGTTTTGCCGAGAGTTGGTCTACCAGGGCCTGATACAGTATGGTGTTATTGGCCAATTTTGCCGTTTCCACGTCGATATTAACGCTGTTTCCGTCAAGCCGCGTACTGATGCTTTTGTCCCTTATAATACGGGGAGCCACTCTTTCCAGTCTCTCCCCGCCTATAGGTATGTGTTTCGGGTTGGTTGGTTTAGCCGACATCTTGCTTCCGTTAATTGCCTTCCTTAAATGCTCTTCAAACTCCACCCTACAGGCCTTGTAATTCGGAGTGTCAACGTTTGCGATATTGTTTGCTATCACCTTGTTTCTAACCAGGGATGCGTCCAGAGCCTTCTGCAGTATGTTTATCGTGTTGTCGTTTCGCAAAACCATCACCTCCGTATAACCCTACTAGGAATAAATATTCGATAGTTTTCATCATATTCCTTCATAGTTTTCTAAAATTATCCCACGATTCTATTTTTTAATATAATATCCCTTAAATTACTTCAGATTTTGTTCGGTACTTGCATTTATATATAAATAAAAACGCCTATCCCCCAAGAGCCGGCAATAGGCATCATTATACCTCCGGCAACCCGGCCGCCATAGCAAATTAATTACCTTAGGCCCGTGGTTTTGCGTCCCAAACTTTAGTAAGGTTTGCCTTTTTCGGAATATTTTATTATTTTATTCTACAATAGTTTAATAATCCCTTCTTTTTACAGACAATTTTCGCTAAATAATGAACCTGCTTATATCCTTCTCGTCAATAAACTCCTCAAGCTGCTTTGTAACGTAATCCGCATCTATGTCAATACTCTTACCGGCCATATCGGCTGCATTAAAAGAAATTTCCTCAAAAAGCTTTTCGGCAATGGAATGCAGCCTTCTGGCACCTATGTTTTCTTCTGCCTGGTTTACGTAATAGGCGATTTCCGCTATCCGATCCAGCGCATCTTCCTTAATGTTTATGTTAATGCCCTCTGTTTTCAAAAGCGATTTGTACTGCATAATAAGAGCATTCTTCGGCTGCGTCAGTATACTTTTAAAATCATCCCTGCTGAGACTTCCCAGTTCAACCCTAATGGGAAAACGGCCCTGCAGCTCGGGTATTAAATCCGAAGGTTTTGCTATATGAAAAGCTCCCGCAGCGATGAACAGTATATGATCCGTTTTTACCGGTCCATGCTTGGTCATTACGGTACTGCCCTCAACCAGCGGCAGAATATCCCTCTGCACCCCTTCCCTCGAAACGTCGGGCCCTGCCTTGTATTCGCCCGAAGCGATCTTGTCAATCTCGTCCAGAAAAATAATACCGGTCTGTTCCGCCTTGGCGATGGCTTCTGTGGTAATCTGCTCGTTGTCCACCAGTTTACCTGCTTCTTCCTGGGCAAGTATTTTTCTTGCTTCACTTACCTGTACCCTTTTTTTCTTCTTTTTGCCCGGCAGCATTCCTCCCAGTATATCCTGAAAATTTATATTCATTTCTTCTGTTCCCATACCGGTAAAGAATTCCACCGCTGCCGTGCCCCGGTCCTCTACTTCCACTTCAACCGTTTGGTTTTCCAATTCCCCAATTCTTAATTTTGACCTTATTATACTTCTTTCTTCTTCTATCGCCTGCATGTCTTCTTTATGCCTGTCCCTGTTCTCCCGGTCCTCGGAAGTGCCGAACAATGCTTCAAGGGGGTTTTTGTACGGGGTTTCCCTGGGAGCGGGCACCAAAAGCCTGACTATTCTTTCATCGGCAGCAGCTTCCGCTTTGCTTTGCACTTCCTTAATCTTTTTCTCCCTGACCATTCTGATGGAAGTTTCCACCAGGTCCCTTATCATAGAATCCACGTCCCTGCCCACATAACCAACCTCTGTGAACTTTGTGGCTTCTACTTTGACAAAGGGAGCATCCACAAGCTTGGCCAGCCTTCTGGCTATCTCGGTTTTTCCCACTCCGGTAGGCCCTATCATCAATATATTCTTGGGCTTAATCTCCTCCTGAAGTTCTTCGGGCAGCTGCCTTCTTCTGTATCTGTTTCTAAGGGCAACCGCCACCGACTTTTTGGCCTTGTCCTGTCCTATTATGTATTTGTTCAACTCCTTTACAATTTCTGAGGGGGTTAACTCTTTCGCCATTTTTTTGCACCTCTCCTTTGACATTACAACTCCAGGACCGATATGTTGTCATTGGTATATACACAGATGGTGGATGCGATTTCCAAAGCCTTTTTTGCAATTTCTTTGGCTTCCATTTCGGTATTCTTATATAACGCCTTTGCCGCTGCCATTGCATAGGGACCTCCCGAACCCACGGCTATCACGTTGTCGTCCGGCTCTACCACTTCTCCGCTTCCTGATATCACCAGAAGAGACTCGCTGTCTATTGCAATAAGCATTGCCTCCAGTTTCCTCAGTATCTTATCGGTTCTCCATTCCTTAGCAAGTTCAACCGAGGCCCTTTTCAGATTTCCTCCATACTGTTCCAGTTTACCCTCCAGCTTTACCGTCAGTGTCATGGCATCCGCCACCGAGCCGGCAAATCCGACAAGTACCCTGTCGTTGTATATCTTTCTCACTTTTTTTGCCGTATGCTTCATTATAGTACTCTCGCCCATTGTAACCTGCCCGTCTCCGGCTATGGCAGCCATTCCGTTTTTTCTTGCTGCCACTATTGTGGTTCCTCTCAGCATAAAAACACCATCCTAAAAAACTATTTTCTTACTTACCGCCGTAGTTTTCACACTCTTCATTAAGACAAACCGGTGGTTGTTTTTTACCGCCCTTCTTTTCCCAAAGCCTGTTTCCGCAGATACTGCATTTTCCTTCAGCGGGCTTGTTCCATGTCATAAAATCACAGTCCGGGTACCTGCTACAGCCGTAAAATATCCTTCCTTTTTTAGTTCTTTTTAATACTATATCGCCCTCGGTGCATTTAGGACATTTAACACCCACTTTCTCAAGATAAGGCTTGGTATTGCGGCATTCCGGAAAGCCCGGACACGCAAGGAATTTGCCGAACCTTCCATGCTTTATTACCATGTTCCTTCCGCACAGTTCGCAGATTTCGTCGGTCTCCTTGTCCTGTATAACTATTTTTTCCATTTCTACTTCGGCTTTTTTCACCATTGTTTCGAGGGGCCGGTAAAATTCTTCCACAACCTTCCTCCATTCGAGCCCGTTTTCCTCAATTTCATCCAGTTTTTCTTCCATTTCGGCGGTAAATTCAACATCTACTATTTCTCTAAAATACTCAACCATTACTTCATTTACGATTCTGCCAAGATATGTGGGAAGCAGTGATTTCTTATCCCTTTCCACATACCCCCTTTGAAGTATTGTTGATATTACGGGAGCATAGGTGCTGGGCCTGCCTATACCGTCCTCTTCCAGGGTCTTTATCAGTGACGCTTCGGTATACCTTGCCGGAGGCTGTGTGAAATACTGCTTGTCTTCAAGTTTGTTTACCTTCAGCAAATCTCCTTTGTTAAGCGGAGGAATCCTGCTGTCTTGCTTTTCCACGTCGTCAAACACCTCTAAAAAGCCCTTGAATGTAACCGTTGAACCCGAAGCCTTAAACAAATAACCATCACAGTCAACGTCTATACTCACGGTTTGGTACTGTGCATTGCTCATTTGTGATGCAACAAATCTCTTCCAGATAAGGCTGTATATTTTGTACTGATCCGGTGTCAGAGAATCCTTCAAACTCTCCGGGCTCCTGGAAACCGAAGTTGGTCTTATTGCTTCATGGGCGTTTTGTGCACCTTTTTTGCCCTTGTAAACCCGGGACATTTTGGGCAGGAAACCGCCGCCCCATTCTTCCTTGATATAATTCCTCACCTGTGCCAGGGCAGTATCCGAGACCCGTACCGAATCTGTCCTCATATAAGTAATCAGGCCTTCGCTGCCGTCTCCTTTTATGTCAATGCCCTCGTACAACTGCTGTGCAGCGGTCATGGTTCTTTTCACGGTAAAACCCAGTCTGTTGTGCGCATCCTGCTGCAGACTGCTGGTGGTATAGGGAGGATTTGGACTCCTGGTTTTTTTACCGCGTCTTATTTCGGATACCCTGAATTCCTTACCCCTTAAATCTACAAGTATTTCCTTCATCTCTTCTTCGCTTTTAACATTAATCTTCCTGCCCCTGCGGGAATGAAGCTCTACTTTGAAACTGTCCTTTTTTTTGTCCCTGTACAGTATTGCATACAGTTTCCAGTATTCTTCCGAAACAAATTTATCTATTTCTTCTTCACGATCGCATATTAGTTTCAGCGCAACAGATTGTACCCTTCCGGCACTAAGCCCTTTTTTTACTTTTTTCCACAAAAGCGGGCTTATTTCATAACCCACCAGCCGGTCCACTATTCTGCGTGCCTGTTGGGCTTCCACAAGCTTAACGTCTATGGGCCGTGGGTTTTTCACCGCCTTTTTTACCGCATTCTTTGTTACCTCGTTAAACTCTATTCTGCAGGACGACCGGGCATCAATATCAAGTATGTAGGCAAGATGCCATGATATGGCCTCGCCTTCCCTGTCCGGATCGGTTGCCAGCAGTATCTTTTCGGCTTCCCTGGCGGTTTTTCTTATCTTTTCCAGCACCGGTCCCTTACCCCTTATGGTTATATACTTGGGTTCGAAACCCTTTTCCTTGTCCACCCCCATCTGACTCTTTGGCAGGTCCCGCACATGGCCCATTGACGCTTCAATTCTGTAACCCCTGCCCAGAAATCTTTTTATTGTCTTTGCCTTGGCCGGTGATTCCACTATTACCAGGCATTTTATCAATTCTTCCACCTCCGTCATTCCTTGGTCACATAATAATTGCCCGGCAGCTTTTCTATAAACCCTTTTACTTCAAGAAAAGCCAGTATGGCATTTAACTCGTTTATTTGAAGGCAGCTTTCGGTAAGCAGCTGTTCTATATGAACCGGCTGCGCCCCGATAAGCCTCATCACTTTTTTCTCAGTTTTCCCAGCGGGGTTTTCTTTTAATCCGCCGTTATCAGGTTTTGTATGTCTTATATCCAATTCTATTCCCGGAAACTCCTCCAGAATATCCTCCATCTGGTTTACAATTTTCGCGCCCTGTTTTATCAGGCTGTTGGTTCCTGAACTGGTTACACTGTTAATATTGCCCGGTACCGCAAATACTTCCCGGTTCTGCTCAAGGGCAAAATCTGCAGTAATAAGGGCTCCGCTTCTTTCGGAAGCCTCCACTACCACAACGCCAATCGACAGCCCGCTTATCAGCCTGTTTCTGGCCGGGAAATTCCCTTTAAGGGGGCTGGTTCCCGGCGGATATTCGCTAATCAAAAGACCGATGTCCGAAATTTCCTTCATCAGCTGATAGTTTTCCCTCGGGTAAACTATATCGAGGCCGTTGCCAAGCACCGCAGCTGTCGGACCGCCGACTGCCAGAGCACCCTTGTGGGCATAACTGTCTATGCCCCTCGCCAGCCCGCTTACCACTGTACAGCCCGCCCTTGCAAGCTGTTCAGCCAGTTTGAAGGCCACCTTCTTCCCGTAATAGCTAGCATTCCTTGAACCGACAATGGCTATGCAGTTCTGTCTTATTATTCCTTTGTCACCCTTAACATACAAGAGATATGGAGGGTTGTATATTTCCCTGAGCAGTTCGGGGTAGTCTTCGGATGTAATTGCTACAGTAGAAATATTATGCCTTTCAAGATTATTTATGCAGTGTGCCAGTTTTTCCTCGTTCCGGTTTGCAGTAATAAGCCTAATAAGTTCCCTGTCAACGCCCTTTACCTTTCTCAGCTCTTCCGGGCATGCTTCCCATACCGCCTGTGCCGAACCAAACCTATCGATAAGCCTGTTTATTCTTTTGCTTCCCAGGTTCCTAATCCCGGTCAGCCAAATAAGATATTTGTCCTGTTCCATTTTTTTCACCTCTTAACCGGAAATCCTGTACTGCAGTGCTTCGGCCACATCTTTCAGTCCCACGCTGTTTCTGCCCTCAAGGTCGGCTATCGTTCGTGAAACCTTAAGCACCTTAACATATCCTCTGGCACTTAAATCCAGATTCTTATATGCATTATTGATAAAATCCATTGCATCTGCCCCTACCGAGCAAAACCCTTCTATATCCTTTATTGAAAGCTGAGAGTTGTACATTTTGCCCATTTCTTTCAATCTCTTATACTGCAGCTTTCTGGCACAGATTACTCTCTCTTTTACCTGTACGGAAGTAAGTCCGCTGCTTTTTTTCTCCAGGTCCTCCATCCCAATCCTTGAAACCTCAACCCGCAGGTCGATCCTGTCCATCAGCGGGCCGGATATCCTGCCGAAATACCTCCTGATATCCCGCGGGGAACATCTGCATTCCCTTTTATTGTCCCCGTAATACCCACAGGGACACGGATTGGCACTGGCTGCAAGGAGAAACTTGGCCGGGAAAGAGAATGTCGCATTAATCCTTGCAACGGTTATGGTTTCATTTTCGGCAGGCTGTCTGAGGGCCTCAAGGGACCTTTTGGGGAATTCGGGTATTTCATCCAGGTATAAAACACCGTGATGGGCAAGGCTTATTTCACCGGGTTTCGGAATTAACCCTCCGCCCACCAGCGAAGCTGCTGATATTGTATGGTGGGGCGTTCTAAAGGGGGGCCTTCTTATAACCGATTTTCCCTTGAGCTTGCCTGCAATACTGTATATCTTTGTCACTTCCAGCGACTGTTCCGTGTTCAAGTCCGGCAGGATGGTCGGCAGTCTCTTTGCAAGCATTGTCTTCCCCGAACCCGGGGGGCCAATCAGTATTATATTGTGCATGCCGGCGGCGGCTATCTCCAGCGCCCGTTTTGCATTTTCCTGACCCTTTACATCCGTCAGGTCAAGGCCCCGTTCATCGGGATCATCCCTTTCAGCCGGCTTGGCATCGCCGGTACAGCAAACAAAACTGTCGGGTTTTTGAAGCAGTCCAACCGCTTCCCCAAGGGATTTAACACCATAGACTTCCATTTCATCTACCATGAGGGCTTCTGCTGCATTGTCCGCCGGCAGCACTATTCTTTTGAACCCCATCTCCTTAAGGGAAATCGTCATTGTAAGCACGCCCTTAATGCTCTTTAACTGCCCTCCCAGAGAAAGCTCGCCAATAAATGCCGTATCTTCCAGGGGGAAAGCAGGAGCAATCTGCTTTGACGAAAGCAGTATCCCCAGTGCAATCGGCAGGTCATAAAAGGCTCCTTCCTTCCTTATATCCGCCGGTGCCATGTTAACCGTTATCCGGTTAAGTGGAAACTCAAACCCGGAATTCTTTATAGCCGACCTTACCCTTTCTTTTGATTCGTTTACCGATGCGTCCGGAAGTCCCACTATTGAGCAGGACGGCAGCCCTCTGGATATAAATGTTTCAATTTCAACGCAATAACCCTGAAGACCAAAAAAGCAACAGCTGAATATTTTGGACAGCATATAAATCACCTACCTAAAAGTACGGGGACACACCTTTATGTTCAGTATTCCTTTATGGTAAAGGAATGTCCCCATTAGAATTCCTTGCTGCGGAATGTCCCCGATTGATAAGCTTTCGAGTCATTAAAGCCTATCCGTTGCTTCAAAGGCGTTCTTAAGCAGTCTTATTTGGCTGATTTCTCTACCAAGCACCATGATTTCAACCACGTCAAATCGTATCCTTTGATAAATTGTACTGTTCTTTGCCATGTAAGCCGCAGCAGTTCTTGTAATCCTGCGCTGTTTCTCTGTATCCACCGCCTCACCGGGTGTACCGTATTTGGTACTTCTCCTGGTTTTAACTTCTATAAAAGCCAGTACTTCTCCATCAATCCCGATAAGGTCTATCTCGCCCCGCCTGTCCCGGTAGTTGGTTGCGATTATTTCATATCCAGCGCCCTCGAGATATCTTTTTGCCGCATCTTCCCCCATTTTACCCAGGCTTTTGTCCGGGGTCATTTTTTTCATCCCCTTTTTTAAGGTTAAGATAATATATAAAGGACAAGATTTCTGCAACTATACCATATAGTTCCGGCGGGATTTCTTTTCCAATGCCTGTGCATCCCAGCTTCTTTGCAAGTCCTTCTTCACTGTACCGGGGCACCCCCGCTTTTGCGGCAATCTCAAGAATCCTGTCGGCAACCATACCTTCACCATAGGCCGATACTCTGGGTGCCCTGTCACCGGCATTATATTCGATAGCTGCGGCAATACGTTTTTTGCCCATTTCTACACCCTCAAATCGACAAATTTCTCTGCCGGCTGCTGTACCGTATCCGGAATTTTCCTGCAGTACGCTTCGGTCAGTCTGAAGCCGTTATTTTCCAAACCATGTTTTAACCTTTCTATTTCGGACTCAACCAGCCTTTGCGTATCCTCTTTTTGCACGTGAAATACACACGTTACATTATTACCGCTCACCTTTACATGAATCCTTACCCTACCCAGTATCGAAAGGTGTGTATCTATATCTAGTTCCACTGCATCCGGCTGCTTCTCCTTTGGAGAACCCTTTCTCTTTCCAAAACCCACTATACATTCGTATACCTCCCCCCGGAATATAAAAGGGAAAACACAGCAGTTTTGATCTAAAAACGCCTGATCAAGCAGCGCAGTTCTTTCCATTAAAAGCTGTGCCGCTGCCTTTATCACCGGATTGGGTCCCTTACTGTCCGTGGACTTTACAAGTCCTTCCGCCCTTTCCCCGGCTGCAGCCCTTTCTATCAGTTCGGACACGTTTACCGGCTTTATTTCGTTACCATATTCCCTTGCGCCCGTAGCTCCATCCTTATGCTCATTTTGCACAGCGCTTTCCTGTTTGGTCCGAGGTGCAGCCTTGTTATATTCATTTTTTTCTGTTCTCTCCAATCTTGCATTTTCAAAAAGTATTTTCAACAGTGTTTCCAAAAACCCTTTATTTTCTCTCATGTTTTTTGCCAGCACCAGGTTATGGGGACTAATATCGGGGCTAAACTTCTTTAGTTTTACTATATCGTCGGTCGTAACCCGGTCAAATTCCCGAATTAACAAACCCAATTTTTCCCTTTCAACGGATTCCCTGGCCGAATCCAGATTTTTATGTGCCGGCGCTTTCTTAACGTCCACAATCCATTTAACAATTTCGTCCAGAGTTGTTTCTTTTATACTCAAATTTTTCGGTATCATGTATTCTTTAAGGATACTCGAATTTTCGGCCAGATACCTGATTGATTTTTCTGCTTTCAGTACTTCCCTGATACTGTCGGGCGATACCGGCAGTCCGTTCTCGATCAGCTTTTCGGCTGTGGATACGCTTTCTTCATCCGCCTTCATCCCGTATTCCGGGAAGATTTCTCTAAATATGTTCTGTCTTCCGTTCTTCACAAAGGCTATAGAGAGCTCTATTCTGTCCGGCTTAATACTTTTTACCTGTAACACCATGTCCTGACCCGGCTGCAGTTTCAAATCACGGTCCAGCCTTGTTTTTATTTGTATGCTGTTGTCTATCAAAAGCATAACCGTCCGGTCTTTTATTTCCATTATCCTTACACTTATTAAATCTCCCACCTTTAAAGGCGGTACTTCATCAAAATTTTTTGTATAAAGTTCCAGTGCCGCTGGCCTGATTTCCATTTTAACTACCCCCGGATACTTCTAATAAAGGAATACCTGTGAAACGGGCAGGGCCCGTGTTCTGCTATTGCCCTTATATGCTCCCTGGTACCGTAACCCTTGTTCCGGTCGAAATTGTATTGTGGATAGCTTTTATGCAGATTATCCATATATCTGTCCCGGGCCACTTTTGCAATAATGCTGGCCGCGGCAACCGACAGACACTTTTCGTCCCCTTTGATTACACTTTTTTGAAACAACCTGCAGTCGGGCAGAGCAATGGCATCCAGCAGCAGGCAGTCGGGTTTTAGCTCAAGACCGTCCACCGCCATTTTTGCCGCCCTGTATGTCGCCTTAAGGATATTTGTTTTGTCAATTTCTCTATTGTCCACCATGCCAATACCGTAATCAACCGCCATCTCTGTTATCTTTTCAAATAACTGCTCCCTTTTAGGAGAAGACAACTTTTTTGAGTCGTTGACCCCCGGCACATTAAACCCCCCGGGCAGAATAACCGCAGCGGCGGTAACCGGCCCAGCCAGAGGTCCCCTGCCGGCTTCGTCAATCCCGGCAATCCACACAAAGCCTTTCTCCTTCAGACTGTTTTCTATCTGTTTCATTCTATTGATTCTTTCGAGTTCTTTTATCTCTTTCTTTACCCTTCTTTCCAGCCTTTTACCGTAATTTCTTACTACAGCCCTGTTATCCGACAAAAGATCCGGAATAATCCCGAGCAGTTCTTCTTTATCCAAACCCTTTGTATACTCCCTGATTTCCTCAAATTTCAGGTCCAAAACCTGCCCTCCCCCCCTTAACCTATAGCTGCATTTAAACAACAAAAGCACCTTACTCCCAGGTGCTTCAGGGTGACTCCAGCGATATCCTTCCCAGCCTGCCGGATCTGTAATCGTTTAAAAGTATTACCGAAGCCCTCTTGGTATCGGTTTTTCCACCCCTTAAAAGGCATCCTCTGGCACTGCCGATTTGCTGCAACACATCATAAGAATCACCATTCGAGTTTGGAACGTCATAGTATTCGGCCAGAACCGGTTTGCAGCATTCCTTCAACCTGTCTACAAGATGTACGGCCAGTTCTTCACTGTCCAGTATTTCCTCTTTGACAGCCCCTGTCAGTGCTAGGTTTATTCCCTCTGTCCTGCTTTGAAACTTATGCCACAATACCCCGGGGGTATCCAAAAGGTCTATTTGGCCGGTAAGTTTTATCCACTGCCTGCCTCTTGTTACGCCGGGCCTGCCGCCTGTCTTTGCGGCGCTTTTCTTTGCAATCCTGTTTATCAGTGAAGATTTGCCCACGTTGGGAATGCCCGCTATCATAACCCTGATGGGCTTTTGCTTCCTGCCCCGGCGCTGCCATTTCTCCTTTGTATCAGCTCCCAGGTCGGAAACTCCGGCCACCAGTTCACTGATGCCGTCTCCTTTTATCGAATCAATCGCAAAGGCGGGTACAGATTTATCTTTATAGTAGTCAATCCACCGGATTGTAATGGTGGGATCGGCAAGATCCGACTTGTTAAGCGCGATAATTCTTTTGCCGGGCGGAATAATCCTTTCAAGCTCGGGATTGCTACTGCTTTGAGGTATCCTTGCATCCAGCAGCTCAATTACAAAATCCACAAGCCTTATATTTTCCTTTATCTGTCTCAGGGTTTTCGCCATATGACCCGGAAACCATTGAATTTCCATAGCAGTATCCTTTCATCGGTTTATTATTTTCGGCGGCAGGGGCCACATCCTGCCCACCGCCTCTCCGCGGATATTCTCAAGGGGTACAAAACCCACATCCGAAAATCTGCTGTCCCTGCTGTCGTTTCTGTTATCACCCAATACAAACACCGTGTCCGGAGGTACAACCACCTCGGGGAAGTCCGCCACCGGCCTTTCGTTTATGTAGGGTTCCTCCAGTTGTGCTCCGTTAACATAAACCCTTTGGTTTTTTATCTCTACCCTGTCCCCCTCCAGTCCTATTACCCTTTTTATGAAAATAAGGGAAGGGTCCGCCGGATATTTGAACACAACAATATCCCCGTACTCGGGAACGCCGAATAAATAGCCTATTTTAACCACAGCCAGCCTGTCCTTATCCTTGAGGGTAGGAAGCATTGAATACCCGTCCACCAACACCGTTTCAAAAACAAAGGCCTTTATCACAATTGCAATTATTATCGCAATTATTATCGACTCTATCCATTCTCTTTTCTGACTCTTGGTGCTTTCGGTCATTTGTACCCCTCCAGTATTCATACAGCGCTTTACTCAACCTAAAAATTCTTATACGGGGTTTTATCAAAACAAATTATGGGACTGCCGGCAGTCCCATAATATTTATCTTCTTCTTTCTTTGACCCGGGCAGCTTTACCTATTCTATCCCTTAAATAATAAAGTTTTGCACGTCTTACCCTGCCCTTTCTGACAACCTGGATATCCGCCACCTTTGGAGAATGTAAAAGGAAAGTCCTTTCCACCCCTACTCCATAGGATACCCTTCTTACGGTAAAGGTTTCGTTGATACCGCCGTTCTGCCTCTTTATCACTATACCTTCGAATACCTGTATCCTTTCCCTGTTGCCTTCTTTAATCTTAACGTGTACCCTAACGGTATCACCTATTTGAAACTTTGGTATATCCTTTTTTATCTGTTGGCTTTCCACCATCTTGACAAGATCCATATTTAGTACCTCCTTCCCTCTTAGACGTTCGTACTGCACCGGGCAGAAGAGGACCGTCCGTTATGCCACATGGTATTATAGCACATAGCTGATTATTCCACAATTTGTTTTTGCTTATCTCATTCCAAAAGGTCCGGTCTTCGTTTCCTGGTAGTCTCCAGCGCCTTTTTTCTTCTCCACTCTTCTATCCTTTTATGGTTGCCGGACAGTAAAACCTCCGGCACATCCATGCCCATAAACTCCGCCGGTCTTGTATACTGGGGATATTCCAAAATTCCCTCTGTAAAGGATTCCTCCTCCAGCGACCTGGAACTGCCAACTGCTTCCGGAAGCAGCCGTACTGCAGCATCCACCATTACCATGGCAGGCAGTTCACCGCCGGTAAGCACATAATCGCCAATGGATATCTCCTGGTCCACCATACTGTCGATTATTCTCTGGTCAATTCCTTCATAATGCCCGCATACTATAATCAAATGCTCCGTTTCGCTGAGCTGTACAGCCTTTTCCTGTACAAAGGGTTCTCCCCTGGGGCTGGTGAGAATAACCGGTGCATCCGGGCATTTTTTTTTGACAGAAGCTATGGCATCATACAATGGCTGGGGTGTCATCACCATACCTGCACCCCCTCCGTAGGGATAATCGTCAACTCTTTTGTGTTTGTCCCGGGAAAAGTCCCTTATATTGACCGGCGTTATCTGTACAATGCCGTTTTGTACGGCCTTTCCAATAATACTGCTTCGCAAAAATCCGTTAAACATTTCCGGGAAAAGGGTAAGTATATAAATTTTCATTCCATCAACCCCTCCGGTAAATCAACCCTTATTGTCTTTTTATCTATGTCTATTTCCTTTACCATGTCCCTGACCGCCGGTATAAGTATTTCACCCTTCTCCCCCTCGACGACATACAAGTCATGTGCATCGCGGGTGAGCACGTCGGTAACCTCTCCAAGCAAGGTACCGTCTGTGGTCACAACCCTGCATCCCATTATTTCAAACACAAAGTAATGACCCTCCCCAAGTTCGGCAAGGTTGTTCCTGTCCACTTCCAGGTATTTTCCCTTAAATGCCAGTACCGAGTCCAAATCGTCATAACCTTTGAGTTTTATTGCAGCAATGCCGGTTTTATGAGTCCTTTCTCTTTCCACCTCCACCGGCAGCCTGACGTTTCCGGTATCTATATAGCAGCATTTAAGGTTCTCAAACCGGTCGGGAATATTGCTGACAACAACCACCTTCAGTTCTCCCCTTACACCCAGGGTATTGGCTATATACCCAATTTTGTAATACTCCATCAGCACATCACCAGCTTTTTCGAACAATTACTTTAGTCGATTATTTCCACTACCACCCTTTTGTTTTCCTTCATCGCCGAAGCCTTTACTATGGTTCTGATAGCCTTAGCTATCCTTCCCTGTTTGCCTATTACTTTCCCCATATCTTCTGGAGCTACCTTGAGTTCCACTATTATTGACTGCTCTCCGTCCACCTGTTTCACGTCAACGCTTTCCGGATGGTCAACAAGGGAACGGGCTATGAATTCAACAAGTTCCTTCATTTACTGCACCTCCGGTTTTTCCTCATTGCTCTCCTTTTCGGGCTTGTCTTCAGCCTGTTTTGAGCTCTCTCCAACGCCCTGCTCCTGAAGGCGTTCATAGATACCGTTGGATTTAAACAACGCTTTAACGGTGTCGGATGGTTTGGCACCCTTGTCCAGCCATTTTGCTGCTTTTTCCGAATCTATTTTTATCTCCTTTGTTTGGGATATGGGATTATAATACCCGATTTCCTCAATAAATCTCCCGTCCCTCGGAGACCTGGAATCCGCAACCACAATCCTGTAGAAGGGCCTTTTCTTTGCTCCCATCCTTCTAAGTCTAATTCTTACTGCCATTATCTCACCTCCTTGGTGTTCAGGTTTAAGCTGTTATATAAAGGGGAAGTTAGGCTTTCCTTTTTTGGGGCCTTTCCCCATTTCAGCAAACTGCCTCATGAGCTTTTTTGTCTGCTCAAACTGTTTAAGCAGCCTGTTCACCTGCTGTATCCTGGTACCGCTCCCTGCTGCAATTCTCTTTCTTCTGCTTCCGTTGATAATTGACGGGTCCCTTCTTTCTGCCTGCGTCATTGAGCTGATTATTGCCTCCACGCGGGCAAGTTCCTTTTCGTCTACTTCCACCGGCCCTGCACTGCCCGCTTTCATGCCGGGTATCATACCCATAATCTGGTCTATCGGTCCCATGTTCCTGACCTGCTGCAGCTGTTCGAGAAAATCATCCAGCGTAAACTGCCGGCTCTTCAGCTTTCTTCCAAGTTCCAGTGCCTTTTTTTTATCCAAATTTTGCTCTGCCTTTTCTATAAGGGTAAGCACGTCACCCATTCCCAGAATACGGGATGCCATACGGTCGGGATAAAACAGCTCGATATCCTCTATCTTTTCACCGGTGCCGGCGAACATAATCGGTTTACCGGTAACAGCCTTCACAGAAATGGCCGCCCCTCCCCTTGTATCTCCGTCAAGCTTGGTAAGAAAAACCCCGTCAATACCAATCCTCCTGTTAAAGCTTTCGGCAACGTTAACCGCATCCTGCCCGGTCATTGCGTCAACAACCAAAAGTACCTGTTCGGGATTAACCCCCTTACGCATGGCCTGTAGTTCTTCCATCAGCGTATCGTCGATATGCAGCCTTCCCGCGGTATCAAAAATAATGACATCCCTGCCGCTTTTTTTTGCCTCGGCAACCCCTGCCTTTGCAATGGTGGCGGGGTTAGTCCTGTCTCCCATCGAAAACACCGGTATCCCCGCTCTGTCGCCCACTATCTGAAGCTGCTTTACCGCGGCGGGTCTTTGTACATCGCAGGCCACCAGCAACGGATGCCTCCCGTTATGCCTTTCAAAATACTTCGCCAGCTTTGCGGCGGCGGTCGTTTTGCCTGCCCCCTGGAGACCCACCAGCATAACCTTTGTAACATCCCTTTGGGAAAAAACCGGCCTCGCCGGAGAAGTCCCCATCAATTCAACAAGCTGTTCGTTCACTATTTTTACCACCTGCTGGCCGGGGGTGAGGCTTTCCATTACCTCGCTGCCCACTGCCCTTTCGGTGACCTTTTTTATAAAATCCTTAACCACCAAAAAATTGACGTCCGCCTCCAGCAGTGCTATCTTTACTTCCCGCATGCCTTCCTTGACGTCCTTTTCGGAAAGTTTACCCTTTCCCCTCAGCTTTTTAAAGGTCTGCTGCAGTTTCTCGGTTAATCCCTCAAAAGCCATATGCTTAACCTCCCATTGCCAATCGGATATACTCCCTAATCTCCCGCAGTTCCTTTACCGCCCCATGGTTACTATTCTCCGTATCAATCACCTTAATTACTTCATCAAGGCGTTTTACTATTTGTGACCGTTCCTGCCGATCTATCTGAAATCTCTTAATAAGTTCCAGTCTTTCTTCCATGCCTTCGAGCTGTTTTTCAGCCCTCTTCAGATTGTCGTGTACCGCCTGACGGCTTATTTTTAACAGCTCCCCGATTTCGCCCAGCGAATAATCCTTCATATAATAAAGGTCAATAATATCTCTCTGCTTATCCGTCAGTATTTTCCCGTAAAAGTCATAAAGCAGCGCCATCTCCACGAATTTATCATTCATAATCCCATCACCCTAATACGCCTGTAAAGGCATTTTGCTTTACAGGCGTATTCTATACTAATTTTTTTCACTTGTCAACCTTTCAATCATTAATTTTCATCCCAGTAATGCCTCAACAAAGGCGTCTCCGTCAAAGGGCTGCAGGTCATCTATACCTTCTCCCAGTCCCACGTACCTTACCGGTATATCCAGTTCCCTGTTTATTGCCAGAACAATACCGCCCTTTGCGCTACCGTCAAGCTTGGTAAGCACTATTCCGGTTATATCCGCTATATCTGCAAACATCCTTGCCTGCGCCAGGGCGTTTTGCCCGGTTGTTGCATCCAGTACAAGGTATGTCTCCCGGCTGCAGTCCCGGGCTTCCCTGTTTATTATCCTCTGTACTTTTCTGAGCTCTTCCATAAGGTTCTTTTTATTGTGCAGCCTGCCGGCGGTGTCACAGATAAGTACATCCGCCTTCCTTGCCTTCGCGGCGCTTAAGGCATCAAACACCACCGCCGCCGGGTCGGAACCCTCACTGTGCTTTATTATATCGGCTCCGGCCCGCCGTCCCCATACCTCAAGCTGCTCTATCGCCGCAGCCCTGAATGTATCCGCAGCGGCTATAGTCACTTTTCTGCCTTCACTTCTATATAGTGCCGCCAGCTTTCCTATTGTGGTGGTCTTACCCACGCCGTTTACTCCCACTATCAGTATAACCTTGAGCGGTCCCCGGTCAGGAACTCCCGAAGCACCGGTGTCCGCCATTTCCCTGAGTATTCTTTTCAGTTCCTCCCTGGCGTCGGTTATATTGCTGTTTTTTTTCATACTTTTATTCAGGGCGCTAACGATTTCAAGGCTGGTTTCCACTCCTACATCCGCCGTAATAAGTACCTCTTCAAGTTCATCCAGCATCTCGGGGTCGAGTTTGTTTCGCAGGGTAAAAATACTGTCCATCTTATCCTTTAAATCTTCCCGGCTTTTTTTCAAGCCTTCCATCAGCTTGGGCAGCAGCCCCGGATTTTTTCCTCCCATAATGCAAAACTCCTTCCTAACTGACCATGTCCTCCAGTCTAACCGATACCAGCTTTGAAACCCCCTTCTCCTCCATTGTCACTCCGTAGAGGTTGTTTGCAATTTCCATCGTACCCTTTCTGTGGGTAATCATAATAAACTGGATATCGTCGGACAACTCCTTTAAAAATTCGGCGAACCTTTCAACATTTGCATCGTCCAGGGCTGCTTCAATTTCATCCAGTATGCAAAAAGGCGATGGTTTTACCGAGAGTATCGAAAACAGCAGTGCAATTGCCGCCAGGGCCTTTTCGCCCCCGGAAAGCAGGGATAGATTCTGCAGTTTTTTACCGGGCGGCTGTGCTATTATATCGATACCGGATTCCAATATGTTGTCCCTATCCGAAAGGAGTACCTGCGCCTTTCCACCACCAAACAGTTTCCTGAATATCGTATTAAACCTTTCGTTAATTGTTTCAAACTGCTCACCGAATTTTTTTCTCATTATTTGCAGCATTTCGTCTATTATTCGTCCAAGCGAATCCCGGGCTTCCTTGAGGTCTTCCCGTTGGGCGCTTAAAAAATCAAACCTCTCCCTGACCGCCTTATATTCTTCTATTGCATCTATGTTGATGTTGCCGAGTTCCTTTATCCTTTCCTTAAGCTCCTTAATTCTATCCTTTGCTTTTTTTTCGCTGTCAATTTCCGATTTGTAATCAAGGGCCTGGATATGGGTGACCTCGTATTCGTCCCACATCCTGTCGTGCAGACCGTTAAGCTCTGTCTCCGCCTTTGTCAGCTGCACCTCGTGCCTGTGCAGTCTATTCTGAAACTTTGATATTTCACTGCCGGCTTCCCTGACCGCCTGCTCCTTTTCCTTCACTCTCTGCCTCGATTCATCCTTGGTTTGCTGAAGCTTTGTCATTTCTTCACTATCCCTGTCCCTCTCAACAGCCTGCTCCTTTATCTCATTTTTAAAGGCGGATATTTCGCCTTCAAGCCTTAGTATGTTTTTTTTGTTTATCTCTATTTCCTTTTCCCTGTCTATAACCGATGACCGCAGCTTCTGCAGTGATAAAACCGCTTCTTTGTATCCAGCCTCAACGTCCTCAAGTTTTTGTCCCAACCGTGCCATTTCCACTCTGTGGGCGGTTATCTGCTGCAGTATGTGTTCTTTGTCCTGTTTTTTTTCAGAACCTGTCTTCTGCAAATTCTTTATCGTTTCCTGCCTGTCCCTGTTCTCCGCCTCTTTTTCCTTAATGGATTTATAGGTTTTTTCAATATTGACCTGGGTTTCGTAATAATCGTTTTCAAGTATAAGTTTTTCTGATTCCAACTGCCCCGTCTTCGCTTCTTTTTCTTTCAGTTCTTTTTCCTTGGCTTCCAGCATTTCGGATATTCTTGTCTTTTCAAGTTCGAAGTCATGAACCTTTTCGGTTATCGACTGAACCTGTCTTTCCATGTCCTCCTGCTGCTCTGTCAGTTCCCGTACCAGTCCTTCAAGCTTTTTGCCCGCTTCTCCCATCTTCTTAATCCTGCCGCTTATCAGCCTGATTTCTCCCTTCCGCTGCAGAAGTCCAGCTTCATTACTGTAGCTGCTCCCCCCCGACATTGAACCGCCGGTATTTATAACGTCCCCTTCCACAGTCACTATTCTGAAACCGTATCTGTGGGCCCTCGCAATCCTTATACCGTTGTCCAGGCAATCCACTACAATTACCCTGCCCAGCAGGTTATCGATTATACTTCGCACTTCACCGCTGCACTCCACAAGCTCCGAGGCCCTCCCGATGCATCCTTCCATCTTCAGGGCCCTTTCTTCCTGTTTGCTGAGGCGCCTTGCCCTTATTGAGCTTACAGGCAGAAAAGTGGCCCGGCCTAAGTTTTTCCGTTTTAGATAGTCTATCGCAAGTTTTGCGTCCTCTTCGGTTTTGGTCACTATGCTCTGAAGACTGTGACCCAGGGCAATCTCAACGGCCCTTTCAAGCCCGTGTCTTACTTCAATAAGTTCCGCCACCGGTCCCACAATGCCCTTCGAAAAGCCTTCTTTCCTGCCGGTGCCGACAAGCCCCTTTACGCTTCTTGAGTATCCTTCGTGGTCCCTTTCCATCTGTGTCAACAAAGCAAGCTTTGACCTGGAGGAGCCCAGTTCTTCATTTGTCGTTCTTAGTTCCCGCTCAAGCTCTGCCCTTTTCTGCCGCGTACCCTTCAGCCTTTCAATTATATTGTCCCTATGCTTTATTTGAGATACCGATTGTTTTTCAATGTCCTTCATTCTTTTTTCAAGGGTTACTTTTTCGTTCTTCAAACCGGTTATCTCTTTTTGTGCATCCTGCATCTCTTCCAGCAGCTGAACCTTGCGCTTGTATATCGTTTCGTTTAACGTTTTTAAACTATTCGCTTTGCTGTTCAAATCGGAAATTACGTTCAGGTTTTCTATGATTGTCGCCTTAATCTTTTCAACCCGCTCTTCATCTTCCCCCACCTGTAATTCTATTGAATCCAGATTTGCCTGGAAGGATTCTATTATATGTTTTTTCTCTTCCAACTGCTTCTTTATCCGCTGCATCTCTTGGTTTCTTTTATCCTTAATGTCTTCCTTTTCATGGGTTTCCTGCTGCAGTCTTTCTAATTCCTTTTGATGCATATTAATGCTCTTATTCTCGTTTTGAATTTTTTGCTCTAAAACCTTAATTTCTCCCTCTTTTTTTTCCATGGCGCCGATCCTTGAATATATTCTGTCATGTAGCTTCTTTAACTCCTCTTCCGTCTGCTGTATCTTTGCTTCCAGGGAATTGAAATCGGTTTCAAGTCGGTTTACCGTAATATTTTTATTGTATATTTGTTTCTGAAGCTCCTTGATGCTGTCGTTCAGTTTTGTCTTCTGCCTGTTAAGCCTTTCTATACTCCTAACATAAATGCTGATTTCAAGGCGTTTTAACTGGTCGCGCATACTTATATATGATTTTGCAGTTTCGCTCTGTCTGTGCAGGGGTTCTATACGGTTTTCAAGTTCCTCTATGATATCCCCTATTCTTACCAGGTTTTCCTGGGTTCTTTGCATTTTTCTTTCGGCTTCTTCCTTCCTAGTTTTGTACTTGACTATCCCGGCAGCCTCTTCGAAAACCCTGCGCCTGTCTTCGGCCTTTGAGCTTAGTACTTCGTCTATCCTTCCCTGCCCGATGATGGAATAGCCTTCCTTGCCTATGCCTGTGTCCATAAAAAGTTCATTTATATCCCTAAGCCTGCATCCGGTTTTATTTAGATAGTATTCGCTTTCTCCCGACCTGAAAACCCTTCTTGTAATCATCACTTCAGAATACTCTATAGGCAGAAAACCGTCACGGTTGTCTATGGTAATCGAAACCTCGGCAAACCCAAGGGCTTTCCTGCTACGGGTCCCGGAAAAAATAACATCCTCCATCCTGCTTCCCCTCAGGGCTTTAACGCTTTGTTCGCCCAACACCCATCTTACCCCGTCGGCAATATTGCTTTTGCCGCTGCCGTTGGGCCCGACTATTGCCGCAATGCCTTTGTCAAACTCAAGATGCAGTTTGTCCGGAAAGGACTTAAAACCCTTCATTTCGATGCTTTTAAGATACATATGCGTTACCTCCGGTCAACCCTTTATTAAAACTTCACGATAGTCTATTTCAAACATTGAGCTTTCGTAAAAAAATCTGATTGCTGTTTTATCAAGGGCACTGTTTTGGACTATTTTTATACTAAGGCCCGGATATTCTTCCAACAGGGCGGCAATGCTTTCTTTTTTGATTCCCTGCAGTGCTGAAACAGTGCCGGGGCTTACTTCAACAGTTATTGCCGGTACCCTGCCAAGCTCCCTTTGATCCATCGCCTTATTGACTGCTTTTTTAACCAGCCTGGAATCAACAAGCTGTCTGAAAGCAGCATGAAAGGGACCGGCTACCACCTCGCCGCCTTTGTTTATCAGTTCGGTGGGCTGTAGCCCCATTCTTATAATACTGATGTTTTCCCTCATAAACATTTCGGCCAGAACCGTGCATGTATCAACCGCCTTTTCCAGTGAAAGGGGCCTGTAGTTTCCTTTTTTATACAGTGCCTCAAGGGCGGTGCCCCTTATTACCAGTGCGGGATATATTCTTACCATCCGCGGCTTTATTTCGCAAATCTGCCTTGCGGTTTCTATATCTTTTTTCAGGTTTGAGCCGGGCAGTCCTATCATCATTTGAAGCCCCAGAACAAATCCTTCCCTCTGAATAAGTTTTGAGGCAATCAAAACATCCTCAGCCGTGTGACCCCTGAGGCTTTTCTTCAGCACTTGGTTGTCCATGGACTGTACTCCCAGTTCTATAGCGTCCACCCTGTATTTCTTAAGCCTTTCCAGTATTCTTTTGTCAATATAGTCCGGCCTGGTGGACAGCCTTATCCCGTCTACAAGACCCCTGGACTTTGCACTGACTGCTGCTTCCAAAAATGAAGTCTGAAGGTCTTCCGGTATACCCGTGAAGCTGCCGCCGTAAAATGCAATCTCAACCTTTCTTCTGTCCTGCGGCAGGGTTTTTAGGTATCTATGTATTGTCGGAAGAATATCCTCCGGCGTAACCGGGCTTTCCCGCCCCGTTATTTTTTTCTGGCTGCAGAATATGCATTTGTATGGGCAGCCGATGTGGGGAATAAAGAAAGGGATTATTAAATATTTTTCAGGCATATTACCCCTCCAGCTTTCTTAAAGCCTTTTTTGCAGCCTCCTGTTCGGCTTCCTTTTTGCTTTTACCAATACCTTCCGCATAGCAGACATCCCCAATATAAACCTGTACTCTGAAGGTTTTATCGTGGTCCGGTCCACTTTGGGCCTTCAGCCTGTATTCTATCCTTAGGCCGCTTTTGGCCTGCACCTTCTCCTGCAGTGCTGTTTTACAGTCGGGTGCAAAAGCACTGGCCTCAAGCCTTTGTAAACTGCTTTCTATATACCTGCAGACAAATTTACTTGCCTCCCGGTACCCGCCGTCAATATAAATTGAGCCTATCACAGCCTCAAGGGCATCTGCAAGTACAGACACCCTTTCGTTACCACCGCTTATCTTTTCCCCTTTCCCAACCAAAAGGAATCTTCCCAGGCCCAGCTTTCTGGCATATCTTCCAAGGGCCTGTCCGTTCACCAGGCCTGCCCTGATTTTCGTAAGAACCCCTTCCGGGTATTCCTCAAACCTGTTGTATAAAAGTTCGCTTGTTATCATCTCAAGCACCGCGTCACCCAAAAACTCAAGCCTTTCATTATACTGCTCCATCGAAAGGTTCATTTCATTGGCATGGGAACTGTGGGTCAGGGCAACGTTCAACAGGCCTTTGTCCTTGTACCGATAGCCAAGCCTTCCCTGCAGCCTGTCAAGCTCTGCCAGCCTTTCGGCATCCATACTCAAAGCCAACACCCCTCGGAAATCCGGTTTATTTGTGGAAAAATACACCTTTAAATATTATAGCACATTTTAGCAGCAAAAAACCAAACACAAAATAGTTGCCGTTACTTGAACCTTTTGAAACATATGCTGGCGTTTTGGCCTCCAAATCCGAGGGAATTGGATATGGCATAGTCTATATCTCTTTTCTCGCCCCTGTTGGGAACATAATTCAAGTCACATTCGGGGTCCGGCGTATTGTAATTTATTGTGGGCGGTACAAATCCTTCGTATATCGCCATTACCGCAGCTATAGCCTCCACTCCCCCGGCGGCTCCCAGAAGGTGTCCCGTTACCGACTTTGTGGAGCTTACGGCTAGCCTGAAGGCATGCTCTCCAAATACCTGCTTTATTGCCTCGGTTTCAAATTTGTCGTTGTATTCGGTGGACGTCCCGTGGGCGTTTATATAGTCTATGTCCCCGGCGGATATACCGGCATCCGCAATCACCCGCTCCATAGCCGCGGCAGCCCCTGCTCCGCCCGGTGCCGGTGCGGTTATATGATGGGCATCGGCGGTCATTCCGTAACCTGCAACTTCCGCATAAATCCTTGCCCCTCTTTTTTGTGCATGCTCCAGTTCTTCCAGGATTAAAATTCCCGAACCCTCCCCCAGCACAAATCCGTCCCTGTCACTGTCAAAGGGCCTGCTGGCACCCTGGGGGTCATTATTCCTGGTTGACAGTGCCTTCATTGAACAAAAGCCTGCCACGGCAATAGGAGTCACGGCAGCCTCACTGCCTCCTGTAATCACCATATCCGCATCTCCCCGCTGGATTATCCTGTAGGCGTCACCTATTGCATTTGTTCCCGAAGCACAGGCGGTAACTACCGTTTCATTGGGCCCCCTTGCTCCAAATACTATTGATACCTGCCCCGCCGCCATATTGGAAATCATCATTGGTATGAAAAAGGGGCTTATCCTGGAAGGGCCCTTCTCGAATATTACCTTGAACTGGTTTTCCAGCGTTTCTATCCCGCCAATTCCGGAACCCAGCACCACTCCCAGCTTATTTTTGTCAATCCGGTCCATGTCTATCATACCGTCTTCCACAGCCATTTTGGCTCCGGCTATTGCGTACTGGGTAAAGGTGTCCATTCTTCTTGCTTCCTTCCTATCAATAAAATCAGAGGGTACGAAACCCTTAACCTCTGCAGCTATTTTGCTGTCAAAACCACTGGAATCGAACTTGGTTATTTCACCTATACCGGATACCCCGTCCTTTACCGCGGACCAGAACCTGTCCTTTCCCAATCCAACGGGAGTTACCGCTCCCATTCCTGTAACTACAACTCTTTTTTCCAATCCGGTGACCTCCTAACTGAATATATCTAAGTGTATATTAACAAATCCAATCGATTTGAAGTTTACTCAAGAAAGTCCCGATTTCAATCGGGACTTTTTGCTTAGCTGTTATTTTTTATGTAATCCACCGCATCCCCGACGGTACTGATTTTTTCAGCATCCTCATCGGGTATCTCCATATCAAACTCTTCTTCCAAAGCCATTATCAGTTCAACCAGGTCCAGGGAATCTGCACCCAAATCGTCTATGAAGGAAGCATCGCTGACTATCTCCTCTTCGTCTATGCCCAATTGATCTGCAATTATCTCTTTAACCTTATCAAAAATCATCATGTCACCTCCTTCCAGGAACAGCTATAAAATATATATTAAATATATTACATAACAATTCCACCGTCAACGCCTATTATTTGTCCGGTGATATATGAAGCAGGGTCGCTGCATAAAAAAGCCGCAAGCCATGCCACATCCTCAGGAGTACCCGGTCTTCCCAGCACCACCCTCTTTAACATCTCTTCCTTTACGTTTTTGGGCAGTTTATCGGTCATATCGGTCTCAATATAGCCCGGGGCAATGGCGTTTACCGTAATCCCCCTTCTTCCCAGTTCCTTTGACACCGCCTTTGTGAAACCTATAACTCCCGCCTTGGATGCACTGTAATTGGCCTGGCCGGCATTGCCCCTTATACCTACCACCGATGAAATATTGATTATCCTGCCATGTCTTTGCTTTACCATTATACGGGCCGCCGCCCTCGTGCAGTTGAATACTCCCGAAAGATTTGTCCCGATGACCCTCTGCCAGTCCTCGTCCTTCATTCTTAACAGCAGAGCGTCCCGGTTAATACCGGCACTGTTTACCAGTATATCCACCGTTTTGAAGCGCTTAATTGTGCTTTCAACAAGGCTATTTGCAGCTTCTGAAACCGCCACGTCTGCAGCATAGGCCGCGGCATCCACCCCAAGGGCTTTTATTTCCCGGACCACTTCTTCAGCAGCCTCGGAATTTTTCGCATAGTTTACTGCCACGTTCGCCCCAAGTTTTGCGAAACAGAGCGCTACCGACCGGCCAATTCCCCTGGACCCTCCTGTAACAATGGCGGTCTTTCCGCCTAACTCAAACATTTTATCCCCTCCAGTTTTTCAAGGGCCTTTTCCAGTGTTTCCATATCCCCGATATTCATTACATTTGCCCCTTTGTCAATTTTCCTGATAAAGCCGGTCAGCGTCTTCCCCGGCCCAATTTCCACAAAGGTATCAACTCCCAGGGCCAGCATGCGTCTTACGCTTTCTTCCCATAATACGGGACTGCTGACCTGTTTTATCAGGTTTTGCTTGATGGTGCCGCTGTCGGTTTCTTCCAAAGCTGTTACGTTTGCCACCACCGGGATTGCCGCATCCTTTATTGCAATGCTGTCCAGTTCTCCTTTTAGCTGCGCCCCCACCGGTTTCAGAAGACTGCAGTGAAACGGGGCGCTTACCTGAAGTACTACCGCCCTTCTTGCACCCATACTCTTTGCTATTTCTACCGCCCTTTCCACCGCCCTTGTTTCTCCGGATATGGCTGTCTGGCATGAACAGTTGAAATTGGCTGCTTCCACCACACCCAAATGCGAGGCTTTTTGGCAGCACCCGATAACCTCTTCTTTGTCCAGGCCGATAATAGCAGCCATGGTGCCGGTATTTACCGGCACTGCATTCTGCATGTACCTGCCCCTTTTCTCCACCAATGCCACCGCATCCTCAAACTCCATCGAACCCGCCGCAATAAGGGCGGAATACTCGCCAAGGCTTAAGCCCGCCGTTATGTCCGGTATTATTCCATGCCCGGTCAATTGTTCCAGAATGGCGGTGCTTACGGTGAGTATTGCCGGCTGTGTAACCTCGGTCTCACCGAGTTTTGTTTCGGGTCCTTTAAACATAACTCTACTGATGGCATATCCTAATACTTCGTCGGCTTTGTCAAAAATTTCAGCCGCGTCGGGAAGGTTTTGGTACAAGTCCTGTCCCATACCTACATACTGGGCTCCCTGTCCCGGGAATACATATGCTATTTTACCCATATTTTACCTCCCAAAAATCCGTCCTGTGCTAATCACCACTTCTTTTGCCTCGGAAATGATTTGTTCAATAATATCCTTAACAGGTTTAATATCATTAATAAGACCGGCTATCTGGCCCGACATAACCGAACCGTTTTGTATGCTTCCTTCCACCGCCGCTTCCCGCAGCTTCCCTGCACCCAGTTTTTCCAGCTCCTCAGGCATTATTCCTGATTTTTCCAATATGTCAAATTCCCGGGTAAGTTTGTTTCTGAGGCATCTTACCGGATGACCGGTACTTCTGCCGGTTACCACCGCATCCCTGTCCTTTGCCTTAAGCAGCGCATTCTTATAATTTTGATGTACAATACATTCCTTAGAACAAACAAAACGGGTACCCATTTGCACCCCTTCGGCCCCAAGGGCAAAAGCCGCCGCCAGTCCCCTGCCGTCCGCCACACCACCGGCGGCAATAACCGGTATGTCCACCGCATCCACAACCTGCGGTGTAAGACACATGGTAGTGAGTTCACCGATATGTCCTCCGGCCTCGGTCCCTTCAGCTATAAGTGCGTCGGCACCCAGGGCCTGCATCCGTTTTGCCAGGGCCGTACTTGGCACAACCGGTATAACCTTAATACCCTGCCTCTTTAATTCCCCAATGTACCTGCCGGGATTGCCCGCGCCGGTAGTCACCGTCTTCACTTTGTGTTTTAGTATTACATCCATGACCTCGTTTACAAAGGGGGAAAGTAGCATTACATTTACCCCGAAGGGTTTGTCGGTAAGTTCCGCTGCCTTCCGGATTTCCCTTTCCACAATCTCTGCCGGTGCGTTTCCCGCACCTATAATACCAAGCCCCCCGGCATTGGACACCGCCGCCGCCAGTTCCGCGGTAGCCACCCATGCCATGCCCCCCTGAAGAATTGGATGCTCGATTTCTAATATTTCACATATCCTAGTATGTATCATTTTCACCACTCCCATTCCAATATTGGGTCCTTTAGCACCATTTCATGACACAGGAACCCCAGGTAAGCCCTGCTCCGAACCCTACCAGCACGACACAGTCTCCTTTTCTTATAAGTCCCTGTTCCAGTGCTTCATCAAGTGCCACCGGTACCGAGGCCGAGGACATGTTGCCGTATTTGTCCAGGTTAACGTACATCTTTTTGCTGTCAAGCCTTAACCTCTTGGCTGCGGATTCTACTATTCTGATATTCGCCTGGTGGGGTACAACAAAGTCAATATCCCCCAGTGCAAGTCCCGCCTTTTCAATTACCTTAATGGTAGCCTTCGGCATTATACCGACTGCAAACTTATACACTTCACCGCCGTCCATATGTATGAAATGCTTTCCTTCATTAATGGTTTCAACACTGGCCGGCATCCTGGATCCCCCGGCCGGCAGTGTAAGAACCTGGCCCTTCCAGCCTTCGGCACCCAGTGCACATGCAAGTATGCCTTCTCCCTCTTTGACTTCCCTTAAAATGGCCGCCCCTGCGCCATCGCCGAATAATACGCATGTATTCCTGTCCTTCCAGTTGCATATTTTGGAAAGCGTTTCCGCCCCAATTATCAGAACCGTACCGGCGTCACCGGTTGTGATGAACTTTTCCGCTATCGAAAGCCCGTATATGAACCCGGTACACGCAGCCTCTATATCATAGGCCGCAGCATTCTCGGCTCCTATGTTTGACTGGACTATACAGGCAGTAGACGGGAAAGCCATATCCGGTGTCACCGTAGCCACTATAATCATATCAATCTCTTCCGGCTTAACCCCTGCATCCTCCATGGCCCTTTTTGCAGCAGTGGTGGCAAGATCGGATGTGGCGGTATCGGTATTGCTTACCCTGCGCTCTGAAATGCCGGTTCTGGTTCTTATCCATTCATCGCTTGTATCCACTATTCTTTCCAGGTCATAATTGCTTAGTATTCTATCCGGAAGGCATCTGCCGGTTCCGACTATACCAACCGGCTTTAATTTTTTAGTCATCGTTTTCCTCCATTTTTACAGCCCTTGTTATTTTTTCTTCCACCCTGTTTTCCACAAACCTTACAGCCTGCATTATTGCATTTTCTATTGCCAGGGCATCCGAACTGCCGTGGGCCTTTATACAGCCCCCCGCAACGCCTAGAAACGGCGCTCCTCCGTACTTTTTATAATCCATCCTGTCCTTAAACCTTTTAAGCCCGGGTCTTAAAACCGCCGCCGCCATTTTTGAGGCTAATCCGGCAGCAAACTCCTTCTTAAGCTGTCCAAAAAGTGACATAGCCAAGCCTTCGGTAAGCTTTAAAACCACGTTTCCAACAAACCCGTCACAAACCAGTACGTCGGCTGCACCCTCAGGAATGCTTCTCGCCTCTATATTTCCAACAAAATTCAGCCCCGAACCCTTCATAAGGTCGTAGGCATCCTTTACCAGGGCATTTCCCTTTCCCTCTTCGGTACCGATGTTTACCAGCGCAACCCGGGGTTTTGATATGCCCATTACACCGCTCATGTAGGCGGAACCCATCATGCCAAACTGCAGAAGGTTCACGGGCTTGCAGTCCGCGTTGGCACCGGCGTCTATAAGCATTGCGCCGTCTTTGGCGGTGGGGATTACTGGAGCCAGTGCCGGGCGGTCTATTCCCTTTATCCTGCCTATCTTCAAAAGGGCACCCGCCAGAAGAGCGCCGGTATTGCCCGCCGAAATGAAAGCATCCGCTTTTCTTTCCTTAACCGCCTCCATCCCCAGTACCATGGATGAATCCTTTTTTCTCCTGATGGCGGCCACCGGCGGTTCGTCGCTGCCTATTGTTTCGCCGGCGTTAATTATGGTAACTCTTGGAGTATCGTACCCCTCCAGCATATGCTTTATACTCTCCCGCCTGCCGACTATAACAAGCTGCAGGTTCTCTTTACGTTTTAATGCCCTTATGCAGCCTTTGACAATTTCATCCGGCGCATAATCGCCGCCCATGGCGTCAACCGCAATTCTCATATCCCTTTACCTCCCTCATTCATCCAAGGCAACCAGAATAAACTTTCCCCTGAACACTTCCTGCATTTTCAGCTTTATCCTTACCCAAATAAAGAATTTATTGCCCCGGCGTTTGATTATATCCGCCTGGGCTACCAGTTTCTGTCCGGACCTTACCGGTTGTTTATATTTAATATTGGCTACCCCAATCAGCGCCACATCGGCGTCGATTACCGCTATGGCAAGGGATTCCGCCTGTGCGTATATGAACTGTCCCCTGACTATATTGGTTTTTTCGAAGGCCATCGTATCATCGGTCTCAAGCATTGAAATACCCTTTTTGCCCAGGTCTATATCTAGAAGTTCCCCGACAATTTCCTTGCCGGATATGGTTCTTACCTTTGCGTATGTACCCTCTGCCACGCTTTTAATTCTCTCCCTCAGCTCGGGGATTCCAAGCTCCAGTCTGTCCAGTCTTATGGTTTGTATGCTCACTTCGAAATGCTCGCTGAGCTCTTCATCTGTTAAAAAGGGATCCTTCCTGATCTTTTCGGAGAGGCTTTTTTGCCTTTCCTTTTTCTCCAAACCTTTACCGGCCATAAAATCACCCCTTAGCTCTGGTTGTTTTATATCGGAAATATCGTTTGTGACTTGTAATTAGTACCTGATACTAATATTAAGTATACATTATGCCTGGAATCAAATCAACAAAAATTTAACCCCGCACAGTTTTTATTCCATAACAATGCGGGGTGCAACCTGCTGCTCAGCCTGAAACCCTCTGCTGCAGGTCGTACTTTTTTGTATCCATGTGTTTCTTAAGAATACCTATGCAGTCCTCTCCGTCCATTGATAACCTGGTTCCCTTCGGGCCTTTTTGGGTTATTACCAGGCCGTACTTTGAAAGTATATTTACCCGGTTTCTTATCATCTGTTCCGTCATCTTCATTTCCCTGCTGCACAGCTCTGCAAGCCTTTTCCTGTTCATATAAATCTTTCCACCATCCTTTGCCTGCTTCAATGTGGTGAGAATATGGTAAAGCTCTTCCATCGGCATTTCCTCTTCGATGGCCATAAGTGTTTTTTCCTGCTGCAGAAACCTGTCGTTGGAAGTAAAGGGCAAATCCTTGCTTTTTACCACACCGTCGCCGACAATATGAAACAAATACTCTATTACATTCTCCAGTTCCCGTATATTTCCCGGCCAATCGTATTCCATAAACTTTTCCATAGCTTCATCGCTTATAATCATTTCCTTTTCATGGGTAAATTTTTTAAGCATTTTTTCAATAAGGAAAGGGATATCTTCCTTGCGCTCCCTCAGGGGGGGTATTCTTATGGGCAGCACCTTCAGCCTGTAAAACAAATCCTCCCTGAATTTTTGTGTTCTCACTAGTTCTTCAAGGTTTTTGTTGGTGGCTGCAATGATTCGCACATCTATCGGAATGATTTTTGTACCGCCTATTCTCAGGACTTCCTTTTCCTGAAGGACTCTTAACAATCGTGTTTGAATTCTCATGGAGGCATCGCCAATTTCATCCAGGAATATGGTTCCCTTATGGGCCTGTTCAAACAGCCCCGCGTGCCCTCCTTTTCTTGCCCCGGTAAATGCTCCCTCTTCGTATCCAAAAAGCTCGCTCTCCAGAAGGTTCTCGGGCAGTGCCGCAAAATTCACCGCCACGAAGGGGCCGTACTGTTTCCCGGAGGCTTTATGTATGGCATGGGCGAACAGTTCCTTGCCACTGCCGCTTTCACCGATTAAAAGAAGGGTTGAATTGCTTTTGGCAAGTTTCTCTGCAATTTCCTTTGTTTCGTCTATTACCCTGCTTTTCCCGACAATATTAGAAAATTCATACTTAGGAGTGTGTCCCCTCTTCCTCAGGTTTGTCCTTACAATGTTCTCCATCTCGATTATCTCGGACAGGTCCTTGAAAGTGATTATTACACCGTTATTTTCACCATTCCTTATAATCGGCATCATGGTTAACAGTATCTTCTTTCCCGTTATTTCATGAACCTTTCTATACAACCCGAAATTTTTACCTAGAAGCGCCTTCGCATCGAAATCCAGTATATCGTCCAGGTTGATTTCTTTATTCCCTGCCCTGCTGCCGTTGTGTCGCGAGTTGAAAAGCTTTTTTGCATTTTCATTGCTGAACATTATTCTGCCGTTATTGTCAATTCCTACTATTCCATCGTTTATCACGTTTAGTATTGTGTTAAGCTGCTTTTTAATGCTGTCGGTGGTTTCCAGGGCTTTGACGACCTTTTTGCTGGAATATACAAAGTCCTGCAAAAACTTAACCGACAGCAGGTTTGTCCTTTCATCAAGTATATTCAGTTTCAGCATTATTTCAGTTATTGTTGTCAGGTCTATCTTGCTGTATCCTAAATCGATAACATTTTCTATACTATCGGGTACCATATGAATTTCTCCCGTAGTAATTGCATAGTCGGCCTGTCTGGAATTCTTTATGCCCGGATAATACGGATACATATTTATATGGTTTATGCCCAGCCCCTCAAGAAGTGAAATGGAGTTTTCGGCAAGACACTTGTTAACGTCGACAAACAGTACATCCTCGCCATGGGGAATACGCAACACGTCTTCCAGCTTGGAATGATTAAGTGCTCTTCTGGCCACCATCGCTTCCGCCCTCGGGTCAATGTATTTGCCCGCTGTTTCCTTCAGGTATTCATGGCTTATCAGTACCAAATCGTCATATATTTTTTCCTTTATTCCTTCCAGTATTGAATAGCCCCTTATTGTAACCTCAGACCCCAAAAGGTTGGTGAGCTGGTTTATTACGTTTTCCTTATGTTTCTCGGAACGCGTTATAATGGAAAGCCCGTACGGTTTGGTGTTTGCCATAATTTACCCATCCCCCCACTTTTTTTAATCCGACTTATTATTTATTATACCAGAAAATGTTACAGCTTTAAATGGCTGTACCGCATGAACCAGAAACAACCTTTATGCCTCGGTATTTGTACAGTTTAAAAGGAAGACAGGAAACAATTCCCTGTCTTTCCTACTCAAAACAACGTGTAAACACAAACCGGTCAATGTTTTGTGTCCTTGACATAGTACTATGGCATACTCTATCATTACTAATAATACCATAAATATACAGTGGAATTCTTGGCATAAATATTGCATTTGTTATATATAGCTGATCAGCAAGATTGTTTTTGGAGGTGAAACTGCGTCATATTGAGACAACCAAGTATATATACATAATTATAATAGGGTTTTAATAATCTGCAAGGAGGTCAAATTATGGATACAAAAAAGAGTTCCAGACGAATATCCCTGGAAAGGGCAGAGGTTTTAAAAAGCCGTATTGACCCCTACCTGAAAGCCAGAGAAAAAATCCATACCGGTCTGGACCTTAAAGAGGATATTAAGGCCAGACAGATCAAAATAAAGGAAATACTGGGAGCTACCGAAGACGACTGGAACGACTGGCACTGGCAGATAAAGAACAGAATAACCGATTCGGATACCCTGGCAAAATTCATAAAGCTGAGCGACAAGCAGAAACATGATATAGATGAAGTCGGCAAAAGGTTCAGATGGGCAATATCACCCTATTTCCTGTCGGTGATTGATCCAGCGGGCGACCACTACAAAAACCCGATATACCTGCAGTCCATTCCAACGGGTCTTGAACTGCAGGAGGGCATTGGCAGCGCCGACCCGATGGCAGAGGAATTTACAAATCCTGCCGCCTGTATTACCCGCAGGTATCCTGACAGGCTTATAATAAACGTTACCAACCAATGCGGTATGTACTGCAGGCATTGTCAGCGCAGAAGAAACATTGGAGAGATTGATGCGCCGCAGCCAAAGGAACACCTGCAGGAAGCTGTTGATTATATAAGCAGCACACCTGAGATAAGGGACGTTTTAATAACCGGCGGCGATCCATTCACATTATCCGATGAACTGCTGGATTGGCTGCTGGGACAACTCGACAAAATTCCTCATCTTGAATTCAAACGTATAGGTACCAGGATGCCGGTTACGCTGCCTCAAAGAGTAACCCCAGAGCTTTGCGACATGCTGAAAAAACACCACCCGCTGTTTATCAACCTGCAGTTCAACAATCAGTTGGAGGTTACCGAAGAATCCAAAAAAGCATGCGAAATGCTAGCCGACGCGGGGATACCTCTGGGAAATCAGGCCGTACTTTTGAGGGGAGTAAACGATGACCCCTATGTTATGAAGAAACTATGCCAGGAACTCCTTAGAATAAGGGTAAGACCCTACTACATTTTCCATGCCAAGGGTGTTGTGGGAACGCTTCATTTCCGAACAAGCGTTGATATAGGAATCGAAATAATGGAACACCTAAGGGGCTATACCTCAGGCCTTGCTATCCCGACATTTATAATAAACGCCCCCGAAGGGCGGGGCAAAACACCTATGTTGCCCGAATACCTGATTTCTCAAGGCAGAGACACAGTAACCATAAGGACCTGGGAAGGACAGATAATCAAGTATCCCAACAGGGACGCCGAAGTTGACTATAAGTAGCAGGCATGCGGCCCATATCTTTTCAGGTAACAAAGGATTTAAAAATTTAAATTATTTTTGGTAATTAAAGTTACCAAGAATATTAAATTAAAAGGGGGTCTATATATGAAGAGGAAATTAGCATTTCTAATGTTAGCTCTGCTTATTGTGAGCAGTATGCTGGCCGGATGCGGGCCGGCAACCGAGACCGAAGCACCCGAGAATGGTGAGGAGGAAACACCGCCGGCACCGGTTCAGAAAATGCAGATCAATATTATTACCGGTTCAACCGGTGGTACCTATTTCGCCCTGGGAGGGGCAATGGCCAATACCTGGAACGAATACCTGGACAGTGTACAGGTAACAAGCCAGCCCGGCGGCGCCTCGGTTGAAAGTGTAAACCGTGTTCATGCCGGCGAGTGTGAGCTTGGAATGGCCATGAACAACATAGCCGACGATGCCTGGAACGGTACAGGCGCCTTCCAAAACAAACAGCAGAACTTCAGGGCAATCGGTGTGATTTATCCGGAGGTCTACCAGGGCGTGGCGCTGAAGGAAAGCGGTATCAAATCACTGGAAGACATAAAGGGTAAAAGGGTTGCCGTCGGCCCGGTTGGAAGCGGCACCGTTGTAATGACAGAGACGGTACTGACCGAAGCCGGTATGACTTTTGATGACATAAAAGCTGCATACGACGGTTTTGGCGATGCGGCCAGCAAGATGAAGGACGGTCACCTGGATGCGGCCTTTAACGTACTGGCAGTTCCCGCAGCTGCAATACAGGATATTATGACATCACGAGATATAGAGGTAATTGAAATAGGCGACGAACTGTACGAAAAAGTAAAAGCAAAATATCCATTCTTCAGCCAGTACGTAATACCCGCCGGGACCTACGGCAACGAGGAAGACAAACTTACCATCAACTGCGTGGCGGCTTTATACGTGGCACCTGACATGCCGGAAGATATTGTGTATGATATAACCAAGGTCTGGTTTGAACATAGCGCCCACACCGCAGCAGCCCACGGGGCAGCCCAGTGGCTTACCGATGAACTGGCTGCGGGGAACAAGCAAATAATGATAGACGGTATTACAACCCCGCTGCATCCCGGTGCCTACAAGTACTTTACCGAGATAGGCCTTGACGTGCCGGATATGATTAAACCCATAGACTAACCGACAGGAGGTGAAGGCCGGGGCGGCTGTACAGTCCTCGGCCTTCCTTATTGAAAAAAAACTATGTAATGCATGCATTTATTATAACAACAGTCCTGCTGCTTACAGCTTTTATGCTGCCGGTTTTCGTCCTGGAAGTAAGGGTTGACGGTTCGGAAAACCTGGTATACCAGCAGAGAGCCGAAGCCGGTGACCTTTTTGATGTCCAATGGACACATTCTGTGACACTGCAGCCGGTAATCGAAACATACAGGCTTGAAGCCCCCGGCAGGATTCCCATGATAAAAATGACCTTTGATGAATTCGGTCCCAATTTGCCTGCCCGTCCCGAATTTAATCAGTACTGGGTTATTGAGCATGGAAAATACAACGTTTTGGGTTATGAACTGGTGTTTGACAGGGTACCTGTGACCATAGGCGCTGTTACAGCGGATCATACGCTTGTTTACAACGGCAAATCAACATCACTTCGGGATATATATCGGCCGGGCGGGTATGTTCATATAGGGCTTAATAGAAAAACCTTTGGCCAATTCTTAATTGAGGAGGTAGAAATATGGCGGAAAGGCAAAATGAGGACAACCTCATAAAGGATGATATAAGGATAGACGAAAAAGAATCCGAGAAAATCCTTGCAAAGTATGACCGGGAGTTTGCCTTCCGGAGGTTAAAGGGACCGTTAGCCAAATTTGTCTTTATACTGGCGGTTGTCTGGTCATTGGCTCATTTATACACTGCTGCCTTCGGGGTTTTCCCATCTACCCTGCAGAGGGCTCCCCATGTGGGTGTAGCCCTGGTTTTAATCTTTATTCTTTATCCTGCAAGGAGGGGCAGTAAAAGCAATAAGGTACCCTGGTACGACTTTGTACTGGCTTTTTTGAGCTTTTCGGTTGCCGCCTACCATGTAATATACTACAAGGAACTGGTTTGGCGTGCAGGAGTGTATAACAACCTGGACATGGTAGTAAGCTTTATAGCGGTTTTATTAATTATTGAAGCTACCAGAAGAATGGCGGGACCGGTTATTATCTCGCTGGCAACCTTCTTTCTTCTGTACGCATATTTTGGCAACTACTTCCCATCCTTTATGGCCCATCCCGGCCTTTCCATAAAAAGGATAGCCGTTTTCCAGTGGCTGAGTACCGAAGGAATCCTGGGAATACCGATTCAGGTTTCATCCACATTTATTTTTCTGTTCATGCTGTTTGCAACCTTTTTAAAGAAAACCGGTATCGGTGACTGGTTGACCGAACTGGCAGTGGGTTTAACCGGCAGTTCTACCGGCGGACCCGCCAAAGCGGCTGTAATTGCAAGTGCCGCCCAGGGTACCGTATCCGGCAGTTCTGTTGCCAATACGGTAGGTACCGGATCGGTTACCATCCCCCTTATGAAAAGCATCGGCTATCGCAGCGAGTTTGCCGGCGCCGTTGAAGCGGCCGCCTCAACCGGCGGACAGTTGATGCCGCCAATAATGGGTGCCGCAGCTTTTATTATGGTGGAGTTTCTAAACACGCCCTATATTACAATTGCTCTTTCAGCAGCAATACCGGCAGTTCTTTATTTCACCGGAATATTTATTACGGTACACCTTGAGGCCAAGAAAACCGGTTTGCTGGGCATTCCAAAAAACAGGCTGCCGGATTGGAAGCAGCTGCTCAGGAAAAAATGGTTCCTTGCCACACCGATAGTAGGAATCATATACCTGCTTGTAAAGGGTTACACGGCTATGATGGCAGCGTTTTATGCAATTATTTTATGCATAGCGGTATCAATGATACTGAAGGAGACCCGCATGTCTTTTAAAAAGATAGTGGAGGGACTGGAAGAAGGGGCCAGGTCTGCTCTTCCTGTTGTGGTGGCCTGTGCCACTGCCGGAATAATTGTTGGTATTATCACGCTGACCGGTTTGGGCATGAAAATGTCCGGAGGACTTGTGAGGCTTGCAGGCGGCAATATTTACCTCACTATGCTTTTCACAATGATTGGATCCCTGATTTTAGGCATGGGAGTACCAACGACGGCAAACTACATAATCCAGGCAACGGTTTCCGCCCCTGCATTAATGGCGCTGGGGGTACCCCAACTGGCAGCCC